>Ga0081540_1000579_pt1 | contig 35373 bp, 27 predicted proteins | sample TabmetS2T1R1_FD_71024 | JGI IMG/M metagenome (GOLD analysis project Ga0081540, IMG submission 71024) | Tabebuia heterophylla rhizosphere microbial communities from the University of Puerto Rico - S2T1R1 | ecosystem: Host-associated > Plants > Roots > Rhizosphere ...
CCGGCAGCAGCGGGGACGCGCGGGCGGCGTCCATCCCGGGCACCCCGGGACCAGTGCCGCCGCCGGACAGCAAGATCGCGGCCTGCCCGAGGTCGGCTTGGGCCAGCCCGATGTTGCGCAGCCGCACGGCCGCGCCCGCCTTGGCGAGCAGCGTCCCGACCGCGGTCGCCGGATCCGCCGCGCCAAGCGCCGTGCCGAGCACCGCAGCCCGCTCCGGGCTGCTTTCCTGCAGGAAGGCCAGGGCAGGCGGCAGCACCGCGGCGTGGGTCTCGGCATGCGGCAGGTCGAACGCGCCGCCGAGGATGTGGCAGATCGTGTGGTGCGCGCTGGCTCCGGCGTGGGCCAGGACCGTCCCGGCCAGGTGCGCGCCCTGGACGAGGTCCGCGCGGGCCGCCGGGTCGGCCGGACCTGCGCCGATCCGTTGCAGCCCGCAGGCGATCAGGCGTGCCCCGCCGACCGCGAGCAGGTCGGTGACCAGGCTGCGGCCTGCGGCGAACACGCCGCCGGCGCAGTGAGCGAGCGCGTTGACCGCGCTGGCCCGCGTGATCGGCAGCGGCAGGCCGGCGGACAGCGCCGGGGCCAGCAGCACCGTGCGGGGCAGCACCCGGTCCGAACGACCGGTCCGCTTGACGCCGTCGTCGGTGATCCCGTAGACCGGGGTCATCTCCGACCCGGCGTAGGTGGTCGGCAGGGCGACGATGGGCAGCCCCGCCTCCAGGGCGACGGCCTTGGCCGTGCCGGTGGCCGAGCCGCCGCCGACGCTCAGCAGGCAGTCCGCCTCCGCCTCGCGGGCGAGGGCCGTGGCGGCCCGGGCCGAGTCGGCCGGGACGTGCCGGCGGACATCCGCCACGTGCCCGATGATCCGGCTGGTGACCGGCTGGAGCAGGCCGCCGCGGGCCTGCCGCTCGCGCGGGCTGGCGACCAGCAGCACCCGCCGGGCCCCCAGCCGGCCGAGTTCGGCGGCCAGTTCGGCCTGGGCGACGCCGTCGCCGTAGATCACGCGCGGTCCGCGCAGGGTAAGCGTGTACCCGGCCCGTTCGGCCTCAGCGGCGTTCATACTTGGCCACCTTGTCCTCATCGATGGTCATCCCGAACCCCGGACCGGCGTTGAGCAGGAGCTCGCCGGCCTGGTAGGTCACCGGTTCGGTGACGATGTCGTCGTCCAGCAGCAGCGGGCCGAACAGCTCGGTGCCGGAGCGGACCGGCGCGGTGGCGCAGAACAGGTGGGCCGAGGCCGCGGTGCCCAGCGAGGTCTCGATCGCGGTGCCGCCGTAACAGCCCAGCCCGGCCGCCTCCGCAACATCCGCGATCCGCCGGACCGCGGACAGGCCGCCGCTCTTGCCGATCTTGACCGCCAGCACGTCGGCGGCGTGCGCGGCCGCCAGGCGCAGGGCATCCGCCGGGGTCCGCAGCGACTCATCGGCCATGATCGCGACACCGGACCGCTCGCGCAGCCGGGCCAGGCCGGAGATGTCCGCCGCCGGGAGCGGCTGCTCGACCAGGTGGACGCCGGCCTCGGCGAGCGCGGGCAGGTGCCGGCGGGCGGTGTGCTCATCCCAGGCCCCGTTCAGGTCGACCGCCAGCGGGGCCGCTCCGCCCAGCGCCCCGGCGATCGCGGTGACCCGGGCCACGTCCTGCTCGGCCGGCAACGCGCCCATCTTGAGCTTGAAAGACCCGTGGCGGCCCTCGGCCAGCAGGCGGCGGGCTTCGTCGGCGACGGCGCCGGAGGGCTCGGCGCCCAGGGCCCAGGTGACCGGCAGCCGGTCGCGGTGGGCTCCGCCCAGCAGCTGGTGCACCGGTACGCCCAGCGCCCGGCCGGCGGCGTCCCACGCGGCCATCTCCACCCCGGCCCGGGCGAACGGCGCGCCCGCGGCGACGCCCTCCAGGTGCCGGGCCAGCGCCTCGGGGCGCAGCACGTCCTGCCCGACCACCAGCGGCGCCAGGTGCCGTTCGACCAGGGCGGTCATGCCCTCCACCGACTCCCCGCCCCACCACGGGCCACCCGGCACGACGCCCTCGCCCCACCCCACGATCCCGTCTTCGGTCACCAGCCGGATCAGCAGCACCCCCTGGGTGTGCATCGTGGTGACCGAGAACTTGTGCGGCCGGACCAGCGGGATGTCCAGCAGCCGGGTCTCGACCGCCGCGACCGGCAGCGCCGCGCGCGATAGCCGGGAGATCACCTCAGGCACCGGGCACCGCCGCGGACGGGGCGAAGGCGAAATCGTAGCGGGCCTCGACGAAGGGCTCGTCCAGGCCGTGCCGCGCGATCCGCTCCGGGTCCTCGACGAGCTCCGCGGCGATCACGAGCTCGTCGCGGACCGCGTTGGCCACGTCGCTGTCCAGGTACTCGCCGCCGGCGAAGTACAGCTGGGAGGTCCGCTCGCCGAAGTACGGATGCCGGAGCTTGACGTGCAGGTGGGCCGGGCGGAAGAAGTGCCGGCCCAGGGCATTCAGCACGGTCCCGGTGGGGCCGTCCTTGGGGATCTCATACGGCGGCGGCGCGATCGACCTTACCTCGAAGCGGCCCTGGTCGTCGGCGCGGAACCGGCCGCGCAGGTTCCAGTCCGGGATGCCCGGGTGGATCTGCGAGTAGTGCCCGGCCGCGTCCGCGTGCCACAGGTCCAGCTCCACGCCGGCCAGCGGCACGCCCGTCTCGGTGCTGACCTGCCCGCCGAACACCAGCGGGACGCCGGCCTCGTCCGGCCGCTGCGGCAGCACATAGGGCGGCCCGTCCAGCCAGGGCGCCCCCGGCAGGTAGAACGGGCCCTCGATCGCCTCGATGCTGCCGTCGCGGCCGTCGTTGCCCACGTCGGTCGCCGCGGCCTCCAGGAACACGTCGAACAGCAGGCTGGCCTCGCCCGCCAGGACCTCGGCGACGATCACGTCGGTGGCGGACCGGTACTCGTCGTGGGTGACGTGGTGCTTGCGGATGAACTCGACAAGCGTGCGTTCCAGATCCTCGACAACAGCGAGGACGCGGTCGTTGGCCATCGGTATTCCCCTTTCTTAACTGGTCGCATTGCGTACACTTGAAACGCATTGCGATCAGATGCCATAATGAGTCGCGAGGACGGCGATGTCAAGGGAGGTCTGGTGACCGACGAACGACGCGATCATCTGCAGACGCTGGAACGCGGCCTGGCCGTCATGGGCGCCTTCGCCGGCCGCGGGCCGCAGCTGAGCCTGGGCGAACTCGCCGAGCTCACCGGCCTGGGCAAGCCCATCGTCCGGCGGATCGTGCTGACCCTGGAACGGCTCGGCTACGCGCGCGCGACCGGAGGCCGCTTCGCGCTGACCCCCAAGGTGCTCGCGCTAGGCTACGCCTACCTGTCCTCGGTCCGCCTCACCGACGTGGCCCGCCCGCTGATGGAAGAACTCACCGACAAGCTCGGCGTCGGCACCGCGCTGGCCGCGCTGGACGGGAAAGAGATCGTCTACATCGACCGGATCCTGCGCGGCCGGGTGGCCAGCATCAACCTGGCCGCCGGGACCCGGCTGCCCGCGCACGCCACCTCCATGGGCCACGTGCTCCTGGCCTATGCCGCCCCGGCCGACACCGAAGCGGCACTCGGGAATGGCCCGCTGCCCGCCCTCACCGAATGGACACTGACCGACCCCGCCGCGCTGCGGGACCGGCTCGCCATAATCCGCGACCGCGGCTGGGACGCCGTCGACCAGGAGCTCGAGATCGGCCGGCGATCTGCGGCCGCCCCCGTCTTCGACGGCGACAAGCGCGCCATCGCCGCCCTGGCCCTGTCCTGCGGCACCCTGGAATGCTCCATGAACCAGCTCACCGGCGAGTATCTCCCGCCCCTGCAGGCCACCGCCCGCGCCATCAGCGAGGCCCTTGGCGCTGGGCTACGCGGCGGCTGACGATTGCCCATGGCACCGCGACGACCACCGGACCAGTAACGAACGGAACCACCATGACCCTGCCTCGCGCCCGCGCGGACCTGCGGCTCACCGACCTGCCGGTGTACGCCGCGCTGCGCGCCCGCACGGACGCGCCGCCCGGCTCCAGCTGGGGCCTGTTCGGCGCCGACGACCAGCTCGGCACGCTCAACCTGCTGACCTTGAACGACCTGCGCGCCGCGGCCGGCGAGGTGCGTGAGGGCACCGCGTTCTCCCTCGACCTGCCCTCCACGGCCATCAGCCCCCCGCTCGCCCCGACTCGGCACCCGATCCAGCACCACATTTTCCAGCGCACCCCCTTCCACCGCGACGAATGGCTGGATCGCTTCTACACGCAGTACGGCTCCCAGCTCGACGGGCTCCGGCACATCGGCCACCCCGAGCACGGCTTCTACAACGGCGCCGACCCGAGCCGCTTCGTCCCCGGCGACGAGCTGCTCAGCATTCACCACGCCGCCGCCCTGCCGATCGCCGGGCGCGCGGTCCTGCTCGACGTGGACCGGCACCTCCGCGCCCAGGGCCGGCCGATCGACCAGCACTCCAGCCAGGCCGTGACGCCCCGGGACCTGGAGGACACCCGCGCCGCCCAGGACACCGCGATCCAGCCCGGCGACATCGTGCTCATCCGCTTCGGATGGCTGAACTGGTACCTCAGCGAAGCGAGCCCGCAGGTAAGAGAGAGCCTGCGGACCGAGCAGGCCCATCCCGGCCTCGAACAGTCCCACGAGATCCTTGCCTGGCTGTGGGACCACCGCGTCAGCCTTGTGGCCGCCGACAACTTCGCCCTGGAATGCTGGCCCGCCGCCCCCGGCAGCCCCTTCTACACCCGCGCCGAACGCCAGGAGGGCGTGCGCGACCCGCACTCGGGAATCATGCACCGCGCCCTCATCGGCCTGCTCGGCATGCCCATCGGCGAGCTGTGGAATCTCGACCCGCTCGCGGAAGCATGCGCGGCCGACCGGCGATGGTCCTTCCTGCTGACCGCAGCGCCGCTGACCGTCGTCGGCGGCATAGGCTCACCGGCGAACGCTATCGCCCTGCGCTGAGGACCCTGCTCGGCGGGCGCCCAGGGCAACTCCCAGATCCGTCATCTGAATCGCTCCGACACCACCCCATCTTGCTGATGACGGATAACTGGGTCACCAGCGCTCGACGCCCTGCTTAGCCAGCGCATCCCTGCGCCGTTCCTGTTCGGCAGGTCGCCCACGCCGGTGAACGGCTGACACGCTCCGTTACGAACCTCTGGCTGTGGCTGCCGCGCAGGCAGAGATCACCGCTGCGAGGCGGAACTCTTCGAACCGCCGCTGATCAGCCGGTCGTGAATCGCCATGTGGTCTAGCTGGGCACGGGACTTTTCTCTGGCGGTGCTGCTAGTTGGTCAGCGGTCGATCATCTGCTGCATGGCCTCGGGGTACCGGGCGCCGACCACGGTGATCTGGGCGGCGGCGTCATTGATCGCGGCGAGATCGTGGGGAGTCAGCTGGACGTCCAGGGCGCCGAGGTTTTCCTCCAGCCGCTCCAGGCGGCGGGTGCCGGGGATGGGGGCGATCCAGGGCCGCTGGGCGAGCAGCCAGGCCAGCGCGACCTGCGCGGGCGTGGCATTCTTGCCCTCGGCGATGCGGCCGAGCAGGTCCACCAGCGCCTGGTTGGCGGCGCGGGCCTCGTCGGTGAAGCGGGGAAGGGTGGCGCGGATGTCCCCCTCCCCGAACTCGGTGGCCTGGTCGATGCGCCCGGTGAGGAAGCCCCGGCCGAGCGGGCTGAACGGCACCAGCCCGATGCCGAGTTCGGCCAGGACCGCGATGATTTCTTCCTCTGGCTCGCGCCAGAACAGCGAGTACTCGCTTTGCAGGGCCGTGACGGGGTACACCGCGTGCGCGCGGCGGATGGTGCGCGCGCCGGCCTCGGACAGGCCGAAGTGGCGCACCTTGCCCGCCGCGATGAGTTCCCCGACGGTGCCGGCCACGTCCTCGATCGGGACCTGCGGGTCGACGCGGTGCTGGTAGAGCAGGTCGATCCATTCGGTGCCGAGTCGTCGCAGCGACCCGTCCACCGCCTGCGTGATGTGATCGGGACAGCTGGACAGCCCGGCCTGGCGGCCCTGGCCGTCGAACGCGAACCCGAACTTGGTGGCGATGACGACCTGGTCGCGGACCGGGGCGAGTGCCTCGCCGACCAGTTCCTCGTTGACGAACGGGCCGTAGACCTCGGCGGTGTCGAAGAACGTGACGCCCAGGTCGACCGCGGCCCGCAGCAGGCTTATCATCTGGCCGCGGTCGCCCGGGTTCGGGCCGAAGCTCTGGCTCATCCCCATGCAGCCGAATCCGAGGGCGGAAACCTCCAGGCCGCCGGAACCCAGGATGCGCTTGTCCATGTCGTTTCTCCTCGTGCGCTGGTGATCGTCAGGGGGTGATGACAAGGCCGCGGCCTTGAGCGCCTGTTCTGGTCATTGTCCTGGTGGGAAGTCGGTCGAGGCGGCCAGGCCGGCCTGCGCTTCGAAGCCGGCGATTCGGTCCTTGAGGACGGCGACAGTGGTCCGCAGGGCTTGCGATCCGAGGATGATGCGCAGCGGGGCGGGTTCCTGGGCGGCGCTGGCGATGATGGCGGCGGCCATGCGGGCGGGGTCGCCGGGGGCGAGCCCGCCGGCGGGGGTCGAGCATGGCCAGGAAGCCGTGTGCCGGGGTGCCGTCGTAGGCGGGCATGAGGTCGGCGACCTGGGCGCTGCCGTAGCGGAATTCGGTCCGCGCGCCGCCGGGCTCGACGATGGTGACGCCGATGCCGAACGGCGCGACTTCCTGGGCGACGGACTCGGCGAACCCCTCGATGCCCCATTTGGTGGCGTGGTACATCGAGTTACCGGGGAAGGCGACCTGCCCGCCGTAGGAGGAGATCTGGATGATCCGCCCGCCGCCCTGGGCACGCAGGTGCGGCAGCGAGGCGCGGATGAGATGGATGGATCCGGTGAGGTTGGTGGCGATGATGTGGGCGACCTGCTCGTCGGATAGTTCCTCGGCCGCGCCGAACAGGCCGTAGCCGGCGTTGCTGACCACCACGTCGATGCGCCCGAGGGAGGTGAAACTGCGATCCACGACGTCGCGGACGGCGGCGGCGTCGGTCACGTCGAGCAACTCGCGGTGGAACGTGTCCGGGTATTTCCGCACGAGGCCGGCGACGCTGTCCGGGCGGCGGACGGTTCCGGCGACGACCTCGCCGCGGTCGAGCAGCTGGGTGGCGAACTCGCGGCCGAAACCGCTGCTGACGCCGGTGATGAGCCAGTTCCGCGTGGTCATGTCGTTTCCCTGGCGGGTGCGGGCGCGATCTCGTTAATGGCGGCGAGGGCGTTGAGGGTGCGGGGGTAGCCGATGAAGGGCAGCAGGACGGTGATGACGCCGATCAGGGCCTGCCGGTCGTTGCCGACGTTGAGGTTGGCCGCCACGTGTCCCTTGACCTGGGGGTCACATCCGCCGAGGGACACGAGCATGGCGAAGGTAAGCAGCTCGCGCACCGGTATGCCGATCCCGGTGCGGGCGACGTGATCGCCGAAGCAGTTGGCGGACAGGAACTCCTGAAAGTGCAGCTCGTCGGCGGCCGCCGACGCGTACATGCGCTGCACGCGGTCGGCCCCGACGATCTGCTCCTGCACCGCTCGGCCCCGCTCGGCGCGGGTGGCGGGCGTGGTGGCGGCCTGCCCGTCGAGCGGCAGCGTGACGCCGCGCTCGGTGAGGACGTCGTTGGTGGCGTGGATGAAGTCGAAGACCTTGCCCATGCCGGCGTACGGGACGGCCTGGTAGACGATCTCCCTGGCCTCGGCGGGGGTGACGCCGTTGGTGAGGGCGGCGCCGAGCATGACCCGGTACTCACTCAGCGCCTGGCCGCCGATGAGCGCCGCGAGCTGCACCATCAGCCGGGTGCGAGTGTCGAGACCGGTGTGCCGGAGAACCTCGTCGAAGGCGAAGTTGTCGAAGATCTCGATCAGCTCGGGGTCGGTGACCGCGAGGGCCGAGATGTGGCCGGGGAACAGCTCGTCGTGGTTCTTCTGCGCGGTCTCGCTGATGGCCACGGCGCCTATCCCTCCTCGGATTGCGGGACAAGGCGGACGGTTACCTGGTGTGCGGCAGGGCCGACAACCGAGCCGACGATCCGGGGGCCGTACTGGTCGTACTTGGCGTGATAGGCCGCGTCGATGTCGTCCCGGACCTCCGCAGACACCGAGGCGAAGGACACGTCCCGCTCGATGCCGCCCGCCCGGATCCGGCCAGCGCCGCTGGCGGTGGCGCGGCGGTACCAGGGGTTGCCCGGGCCGTAGGCGGAGCGGACATACAGGTTATCTCCGGCGCGGACGACCCACATTGTCACGAACGGACGGAGGCTTCCGTCCGGGCGGCGGGACGCGAGCTGGAGCTCTTCGGACGCGGCGATGTTCTGCAGGTCTTCCGGTGACCAGGTGGCCGTCTGGTTGGTCCCTGCCATCAGAGCGCTCCGATCCGGACCAGTGACTTGATGGCTCGTCGTTCGTCCATGGCCTTGTAGGCGTCGCCGATGTGGTCCAGGCCGGTCTCGTAGTCGAAGACCAGGCCGGGGTTGATGGTGCCGTCGAGGACGTCGCCGAGCAGCGCGGGGATGTAAATGCGCGCCGGCGCGGGGCCGCCCCGCCAGCCGATGTTACGGAAGAACGCCTGGGCGAACGGCGGCTGGCCATGCGGGACCCCGACGATGCCGACGACCGAGCCGGGCCGGGCGATGGCGAACGCGGTCGCGATGGCCTGCTCGGTGCCGACGCACTCCAGCGCCGCGTCGGCGCCGGTACCGCCGGTGAGCTCCAGCACGGCCTGGCTGGCTTCCTCGCCGCGGGCCTCGACGATGTCGGTGGCGCCGAACTCCCGGGCGATCTTCTGGCGGTCAGGATGCCGGCTCAGGGCGATGATGCGCTCGGCGCCGAGCCGCCGGGCGGCCAGGACGGCACACAGGCCGACGGCGCCGTCCCCGACCACCGCCACCGTGTCGCCCTTCTTCACCCCGGCGACGGCCGCCGCGTGATGCCCGGTCGACATCACATCGGACAGGGCCAGCAGCGACCGCAGCATTCCATCGGAGTGCCCTGATCCGGGCACCGGCACCAAGGTGGCGCCGGCCAGGGGGACGCGCACCGCCTCGCCCTGGCCGCCGTCGATCTCGCCGTTGCCGAAGTTGCCGCCGGCCGGGCAGGAGATGGTCGACCCGTTCAGGCAGTGCGGGCAGGACATGTCGCTGTAGATGAACGGGGCGACCACCAGGTCCCCCTCATGGACCTGGTGCACGCCGGCGCCGGCCTGCTCGACGACGCCGATGAACTCGTGCCCGATCGAGCCGGCCGCGTGCGGCGACTCGCCCCGGTAGTACCACAGGTCCGACCCGCACACGCAACCCAGCACCACCCGCACGACCGCGTCCGTGGGCTTCTGGATGACCGGATCGGGGCGTTCGCCCACCTCGACGACGCCGGGTCCGGAGAATATCGCAGCCCTCATAGCTAAACGGCTCCTTGACCTCAGATGTCTTCATCGCCCCCGGCTTCCAGCCAACCACCGGCTGGCTGGCGCGGGGAGGGCCGGCCATTCGGGGTACCGGCAGAACCCCCCTCCGCAGCCGACGGCGACCGTCAGGCGGCTGAGCCTCCAGGTCGGCCCGGCAGCAGGCTCTCTCCGGTGAGCGGGAATGTTAACACCGGCGCAGGCGACGTGGTCGGCGCCGAGATCATGGCGGCACCGTTCTAGTCAGGCAGCGGGAGGGCAATACCCGCGCAGGGGCGCAGGGGCAGGCAGATCTGGAGGCTGACCCGCTTCGTTACTGGCTGCGGCGTGCTCAGCTGCCGTCCGAAGCCGGGGCTGCGGCGGCCTGGTCGAGGGTGGCGGCCCAGGAGGCGAGGACCTTGAGGGCGTCGTCGGAGGAAGTGCCGGGCTCAGCGGTATAAGCCGAGATGCGCAGGCCGGAGTCGGCGGCGAGGTCGAGGGCCTCGAAGGTGAGGGTGAGGTCCCCGACCACGGGATGGCGGAACCGCTTGACGCCGGTGCGGTGGAAGCGGACGTTGTGCGCGGCCCACCAATTCCTGAAGTTCTCGTTGCGGGTGGACAGCTCGCCGATGAGGTTCGACAGGCCCTTGTCGTGCGGGCTGCGCCCGGCCTCGGTGCGCAGCATGGCCACCACGTCCTGGGCCTGGCGCTCCCAGTCGGAGTAGAACTCGCGGGCGGCAGGATCCAGGAACAGGAACCGGGCGTTGTTAGCCGGCCGGGCCGGGCTGGTGAGGACCGGAGCGAACAGCGCCGCGCCGAGCTGGTTGGCGGCCAGGATGTCCAGCCGGGCGTTGCGGACGTAGGCCGGGGTCGTGGCCATCGAGTCCAGGATGCGGCGCACGCTCGGCCGGACCTGCTGCGGGGACGGGCGGCGCGGTGCCCGCGGAGCGGCCAGGGTGGCGGCGCGGGCCAGGTCGAACAGGTGGGCGCGCTCAGCCTCATCCAGGTGCAGCGCGCGGGCGATGCCCTCCAGCACGCTGTCCGACGCCCCGTGCGCCCGGCCGCGTTCCAGCCGGGTGTAGTAGTCGATGCTGACCCCGGCCAGCAGCGCGACCTCTTCCCGGCGCAGCCCGGCCACGCGGCGGTTGCCGCCGTAGGCGGGCAGCCCGGCCTGCTCCGGAGTGATCCTGGCGCGGCGGGAGACCAGGAAGTCGCGCATCTCGTTCCCGTTATCCACAACCCCAGGCTACGGCCCTGCCGGACGGTTCTGGGAGGGCTTGTCAGTACCCCGAACACCAGGCTCTCCCAAAGCATCCGACACCCTTCCGGGTGCCGTCCGCCCGGGCCCGGCCCACTCGACCGGCCCCACCCGGCCTCGGCCCGGAGCCGACCAGGCCAACAGCTGCCTGCTGGTCATTCACCTGGGAGGCTTATCCTGCAGAGAGACTTTCACTCGGTGATGCGTGCGATCGCCGCTCGCAGTGCCTTGAGGGCTGCGTCTGGGGTGTCCCAGGAGAAGGTCCCGCTGATCTCGCCACAGCTACGTCCAAGCCGTCCGCTCCATCCGGAGCGGGTCTTGGTGCACGGCCGACGTCTCGGCGAATACCATCACTGGCCTTCCGCCGGTTTCGTGCCGCTCCCAGCCGGGGTCGCCGTGAGTTATGAAGCGGACCCAGGATCCGTGGATGTCTGCGGCCAGCGATTCCGGCGGCGCTGGCCCGGCCACATCCCTGACCCCGGGTTCACCGAGCGCGTCGAATACGAAGGGGACGTCGAGACAGTGGAAGGCCAGGCCGGCCAGCGGCCCCTCGGTAGCTGACCAGCGGAAGTCGTAGACGTAAGCTGCCCCTCCGGCCTGTGCCTTGGCCACGGCCAGCTCTTGGGCCGGCACGCGGAACGTGCGGTCGGTGACGGCCTGCCCGACTGCGGCACCGGGTCGCCGGCCGGCCCGGTCGAGGTAAGCCGCGGCTAGCGGTGCCGGGACGCCCGCCTTCGCCAGCCCTTCGAGCACCACATCCGCCGTGATCCAGTCCGCCGTCATCCACGCCATATTGAACTCGTGAGCCGTGGCGCCGGCCAGTATGGAGACGCTGCGGTGCTGTAGCGAGCCCGCCGCCTGAAGCGGCTCCTCCGTGACTACCTCGCCATCGGTCCACGGCGCCCACGGCAGCCGCAGGCCGTCGCTGAGCATGCCGATGACGGTTGCCCTGTCCTGCTGCGCGTCGATGGCGCCTGAGCTGCCTGCCGTGACCGCTTGCTGGGCCGCCAGGATCCTCTCGGCAGGCAGGTCTTCCAGGGTCTCCTGGCTCAAGGCCGAGACGCCCAGCTGGTCGGCCATCTGCGTGGCCACGGCTTGGACGCCGTCACTGGTATGCCGCAGAGCCGCCCCGCCACTCATGCACGCCGCGGCTCGGAACAGGTTCCGGGCTGCGGGAACGCCTAGCAGCGTGGCGCAGGCGCCACCGCCGGCTGACTGCCCCGCGATCGTCACCTGGCCCGGATCCCCGCCGAACGCCCCGATGTTCTCCTGGACCCATTCCAGCGCGCGCACCCAGTCCCGGACGGCCCGGTTGGCCGGCACGCCCGGCACCTCCAGGAATCCCTCGGCGCCAAGCCGGTAATTGATGCTGACCAGGACCACTCCGTCCCGGGCGAACGGGCCGCCGCGGTACCACGGCGAGGCGTTGCCGCCGCCGAAGAACCCGCCGCCATGGATCCACACCAGAACCGGCAGGCCGGCCGGGCCGAGCTCGGGCGTGAAGATGTTGAGGTTGAGCTCGTTGTCCCCGGCGATGATCGGCTCGGGAATCACCGTAATCCCGCGATCGGGCTGCGGTGATGTCGCACCGTAGACGAGCGCGTCCCGTGTCCCGTCCCACCGGCCGTGCGGCACGGGGGCGGCGAACCGGCCCGCCGTGGACGGCGACTGCGCATACGGGATGCCGAGGAACCGTAGCGCCTGCCGGTCCCGGACGCCGCGGATGCGGCCCTGCGTGGTCTGCTCGATGACATAGTCCGTCATGGTTCCTCCTCACCTAGCGCCGGGGCAGGACCTTCCCGGGAGGGATTTTCGTCGCTGCGGAGCAGCCGGACGTCCCACGCGCCAAGGGTGATCGGCTCAGCCGGTGAGTAACGGCTGCCGCTGAGCATGTCCGTCACCAGCGAGGACGGGCAAGCCGTCGCCTCGTCCCAGCTCCAGTTGTGCAAGACGTGCAGCCGGGCGGCGCCGCTTGGGTCGGTGCTGGTAGAGACGGTGACCTGGTCGTCGGTTGTCCACCCGCCGGCTGGATGCGGTGCGAGCCACCGCGCCAGCCCGGCCGCCAGGCCCTGATCCGGGACGGTACCAACGACGGTGATGCGGCCCGCTCCGGCGGGCCGCGTCGTGACGGCGGCCCAGCGGCTGAGGTGCGGATGCTGATAGCGGGCCAGGGTCTCCGCGCCCGAGGCGTCGATCCCCTCGGCGAATCCGGTGGCCGCGCCCTCCAGCAAGCCATGCACCGGCACCGGTGACGGCAAAGAGGCCATCTCGTCGTACCAGACCCCGGCCGCGTCAGTGATCCGGGCCGGCGCCCGCTCCACGCGCGCTCGCCCCTCGCGATCCCCGTAGCCGGTCCGCGGCCCCACGACCAGATGACCCCCGGCCTGCGCGTAGCCGATCAGGAAGTCCAGGTCCTCGTCGGCCGCGGTGTAGAACGCGGCGGCGATCAGCACGGGGTAGCGCGCGGCCGCGGCGGCGGGGTCGGACGTGCCCCCGTGCGACGGCAGCAGCTGCTGGGGCCGGATAATCCGCTGCTGCCGCTTGGCGTCGAAGATGCCGCGGGAGAAGGCCGCGAGGATGTGCCGGTAAGAGTCGGGGTCAATGAGGTTGGCACCGGCGAGCGGCCCCTGCGTCGACAGCGCGAACTTACTGTCGGAGTCATAGAGCACCGCGATGTCATAGTCGGGCTCGGCGGCGGCGAAGGTGCCGCCTGCGTCGCGCAGTTCCTGGCCGATCCGCGCGATCTCGTGGTAAGCGCGGCCAGGGATACCGCTGTGCGGAAGCACGCCGCCCCAGTACGTCTCGGCGCCGAACGCCAGGGTGTTCCAGTGCCAGTACTCGATGAGCCGGGCACCGCGTGAGACCAGCAGCCAGGTCATCTGGCGCCACTGGCCGTCGTAGGGGGATTCGTTCATCGACGAGAAGCCGATCGAGCCTGCGTTGGTCTCGGTGACCAGGAACGGGGCCTGCCTGGAGGAGTACATGAGGTCGGCGAGCTGGGTGACCGCCCAGGGCCCGCGCACGACCCAGCCCATCGGGCCGGTCGAGCGCGGCCGCGCGTTCGGGTGGGCCAGCGAGTCCTGCATCTCGTAGTACGCGTTGCCGGACGCCACGTCCAGGGACCGGCTCAGCTCCACATCCTCGATCCCCGGCTGCTCGTAGGAGATGCACGTGGTGACGAAGCCGCGCCCGCCGGTGACCTCGCGGACGACTCCGGCCTGCCAGCCGATGAACTCCGTGACCAGCGCGGCCTGGAACCGCCGCCAGGCCAGGTCGTACTGGGGCTGGAAGTTGCCCTCGGGACGCCACAGGTCGTCCCACCGGGACAGTCGGTGCGACCAGTACACCAGGCCCCATTCGGTGTTGAGCCGGTCCACGGTGCCGTACCGGCGACGCAGCCAGTCGGTGAACTTCTCGAACACGTCATGGTTGTAGACCAGCCGCAGGCCCGGCTCGTTGTCGACCTGGTAGCCGATGACGGCCGGATGGTCCCGGTATCGCCCCACGACGTGCCGGATCACCCGCTCGGCGTGGAACCTGTAGGCAGCGTGCGCGAAGTTCACCTCCTGCCGGGCGCCCCAGCCGACCCGGTCCCCGGCCGGCGTCTCGGCCGCGATCTCCGGGTAGCGCCGGGCCAGCCACATGGGCACGGCGTAGGTCGGCGTGCCCAGGATGACCCCGATGTCCCGCTCGTGGGCGGCGTCGAGCACCGGCTCCAGCCAGTCCAGCTCGAACCGCCCGTCCTCCGGTTCCCAGGTCGACCAGACCGACTCGCCCAGCCGGATGACCGAGAAGCCGGCCTTGGCCATCAGGTCGAAGTCGCCCTGCAGATCAGGGCGGCGCTGGTACTCGGCGTAATACGCGGCGCCGAACCCGATGCCGTTTCTCACCCGCTGCCGTCCTGGTACCCGAAGGCGTCGCCGTCGTCCCGCCCGCCCGCGTCGGTGCCCCGGTACGTCAGGCCGCCGAAGCTGACTGTGCCCTGCGAGGCGTACAGCCCGATGACGCGGCCGGTGAATGACGCGCAGGTCTCCGCGGTCCAGTACCGCCCGTCAAGCTCGGCCAGCAGCGCGCCGCCGGCCAGCAGCCGGATCCGGTCGCCGCCCCCGGCTTCCGGGCTGAAGCCGCCCGGCGGCGGGTTCATCTCCATGCGCAGTTCGACCTGGCCGGGCGGCACGGTGGCCTGCCAGGCCTGGGCCAGGCCGGCCAGGTGGGCCCGGGCGGTGACGACCGGGCCGCGGGCCTCCAGGCAGAACCAGTGATCCTCGTCGTAGCGGGCGGCCAGCCCGCCCGTCCCGTGCGAGGCGTCCACGGTGGCGGATACGGAGGCGCACAGGTGTCGCTGGCGGCGGCCGACGAACTGCGGGTGCGGGTCGTCCAGCCCGGCCCGGCCGATGATGGACAGCCGCCCTGGCTCGATCGTCGCGACCGAGGCCGGGGTCGTGCGCACGGCCAGCCAGCCGGGATCCTCCAGCGACGAGCCGTCGGCGAAGTCGAAGACCTCTTCCTCGGCCGTGTCCCGCGGGGCCAGCCGCACCGGTGCCGGCTGCGGCCATTCCTCCGCCCACGACACGGGCGCGGTGAACGTTTCCCGGCCCAGCGGCGAGAAGGCCTGCGTCAGGCCGAGCGGGCGCATGCCCAGCAGGACCAGGGCCGTCCCGCCGTCCGGCGTGTCCACCAGGTCGGCGTGCCCGGTGTTCTGGATCGGCCGGGCCGTGCTGCGCGCGCTGAGCACCGGGTTGGCCGGGTGTCCCTCGAACGGCCCCTCGGGCGACAGCCCGCGGGCCACGCTGACGCTATGGCCCCGTTCGGTTCCTCCCTCGGCGATCAGCAGGTACCACCAGCGGCCGCGGCGGTACAGGTGGGGGGCCTCGGGGAACTTCAGCCCGGTGCCGGACCACAGCGAGCGCGGCTCCTCCAGCGCCTTGCCCGCAGCGAGGTCCACCCGCACCTGCTGGATGCCCGCGTGCCGGCCCGCCTGCTCGCCCGTGGTTAGCAACCCGGAGAAGGTGACGTAAGCCGTGCCGTCGTCGTCCCAGGCCAGGTCGGGGTCGATGCCGGCCACGCCGTCGATGGTGGTGCCGTCGTTCCACGGGCCGGCCGGGTCGGTCGCGGTGAACACCACGCACCCGCGCGGGCTCATGGCGATGGTGACGATGACGTAGAAGACGCCGTCCCGGTACCGGATGGTCGGCGCCCACACCCCGCCGCCGGTCGGCACGTCACCCACCGCGGCCTGCCCCGGCCGGGTCACCACGTTACCGATGTGGGTCCAGTCCGCCAGGTCGGGACTGCGGTGGACCGGGATCCCGGGCAGGTACTCGAACGTCGAGGTGACCAGGTAGTAGGCGCCGCCAGCCCGGACCACGCTGGGGTCGGGGCTGAAGCCGGGCATCAGCGGGTTCGGGAGCGTCATGTGAGTTCTACCTTCGCCCGCAGCGGCAGGTCGACCGCTGAGGTGCCGGCCCGGAGCTGGTAGGCGCCGGGCTCGTACCGCCAGCCGTCGGCCCAGTAGGCCAGGCGCCGGGTCGGCACGTCCACGGTGACCTGCGCCGTCTGGCCGGCCGTCACGCGGACCGGCGCGGAGCCGACCAGCCAGCGCACCGGGCGGTCCACGGCCGAGTCCGGGCGTTCGGCGTAGACCTGGACTACCTGCTTGCCGTCGCGCGGGCTCTGGTTCTCCAGCTGCACCGTCACCGGGATGGAGTCCCCGGCGGCCACCGAGCCCGGCACGCTGACCTGGGTCAGGGCGATGTCGGCGTAGCCCTGGCCGGCGCCGAACCAGTACGCGGGCGAGGCGTCGTGCCTGAGCCAGGCCCGGTAGCCGACGTGGATCCCTTCGGCGTAGTCCAACTTGCCGTCGGCCGGGGTGGTGGACAGCACCGGCACGTCGGCCTCGGCGGCCGGCCAGGTGGTGGGCAGCCGCCCGCCCGGCTCGGCCGCGCCGAGCAGCACGTCCGCCACGGCGTGGCCGAACTCCTGCCCGCCGAAGTACCCGACCAGCACGGCCGCCACCTGGTCGCGCCAGGGCATCAGCACCGGGGAACCCGAGTTCATCAGGACCACGGTGCGCGGGTTGGCCGCCGCTACCGCGCGGACCAGGTCGTCCTGGCGGCCGGGCAGCGCAAGGGAGGTACGGTCAAAGCCCTCGGACTCCACCGCCGAGTTGGTGCCCACCACGACCAGCGCCACGTCGGCCTGGCCCGCCGCCTCCGCGGCCGCGGCGATCAGCGCGTCCGGATCGGTGGCGGCCGGCTCGGTGCCGAACCGCAGCCATAGCAGGTCGGCCATCGGGCCTTCGCGGCCGGTGAGGTCGTACTTGAACCGCAGCTCGACCGGCGTGCCCGCGGCCAGGTTGACCTCGGCGGCGGCCGTGGGCGGGGCCATCAGCGCGGCGCCCAGGTCTTCGTGCTCAGACTCGGCCACCTCGTCGACGACGAGTTTCCCGTCGACGTAAACCTGGCCGTGGCCGACACTGGCGAAGCCGATCCGGACCGGGCCCGGTTCGGCCGGGGTGAAGCGGGTGGTCAGTTCCACCGTGGCCGCCCGGCTGATCGGGGCGTCCCCGCCGAACCAGACCAGCGCGGTGGAGCGGCGGTCCTCGGCGAACAGCTCGGCGCCGCCGGAGTCCAGGAACCGCACCCGCACGCCGGGCCCGCCGGTGACCGGGTTGGTCATCTGTGCCAGCGGCAGCTCGGCCACGCCTTCCTGCACCACCGCGCCGCGCGAGTAGCTGATCTCCGCGCCGGGCAGCGCGGCGCGCAGGCCCTCCAGCGGCGAGATCGTGTGCTCGGGCATGACGGTCGCGCTGCCGCCGCCCTGGGTGCGGGCGTTGGCCGCGTTGTCGCCGATGACGGCGACCGAGCGCAGGCCGGCCGGGTCCCACGGCAGCTCGCCGCGGTTCTCCAGCAACACGGTGCCCTCGACGGCGGCGTGCCGGGCGAACGCTGTGCCATCCTCGACCCAGGCCGGCTCGGCGGCCCGGGCTTCGCCGAGCGCACCGACCCGGCGGGCCAGGGTGAGGATGCGGGCCACCTTGCGGTCGATGACCGCCTCAGGGATCTCGCCGGCCTGGATGGCCCGGACCAGAGCGTCGCCCCACGGGCCCTCCGGGCCCGGCATGACCAGGTCCTGGGACGCCTTGGCCGACTCCAGCGACCGTACCGCGGTCCAGTCGCTCACCACCACGCCGTCGAATCCCCACTCGCCGTTCAGCGGGGTCTCCAGCAGGTCGTTCTCGGTCGCGGTCACGCCATTGACCGAGTTGTAGGAGCTCATTACCAGCCAGGCCCGGGCCTCGGTCACCGCCGTCTCGAACGCGAGCAGGTACAGCTCGCGCAGCGCCCGGTCGGACACCAGGATGTCTACGGTGAACCGGTCGGTCTCGGAGTCGTTGGCGATGTAGTGCTTGGGCGTGGCGCCGACGCCGTTGTCCTGCACCCCGCGCACGTACGCGGCGGCCAGCTCGGCGGTGAGCACCGGGTCCTCGCTGAACGCCTCGAAGTGCCGCCCGCCCAGCGGTGAGCGGTGCAGGTTGATCGTCGGGCCGAGCACCACGTCCACGCCCTTGCGGCGGGCCTCCAGCGCGGCCGCGGCCCCGTACCGCCGGGCCATGTCCGGATCCCAGGCCGAGGCCAGCGCGGTGGCGGACGGCAGGTTGAGCGACGGGTCGCGCTCGTCCCACACCTCGCCGCGGACCCCGGACGGGCCGTCGGAGAAGACTATCCGGCGCAGCCCGATCTTCTCGGCCGGCCAGGTCGACCAGAAGTCGCGGCCGGTCAGCAGCTGGACCTTCTCCTCCAGGGTGAGAGCGGCCACAGCGCCGGCGATCGTCGTGTCGGTGGTCAGGGCAGTCATGTGATGGGTTCCTTAGCTGGCGAGGGCGGCCTGCAGGCGGCGCCGGTCGGCGCGGCGCTTCTCCTGGGCTACCGGGTCGGGCACCGGGGCGGCCAGGAACAGCTTCTGCGTGTACGGGTGCTGGGGGTGCGCCGTTACCTGGTCGCCATCTCCCCACTCCACGATCTCGCCCCGGTACATGACCGCGACCCGGTGGGACAAGTGGCGGACGACGGCCAGGTCGTGCGAGATGAACAGGTACGCGACGCCGGTACTGTCCTGGATCTCCCTGAACAGGGTCAGGACCCGGGCCTGGGTGGACAGGTCCAGCGCGGACACCGGCTCGTCGCACACGATCAGCCGCGGGCTCAGGGCCAGCGCGCGGGCGATCGCGATGCGCTGCCGCTGCCCGCCGCTGAACTCTCGGGGCAGCCGCTGCCCGGCGTCGGGCGGCAGGTGTACCTTGTCGAGCAGCTCCCGGACCCGCCTGGCCGCTTCGGCCTTACCGACCTTGCGGACGGTGAGCGGCTCGGTCAGGATCTGCTGGATGGTCAGCGCCGGGTTCAGCGATGTGTACGGGTCCTGGAAGACCACCTGGATGTCGCTGGCCAGCTCGCGCCGCTGGGCGCGGTTCAGGTGGCTGATGTCCCGGCCGTTGTAGGTGATGGCGCCGCCGGTGACCGGCGCGAGCCCGAGCATGGCCCGGCCCAGCGTCGTCTTGCCGGAGCCGGACTCGCCGACCAGGCCGACCGTCTCACCCGGCCGGATGTCGAGCGAGACGCCCTTGAGGGCCTTGAACGGCTTGCCGCGCAGGCCGTGGCCGTGGTATTCGACCTCGACGTTGTCGACGTCGAGCAGACGCTCGCTCATGGCTGCAGCTCCCTGGGAGTCAGAGGACCGCGCGGCTCGCTGTCCTCGAGGATCGCGGCGAACAGCGACCTGGTGTACGGGTGGCGGGGGTCGGCGAAGATCGACCGGGCGGGCCCGGTCTCCACGATCCGGCCGTTCTGCATGACCGAGACCGTGTCGCACAGGTCGGCGACCACGCCGAAGTTGTGCGTGACGAGCAGCACGGCCATGTGGTACTCGGCTTCTAGGTCGCGTAGCAGGTCAAGGACTTCGGCCTGCACGGTCACGTCCAGCGCGGTGGTCGGCTCGTCGGCGATGAGCAGGTCAGGATTACATGACACCGCGCCGGCGATCAGAACCCGCTGGGCCATGCCGCCCGAGACCTGGTGCGGGTAGGCGTTGAAGGTGCGCTCCGGGTCGGGGATGCCGACCCGGGCTAGCAGCTTCAGCGCCCGCTCCCTGGCCTCGGCCCTGCCGATCTTCAGGATCACGCGCATCGGCTCGGTGATCTGGCTGCCGATGGTGAACGTCGGATCCAGGTTGGACATCGGTTCCTGCGGGATGTACGCGATCTTGGCGCCGCGCAGTCCGGTCATCTGCCGGCCGGACAGCGCGGCCAGGTCGGTGCCTTCGAAGATGATCGACCCGCCGGCGACCCGCCCGCCGGACGGCAGCAGGCCCATGATCGCGAACGCTGTCTGGGTCTTGCCGGAGCCGGACTCTCCGATCAGGCCGTGCACCTCGCCGCGGTGGATGGACAGCGAGACGTCGTGCACGACGGTCTTGACCGAACCGTCCGGCTGGTCGTAGCCCACGGCCAGGTCGGTGACGTGCAGCAGTTCCTCGCCCGCCGCGGCGGCCGCGGGGTCGTCGTGGGTGACGACCGGCTCGCGCCGGATGCTCACCGGGCCGGCGGCGCGCCGCCGGCGTCGGCCCGGCGTGCCGCTGCGCTCCAGCTCGTCGCGCAGCGCGTTGGCCAGCAGTGTCAGCGAAATGCAGGTCAGCGCGATGGCCAGGCTGGGCCACAGCAGCCCCAGCGGCGCGGTGAAGATGTGGCTGAAGGCATCGTTGAGCATGCCGCCCCAGGTGGGCCGGGACAGGTCGCCCAGGCCGAGGAAGTCCAGTCCGGCCTCGATCGCGATGGCGATGCCCGCGACGCCGGCGGCCAGGATGATGGCCGGCGCCCGGACCACGGTCAGGATGTGGCGGGAGATGATCCGGGCGTCGCTCAGCCCGGACACCCGGGCCGCGTCCACGTACAGCTCATGCTTCACGCCTGACACTTCGGTGTGCACGACCCGGTAGAACGCGGGGGACAAGATGATGCCGAAGACGACCATCGTCCAGAGCATCGACGGGCCGATCACCGCCCGGGCCGCCAGCAGCACCACGATGCCAGGCAGCGCCATCAGCAGGCTGGCGGTCCATGAGCTGGCGGCCTCGAACCACTTCCCGTAGTAGCCGGAGATGAGCCCGGCGGTGATGCCGAGCACCGCGGCGACGCCCACCGCCAGGGCGGCGGCCTCCAGCGTCGGCTGGATGGCGACCAGCAGCCGGGACAGGACATCGTGCCCGGATCCGTCTGTGCCGAGCAGGTACGTGCCGCTCGGCTTCTGCAGGATGTTGGTGGCGTTGGCGACGTTCGGGTCGTGCGGCGCCAGCACGGTGGCGAAGATGCCGAGCACCACCAGGATGACCAGGAACGCCAGCGACGCGACGCCGGTCGGGTTCTTCAGCAGGCGGCGGAACAGCGAGGCGTGTGCCGTCTGCTCCAGGGTCTGGACGTCGGGTACGGCGTCCGGGGGGAGGGTAGCGGCAGTCATGATCGGATCCGCACTTTCGGGTTGAGCCAGCCTTGCAGCAGGTCGACGATGAGGTTGACGATGACGACGATGATGGCGGTGGCCAGCACCAGCCCCATCACCAGCGGGATGTCTCCCTGCTGGGTGGCGCCGACAGCGATCTGGCCGATGCCGGGAATGGCAAAGATCGTCTCGACGATCACCGCGCCGCCGAGCAGGCCGACGAACTGCACCGCCAGCACGGACAGGGCCGGGCCGGCCGCGTTGCGCAGCCCGTGCTTGTAGACAACCCGGGTCTCGGACAGACCGCGGCTGCGCAGCGTCCGGACGTAGTCCCGGCGCAGCGCATCCATTACCGAGCCGCGGATCTGCCCGGTGACGCCGGCGATCCCGCCCAGGGCCAGGGCGATGACCGGCAAGGTGATCGAGGACAGCCACAGGCTCGGCGAGGCACTGATGGCCGTGAAGCCGGTCGGCTTGAACCAGTGCAGGTCGATCGCGAACAAGGTGACCAGCCCCAGCGCCACGAGGAAGCCGGGGACGGCGAAGCCCAGGACGGAGATGAACTGCACCATGCGGTCCACCCAGCCGCGCCGGGTCGCGGCGAGCACGCCGAGGATGACGGATACCACCGCGGTGACCAGCGTCGCGCCGATGACCAGGGACAGGGTCACCGACAGTCGGCTGGTGATCGCCTGGGTAACCGTCTGGCCGGTGAACCAGGAACTGCCCAGGTCGCCGTGCACGGCGTGGGACACCCAGGAGCCGAACTGGGTCAGGACCGGATGGTCCAGGCCCAGTTCGTGCGTCTTCTGCTGGACGGTCGCCGCGGTTGCCTGCTGGCCGAGGATGCGGCGGGCGATGTTGCCCCCGCTCAGGTAGAGGAGGAAGAACGCGACGGTGCTGATGACCGCCACGAGGACGACGCCCGCCGCCAGGCGGCGGAGCACGAATCGCAACACGGTGACCCCTATGACTTAGCTGGTGGGATGGTTGTCCGGTATGTATACGGATCAGCCCTTGGGCGTGATGTTCCACAGGTACGGATAGGCGTTGTCGGCCTGCTGCACCACGACTGTGGTCTTGTCCGCGGCGAAGTTGCCGGCCACGCGGTACCACGGATTGACGTCGGCCTGCTGGACGACGTACGCGTTCAGCTGCTTGGACGCGGCGCCGGCTTGCGCCGTGGAGCCTGCCTGGATCGTGCCGACCAGCGACTCGATCTTCGGGTCGTCGACGTGGAACGGGTTGAAGACGGCGTTCTTCGTCAGGGAGAAGTTGGCCACCTGCCAGGCCGTCGGGTCTTCCTGCAGGCGGAAGAAGGCCACCGGGTACTTCGGCGCGAGGATGTCGGCGATGGCGTCGTTGAGCGCGACCTGGGTGTAACTGACCTTGATGCCGACGGCACCCAGGTACTGCTTGATCAGGTCGTACACGGTCTGGCTGAACACCGGGACCTCGGGCATGGGAAGGGTGAAGCCGTTGGGGTAGCCCGCCTGGGCCAGCAGCTGCTTGGCCTTACTCGGGTTGTACGGGTACGTGTTGTCCAGGCTCGGGGTATAGGCCGCGGAAACCTTGTTGAAGATCTGCCCGCTGACCGTGCCGTTCCCGCTGTCGACCGCCTTGAGCATGGCGGCGCGGTCGATCGCGTAGTTGATCGCCTGGCGCACCGGCGCCTTGGCCAGGGCCGGGACCATCTTGCCGCCCCGGTCCAGGAGCATGATGCCCTGCCAGTCCAGCTCGTGCGGGTACAGCGTGTAGCCGCTGCCCTTAACGGTGTCGTTCGCGCTGTTGTCGATCAGGGGCAGGCCGTTGACCTGGCCGCCCTTGATCGCGTTCACCTGGGTGCTGATGTTCTGGTAAACGTTGATGGTCAGGGTGTCGTAGTGCTGGTTGCTCTTGTTCCAGTAACTCGGGTTCTTCTTGAAGACGTACTTGGAGCCGATCACGGTCGAGCCGGTGTCCAGGGTGTACGGGCCCGAGCCGACCGGGACGGTCTTGCTGCTGGAAGCGCTGAACGCCTTCGGGCTCTCCTGGGATCCGGCGTTCTGGGCCAGGTAGATCAGCAGTGCGGGATCGGGCGCTTTGAGGGTGATCTGCAGCGTGGCCGGGTCGACGGCCTTGGCGCCGGCCACGAGAGCCAGGTTGGCCTTGTTGGGCGAGGTGCCGTCCCGGAAGCGCAGGATGTTCTGCGCCGCCACGGTGGCGTTGAACGGGGTGCCGTCGGTGAACTTGACGTCGGTGCGCAGTTTCATCGTCAGCACGGTCTTGTTGGCGTTGTACGACCAGCTGGTCGCCAGCCACGGCACGACCTTGGCCTCGGGCGTCTCGTGCAGCAGCTGGTCGTAGACCGCTTGCTGATACGGGGACTCGTTGGCCCAGTAGGAACCGGCCGCGGCGAACGTGGTCGACGTGGTGATCGCACCCAGGTTCAGCGCCCCGCCGCTGCCCCCGCCCCCGCCGCCCCCGCCGCCCGCGCCGCCCCCGCCGGAGCCGCCGCCTGCGCAGCCCGTCAGCGCCAGGGCCAGGCCGGCCACCGCCGCGGCGCCCGCCGTGGCGGCTCTCGTTCTGAGTCGTGTTCCGATCATCTCGTGGTCCTTTCGTGTTCTGCATGCCGCCAACGGAACGGCCTGCCTTTCCGGCCGCCTCGTTGAGGCGGTTTACCTGTTGCGCTGATCTCCGGCACGCCCCGGCGAGGCGTCTTAGCGCAGTACCATAACCTAAAAACCTACCGAGCACTAGGTAGTTTTTCAGGTTTTTTTCGGCTATGTTTCGGGCATGACGACTCGCAGGCCACGCGGCGCATCCGCCCGGACCCCGGTCCGCCGGCAGGAGATCGTGCGCGCGGGCCTCGCGGTCTTCTCCTCGTCCGGGTTTCACGGAGCCTCCCTGCGCGACATCGCCGGACGGGCGGGCCTGAGTCAGGCCGGCCTGCTGCACCACTACGCCAGCAAGGCGGACCTCCTCAAGGCGGTGCTCGCCTGGCGGGATGACGGGTCCCGGCAGCAGCTGGGGGAGCCGCCCCCGGAAGGCCTCGACCTCATCCGTCGCCTGGTCGCCCGGCCGGCCTCCGCGCAAATCCTGGAACTGGTGCGGCTGCACGTGATCATCTCGGCCGAGGCCGTCGCGGCCGGTCATCCGGTCCACGGCTACGTCCGCGAACGGCAGGCGTCGGTCCTTGACACGGTGCGTCAGGCCTTCGAACGGGCCGCGGCTCGCGGCGAACTGCGGCCCGGCGTCGACTGCGCCGCCTCGGCGCGGGCGCTGGTCGCGCTGATGGACGGACTGCAGGTGCAGTGGCTGCTCCGCCCGGATCAGGCCGACATCACCGGCGACGTGCGGCGCTGCCTCCAGCCGCTGCTGACCGTGGAGCTGTAGGGTCGTCCGTCCGTGAAAACCGACCGAGCGGTAGATTTGTTTTAGGTGCGCGCGCAGGCTAGGCTCTGGCTGGTGACGACGGTTGCCAGGACGCGCGGCGAATACGCCAAGACCCCCGAACGACGCCAGCAGATCGTGAACGCGGCCGTCGAGGTCTTCTCCTCGGCCGGCTACCGCAAGGGCTCGCTCCGCGACGTGGCCGACAAGGCCGGCCTGAGCCAGCCGGGGCTGCTGCACCACTTCCCGAGCAAGGAGCGCCTGCTCGAGGCCGTCCTCACCTGGCGGGATGACGTAACCGCGCAGTTGATGGGCGAGCCGCTGCCGGAGGGCCTTGACTTCCTCCGGGGCCTGGTGCGGGCGGCCGAGCACAACGCGACCACGCCGGAACTGGTGGAGCTGCACGTCATCGTGTCGGCCGAGGGCACGTCCGAGGATCATCCGCTGCGTGACTACTTCGTCCGCCGCTACGTCTACCTCTTCGACGTGACCCGTCAGGCGTTCCTGCGCGCGGCGGCCGAGGGGCAGCTGCAGCCCGGCGTGGACTGCGCCAGCGCCACCCGTACGCTGATCGCGCTGATGGACGGCCTGCAGATCCAGTGGCTGCTCGACCGCGACGGCGTCGACATGGCGGGCGACCTGCGTCGCTACCTGCAGCCGCTGCTGACCGTCGAGCTCTGACACGAGCCCGCCTTCTCAGTCCCCGGCCCGGATGAGCCGGATGGCCATGTACTCACGCCCCGGCAGCGGGACCCGGAAGCACCCCTCAGCAGTACCGGGCTGGCGGTCGATCGTCATGGTCCACGTGTCGATGACGTCGACACGCCACCGGGTTCCGGGGGCCATGACGATGTCCCGGTACCGCGGCCGCCCGAAGCCGAAGTACGCGATCCGGTAGTCCTCGGCGCCCCCCCATCGCACGTCCCAGTCGCTGGGCAGCGGCTCCAGCACGCCGCCGGGCGCGGCGTCGATTACCGACAGCAGGAACCGGATCCGCGCTGGTGCGTCCCCGGCCAGCTCGCCCCCCTTGGACCACCACAGCTCCTCGCGGTTGTTCAGGTAGGTCTCGCCGTGTCCGACGTAACCGCCGCGCACGGCCCCTTCCCAGAACCGGCGGACGAGCTCCTGGCCGCTCAGGTTGCCCCAGCCTTGGTCGATGTCGCCTTCGTAGCCGCACTCGTCGACGATCACCGGCTTGCCGTAGGCCTCCCGCCATTCCCCGGTGTTCTCCGCCGTGCGGTACACGTCGGTGCGCTGGATGCTGCAGTGCGTGATCCACGGGCGGCCGTGGTCGTAGAACCCGTGGCAGTTGTGGATCGAGGTCAGGTGGCCCACGTGGTCGTTGCGGCGGATGACCTCGGCCAGCCGCTCCCAGTCCTGGGCCGTCTTCCACGACAGCAGGTCGTACTCGTTGGCCAGCGACCACCAGACCGCCCGGTAGGCCGCCAGCCGCCGGACCAGGTACTGGACGTACCGGTCATCGGCGGCCCGCGGCATCTCCGAGAAGCCCCAGCGATCGTAGGCGTGGAACAAGATCAGGTCCGTCTCGATCCCCAGCTCGGTAAGCTGGCCGATGCGCCGGTCCAGGTGCCGGAAGAACGCCGGGTCGAACCGGGTGAAGTCCCAGCCGCCCTCGTCGTCGCGGGCGAACGGGTAGCGGGCCGGCTCGTTGGTGCTGAACTGGTAGGACTTCGGGAACACGCACATGCGCAGCTTGCGGAACGGCGCGTCGGCCAGGGTGGCCAGCGTCCGCTCCTGCAGCGCCTCCGGCTGGTGCGTCCAGGCGTAGGCGGTCGTGCCGATGGGCACGTACCGCGTGCCGTCCCGGTGGGCGAAGTGGAAACGGCCGGCCACCCCGACCGGGCCGTGGTTGCCGGGGCCGGGTGGCCGGACCTCGAACGTGCCCCGCAACCCGTCCAGCGAGCGGGCCGTCGAAGTCGTCACGTAACTCCACGCCCCGGCCCGGGGGGCCGAGAACCGCACCCGGTAGGCCCCGTCCCCGTCATAGAAGCCGCCGGCCGATGTCGCGTGCCCGCCGGGATCGGTGAACTGCGCCGACAGCTCGACGTCGGTGAACGGGTTCCCGTGTGACGGGCCGTCGATGACCAGCTCGGTCACCCCCCACTGCTCCGAGGGGCCCGTCGGCCTGACCCGCGCGGAACCGCGGCCGACACTGTCCGGCTCGTAATCACGGGCAGGATCGACGTACGGCGCGTCGGCGCGGGCCCTGGGCGTGCCCTCCAGCCGTCCCAGCTCCTGCCACATGGCGTCGAGGTCGGCCGGGTCCGGTGCGGCCGCGCCCGGAGCGGCCAGGACCGCACTCAGCGGGAGGAATCCCATGTGCTCAAGCACTGGCGAGCAGGTCAGCGCGGGCACGTACCTGGCCGCCACGCTCCGGGCCGCGGGATCGGACAGGATGTCCCTGATCCGCGCCTCTTTCCCGTATCCCATCGAGCCTGCCTTCCCGAGACGGCCGGAGCCCCGGCCGTCCCTTGACAACGCCGTCTCGCGTCAGGGATGCTTCAGGTTGTGAATGTTAAGTCAACTATGAATAAATAGTCAATAGGGGAAGTTAACAGGATGCTGCCACCAGATAAAGGCCAGGCGCAGAAGTTCCGCGCCCTGCGTGCCCGGCTGGAGAGCCTCGCACCGCAGCAGGCCGCCCCTGTCCTGCGCGAGCTGGCCCAGCGCGTGCGCCGGGATGACCTGCAGATGATCCACCGGGCCCGGCTCGGTCACATCGGCGGCGACTTCTCGGTCATCGACATCCTGGTCACCCTGTACGCCGCCGTCCTGGACGTCGACCCGCTGCAGCCGCTGGCCGCCCACCGCGACCGCCTCGTCCTGAGCAAGGGCCACACCGCGGGCGCGCTGTACGCCACGCTGGCCCGCTGCGGCTTTTTCGCGCACCATGAGCTCGAAACCTTCGCCAGCCCCCTGTCCGCCCTCAACGGCCATCCGAACCGGACCAAGGTGCCCGGGGTGGAGACCAGCACCGGCCCGCTCGGCCACGGATTCCCGGTGGCGGTCGGCATCGCGCTGTCCGCGCGGCTGCAGGGCTCGCCCCGGCGGACCTTCGTGGTCCTCGGCGACGGCGAGCTGCAGGAGGGCAGCAACTGGGAGGCCGCCATGACCGCCGCCCATCACGACCTGGCCTCGCTGTTCGCGGTCGTGGACCGGAACCAGCTGCAGCAGGGCGCCCGGACCGAGGAGACCAAGCAACTGGAGCCGCTGGCCGATAAGTGGGCCAGCTTCGGCTGGGAGGTCCGCGACGTCGACGGCCACGACCACGCGCAGCTGCTGGACACGTTCCGGCGGCCGGGCAGCGGACGGCCGGTCTGCGTGATCGCGCATACGGTCAAGGGCAAGGGGGTCTCGTTCATGGAGGACCAAGCCGAGTGGCACCATAAGGTACCCAGCGCCGAGCAGGTCGAGGTCGCGCTGCAGGAGCTGTCAGCATGAGCAGCCAGGTAGCCCAGGCAGCCAGGCTGCACGACTGCCGGAAAGCCTTCGCCGACACGCTGACCGGACTGGCCCGCCGGGACGAGCGCATCGTCGCGGTCTGCAACGACTCGGTAGGCTCGAGCAACCTGGGCGGGTTCCAGGCCGAGTTCCCCGGCCGGCTAGTTAATGTCGGGATCGCCGAGCAGGACCTGGTGGGCGTGGGTGCCGGCCTGGCCAACGGCGGGATGATCCCGTTCGTCAGCGCCGCCGCGCCGTTCCTGACCGGCCGCGCCCTCGAGCAGATCAAGGCCGACGTGGCGTACAGCCAGGCCCGCGTGATCCTGTGCGGGCAGAGCCCGGGCGTGGCCTACGGCGAGCTGGGCCCGACGCACCACTCGATCGAGGACCTGTCCTGGCTGCGCGCCGTGGCCGACCTGCCGGTAGTCGTGCCCGCCGACCCGGTCCAGACGGCGCAGGCGGTCCGCTGGGCCGCGGCCCACCCCGGTCCGAGTTACCTGCGCATCCCCCGGATCCCGGTGCCCGACGTCACTCCGCCCGGCTCGCCGTTCCAGCCGGGCCGGGCCCTCCGGCTGACGGACGGGGACGACGTGACCGTCATCGCCACCGGGACCATGGTCTCCCGCGCGCTGGATGCCGCCGCCGCCCTGGCCGGCCAGGGTATCCAGGCGCGCGTCATCAACGCCGCGTTCGTCGAGCCGCTCGACGCCGACGCCGTCCTCGGCGCCGCCGCGCAGACCCGGGGCATCGTCGTGGCCGAGGAGGCCACCACGACTGGCGGTCTGGGCGCGGCCGTGGCCACGCTGACCGCCCGGGAACGGCCGACTCGCGTGCACCTCATCGGGGTGCCGCGCGCCTTCGCGCCCACCGGGAGCACAGCGTTCCTGCTCGAGCACTTCGGCCTGACCGCCGAGCACATCGCTGCCGCCGCCCGGGACATCATGGCTCATGGCCGCGACTGACCCGCTCATCCTGGCCATCGACCAGGGCACGAGCGCGACCAAGGCCGTCCTGATCGACCAGGCCGGCCAGGTCGTACAGCGCGCCGCGGCCGAACTCCGCGTGCACCACCCGCGCCGCGGCTGGGTCGAGCAGTCCCCGGCCGAGATCTGGCTCAGTATCGAAAAGTCCGTCCGCTCCTGTCTGGAAGGCACGGATCACCGTCGGCTGGCCGGCATCGGGCTGAGCACCCAGCGGGAGTCCCTGCTGCTCTGGGACCGCCGGACCGGGGAAACCCTGTCCCCGCTGGTCAGCTGGCAGGACCAGCGCACCGCCCCCGCGTGCCGTGAGTACTCGGGCGAGGCGGAGGCCATCCGCCAGCTGTCCGGGCTGCCGCTGGACCCCATGTTCTCCGCGACCAGGGCGCGATGGCTGCTGGATCACGTCGACCCGGACCGGACCCGGACCTCCCGGGGCGACCTGTGCCTGGGCACGGTGGACGCGTGGCTGCTGCGCCAGCTGACCGGCCAGGACCAGATCGAGGTGGGCAACGCCTCGCGCACCCAGCTGATGGACATCCTGACCTGCCGGTGGTCCTCGCCGCTGCTCGACCTGTTCGGCGTGCCCGAGCAGGCCCTGCCGCAGATCGTCAGCTCCGCCGGCCCTTTCGCCAGGCGCCGCGACGATAGCGCGGTCCCCGCCGGCGTCCCGGTGCTGGCGGTCATGGGCGACTCGCACGCCGCGCTGTTCGGCCACGCCGGCTGGCGCCCGGGCCTGGTCAAGGCCACGTACGGCACGGGGTCCTCCGTCATGGCCGTGTCCGCAGCACCGAGAAGCCAGGCGGTTGGCCTCTGCGAGACTGTGGCCTGGCAGATCGGCGACCAGCCGGTCCGGGCCGTCGAGGGCAACATCCGGTCCAGCGGCGCCACCCTAGCCTGGCTCGCGCAGCTGACCTCGGTCTCGCCCGGTCAGCTCGCGTCGCTGGCCGCGGACGCGGCCGCGGACGGAGTCCATCTCGTCCCGGGCTTCAGCGGGCTGGGTGCGCCGTGGTGGGACCCGGAGGCCGCCGGCCTGCTGACCGGCCTGACGCTGGGCACCAGGCTGGAGAACGTGGCCCGCGCCGCGCTGGAGTCCATCGCCTTCCAGGTCAACGACCTGGCGACGGCGATCGATCAGGCCAGCGGCCCCGCCAGTATCCTTTCGGCGGACGGCGGGGCCGCCGCCAGCTCGACTCTGATGCAGCTACAGGCCGACATCAGCGGAATACCCGTACAACGTCCCGAGACCGCGAACCTGTCCGCGCTGGGCGCCGCCCACCTAGCCGGCCTGGCCGCCGGCCTGTGGAGCACCGAGGACCTGGACGCACTCTCGCGCCCGCGCGACGAGTTCACCCCGGCCACGGAACCGCGGTGGCGCCAGGGCGAGGTCGCCGCCTGGCGCGCTGCGGTCCGCCGCGCCCGCTACCGCCCCGACGAGCCCGACCACAACCCCACGGAGGAACCATGACCCCAGAGCCACGGTACGGCGCCGGGCTGTGGCACTTCGCCCAGTACGTCGACCGCTACGCCACCGACGGATACGGGCCGCCCGTCACGACCCTGGAGGCCATCGACCTGGCCGGCCAGGTCGGCGACCTGGCCGTCGTCGACATCACCTACCCCTTCAACCCGCCCGGCCTAGGGCCCGGCGAGGTGGCCGAGGCCCTCAAGCGCAACCATCTGAGCGTCATCGGCATCACACCGGAGATCTACACCCGCGAGTTCTGCCGCGGCGCGTTCACCAACCCTGACGCCGCCATCCGCCGGCGGACCTTCGAGCTGGTCAGCGAGGCCGTCGGCGTGGCCTCCGAGCTCGGCGCCGACTACGTCAAGCTGTGGCCCGGGCAGGACGGGCACGACTACCCGTTCCAGGTCGACCACGGCCAGATCTGGTCCTACGCGGTCACCGGGCTCCGCGAGCTGGCCCAGGCCCACCCGGACATGAAGTTCGCCATCGAGTACAAGCCCCGCGAGCCGCGGGTGTCCATGTTCTTCTCCTCGGCGGCCAAGACCCTGCTGGCCATCGGGGACATGGGCGTGGACAACGTCGGCATCCTAATGGACTTCGGCCATTCCCTGTACGGAGGGGAATCCCCGGCCGAAGCGGCCCGGCTCATCCACTCCCGCGGCCTGCTGTACGGCATCGACGTCAACGACAACTTCCGCGGCTGGGACGACGATCTGGTCGTCGGCTCGGTGCACCTGACCGAGACCCTCGAGTTCTTCTGCACGCTCCGCGAGTGCGGCTGGGACGGCGTCTGGCAGCTCGACCAGTTCCCGTTCCGGGAGGATTCGGTCGAGGCGGCCCGCGAAGGCATCAATACGATGCGGACCATCCATCGCGCCCTGGATGTCCTCGACCTAGCAGCTCTCCGGGCCGCTCAGGACCGCCAGGACGCCCTCGCGGCCGGCAAGATCGCCCGCCGGGCGCTGCTGGACAGCCAGGTCGCCACCTAGAGGGCATGTGCATATCCACGCAGTGGCGACGAGCCATGCGGCTATCCTGGATGCCGTGGTCGAGGCTGAGGGGCTCTGGTGAAGCGACCGGTTGAAACAGCGCAGCTCAGGCTCATCGCCAAGGTGGCCCGCCTGTACCACGAGGGCGGCGTCCGGCAACCGCAGATCGCGGCCGAGCTCAACATGTCCCAGGCCCGGGTGTCCCGGCTGCTGCGCCAGGCCAGCGAGATCGGCGTGGTCCGCACCGTGGTCACCTTGCCGCCGGGTGTGTACACCGACCTTGAGGACGAGCTCCAGCACCGGTACGGCCTGCGGGACGCCGTGGTCGTCGACGCCGACGGCGCCCGCGGTCAGGTCATCCCGGCCCTCGGCGGGGCCACAGCCCAGTACCTGCACGCCACGCTGACCGGCGGCGAGATCCTCGGCGTGTCGTCGTGGAGCGCCACGCTGCTGGCCGCGGCCGAGGTCATGCCCGCCCGGACCAGTTCGCCGCTGGACCGGGTGGTGCAGATCGTCGGCGGGCACGGCGATCCGAGCGTGCAGGTCCAGGCCAACCGGCTCACCGGCGACCTGGCCGCGGTCACCGGCGCGCGCCCCGTGCTGCTGCCCGCCCCGGGCCTGGTCAGCAGCCCGGCGCTGCGCCGCGCCCTGACCAGGGACCCGGCCATCGGCGAGGTCATGAAGTCGTGGCAGGAACTGGACCTGGCCCTGGTCGGCATCGGCAGCCTGGAACCGTCACCGCTGCTGCGGCAGAGCGGCAACGCCCTCACCCGGGACGAGCAGGACGAGCTCCGCCGCGTCGGCGCCGTCGGCGACGTCTGCCTGCGGTTCTTCGACGCCGACGGCACTCCGCTGAAGACCCCGCTCGACCAGCGCGTGGTCAGCATCACCCCCGCCGACCTCATGCAGGTACCCCGCCGGGTGGGCGTGGCGGGCGGGCCGGCCAAGTACCGGGCCATCCGGGCCGCGCTGCGCGGCGGCTGGGTCAACGTGCTGGTCACCGACCTCGACACGGCCCGCGCCCTAGCCGAGGACAAGGCCGGCGACACAGCGGAGGACTGAGCCGAAGATGCCCGATGTCCAGGTCAGCCCGGTCCGGTTCGAGCACCACCGCGCCGCCCTCGGCATCGGCGAGCACGCCCGCGCCTGTCCTGGCACATCGTTTCCGCACCGGACGGATGGCACCAGGTCGGCTACGAGGTGGAGATAGGTTCCGAACGAAGCCGGGTTGACTCGCCCGAATCGGTGCTCGTGTCCTGGCCGGCCACGGCGCTGCGATCCCGTGACCGCCGCCTAGTCCGGGTCCGCGTGACCGGCGCCGACGGCCAGGCCTCGGGCTGGAGCCCGCCCGCCGCGGTGGAAGCGGGCCTGCTCCGTCCCGAGGACTGGACCGCAGCCATGATCGCCCCGGCAGCCGGCCCGACGCCGCTGGTGCGCAAGCCGTTCCGTCTCGACGCCCCGGTCGCCCGGGCCCGGCTGTACGTCACCGCCCATGGCCTGTACCGGCCCGAGATCAACGGCCAGCCGGTCAGCGACGACGCGTTCGCCCCCGGCTGGACCAGCTACCACCGTCGGCTGCGCTACCAGACCCACGACGTCACTGGCCTGCTGCGAACCGGCGACAACGTGATCGGCGCGCAACTGGCCGACGGCTGGTACCGCGGCCGCCTTACCTTCGTCAAAGGCAAGCGGAACGTCTACGGCGACCAGCTCGGCCTGCTGGTCCAGCTGGAGATGACCCTCGACGACGGCCGCACCGTCGTTGTCGCCACCGATGGCTCCTGGCGCTGCGCCGCCGGCCCGGTGACCCAGGCCGACCTGTACGACGGGGAGCACCATGACGGCCGAGCCGAGCTCCCCGGCTGGTCCGTCCCGGGCTTCGACGACCGCACCTGGCTGCCGTGCGCCGTCACCCCGTTCGATCCCGGCATCCTGGTCGCCCCGGACGGCCCCCCGGTCCGTCCGGTCCGGGAACTGCCGGTCCGGGAGATCCTCACCTCCCCGTCCGGCCGGACACTGCTCGACTTCGGCCAGAACCCGGTCGGCGCGCTGCGCATCCACGTCACCGGCCCGCGTGGCACCACCGTCACGCTGCGGCACGCCGAGGTGCTCGAAGCCGGCGAGCTCGGCGTCCGCCCGCTGCGCACGGCCCAGGCCACCGACCAGTACACGCTGCGCGGCGACCCGGCGGGCGAGACCTTCCAGCCCCGGTTCACCTTCCATGGCTTCCGGTACGCCGAGGTGACCGGCTGGCCCGGGGAACTGCGCCCGCAGGACGTCACGGCGGTGGTCTACCACTCCGACCTGGAGCGCACCGGCTGGTTCGAGTGCTCGGACTCGCTGCTGACCCGGCTGCACGAGAACGTGATCTGGGGGATGCGCGGCAACTTCTTTGACGTGCCGACCGACTGCCCCCAGCGCGACGAGCGGCTGGGCTGGACCGGCGACATCGCCGTGTTCGCCCCGACCGCCGCCTACCTGTACGACTGCGCCGGGTTCCTGACCTCCTGGCTTAAGGACCTGGCCGCCGACCAGGACCCGGACGGCGTGGTCCCGCTGTTCGTGCCGCGGGTCGACCTGCCCGGGCCGTTCGGCGAGCCGCAACCCCAGGCCGGCTGGGGTGACGCCGCCGTGCTCGTGCCCTGGACGGTGTACCAGCGGTTCGGCGACGCCGGGATCCTGCGCCGCCAGTACCGCAGCATGCGCGCCTGGGTCGACGGCCTCACCACCCGGCTCGGCGCCGGGACCCTGTTCGACCAGCCGCCCTTCCAGCTGGGCGACTGGCTCGACCCGGCCGCGCCGCCGGACAACCCGGCCGCGGCGGCCACCGACCCGATCCTGGTCGCCACCGCCTATCGGATCCGCGCCGCCCGGGTGCTGTCCGACATCGCCGCCGTCCTCGACGAGGACGCCGATGCGGCCCGGTACGCCGAACTCGCCGACGCCGTCCGCCAGGCCTTCCACGACGAGTACGTCACCCCGCGCGGCCGGGTGGCCAGCGACTCCCAGACAGCCTACGCCCTGGCCCTGGAATTCGCCCTGCTTCCCGAACCCAGCCAGGCGGCACGGGCCACGGCCCGGCTGACCGAGGTGGTCCGGCTCAAGCGCCACAAGATCGCCATCGGGTTCCTCGGCACCCCGCTGATCTGCGACGCGCTCACCTCGGCCGGCGCGATCGACGACGCCTACCAGCTACTGACCCAGAAGGACTGCCCGTCCTGGCTCTACCCGGTCAGCATGGGGGCCACCACCATCTGGGAACGGTGGGACAGCGTACTGCCCGACGGCCGGATCAACCCCGGCGAGATGACCTCGTTCAACCACTACGCCCTGGGCGCGGTCGCCGACTGGATGCACCGGGTCCTCGGCGGCCTGGCCCCCGGCGCGCCCGGCTACCGGGTCGTGCATGTGGCGCCGCGACCCGGCGGCGGCATCGAATGGGCCAGCACCGCGCACCTGACCCCGTACGGACGGGCCGAAGTCTCCTGGCGCCGGGCCGACGGCGCGCTCAGCGTCGACCTCACAGTGCCGGCCGGCACCACCGCCGTCGTCACGCTGCCCGGCGCCGAACCCGCCCACGCCGGCCGCGGCCGCCATCGCTTCGAAACCGCCTACCGCGACCCCGCCGCCGACCCGATCTGGAGGCCGCCCTTCAGCCCCGAAGACTTCCAGTGACGAGCACCGCCGCCCGCTTCCGGCGCCGAGAACGTGCCTGCGCCCTGCACTTTGACGGTCAGAGGCTCTCAGGCGATTCCGCTGGGCGGCTGGTGCGGTCAGCTCTCACGAGCAGATGAACGCGAACCCGGTAGCCGGTGCGGTCAAGAACCCGCGAACGGGACCGGATCATCGTACGAGGCAAGACCAAGACCGAGGTCAAGGACAAGCTGCGCACCAAGCACCAGGAACTTGCCGCGGGCATCCGCGCCCCCGCCAGGTACACCGTCGAGCAGTGCCTG
>Ga0081540_1000580_pt1 | contig 35276 bp, 23 predicted proteins | sample TabmetS2T1R1_FD_71024 | JGI IMG/M metagenome (GOLD analysis project Ga0081540, IMG submission 71024) | Tabebuia heterophylla rhizosphere microbial communities from the University of Puerto Rico - S2T1R1 | ecosystem: Host-associated > Plants > Roots > Rhizosphere ...
TTGAACCCGTCCACCCCGATGCTCAGCACGCTGCTCTTGCTGAAGCGGTAGTTGACAGCGAGCCGGGCATCCACGCTGTGCACCCAGGGCAGCCGCCCTCCCTGGCCTCGCTGGAGGATGTAAACCTCGTACCCGGTCTCGAAGTCTGGACCGATGAAATTGATCGGAGTTCCGGACGCTCCGGTGTACGTGAGCCCGGTCGTCAAGCTCAGTGTGGGGGTGATCACCCACTCCTTGGCCAGGAACAGCTTGATGGTGTGGGTGACGTCAGCGCTCAGCGGCCCGTCCTGGTTGATCAGTTGCTGGGGCAGATCAAAGGTGGAGAGGATGTTCGGATCGAGCTGGTTGTCCTCGGTACGGAACAGGCCATCGTAGTTCCCGCGGAGTTGCGACCAGGTGTAGCTGATCTGTGCCTGCCACAGGTCGCTGAAGGTCTTGACGAAGCTCGCGGTGACCGCGTGGTACGTGCGCTTCGCCTCGGGAAACGAGGAGGCGATTCCCTCTCCGGGGTTACCGATGAAGTACGTGTTCCCATTGTCCGCCGACATGTCCTCGATGGCTCGCACCAGGTTGCGGTACGTGTAGGAGAGGCCGACCCGAGCGTTGGCGAAGACCTCGTACTCGCCGCCGGCGACGACCTCGTCGTTGGCCATGGGTTGGAGGTCTGGATCCACCGCGCTCTTGTCGGCGCCCACGTTTCTCCACTTCACGTTCGGCCGGGCGACGTTGGGTGGGAATCGGAGCGTGGCCGCGTCACAGCCCTGGATGCCGACCGCTCGTGGATCGCACACGTGGAAGGCGAAGACGGTGCTCTCGCCAGAGAGCGAGCGAACGGCGGCGTCCAGGGGCACCGCCTCGTAGTACCGGCCGTAATTGGCGAAGATCTTCGAGTGGCCCTGCTGGGTCGGATCCCACACGAACCCGATGCGCGGAGACCACTCATTGAGCAGCTTCATTCCGAGCAGCCCATCCTTGTCATAGAGATACTGCCCGTCCCAGCGCAGCCCGGCGTTCAAGGTGACCTTGTCGAGGATGCTCCAGCTGTCCTGGATGAAGCCGCCGATCATCACCGACTTGGCCTTGGCGGTGAGGATGACGTTCCCAGCCGTGGTGTCGATGTTCGAGAGATAGCCCCACCGCCGCGCCTCCTGGACGTTGAGCGTCGTCGTGGTCGGGTCGATGCCTCCGATCCCGTAGTCGAAGTACCAGGCGCCTCCGCCAAAGGTCGCGAGGTTGTCGTAGTACGAGATGTTCCCGTCGATCCCGCCCTTCAGCACGTGGTGTCCGATCGCGCTGAAGAGACCGGTGAGCACCACCTTGCCCTGGTACGAGTCGAGCTTCTGTCGCTGCAGGAACCATGGGCCACCATAAAGGAACCAGCTGGTCTGGCACTTGGTCGTGGTGTCCCCGCTGCCGCATGCCTGGCGAACGCTCGCCGGAACCTGGTCCTCGAAGTTGAGGACGTTGCTGGGGTATTGCGGGGTGAGGGGCGGGATCCCGGCGAGAGTGCTCATGTTGGTGACGTCGTCGAAGCCGCTCCCGTCTCCCGGTGCTCCCTCATCGATCTGGTGGTGCCAGCCCAGGCGGACCTCGAGCAGGACCTTCTTCTCCAGGAACGAGCTGTTCAGCTGGGCGTTCACGTCGTACGCCGAGTCGCTCGTGAGGTAGTGGTTGCTGTTGAAGGTCCGCTGAGTGAAATTCCCGACGGGGAAGGGAGCCTTCAACGAGAATGCTCCGCTCTCACGGACGGCGAACGATGCGTCGCCCCCGCCGCTGGTCGGCGTCCCGATGACGGTGAGGCTGACCCGGTGGTCCTGATTGATGAGGTAGGTGAGCTTGCCGACGAACTGGTACGCCTTCTCGTCGGCGAAGCGGCGCTGCTCACTGTTCGGGATGAGCGAGTAGGCCTGGTTACCGTCGGCGTCAGTCTGGCCTACGTTCTCGATGTAGAACTTCCGCGTGTACGAGTAGCGAGTGAAGCTCGGCTGGAACCCGACGAAGAACCAGAGCTTGTCCTTCAGGATGTAGCCGCCGAGCGTCGCTCCGAAATCCCCGATGTTGTGGAGGTCGCGCGTTCCGGCGACGACCGCACCCGCGGTCGTCACCGTCTTTGGCCGGCCCTGGAGGGCGCCCGGGGTGAAGGTGCCCCAGATGGATCCGTGGAACTCGTTGCCTCCGGACTTGGTGATCGCACTGATTGCACCACCCGTGGTCCGTCCGTACTCGGGCATGTAGCCGCCGGTGATGACGTCGACCTCTTCGAGGAACTCCACTGACAGCGGTGTGCCGAGCACACCGAATCCGGGGTTGTTCACCGAGAGGCCGTCGATCAGGTACGAGTTCTCGGGCGAGGTCGCGCCGTTGATCGCGATTCCGTACGCATCCGCGGCGACTTGCGGCGCAGCCGTGGCGATGGAGTCGAACGAGCGAACAGCTCCGCCGATTCCGCCGGGGCGGCTCAGCGCGAAGTTGCGCACGAAGTCCTGGTCGAGCGTGGTGACGACGGTGCTCGAGCCGACGTCGACCACCGGGGCCGCCCCGGTGACGGTGATGACGTCGCCGGTGATGGACTCGGGCAGCAGCTCGATGTTGAGCCGGAGCGTCCGGTCAGCGGCGACGTCGATCGCCGTCCGGGTGTAGGGGCCATAGCTCTCCTTCTCGAAGCGGAGGGTGTACGTGCCAGGCGGCAACTGCGGGATGCGATAGAGGCCGGTCGGATCGGTGACGACGACCTGCTCACCCTGAAGGCCGGGAGAGGTGGCGGTCACCACCACGTCCGGGACCGGTGCCCGGGTCTGCGCGTCGACGACGTTGCCGGTCAGCACGGAGGTGGCCCCCTGGGCCAGCGCCGCCGAAGGGAGGAGCGCCGCGGCGAGCGCGAGCGCACCGAGCGTTCCCGAGGGAATCATTCTCACGAGGATCCCTCCCCCGTTGGAACATAGAGGGGCTCCGGAGCATCATCCACCGCCTGGCCCGCAAGCCGCCGTTTGTTACGAGGAAAGCCGGTTTGTCCTGCTCCCCCTCGCCTCGGCCTGAGGCAGCGTCTCGACCCGGTTCATGAGTCCCAGTTCGAAGCAAGCACCGGGGAAACGGCCACCCACCGCGACCCCGAACAAGGAGTAGCCACGTCGGCTACGGCGCAGCGCTGGGGAGAGCCAGCGTGGGGTCGACGACGGCATGCCGAAAGTCGGAATACCGCGGTGCGGCGTAACCTCGGCCTCGCCAGCGCACAACTGGGCGACAACGCTGGCGCCGTGGCGTATCTCCGGCGTGCGGCGGAGAACGAAATGGCCTGCCTGCCGTGCTTCGACAACGACCGGCTCCTCGCGTCGGTGTCAGGCACACCGGAATACGCCGCCCTGCGCGCTGGCCTTTCCGAGACGAGGAGGAGGTTCGAGCTCGTTGAAGGCTCTCGAAAACAAACCTCGGCCCCTCCACCTGCCTGGAGCCGGATGAGCGGACGGAGAGCCCTCAGCGGGGAGAGCTCGTCAGCTGCGCCTTGCACGAGTCACTGAGGTCCGCCTCGTGTTCGTGCAGGCACACCGCCACCCGCCCTCGCCCCGGCGGGACGTTGGTGCAGAACTTCTTCGCGTCGTCCCGGCAGGCCGCGTGCACCTCCTTGAACCGGGCACGTGCCTGCTGGATGAACGTGCGGCAGGTCTGGCTGAGCTCGGCCTCGTGCTGCTGGATGCACACCGACACCCGGCCGGCGCCGGGTGGGATCTCGCTGCAGAACTTCTCGGCGTCGGAGAGGCAGGCCTGCCCGATCTCCTTCGCCTGATCCATCCGCGCCTTGCACGCCGGCGATACCTGCTCCGACTTTCCTTGCAGACATTGCGCGATTCGACCACCACCGGGCTTTACGCCGGGGCAGAGCTTCGCGACGTCTTCCGCGCACGGCTTCCCCAGCCCCTCGCTCGCCGGTGCGGTCTGTGCTGCGAGAGGCAACGCGGCGAGCGCGGATGCGAGAACGAGCAGCCTGGCGGCCAGGGAAGGGGACATGGTTCTCCTCCGGAAGGGAACCCCATCCAACACCAGGTACCCGGTCTGGTTTCAGGTTTTCGCGACGCTGTAGTCTCTGGCCGTGCGTCTGTCTCCCGGCAGTCGGCTGGGTCCGTACGAGGTGCTCTCTATCCTGGGCACCGGGGGAATGGCCGAGGTCTATCGCGCGCGGGATACCCGCCTCGGGCGGGACATCGCCCTCAAGGTCGTCAACGAGGCGCTGGCCGGGGACCCCGAGCTGGTGCGGCGCTTCGAACAAGAGGCGCGACTGGCGGGGTCTCTCAACCACCCCAACCTCGTCGCGGTCTACGACGTGGGCCTTCAGGACGGGGCGACCTATTTCATCACCGAGCTGCTGAAAGGAGAGTCCCTTCGCCAACGGCTCTCGCGCGGACGGATCTCAGTCCAGACGGCGCTCGACTGGGGCGCCCAGCTGGCGCAGGGGCTGGCCGCGGCCCACGCCCGAGGAGTCATCCACCGCGACGTGAAACCGGAGAATGTATTCGTCACCTCGGATGGGCACGTGAAGCTGCTCGACTTCGGAATCGCCAAGCTTGCCGAGGGCGCTCGGGCAGAAGAACACCACGGCATCCTGGACGACACGGTCACCTCTACCGGCGGCAGGACGCAGACCGGCGCCATCCTCGGAACTCCCGCGTACATGTCTCCGGAGCAGGTCCGGGGCGAGCCTGTCGATGCCCGGACCGACATCTTCAGTCTGGGAGCCTTGCTGCACGAGATGCTGTCGGGTCAGCGACCGTTCCCCGGAGGCTCGTTGGTCGAGAGCGGCCACGCCATCCTTCACGACGACCCCCCGCCACTTCCGGAGCAGGTTCCCCCGGCCGTTGCTCAGGTTGTTCGACGCTCCCTGGAGAAGGACCGAGATGTCCGCATTCAGTCCGCACGCGATCTGGCGTTTGCCTTGGATCTCCTCCGGACGCCGACCGGAACCGTTCAGGCCCGGGGCTGGCCGCCACCATCGGCAAAGCGCCTCAGGCTTCTCATCGCTCTCGCCGGAGCCGCGCTCCTGCTCGCTTTGCTTCTTTACGTCGGCGGGCAAGCGACCCGTCGCCCGGCCCTGCCGCAGATAGAGCAGGCCACCTTCCGGGAAGGCACCATCCTCGGGGCTCGATTCACCCCTGAAGGGCGGTTCGTCCTGAGTGCAGCCTGGGACGGGCAGCCCGAAGAGGTGTACTCGAGCGTGCCGGGGGCCGTGCAACTGCAAGCGCTTGGTCTCAAGGATGCCCGAGTCCTGGGCGTCTCGAGAACCGGAGAGCTGGCATTGATGACGCGGCCACACAGCCGGACGCGCATCGCTGGGACAGGGACCCTCGCCCGAGTTCCAGGCTCCGGAGGACTTCCTCGCGAGCTCGCAGAAGACGTCCACTTCGCCGACTGGTCACCGAGAGGAGAGGTCGTCGCCGTCCGGGTCGTGGGCGCGAACTATCGGATCGAGCGACCCTTGGGGACCGTGGTGTACGAGACCTCCGACGGGTGGATCGGCGACTTGCGCGTTTCCCCGAACGGCGACCAGGTGGCCTTTGTTCATCACCCGAGCAGCGGCTTTACATCAGCAAAGGCCACGTGGTCGGCGACATCCGGCAAGGTGATGGTCCTCGACGCGCACAACGCGGCCCACGTCCTCACCCGAGATTATGTCGAGTGCCAGGGGCTGGCGTGGAGCCCAAGCGGAACCGAGGTCTGGTTCACCGCCGGCGACTCTAGCATCCAGGACACGCTCCGAGCGGCACCACTGAACCGCACCGAATACGAGGTCTATCGGAGTACCGGGAGCATGCGACTCGAGGACATCGCGGCGGATGGGACGATTCTGTTCTCGGCCGATGAATCTCGCCGTGACATCTCTCTGCTCCTAGAATCGGGACAGATTCGGCGGAACCTCTCCTGGTTCGGCGAGGCACAGCCAGTCGGTCTCTCCGACGATGGGCAACTCTTGGCGTTCGGGGATATTCGGTCGACGCCTTTTCAAGAAGTACTGGCGCTCGTCCGCCAGACTGACGGCTCCCCTCCCAAGATCCTCGGTGATGGTTTGGCGCTGGACCTCTCACCGGACAAGAAGACAGTGCTCGCGAAACAGGAGGCGGGGCTGGTCCTGCTTCCAGTCGGAGCGGGAACGCCCCGGACGGTGCCGACCCCTGGGTTCGATGTCCAGGACGGACATTTGTTCCAAGATGGCAAACGGGTGGTGGTCGCCGCCCGGCCGGTCAACGGCCGGGAGTACCGTGTCTTCGTCTTCGAGATCGGAAGCGATGCCGGACCCCGGCCCATTTCCGAGACTCCGGTCAATCAGAATCCTTCCCTACGGGTCTCACCGGACGAGCGTTGGGTGGCAGCCTGGGATACCCAGCTTGCGCCGGTGGTGATTCCCATCGCCGGCGGCAAGCCCATCCGTCTGGGAGATCTCGCGCCACAACGCGGTGGAATTCCCGTCGGATGGTCGGCCGGAGGCGACCTCTGGCTCCAGTCGAGGGTGAACCCGCCGGTGAACCTGCTCCGAGTCGACCTTGCCACCCGTCAGATCAAGGAGTCCCGGGAACTCTCCCCGGGCGACCTGACTGGGGTCTCGGTGATGTGGGGAATTCGCATCACCCCGGACGGCAATGCGGTCGCTTTCAGTTTCAACCGCGTCCGGAGTCGCCTGTACTTGATGCGCGGCGCAGGTGTGCCCAGCAACTGAAGGGCTTCCCATTCTTGGTCAGCGGGCCCCTCAGTACGGGATGAAGGTCGCCCGCTTCCGCTCCACCCATTTCCGCACGCTCGGGCGGGACCAGGTGGCATCGACGAATCTCTGCACCTTCTCGCCGAGCGGGTGACCGCTCTTCCCCAGCCGCTGGAGCATGAAGGTCAGGTCGGCGTCGGCGATGCTGAACTTGCCAAAGAGCGACGTCGCCCCAGGGGCGAGCAGCGCGTCCACCGCGCCGAGCAGCTTGGCCCCGGCCTGCTGAGCCCTGGGCGAGAGTGGCTGGGTGGCCGGCGCATAGAAGATCGTCTCAGAGGAGCGCTCCTCCCGGATGGGCATCAGATCGCTCCGCACCCAGGCCATGATCTGCCGGGCCCGGGCGCGTTGCTGCGTGTCCTCGGGAAGGATGCGGGGACTGCCGGGAAAGGCGTCCTCGAGATACTCGGCAATGGCGCTGGACTCGGAGAGGAAGAAGTCGCCGTGCCGGAGCATCGGGACCCGCGCGGTCAAAGATCGCCGGGCGTAGTCGGGCCCGCGATTCTCCGCCCGGTGCATCGCCACCTCCTGAACGTCGTAGGGAAGCTCCTTCTCCTCGAGCGCGATGAACGACGAGAAGGCGTAGGGACTGATCCAGAACGCATCCACCCAGAGGGTCAGGTCGGCCATGACCGGACCGTCGCACGGCGGCGGCCCGGCTGGCCATCACAGTTCAGGCAGCGGCCCGGTGCGCGAGCTCCGGTGGTGCGGGCTCGACGCTCACCCCCGGCTCGAGGGCCACCTCCGGGGCGAGCAGCTCGTACACCACGGGCGTCACCAGCCGGGTGAGCAGCGTCGAGCTGAGCAGCCCTCCGATGATGACCCAGGCCAGGGGGGAGTAGAGAGCCGAGTTCTCCAGCGCGAGCGGGAGCAGACCTCCGAGCGCGGTCGCCGTGGTGAGAAGAATCGGAATGAACCGAAGCTTCCCCGCCTGCTCGATGGCCTCCCGCAGGCCCATGCCCTTCGCCCTGAGCTGGTTGGTGAAGTCCACCAGCAGGATGGAGTTCTTCACCTCGATGCCGATGAGGGCGATGAACCCGATCGCCGCGGTGAAGCTCAGGGTGTTGCCAGTGAGCCCGAGGGCGAGGACGCCGCCGATGATCCCCAGGGGAATGACCGAGGCGACGATCGCCGTGCTCCGGAAGGTCCGGAACTCGAGCACCAGCACCGCGAGCACGCCGAAGGCCGCGACGATGATCGCCGAGCCCAGGCCGCCGAAGCTCTCCTGCCGGCTCTCGTACTCTCCGGCGGGGACGATCCGGTAGCCCGAGGGAAGCTTCATCCCGGCCACCTTCGCCAGGACCGCCCGGGTCACCTTGTCGGTGTTGAACCCGGGGAGCACGTCCGCGGTGAGGGTGATGCTCCGCTCCTTGTTGTAGTGGTTGAGGGTGGTGGGCGACCCCTCCAGCTCCAGATGCGAGAGCTGGGCGAGCGGCACCTGCCCTCCCAGCGCGCTCGGGACGTAGACCCGGTCCAGCGCGTCGAGGGTCGGCCGCTCTTCCTTCCGGGGAAGCATCACGTTGATCCGGTACGCCTCGTCGACCTGGCGTTCATCGCGGTAGCGCCCCACCTCGATCCCCGCCAGCCCCATCCGCACGCTCCGGTCGAGGTCGGCCAGGGCGACCCCCTGCAGTCCGGCCTTCTCGCGGTCGGTGGCCACCCGCAGGTCCGCCTTGCGGTCGGTGCTGGGGTTGCGCACGTACGTCGTCCCCGGCGTTTCTTGAAGGAGCTTCTCCACGTCCGCAGCGAGGGGCTCGAGCACGTCGAAGCGCTCGCCGATGACCCGCAGCGCAACCGGCGCGTCGAGCGGCGGCCCGTTCTCGAACTCCTTCAGCTCGATCTTCGCGCCCGGGTAGGCGGCGAAGCGGGCGCGGAGCTCCTGGACCAGCCGGGCCATCTCCGGTGGATGGAGCTCTGCCGTGGTGACGAAGACCTCGGCGGTGTTCGACTTCTGGTTGGTCTGAGCGACGTTGTAATAGATGCGCGGATTTCCCTGGCCCACGTTGGCCATCACCGAGCGGATCTCGGGCCGGCCGGCGAGCTGCTTCTCCACGAACCCCACCGCCTGATCGGTGGTGCCGAGATTGCTTCCATCCGGAGTCTCGACCGTCACCCGGAACTGAGGCAGTCCGGCCTTGGGAAAGAGGCTGAAGCCGATGACCGGGACCATCGCCACGCTGCCGGCGAAGAGCGCCGCCGCCACTCCCACGGTGAGCCAGGGGCGGGCGAGCGCGCCGTGCAGCACCCGCCGGTAGGAGAGATCCACCGCCCGGTTGAGCGCCCGGAGGAACCAGTTGCCGTCGGGGTGCTCCTCCTTGTGGAGCAGCAGGCTGGCCAGGAAGGGGATGATGGTCAGGGAGACGAAGAGCGAGGCCAGCACGGTGAACACCACCGCCACGGGCATGCTCCGGATGAAGAGCCCCGGCGCGCCGGGCAGGAACAGCAGCGGGAGGAAGGCAAAGATCAGCGTCGCGGTGCATCCCACCACCGACACCGCGATCTGCCGGGTGGCCTCCACCGCGGCCTCTCTCCGCGAGTGCCCCTCGCGGAGGAAGCGGGTGATGTTCTCCACCACCACGATGGAGTCGTCCACCAGCAGCCCGAGGGCGATGACGAAGCCCACGATGCTCAGCTGGTTGATGCTGAAGCCGGTGAGGTGAAGGGCCGCGACTCCGATCGCCAGCGAGAGTGGGATGGAGATCATCACCACCACCGCCGCGCGCCAGCCGAGCGGGAGAAGAGTGAGCAACACCAGCGCAATCGCCAGCCCGAAGTCGCGCAGGAACCCGTCCAGCCGGTGAGAGACGTTGCGGGCCTGGTCGAAGCCCACCTCCAGGCGAACCGAGTCGGGGAGCTCCTTCCGGAAAGCCTCGAGCTGCTTCTCCAGCCCCTGACGCACCCGGAAGATGTTCTGGCCATCCCGCTGGGCCACGGTGACGAACACCGCGCGCCGGCCGTCGAAGCGGCCGAGGTGCGTCGCCTCCGAGTCACGTAGCTCCACCTGCGCGACATCGCGGAGCCGGACCAACGCCTCTCCCCGTGCGGCCACCACGGTATCCTCCACCTGGGCGATCGACGCGTAGTCCCCGGTGGTCTTCACGTTGAACTTGCGCTGACCGACGTCCACGCTGCCCGCCGGGATGTTGGAGTTGGTCGCCCGGATGGCGGAGACGACCTGCGGCGGGGTGAGGCCCACCGCGGCCAGCCGCTCGAGGTCGAGCGACACCCGGACCTCCTGGGCCGGAGAAGCCCAGCGGGCGGCGTCCTTCGTTCCGGGAACCGTGTCCAGCCGCTTCTTCAGCCGGTCGGCCAGCTCTTGAAGGGTGAGCGAGGGCGCCGTGTCCGAGACCAGAGCCACCTGCAGGATGCTGACGTTGGAGGCGTTGAACTTCTTGACCTCGACGCTCTGGAGGTCGCTCGGGAGGGTGGGGCGCAGCGCGTTCAGCTCGCGGAGCACGTCGTCATACTTCCGGTCGGGATCGGTGCCAGCGTTGAACTCGATGTTCACGACGGCAAGCCCGTCGCTCATCTGCGTCTTGATCGTCTTCACGTCGTCGAGCGCCTTCAGCTTGGCCTCGATGGGGTCCACCACCAGCTTCTCCAGATCGGTCGGTACCGCGCCCGGATAGACCACCGCGATGGAGAAGTTGGGATAGGGGAACGTCGGGTCCTCGGCCTTGGGAATGCTGACCAGCGACGAGCCACCAAGGGCGATGAGCATCCCGAAGACGACGACGGTGAACTGCCAGCGACGGACGGAGAACCCGGCGAGGTTCATGGCCGGCCTCAGTGGACCCGCGCCACGGGCAGGCCCGGGCGAAGATAGGGAGCGCCGTCGGTCACCACCTCGGTGACCCGGTCCAGGCCGGCGAGCACCGCGACCCGCGGACCCTCGATGAAGCCGATGGTGATCGGAACCCGGCGGGCCCGGCCGTCCTCCGGCGAGACCGTGTAGACCGCTGCGGTCCGTCCGCTGCCCTCCACCAGGGCCTCCACCGGCACCGCCCAGACCTCGGGCGGCGCGGAGGGGGCGATCTCCACCTTGGCCACCAGCCCGGAGAGGAGGTTGGCTCCGGCGGGATCCACGGCCACCTCCACCTCGTAGGTGCCGGTCTGGGGCGAGGCCCCGCCAGCGATCTCCGTCACTCGCGCGGAGAAGGACTGGTCGGGGAAGGCGTCGAACCGGACGGTGGCCGAGTCACCGATGCGCACCTGCACTGCGTCGCGGTCGCTGAGGCCCAGCTTCACCACCCAGCCCCGGGTCGCGCCGCGGACCAGGAGCACCGGGGTGCCGGCGCCCACCTGCTCATGCGCCTCGACCAGCCGGCGCTGCACCTGTCCGTCGTCGGGAGCCCGAAGCTCGGAGACCACGCGGGCGTGGCGAGCCTGGCGGAGCGCGGCGCGGGCGACCTCCACTGCTGTCTCCGCGTCCTGGAGGCTGACGCGCGCCACCGCGCCGGCGGAGGCCAGGTGCTCGAGGCGGGCCCGGTCCCGTTCCGACTTCTGGTACGCCGCGGTGGCCTGGACCAGCGCCTCATCCGCGTCGAGCGTGTCCAGCGTGGCCAGCACCTGACCGCGGCGGAAGGTGTGACCCTCCCGCACGAGGATCCGGTCCACCGTGCCCGCGCTCCGGAAGGCGAGCGCGATCTCCTGCTTGCCGCCGAGGCGCCCGGCGGCGCGGATGGGGCGCAGCACCTTCTCTCGGACCACCGGCGCAGTCCGCACCGCGACCGGAGGCGGCGTCGTGGGAGCAGGGGCGGGCCTGCCGCAGCCGACCAGGAACGAGGTGAGACCCAGCACCAGCAGCAGCAGACGGCGGACGGACATGAGCCGACCTCCCGGAGTGTGGCTGGTGGTAACTGCCGATGTAAACAGCGTCAACTTAACTCTGGGAACTTGGGGCGACGCGCTCCTGGGAACGCCAGTGAGTCCAGGCACTTGAGGTTTGTGAAGCCGTGTGAAGGGATCGGCGCGCGCCGCTCACCTCGCGGGATACACGCGAAGGATCCGGAGCTCGAGGGTATCCCGAGGACGCTCGATGAGGACCGTGTCCCCGGCACGCCGGCCGAGCAGCGCCGCGCCGACCGGTGAGTCGACCCTCACCCATCCGCGCGTCGCGTCCGCCTCGTCGGCGCCCACGAGGCGCAGCTCACGCGTCCCGCCGTCTGCGTCCTCCACCTCGAGGAACGCCCCCAGCACCGCCCTCCCGTCCGCCCCCGCGTCCGCCGGGGCAGGCACCGCACGCTCGAGGATCGCGTCGAGCTCACGCCGGCGCTCCTCGGCCCCGGGTGCTTCCGAGCCGTCGAGCGCTGCACGCTCACGCAGCAGCCGTGCATGTCCATCGGCTGTCAGCGGACGCGGGCCCGTCGGGCCTCGGCGCGCCGGCACCGGTGGTGGGAGAAGGTCCTCCTCGCGGGTGAATGCCTTGCTCATGTCACCGACCTGACGGTGGGCATCCTCCGGCCGTCGCGTCAACCGGTTAAGCTTCTCTTGCCGCTCTCCATGAAGCTGGACCCCATCGCGCTCGCTGTACCGTTCTTCTTCGTCCTCATCGGGCTGGAGCTGCTCGTCGCCCGGGCCCGCGGCCGCCGCGTCTATCGCTTCACCGACAGCTTCGCCGACCTCGGATGCGGGGTGACCCAGCGGGTCGTCCTCCTTCTCTTCGAGGCGTCACTGCTGGCCGTCTACGCGCTGCTCTACCAGTACGGCCGCCTGTGGACCTTCGCTCCGAACAGCGCCTGGCCGTGGATCATCGCGATCGTCGGCGTCGACCTCGGCTACTACTGGTGGCACCGGCTGTCCCACGAGGTGAACTTCCTCTGGGCAGTCCACGTGGTCCATCACCAGAGCGAGGACTACAACCTCGCGGTCGCGCTCCGGCAAGCAGTCCTCTCGCCGATCACCGTGATGCCGTTCTACCTGCCGCTGGCGGTGCTCGGCGTTCCGCTCGTCCCCTTCTTCATCGTCAACGCGCTCAGCACGCTGTACCAGTTCTGGATCCACACCGAGCTGGTGGACCGCATGGGCGCTCTGGAGCACGTGATCAACACGCCCTCGCTCCACCGGGTCCACCACGGGGTCAATCCCGAGTACCTGGACAAGAACTACGCCGCGACCTTCATCTGCTGGGACCAGCTCTTCGGCACGCTGCGCCGCGAGGAGGCGCCGGTCGTCTACGGCGTCAGCCACCCGCTGCGGAGCTTCGATCCGGTGTGGGCGCAGGTGCAGCCCCTCTGGGCCCTGTGGCAAGCGATGCGGCGCGCGCCGTCGGTAGGCCAGGCGATCCGCTACTTCTTCGCCTCACCGGCGTGGCACCCCGAGTGGCTCGGTCCTCTCGAGCCGCGCCGGGGAGTGGACCCCGAGGCGCTGCCAAAGTTCGACGTGCAGCCCGGGCGTCGGCGACTCGGGTACGTCTTCGTCCAGCTTGCGGTGGTGGTCGTGGTCGCCTTCGGCCTCCTGACCTGGCACAACGCGCTGTCCACCGCGGCCGTCGCGACCGCGGTGAGCTGGGTCCTCGTCTCGCTCGTCGCCGGCGCGGCGCTGCTCGAGGGGCGGCGCTGGGCAGTGGGCCTGGAGATGGCGCGCATCGGTGTGCTCGGCGGGGCTGTCGCCATCTTGCTGCTGGTCCCATCCCTCGGACCGGTGCTCCTGGCCAGCCGCTGAGCCGTCCTCGGCCGACGCGCCGTGCCGTAGGTGGAAGTCGCTCGCGCAACGATTCGCGTTGACAGCCTCCCACCCCTCCGGGACTCTGCCGGTGACTCTGCAGCGCATCCCTTCCCCGGAGGGAGGTGCACATGAGGACCAGGCGCCAGTTCCTGAAGGAATTCGCCGGCGGTGCAGCGATGCTCGGCTCTGGAGCGCTGCTTCCCGTGCTGGCACGTGCGGCGGAGTCGGCGAGCGTTGGACCGGCCTCGTTGCCCGGCGGCACGCTGGAGGTCTCCTTCCTCGAGACGCTCCCGGGGAAGCGGCCGCTCATCAAGCGAACCTACCGTCCGCCGAACTTCGAGACCCCGCTGGAGGTCTTCGAGCAGGTCTTCACTCCCAACGACGCCTTCTTCGTCCGCTACCACCTTGGCCGCATCCCGGAGGTGTCCGCTGCCCAGTGGAAGCTGACGATCGGCGGCGACGCGGCGGAGAAGCCGTTCTCGCTCGACCTGCCGGCCCTCCAGCGCGACTTCGAGCAGGTCGAGCTGCCCGCGGTCTGCCAGTGCTCGGGAAATCGTCGCGGCCTGTCCGATCCTCATGTCGCGGGGGTGGAGTGGGGCATCGGCGCCATGGGCAACGCCCGGTGGAAGGGCGTGCGCCTGAAGGACGTCCTGGCGAAGGCCGCCCCGAAGAAGGAGGCGCTCGAGGTCGCCTTCGACGGCGCGGACGGCGCCACGCTCGACGCCACGCCGGATTTCCAGAAGAGCCTCCCGATGTGGAAGGCGATGGACGAGAACACGCTCATCGCCTGGCAGATGAACGGGGAGCCGCTCCCACACTGGAATGGAGCGCCGGTCCGCCTGGTCGTGCCCGGATGGACCGGCACCTACTGGATGAAGCACCTGGTCTCGATCCAGGTGCTCTCCCAGCCATTCAAGAACTTCTGGATGGCCGGCGCGTACCGGATTCCGAAGGGGAAGTTCCCGATCGTGGATCGCTTCGTCTCCCAGGAGACGGACGCCAACACGCCCATCACCGAGATGGTCGTCAACTCGCTCCTCACCAGCCCGCGGGAAGGGCAGCGCTTCAAGCCCGGGCAGCCGGTGGAGGTGAAGGGCATCGCCTGGGACAACGGCGCCGGCATCCGGGCCGTCGAGGTGTCGGCCGACGACGGTCGCTCCTGGCAGACGGCCACTCTGGACGCGGATCCGGGCCGCTTCTCCTTCCGTGGCTTTCGCCACGGGTTCAAGGCCGGCGCGAAGGGGGACGTCACCGTCCTCGCGAAGGCGACCAACCGGATCGGCTCCTCGCAGGTCGCCGAGCTGGTGTTCAACCCCGCCGGCTACCACAACAACATCATCTCCCGGGTCAAGATCCGGGTGGGGTAGGGGACGCCCATGACCGCGCTCGTTGCCCTGATCCTGCTCGCCTCGCCAGCTGGGTATCCCGACGAGAACCGGGTCCAGCTCAAGCCGGGACCGGCCCGAGACCTGGTCCTCGGTCGCTGCGCCGCCTGCCACAGCCAGGACTACATCCCGATGAACTCGCCGTTCCTCGACCGAAAGGGCTGGGAGGCCGAGGTCAACAAGATGGTCAAGGTTTACGGCGCGCCGATGGAGCCCGACGAGATGGCGAAGATCGTCGACTACCTCGCCACCAACTACGGAAAGAAGTAGTGCGCGCTGGTCGGGTGGGCGGGGCTGGCTAGCTTTCGCACGCCCATGGAACGGACCCGCCTCGACGGATACCAGATCTTCTCCTGGCTCCTGGTGGGGCTGGCCCTGGTTCTCCTCTGGGCCATCCTCCGGCCGTTCTGGTCCGCGCTGTTCCTGGCCGCGGTGCTGGCCGGCGTCTTCTCGGGGCTGCAGCGGCGGCTGGCGCGGACGCTGGGTGGGCGCGCAGGTCTCTCCGCGGGGCTGATCACCCTCCTGGTGCTGCTGGCGATCGTGCTCCCGTTCGGCGGCATCGTCAGCGTGCTCACGAAGGAGATCATCCAGGTGATCAACTCCTTCCGGAGCGCCCTTCAGGAGTACGGCGTCGGTGGGCTGGTGGAGCGACTGCCTGGCCCGCTCCAGACCCTCGCCGAGCATGTGCTCCAGAGCGTCGGGGGAGGCGAGGGGGGCCAGACCTGGGTGCAGGTGATCCAGTCCCAGAGTGGCAAGGCGGCGGCCGCGGTCACCGCCTTCCTCTCAGCCACCTCGCGCGCGGTGCTCGAGGCGATCCTGTTGCTGATCGCCTTCTACTTCCTGCTCCTCGACGGAGATCGGCTGGTGGGCTGGCTCGAGCGGGTCTCCCCGCTCCCCCCCGGCCGCTTCCAGAGCTTCTTGACCGAGTTCCGCAGCGTCACCCGCGTGGTGGTCCTCTCCACGGTCGGCACTGGCGCGGTGCAGGCGGTGGTGGCACTGGTCGGCTATCTCATCGCGGGGGTGCCGAACGCCTTCTTCTTCACCCTGGTCACCTTCTTCATGTCCTTCATCCCCTCGGTCGGGGCGGGAAGCGTCTCGCTGCTGCTCTCCATCGCGCTCTTCGTTCAGGGCCGGATCGGGTGGGGCATCTTCCTCGTCGCCTGGGGGCTTCTGGTGGTGGGCCTCATCGACAACGTGGTGAGGCCGCTGTTCATCAAGGGTGGGGTGGAGATGCACGGGGCGGTGGTGTTCTTCGCTCTCCTCGGAGGGCTCGCCGCGTTCGGGCCGGTGGGGATCGTCGCGGGCCCGCTGGTGGTGGCCTTCTTCGTCGCCATCAGCCGCGCATACTCGAGGGCTTCTTCTCAGGCCGGCTGACCGGCGGGCTCACTCGTACCAGCGCGGGGCCTTCACCGCGTCGCGGAAGAACGCGGTGCTATGACCGACCCAGAGCTGCGCGTGCTTGCGGGTGAGCACCTTCTCGATCTTCCGTCGTGAGTCGGGAGTCGTCGTCTTCCGCTCTTCCGCGGGCATGCGGTCCAGCGTCCGCTCCTCGTCGTGGTGGTACAGATCACCGGAGATCACCACGCCCCCGGTCCTCGCGAGCTTGACGTAGAGCGACTGGTGGCCCGGCGTGTGGCCGGGGGTAAAGAGGAGCACCACCGTTCCGTCCCCGAAGACGTCGTGGTCTCCCTGGATGACGCGCTTCCGGGCCTTCGCGAGCGCCGCCAGCTCCGGCGGCGGAGGCTCGGTCGCGCCGGGGCCGAACACCGCGTCGAGCTCGGCCTTCTGGGCGATCCACGTCGCTCCCACGAAGTCCGGCGCATTGCCGATGTGATCGAAGTGCGAGTGGGAGAGCGCGAGGTAGCTCACGTCGCCGGGGAGGACGCCGATCGCCGCGAGCTGGGTGCGCAACGGAACGGTGACCTGAAGCCCATATCCCTCGAGCACGGTGGGTCGGCCGGCGAGTCGATCCGGAAGCCCGGTATCGAAGAGCAGGATCCCCTTCGGGTGCATGACCAGGAAGCAGGGGTCGGCCATGTTGGGGTCAGCGACCTCGTTTCGCGCCAACCCGTATTCCTCCGCCGACTCGGTGAGGAGCGTGCCGCAGTCGAGCACGTAGAGCATCGGCGAGCGGAGCGCGGGCTTCCGAGACGAGGCGGTACCGGCGTCTCCGGCACCCGCTTCAGCGGGCAGAGCTTGGGCAGCCGCGAGGCCGATCAGCAACGCGACTACCGAGCTGCGGTGGCGACGCGCGGCGCTCACCGCTGCGCCTCCAGGAAGGGGGCGAGCTCGGCCGTGACCGCCCCCGGTGCGTCGATCGGCGACATGTGTCCCGCGCGCGGGATGCGCACCAGCCGCGCGCCGCCAATCGCCGCTGCGAGCTCCTCCGCCCGCGCGGGGACGGTGGCGGCGTCCTCCTCGCCCACCATCACCAGGGTGGGGCAGCGGATTGCTGGCAGGAGCGGCATCGCGCTCTCCCTCCGCAGCACGCCCTCCACCGCACGCGTCATCGCCCTGGCGTCCACTCCCAACAGATGGTGTCTCCACATCTGCAGCGCAGCGGCCCGAGCGGGGTCCTTCCGCGCGCTCGCTCCGTGCATGATCGCCTGGACGCGTCCCAGCACCGGCCGGGTCCCGAACCAGCGCGCCACCCACTCCAGCCTGCGGTAGCGCGGAAGGTTCTCCGGGGGCTCCGGGCCGCCCGAGGTGTCGATCAGGACGAGCGAGCGCACCAGCTCGGGACGGCGCGCCGCCAGCCGCATGCCCACGAAGCCTCCCATCGACATGCCAACGAAGTGCACTGGCCCCAGGCGCAACGAGGCGATCAGCGCCGCGGCATCCTCGGTGAGCGTGTCCATGTCGAGGCCAGTGGCCGGCGCTTCGCTCTCGCCCTGCCCGCGGTGGTCGTAGGCGACGCAGCGAAAGCGCGTGCGCAAGGTCGCGATCTGCTCGTCCCACATCCGCAGCGAGTAGAGCAGGCCGTGGGAGAACAGCACCGTCGGCCCGCCTTCACCCGCGTCTTCCACCGCGAGGCGGACACCGTTGCAGAGGATGCGGGACACCATCGGGCGATAGCCTAGTCGTCGCTCGGGCCGCGGTCGTGCGGTGAATAGCCGCCTGCGTCAGGGCGTCTCGCCAAGTGGCAAGGAAGGACGGAACTGACGATGCGCAGGATGTTCTTCATGGGTTGCGTGCTGCTCGCCTCGGGCTGCGTGGTCCGCGAGGTGCGTCAGGCACCGCCGGTGGTCGTGTATCGCGACGCACCGCCGCCTCCGCCTGAGCCGGTCTACACGCCGCCTCCGCCTCCTCCTCCCGCCACTCCGCCCATCGCGCAGGATCCCGACTGGGAGTCGGTCTCGATCGAGCCCGCGTACGATCAGCCTGCCCCGGTCGCCATTCCCTGGGCGCCTCCGCCGATGCTCTGGGACCCGCCGCCTCCGCGGCCGTGGTTCGACGCGGTGTGGATCGGTGGCCACTGGACCTGGTGGAACGGTGAGTGGGTCTGGGCGCGCGGGTACTGGTCCCGTCCCAGGTCCGGATGGGTCTACGCCGAGCCGTATTACGAGTACCGCGGCAACGCGGTGGTCTTCGTCGCCGGCTTCTGGAGGCCGGTGACCCGGGTCTTCGTTCCGCCTCCGCCGACCCTGTACATCCCGGTGGTCCAGGTGCGCGTGGTCCACGTGGGCTATGCGCGGCCCATCGGTCCGCACGGCGTGTTCGTGCCGCCGCCGCCCGGCTCGCAGGCCGGCGTCATCGTTCCCTGCCCGGTGGGGACGTCGCCCGCCGTGGTGCTCAGCGCGCCTCCGGTGGTCCGTCCCGGAATGGTGGTCCGCCCCGTGTCGCGCCCAGGGGTCGTGGAGGTCGTCGCTCCCGCCGGTGTGACCCGCGAGGGCAGGCCGGTCTTCGCCCAGGCTCCGGTCGTCGCGCATGACGCGGCCTCGGTGCACCCCGTGGTGGTCGCTCCGCCGCCGCCGGTCCGGAACGGGAACGGGAACTGGAACGGAAACGGAAACGGGAACGGGAACGGGCGCGGGATGAACGAGCCCACTCCCTTCCCGCGGAACGCGCCGGCGACGGTGGGTGGAACTCCGGTCGCCACGCCGGTTCCGGCTCCCTCGAGCGCTCCGTCGCAGTCCGGGAACACCACCGTCACGGTGCGGCAGCCGGTCCCGCCCGCTCCGACGAGCCTGCCCCCGGGGCAGCCCGTGCTCCGCCCCGAGCCGATGGGCGGCGAGCGGGGGAACCACCGCCCGGGGTCCGACGGCGACAACCGCCCCGAGCCGATCCTGCGTCGCGTGCCGACCGCCGAGTCGACGGAAGGCGGCCCGGGCAAGCCGCGCCCCTGGTCGAATGGGGGCGACCCGCGCCCGCCGCCGCCGGGCCAGAGCGCGCCTCCCGCCGCTCGCCCGGCCCCGCCCGCAGCGCCTCCGCGGCAGGTGGAGCAGGCCGCGCCGCCGGTGGCCAATCGAGTCGAGCCTCCGCAGAAGCGCCAGCCTCCGCCGAAGGTCGATCCGCAGGACAGGAAGGGTTCCCGCGACTCGTACGAGCGCTGAGCCCCGGCCGGGCGCGCGCGGAGGCGGACGGAATCGGGACGAAGTCCGGTAGACTCCGGACCCTCGAGCCGTGCCCCGCGCCCGTCCCGCCGCCATCGTTCTCGCCGCATCTCCCCTCCGCGAGCGCCTCCAGGCCCTGCTGGCCGAGCTCGAGGCGCTCCGGGACGACGTGGCCCAGCTGGAGCTGGAGTGCGAGACGCTCCGGGGCGAGCTCGGCGCGTTCGAGGCCCGGCACCGGGCGGAGCTCGCCGACGAGCAGCGCTTCCTCCAGCGCATTGCCTCCGTGGTGCGTCAGCTCGAGCGGTGGGCGGAGATGCTCGCCGACACCGACCCTCGCGAGCGCGCAGCCCGGGCACGGCGGGTGGAGCGCCAGCGGGCCCGCGAGGTCCACCGGGAGGCGGCCGGGTCCGCTTCCGCCGACGACGAGGCGCTCTCCGAGCCCACCCCCGCGGCAGATCTGAAGTCGCTGTACCGCCGGCTCGCTCGTCGCTTCCACCCCGATCTCGCACGGACCGAGGAGGAGCAGGTCCGGCATGCAGCGCTCATGGCGCGGATCAACGCGCTCTACCGCGCCGGAGATCGCGCCGGGCTCGAGGCCCTGGCGGACCAGGCCCTGGGCTCGGAGCTGCCCGAGCCTGCCGTCTCGCTGGAGGAGGAGGTGCGACTGCTGGAGGAGCGGCTGGCGCGCTTCGAGTCGGCGCGCGACGGGTTGAGGATCGAGCTGGCCGCGCTCCGCGGCTGCGCGACCGCCGAGCTCCGGCGGAGGTGGCGGGAAGCCGAGGAGGACGGGCGTGACTTCTTCGAGGAGCTCCGGGCGGAGCTGGCGGCGAGGGGCGAGGAGGGGCTGGGAGAGGTGCGCGACGCGGCGGAAGCGCTGGAGGATGCGGTGAGAGGAGCAAATCGACGCTCGCTGGCCACCGGGGGCAAGCGTTCCCTGGCCAGGGCCTTCGATCCGCTGGGGCGCCAGCGGCTGGTCCGGCTCTCGCTCGAGGCGCTGCAGTCGGCCCGGTCCACCGCGGAGGCCCGATCGCAGGCAGAGCGGATCACCGAGCTGGCGCGGAGCTCTCCGGAGGCCGTCCGGCTCGTGCTCTTCGCCTACGCGAGCGAGCTGGTGCCGCATCCGCTGGATGGGCTGCGGACCTACAGCGACCTCGCGCTCCGCTTCGAGCATCTCGAGAGGCGCCGCGAGCAGGGAGGTGCGCTCGAGCGCGCGCTGGTCGAGGCCGCGGAGCTGGTGGAGTTCGGGATTCGCCGAGCCGGAGAGCGCCTCGTCCAGAGCGGGCTGCGCCTGCGGAGCCCCCTCGTCCGCGACGCGGTGCCCCTCGCGCTGCGGAAGCATCCGCTGAGGGTCGAGTTCCGCCGGGTGCTTTCCACGCTCGGAGAGCGCACCGGCTGCCCCGAGTGCCAGGTCGAGGTGTTCGCCCTTCCGCTCTACCGGCTGCGCGGGCTCGACGACCTGCACGCCAGCGCCTGCCCCCGGTGCGGGTACTTGATCTCGAGCTACTTCCTGCCCCGGGGGAAGGACGTCCAGTCGGTACTGAACACGGCCTTCCTGGATCTGGAGCTGCTGACCGAGTGGAGCTTCCGGATGGGCGCCGCGTCGGTCTCGGTGCAGCTGCTCCCGGTCCAGGTCGAGCGGATGACCGTCGGCCAGCTCAAGCGGCGCTTCTGGTCGGACGTGCTCGACCGGCACGCCGTGGGGGTTCCGCTGCAGACGGTCCGCCTGCTGCAGGCTCGCCGCCCGGTTCAGGAGAGGCGCAAGCTCGCCGACCTCGACCACCAGGAGTTCGTGGTGTCCTTCGGAGAGAAGGCACGCATCTCGGTGGCCGACGCGCTGGAGGCCGTGAAGCACCGCATCCGCACCCGGTTCCGTCCGGCTGCCGCTGCCGGACGCCGCTGAGCGACCTGCCGCGCACGGCTCGAGCTCGGCAGCGTTTGCTCACCAGTGCCCGGTCTCGCGCCTGTCGGCCTTCTTCCGCCCGAGCCGCTTCTTGGCCTCGAGCCGCCGCTCCTTCGCCCCGCGGGAAGGTCGCGTCGCCCGACGAGGGCGCCGCACCCGGGTCAGAAGCGAGAGGGCGGCGCGAAGTCGCTCCAGCGCGGCGCCGCGATTCTGCGCCTGACTGCGCCGCTCGGTGGCGGTGACCGTCACTCCGGTCGGCGGGTGAAACAGGCGGACGGCGGACGCGGTCTTGTTCCGGTGCTGGCCTCCGGGTCCGCCGCCGACGAAGGTGAAGACCTCGCACGCGCGCAGCAGCGCCTCGTCATCCAGCGCGAGCGCGGCCCGTGCGGCCTCCCTTCTCGCAGCTGGATCGGCGGCATCCATCGAGCGGGAAGGGTGTACACGACCATGCGGGGAGGGGCGAGACCCGTCGCCCGTCGAGGTTGTCGAACAGGCGCCACCTGCCAGAACCGGTCTGTTCGTGTCTCCCCCCCCCTCGTGCGGAAACCTTGATCTCGGCAGACGCCAGCTGCTAGCGGGAGGACCCCCTTCGAGAAAGGAACGTCCATGTCCCCTGCGGAGAAGCCGGTGAAGATCGTCCTCGTTCATGGTGGGTTCGTCGATGGTTCTGGCTGGGCCGGCGTCTACCGGGCCCTCCGGAAGGACGGTTTCGAGGTTTCCGTCACCCAGCACCCCACGCTCTCGCTGGCCGATGACGTCGCGGTGGTCCGGCGGGCGATCGCTGCCGCGGGCGCTCCGGTGCTGCTCGTGGGTCACTCCTACGGAGGCGTGGTGGTCACCGAGGCGGGCACCGACCCGAACGTCGCCGGTGTCGCATACATCGCGGCCTTCGCGCCCGACGCCGGAGAGTCCGTCTCCTCCCTCATCAAGGACCCGCCGCCGGGGGCGCCCGTTCCTCCGATCCTGCCGCCGCGGGACGGCTTCCTCTTCCTCGACCGCGCGAAGTTCCACGCCTCGTTCGCGGCCGATCTGGATGGGGACACCGCGGAGTTCCAGGCCGCCTCGCAGCTCCCGTGGGGTGTCCAGGCGCTCGACGGGAAGGTGACCACCCCGGCCTGGCGGACGAAGCCGAGCTGGTACCTCGTGGCGACCGAGGACCGGATGATTCCGCCTCCGGCTCAGCGCGCGATGGCGAAGCGGGCGGGGGCAACGGTCATCGAGGTCTCCGGCAGCCACTCGGTCTACGTCTCGCAGCCAGGTCCCGTGGCCGCGCTCATCGCACGGGCGGCGACCGAGACCGCTGCCAGGATCGGATAGAGCCGCAGCGCGCTCCCGGGGGGCGGCCAGCGACGCGAGCAAGTGAGTGCACTGCCACGCTCGCCTGGCCGCCCGGGAGCCTCGTCGGACGCGAACGAGCCTTCCGCGGGGGGTGCACCGGGCCCGTGCACCTGTTAGCACCGCACCTCCCCGCCCATGCATCGGATCCACCTCGAGGGTGCCCGCACCCACAACCTGGCGGGCGTCAGCGTCGAGCTCACCGCCGGCCAGCTCACCGCCGTGACCGGCGTGTCGGGCAGCGGCAAGAGCAGCCTCGCGGTGGACACCCTCTACGCCGAGGGCCAGCGCCGCTTCGTCGAGAGCTTCAGCCCCTACGCCCGGCAATTCCTGGAGCGTCTGGAGCGGCCGCCGATGGAGCGGCTCGAGCCGGTGGCGGCGGGGATCGCCGTCGACCGGCGCACCAGCGTCAAGAGCTCACGCTCCACCGTCGCCACCCTCGCCGACCTGGAGGCCTACTTCTCCGCGCTGTTCACCCGCGAGGCGCTGCCGCTCTGCCCCGAGCATGGCGAGGAGGCCGTTCGCCGCGACCCCGACTCCGCCGCTCAGGCGCTGGTGAGCGAGCACGCGGGCTCGGCGGCGATCCTCACCTTCCCGGTGCGCGTGCCGGACACCGAGACCTTCATCGGCGTCCGGGCGCGACTCCTCAAGGATGGATTCCGGCGCCTGCTCCTCGGCGGCGAGGTCCGGCCGCTGGAGGACCTCCGTCCTGCCGAGGCGATGGGCGCGGCGGGCCAGGCGGACGTCGTCGTCGACCGTCTCACGCTCTCGAAGGTCATCCGGGGGCGTCTCGCCGCCTCGCTCGAGCAGGCCTGGGCCGAAGGTCACGGGGAGGCGCACCTCTGGCTCTCCGGCCAGCGGCGCCCGGTGCGACAGGGCCTGGTGTGTCCGGAGTGCGCGCGTGGCTTCGAGCCCGCGCGACCGGGCCTGTTCAGCTACCAGTCCCCGGTCGGGGCCTGCCCCGCCTGCCGCGGCTTCGGGCGCACGCTGGGGATCGACTGGGCGAAGGTCATCCCCGACGACTCCCTCAGCATCTCCGGCGGGGCGCTGCGGCCGTGGAACGGGCGCTCCAGCGAGTGGGAGCGCGGCCAGCTGGCCCGGTTCGCGAAGTCGAACCGCATCCCGCTCGACGTCCCCTGGCGCGAGCTCCGCCCCGAGCAGCGGGAGGCGGTGCTGGAGGGAGAGGGCACCTACCGCGGTGGTCGCTATCCCGGGCTCCGCGCCTGGTTCCGCTGGATGGAGTCGCGCACCTACAAGATGCACGTGCGCGTGCTGCTCAGCCGCTACCGCGCGTACACCCTCTGCACCACCTGCGACGGCGCCCGCCTCAATCCAGACGCACTCCGCTACCGCGTCGGTGGGCTCGACCTGGCGGCGTGGCACCGCCTGGAGGTGGGTGAGGCGCATCGGCGGCTCGAAGCCCTCTCCACCCGGACCGGGCAGGGTGAGCTCGCGCGGCGCGAGCTGTTGAGCAGGCTCGGGTGGCTGGCCCGGGTGGGGCTGGGTTACCTCGGGCTCGACCGGCAGAGTCGCACGCTGTCCGGAGGCGAGGCCCAGCGCGTGTCTCTGACCGCGGCGCTGGGGACAGGGCTGACCGGCGCGCTGTTCGTCCTCGACGAGCCGTCGGTGGGGCTGCATCCCTCGGATCTCCCGCCGCTCACCACGGCCCTCGGCGAGCTGGCCCGGCGCGGGAACGCGGTGATGGTGCTCGAGCACGACCCGGCCCTCATCGGCGCGAGCGACCGCGTCCTCGAGCTCGGACCCGGCGCCGGACCCGAGGGTGGCCGCCTCTGCTTCGACGGCACGCCCGCGGCCCTGTCGCGCCGGACGGACCTCCCCACCGGCCGTGTGCTGGGCGGAAGCCGCGGCCACGCACGTGCTCGCCGCACGCCTCGCGGGTGGGTCGACGTCCGGGGCGCGACCGCCAACAACCTCGACCTGGACGTGCGGCTCCCGCTGGGCGTGCTCGCGGCGGTGTGCGGGCCGAGCGGCTCGGGGAAGAGCACCCTGGCAGAGGAGATCGTCTACCGGGCGCTCGCGCGGGCACGTGGCCAGCGCGACGTCGAGGCTCCCGGCGCGGTGCGCTCGGTCGAGCCTGACCTCCCGCTCGACCGGGTGGTGCTCGTCGACCAGGCGCCGCTCGGCCGCACCTCCCGGGGAAACGCGGCGACGTACACCAAGGCCTGGGAGGTCTTTCGCAAGCGCTTCGCCGCCGAGCCGGACTCGGTGCTCCGCGGCTTCGGGCCGGCTCACTTCTCCTTCAACGTCGAGGGCGGGCGCTGCGAAGCGTGCTCGGGTGAGGGCAGCGAGACGGTCGAGATGCAGTTCCTCGCCGACGTGGCGTTGACTTGCGGAAGCTGTCGCGGCCGCCGCTTCAAGCCCGAGGTGCTCGAGGTCCGGCTGAAGGGGCACTCGGTCTCCGACGTGCTGGCGATGACGGTGGACCAGGCGCTGGCGGCGTTCGGGGACGACCGGGCCATCGCCGAGGCGCTCCGTCCGCTCCAGCGGCTCGGGCTGGGGTACCTCCCCATCGGTCAGCCCCTGTCGACGCTCTCCGGTGGAGAGGCGCAGCGGGTGAAGCTCGCGCGTGCCCTGGGGGCGTTCCAGCAAGGCGTGCTGTACGTGCTCGACGAGCCGAGCGCCGGTCTGCACGGCGAGGATGTGGCGCGGGTGCTGGAAGCGCTGCACGCGCTCGTCGACGATGGAGCGAGCGTGCTCGTCGTGGACCACGATCTCGATCTCCTGAGCTCCGCGGACTGGCTCGTCGAGCTGGGCCCCGGCGGGGGCCGGGAGGGCGGGAGGCTGGTGGCGGAGGGCACGCCCGAGGACGTCTCTCGCGGGCCGACGCGGACGGCGGAAGCGCTGCGAAAGGCCAGCGCGTCGGCCGAGGCGCCGCGGCCGCTGCCCGCCGCGGGTGGCGCGCAGTGGCTCGAGGTGGAGCATGCCCGCGAGCACAACCTCGCCGACGTGAGCTGCCGCATCCCGCTGGGGAAGCTGGTGGTGCTCACCGGGCCGAGCGGCTCGGGCAAGTCGACGCTCGCCTTCGACGTGATCTTCGCCGAGGCGCAGCGGCGCTTCACCGAGACCCTGAGCCCCTACGCGCGGCAGTTCCTTCCGACCTTGCCTCGCCCGGACGTGGAGCGGATCCGCGGCTTGCCTCCCTCGGTCGCCCTCGAACAGCGCACCGCCCGGGCCGGCGCGACGAGCACCGTGGCCACGGTGACCGAGGTGGCGCACTACCTCCGGCTCCTCTTCGCCAAGCTGGGGACGCCGCACTGCCCCAACGACGACACGGCGATCGCCCCACGCTCGGCCGAGCAGCTGCTCGACGAGGCGCGCGCGATGCGAGGCCCCATCGAGCTGCTCGCCCCCGTGGTCCGGGCGCGAAAGGGCACCTACCTCGACGTCTTCACCGCAGCGGCTCGGGCCGGGGTGAAGGAAGCACTCTGTGACGGGTCCCGGGTCTCGACCGACACGCCGCCGAAGCTTGCGCGCAGCCGAGAGCACACGATCGACCTCGTCGTCTGGTCGGGGCCGGCGGCGGAGATTCCGGACGAGGCCTTCCAGCAGGCGCTGCGGTGGGGGCAGGGTGCGGTGAAGGTGCTGCGCGGAAGCCGCGAGCGGCTGCTCTCCTCCGAACGCAGCTGCCCGCGCTGCGGCACCGCCGTCCCGGAGCTGGACCCGCGCTGGTTCTCCTTCAACACCGCTCAGGGACGGTGCGAGGACTGCGAGGGAACCGGCCTCGAGGGAGGCGACCTCGAGGAGGAATCCACCGACCCGTGCCCGACCTGCGAGGGCACACGGCTTCAGCCCGTCCCCCGCGCGGTCCGGCTCTTCGACCGTCGCTACGCCGAGGTCGTGCAGCAACCTGTGGTGCGCGCGCTGGAGGAGGTCCGGGGCTGGTCGCTGTCGGGAGACGCGGCACGCGTCGGGAACGCGGCGCTCGGCGAGCTGGTGCGCCGCCTCGAGTTCCTCGAGCGGGTGGGCCTGGGCTACCTCTCGCTGGACCGGGCGGCGGCGACGCTGAGCGGCGGGGAGATGCAGCGGCTCCGGCTGTCCGCGCAGGCGGGCGCCGGGCTCACCGGTGCGCTGTACGTCCTGGACGAGCCGACGATCGGCCTCCATCCGCGCGACACCGGGCGGCTCCTGGAAAACCTGCGCACGCTGGTCGACACCGGGAGCACCGTGCTGGTCGTCGAGCATGACCTGGACACGCTGCGGGCCGCGGACCACCTGGTCGACCTCGGACCCGGCGGAGGTCGACTGGGCGGCCGCATCGTCGCCGCGGGTCCGCCGTCCGAGGTGCTCGCCAACGAGGCCTCGCCAACCGCCCGGGCACTGCACCTCCCGGTTCGCGGGCTGCGACCGACACGGCCGGCATCGCGCGACTGGCTGCGCCTCGAAGGCGCGCGCTGTCACAACCTGCGAGGGGTGGACCTGTCGCTGCCGCTGGGGCGGATGACGGTGGTGGCCGGAGTGTCGGGCTCCGGGAAGAGCACGCTCGTCCGCCGGGTGCTGTTCCCCGCCGTGCGCGAGGCGCTGGGGAGGACCACGCCTCCGCCGGGCCCGTTCCGCCGTCTGTCGGGGCTCGGGCCGCTGCGGCGGGTGCTGGCGGTGGACCAGTCACCCATCGGGCGGACACCGCGCAGCGTGCCGGCGACGTTCCTCGGCATCTGGGACGAGCTGCGGAGAGTGTTCGCGGGCACCCCGGAGGCGCGGGCGCGCGGGTTCGGCCCGGCGCGCTTCTCGTTCAACTCGACCGGGGGCGGGCGCTGCCAGAGTTGCGCAGGGCAGGGCGCCATCAGCCACGAGATGTCCTTCCTCCCCGACGTGACCACGCCGTGCGAGGCGTGCGGCGGCGCGCGCTTCGAGCCGTCGACGCTGGAGGTGCGCTGGCGCGGGCTGAACGTGGGGGAGACGCTGCGGCTCACGGTGGACGAGGCGCTGGAGGCGTTCTCCGCCTTGCCGCGAGTGGCCGGGCCGCTGCGCTGCCTCTCCGAGCTTGGCGTGGGCTACCTCCAGCTGGGGCAGGGGAGCAACACGCTCTCCGGCGGCGAAGCGCAGCGGCTCAAGCTGGCCGCGGAGCTGACCGCGACCGCGCGGCACGAGCCGACGCTCTACGTGCTCGACGAGCCGACGACCGGGCTGCACCTTGCCGACGTGGCGAAGCTCCTCGGGGTGCTCGACCAGCTCGTCGCGCGCGGGGACACGCTGGTGGTCATCGAGCACCACCCCGTTGTCATCGCCGCTGCAGACCACGTCGTCGAGCTGGGTCCGGAGGGTGGCGAGGACGGCGGGCGCGTCGTGGCCCGCGGATCACCGGCCGAGGTCGCCCGGACCAGCACCGCCACCGCGCCGGTCCTCCGGGGAATCCTCGGCGACGAGCCGCGACAGCGCGCGGGCTAGAGCGGCTGCAGTAGAATCGAGCCGTGCGAGGCCTCGCGATCGCGTTCGGGCTCGTTGCGGCGAGCTGCGCACTCCAGTCGCAGCAGAGGCCGTCGCAACAGGCAGAGCCGCCCAGCCAGGTGGAGATGGGCGATTTCGAGTTCGGCGACGAGCGCGGACGAAACGACCGCCCCATCCACGTCTGGTACGCACGGCCGATCGATGCTGGACCGCAGGCGCGGATCGTCTTCATCCTGCACGGGGATTCGCGGACCGGCCAGCTTGCACGAGACCTCGGTGCCTCTCATGCCGGCCGGCATCGGTTCATCGTCGTTGCGCCCGAGTTCCGCCAGGACCATTACCCCGGCGATGTCTACGAGCTCGGAGGAATCGTCCGCGGCGGTGCGCTCCAGCCGCGCAACGAGTGGGCGCTTCTCCTGATCGAGCACCTCTTCGATCACCTCCAAGAGCGCTGGTCGCTGACGACGACGAGTTACGACGTCCTGGGCCACTCCGCGGGGGGGCAGTTCGTCCAGCGACTCGTGCTGTTGGTCCCGGAAGCGAGATTCCGCCGGGCGGTCGCGTCCGGACCCGGAACGCTCACGTTTCCAGACGTGAGCGTCAGTGCTCCGTACGGCCTTGGCGGTGTGCCAATGGCCGCTGGCGGGCTGGAGCGCTCGCTGGCTCGCGACTTTGTGGTGATCATCGGGGACCGCGACATCGAGGAGGAGCCTCGACCAAAGCCGGTCCTGGCGCAGGGCAAGAATCGCGTATCGCGTGTGTTCCGGCTGTTCGCGTTGGCCCACGAGGCCGCCGTCGAGCACCGGAGTTCGCTCGCGTGGCGCCTCCGCGTCGTGCACGGCCTTGATCACTCGCCGGTCGCGACGATCCCGCTCGACTTCGAGGAACTGCTCAGATGAGCGGGGCGGGCCGGTTTCCGAATACGGGACCCGCGCCCGCAGACTCCGACGAGCGCTACTTCTTCTTCTTCGTGGTCGTCGTCTTCTTCGCCGTGGTCGTCGACTTCGCAGGTGTCGCAGCCGGCTTCTTCGCCGCGGCCTTCGGGTCTTCCGCCTTCACCGGCTCGGCCTTCCGCTCCGCAAGCAGCGCCTTCTCCCGCTCCAGGTCGCGGATCTTCATCTCCAGCGACGCCTGGGTCTTCGCCAGCTCCTTCACCTTGTTCTCGAGCATGGCGGACCGCTCGCTCTCCTTCTTGAGCGCGGTCTCCGCCTCGTCCTTGGCCCCCTTCAGGGTGCAGGAGCTCCAGGTGGCCACCACGACTGCGGCCACGAGGAGGATCCAGGGGAGCTTGGAGGGTCGAGAGCGGCGCCACTCCGCCTCGAACTCAGCAGTCGTCGACACAGGGCGTCCACCTTAGCAGGCCGGCCCCCCCGTGCTAGTTCCCCGGGGCCGCATGGCCACCCTCGCGCACACCGAGCTGACCGCGGGCCCAAACGCGCCCGAGCGCTGGGTCCTCTTCCTCCACGGCCTCCTCGGACGGGGCGGAAACTGGCGCTCCTTCGGCAGGAGGTGGGTGGAAGCCCACCCAACCTGGGGGGCGGTGCTGGTCGATCTGCGTCTGCATGGCGACTCAGCGACGGGGTTCGAGCCGCCACACACGGTCCCCGCGGCGGCCGGAGACGTGGTCGAGCTGGTCTCGGCGCTCCCGGGCCCGGTGGAGGCGCTGGTCGGGCACTCCCTCGGAGGCAAGGTGGTCCTCGCCACGCAGCGCGCGAGCCGCCAGCGCTTCCCGCGCGCGGTGGTCCTCGACGCCTCCCCGTCCCCCCGCCCCGACGGGCTCGGCGCGGAGCAGAGCCGCGAGATCCTCGATCTCCTCGCGACGATGCCGCGCGACTACGCGACGCGCGTCGAGTTCGTCCACGCGCTGGAGGCCGCCGGGCAGCCGCGTCCGATCGCCCAGTGGCTGGCGATGGTGCTCCAGCCGGCCGGCGGGCGATTCGGGCTCTCGGTCGACCTCGCGGGGCTGGAGGCGCTCTACGCGAGCGTCCTCTCCGAGGACGACTGGGATGTCGTGACCTCCGTGCCGCCCGGACACCGGCTTGGCTTCGTGGTCGGCGGCGCCTCGCACACGGTCGATCCGGCGGCGCGCGATCGGATCCGCGCGCTCGCCCCCGAGGTCACCGTGGAGGAGATCCCCGGCGCGGGTCACTGGGTGCACGTCGACGCTCCGGACGCCACCTTCAGAGCCGTGGAGCGCGCGCTCCGCTGAGAGCCCTCAGCGCGGCGCCCAGCCGAAGAAGACGTAGCAGAGGCTGGTCGCTGCGACGTATCCGGCGAGATCCGCCGAGAGGCACGCCGCGAGCGTGTGGCGCATCACCCGGACCTGGACGGCGCCGAAGTAGACCGCCAGGACGTAGAAGGTGGTCTCGGTCCCCGCGTTGAGGAGGCAGACCAGGTACCCGATGAACGAGTCGGGGCCGTAGGTCTTCATCGTCTCGCTCATCACCCCCAGCGCGCCGCTCCCGGACAGAGGCTTGATGAGCGCCATGGGGAGCGCCTCCGCCGGAAAGCCCAGGCGGGAAGTCACCGGCGAGAGAACCCCGATGAGCGTGTCCATCGCGCCCGAGGCGCGGAACATCGCGATGCCCACCAGGATGGCCACCAGGAAGGGGATGATCACGATGGCGATCTGGAACCCCTCCTTCGCTCCGACGATGAAGACCTCGTAGATCTTCACGTGCCGGGCGAGGCCGAAGAGCACGATCGCCAGCATGATGGTCGGGAGGGTCCATTCGCTCATGAGTATCCGGACCCAATCGAACCCGGGGTGCTCGGCGCGGATCCGCATGGCCTCGCGCACCAGGGCCACGATGAAGACCACCAGGAGTCCCAGCGCGATCGCCCGACGCCCTGGGCTCGCCGGGGCATGGTCCACCGCCAGCTGCTCCGCCTTCTCCAGGGCCGCGGCATCGGGCCCCTTCGGCGCCGCTTTGGACTCCTTCGCGGGCTCCGGGGTGTAGCGCTCGGGTCGGAAGCGGGCCCTGTTCTCGAGCAGCTTCGCCACCACGACCGCGGTGAACGCCGCCGTGAAGGTGGAGAGGAACGACGGCAGCACGATTCCGGCCGGGTCCTTCGAGCCGAGCGCCGCACGCACCGCCACCGCGCCGAGTGGGAGGATGGCCACCCCGGCGGCGTTGATGGAGAGAAAGAGCGCCATCGAGTTCGTCGCCACGCCGGGGTACCGGTTCAGCGTGTTCAGCTCGGTCATCGCCTTGAGGCCGAAGGGCGTGGCGGCGTTGCCGAGGCCGAGCATGTTCGCGGCGAGGTTCAGGATCATCGACCCCATCGCCGGGTGGTCATCAGGGACCTCCGGGAAGAGGCGCCGCATCAACGGTCGCAAGCCGCGAGCGATGGAGCGCAGCAGTCCCCCCTCGCGGACGATGGCCATCATCCCCAGCCAGAGTGCCATCTGGCCGACAAGGCCGAGCGCCAGGTCCACCGAGGCCTTGGCCGCGGTGAGGGAGGCCTCGGTGACCCGGGGCATGGTGCCGCGAAAGGCTGCCGTGAGGACGGAGCCCGCGATGAGGACGAGGAAGATGCCGTTGAGCACGGGGTTTCCTCACCCTATCAGCGGTCCCGGACGCCCTGTGTGCCTCCGGTCGATGCATCAAATGCAGCCGAACGCCCCGTTCCGGTCGTCGAGCGGTGAACGGGGGCGTTTGCCGGTCCCGAGCAGCGCGGAGTACATTTCTAGGGCCGTTTCCTCCGGGGACAGCAATGGCTCGCGAGGCCCTCTCAGGGGAGGTGTGTCGTCCACCGTCCGTCCATGGACGCACGGCGAGCGCCACGCCTGATGACGGGGTGGGTGGGCCGGTCCCGCGCCTTCCCCGGGGAGCAACCCTCGGCCGTTATGTGGTGCTGGACTGCCTCGGCAGCGGCGGCATGGGCGTGGTGTACCGCGCCCACGACTTCGCGCTGGACCGGCGCGTCTCGCTGAAGCTCCTTCGCCCCTCGGGGAAGGATCCGGAGGCGCGGCGCGAGCGACTCATCACCGAGGCGCAGGCGCTGGCTCGGGTGTCCCATCCCAACGTTCTCACGGTTCACGATGTAGGGACCTGGGAGGACGAGGTCTACCTCGCCCTCGAGCACGTGGAGGGGGAGACGCTGCGCAGCTGGCTCGACCGCGGGCACAGGAGTCCAGCGGAGATCCGCGGCATGTTCCTCCAGGCTGGGCGGGGGCTGCAGGCCATCCACGACGCGGGGCTGATCCACCGGGACGTCAAGCCCGAGAACCTCCTCCTGGGCCGCGACGGCCGGCTCCGGGTGGCGGACCTCGGGCTGGCCATCACCACCGGAAGCAGCTCACCGGCTCCAGCACACGAGACGCTCCGGCCCGGTACCCCGGGGTACATGCCGCTCGAGCAGCACCGGGGCGAGTCGCTCGACGCGCGCGCGGACCAGTTCAGCCTCGCGGTGGCCATCCACGAGGCGCTCCTCGGGCAGCGCCCGTACGGAAGCCGCGGGGCGGCGCGCGAGGAGCTCGAGGCGAGGCTGGCGCGCGGGCCGGCGGTGGAGGTCCAGAGCTCCGCGGCCGTTCCGCCACGTCTCCGGCGGGCCCTCACCGCGTCCCTCAGCCCGGATCGCGCCCGGCGACCCCCGTCTCTCGCGCCGCTCATCGATGCGCTTGCCTCGCCCGGAGTGCACGCCCCCGCGAGCACGCTCGGAGGATCGCTCGCCGTGGCCGCGTCCGCGGTCCTGCTGGTCGTGGCGATGGCCCGGGGGGGCGCCGGCCAGGTCGCGCGCGCCGAGGCCGTCCCCTGGTTGCCTCCGTCGTACGAGTTCCAGATCGAGTCCCTGGAGCCGGCCGAGCCGGTGGTGGCGCTCGCCAGCGCGCCCACCCTCTCCTTTCGTGGACCGGTCGTCCGGGAAAGCTCGCCCTCGACCCGGGCCGAGGCGAGCCCGAGCCAGCCTGCTCCGCTCGCGGCTCTCTCCGCCGTGAATTCCCGGACGCCGGACGTGCTGGTCATCGGTCACGCGGCACGGGCGACCACGGCAGGGCCCGCCGAGGGACCGGCGCTGGACCTGTCCAAGCTCGCGGAGCTGCGCAACCTCGTCCAGGCCCTGTACCGCGCCCTGAGTGAGCCGCGAGAGGCGATGGCCGGAGGGCCTTTGCTCGCGCTCTCCCCGACGCCCGCAGCGGGGGGGACCTCCGCTCCCGTCGGCACCTCGACCGCGCCGCTGCAGATCGCCTCCTCGCAAACGCCCGTCGGATCGGGTCCGGACTTCGTGGACCCCAACGGACAGACCATCGCCGCCATCGAGCGTCGCCTCGACCAGCAGATCCGTCAGAACCGGAACCCCCCGGAGATTGCTCAGACCCGATTCGCGCTCGCGCAGGCAATCTGGAACTCGAGCGACGGCGAGCAGGCTCAGAACCGCGCCCTCAGCCTGGCCCGCCAGAGCAAGGCCGAGCTCGAAGGTGTGGCGGGCCTGAACGCGAACGTGTCCTTGCTCGAGCTGCGCAACCAGGTCAACGACTGGATCTCTCTGCGGGAGGGACCGGGCGGGAAGCCGCGCAACAACCTGACGGCCGATCCGAGGAGTGACGCGGTCGGGATGCGCCCTTGAAGAAGACGGGGCGGACCGCTATCGCCTTCTGACGTGTCACGCTCCAACGCCACCAGGTCCGAGACGGATGGTCGGCCGTCGTCCCGGCCTGCGCGCACCAGCCAGCTGGTGATCGCGCTCGCTTGTGACCGGCCCTTCGACCTGCCCAGCGTGGTGGCGCTGAACGGCGCCGCGGAGGTCTGGCTAGGTCGCGCGCCCCCGGACGCCCCGTCCGGCGTCGTCCGCCTGAGCTTCCCCGACGACCGGATGTCCGCGCTCCACGCGCGTCTGAGGCGAGTCCTCGGCCGGTGGGTGATCGAGGATGCGGGGAGCAAGAACGGCGTCCGCGTCCAGGGGTCTCCCCAGCGCCGCGCGGTGCTCAACCCCGGCGACGCCATCGAGTGCGGACAGACCTTCTTCGTCTTCGACGAGCACGGCGTCGAGGAGCCGCCCCCCGCGCTCCCGCCCGATGCGGCCGAGCTGGGGTGTCAGAGCTTCTACCCGGACCTGCTCGCAGGCTGGTCGGCGCTGGCCAGGGTGGCACCCACCCGGGTGCCGGTGATGCTCTACGGGGAGACGGGGACCGGGAAGGAGCTCGCCGCGCGCGCGCTCCACGCCTGGTCCGGTCGAACCGGACCCTTCGTGGCGGTGAACTGCGGTGCGCTTCCCGAGCAGCTGGCGGAGAGCGAGCTGTTCGGGGTGCGGCGTGGCGCGTACACCGGTGCCATCGAGGATCGCCCGGGGCTGGTGCGCGCCTCGAGCGGTGGAACGCTCCTGCTCGACGAGGTCGGAGAGCTTCCGGCGATCCTCCAGGTCAAGCTGCTCCGCGTGCTCCAGGAGAACGAGGTCCAGCCGGTCGGCGCGGCGCAGCCCGTCCGGGTGGACCTGCGTGTGGTCACCGCCACGCACCGGGACCTGGCGGCGCTGGTGGAGGAGGAGCTCTTCCGGAGCGACCTCTTCTCCCGGCTCACCGGGCTCGAGGTGGAGCTTCCGCCGCTTCGGGACCGGCGAGCCGATCTCGGGCTGCTCATCCCCACGTTGCTCCGCCGCGCGGGCGCGCCGGCCGGCGTTCGCTTCTCGCGCGAGGCAGCGCGGGCCCTGTTCCGCTGGAGCTGGCCGCACAACATCCGCGAGCTTGAGAAGGCGCTGGCGCTCGCGGTGGCGCTGGCGGGAGAGGGGCGCATCGAGCTCGCGCATCTCCCCGAGCCGGTGCGCACTGCGCCCGAGCCGCGGCCCGATCCGATGGCCGGGCACACGGCGCGCCCGCTGAGCGAGGCGGACGTCTCGCGCCGGACCGAGCTCATCGAGCTGCTCCGGACCCACCACGGCAACGTGAGCGCGGTGGCCCGGCAGATGGGCGTTGCCCGGATGCAGATCCAGCGGTGGTGCCGCCGGTTCCACCTGGACCCAGCCAGCTTCCGCGCCGCCTGAGCCGAAAGCCCCCCGGGGTGCAACAGGGGGTGCAACACCGGGGTGCAACACCTGGGGTGGGGTGCAACGTGTTGCACCCGGAGGTGCTGGTGCCCTTGTCCCAGGCAAACCGTCGCTCCGAGCCCGGCATGGCGACTGCACTTGCCGGAGCGCGAGGTCGAGGCGGCCTGCAGTCATGGGGCCACGGGGCGCCGTGGGTTCACTCTCCCCTCCCCACGGCGCCTCGTTTTTTTTTTTCCGGGCTCGCCCCCCCCCCACCCCCCGCTCCCCCCCGCCCCGCGCGCCAGCAAGAGGCGCCCGCCCCCCCCCCCCCC
>Ga0081540_1000582_pt1 | contig 35204 bp, 32 predicted proteins | sample TabmetS2T1R1_FD_71024 | JGI IMG/M metagenome (GOLD analysis project Ga0081540, IMG submission 71024) | Tabebuia heterophylla rhizosphere microbial communities from the University of Puerto Rico - S2T1R1 | ecosystem: Host-associated > Plants > Roots > Rhizosphere ...
CGGTGTGGCGGGGGTCAGCGCCGTGATCGGGCAGCGGCTGGCGGGGCCCTCCAGCGCTGTGGTGCGGGCCCGCACCACCTTGCGTCTCCCGCCCCCCGCCCGGCCGGCCCGGCCGCTGCCGGCCGGGACCGACCTGGACATCAACGGCCTGAGCCCGTTCGTCACGCCGAACGCTGCCTTCTACCGGGTGGACACGGCGATCATCCTGCCCGAGGTCGACCCGGCGAACTGGCAGCTCCGGATCCACGGCATGGTGGATCGTGAGATCACGCTCAGCTTCGCCGATCTGCTGCGGATGCCGCTGATCGAGCACTACATCACCCTGTGCTGCGTCTCCAACCCGGTCGCCGGCCCTTATATCGGCAACGCGAAGTGGCTGGGAGCGAGCCTGGCCAGCCTGCTCCGCAGCGCCGGGATCCGGGCCGGAGCCAACCAGCTGCTGTGCACCTCGGCCGACGGGTTCACCTCCGGCACGCCGGTACAGGTGGTGATGGACGGCCGGGACGCGCTGGTGGCGGTGGCGATGAACGGGACCCCGCTTCCGGTGGCGCACGGGTTTCCAGCCAGGCTCGTCGTGCCCGGGTTGTACGGCTACGTATCGGCCTGCAAGTGGGTGACCGACATCGACGTCACCACGTTCGCTGACGCGCAGGCCTACTGGGTGCCGCGGGGCTGGTCACAGCGGGCCCCGATCAAGACCGAGTCACGGATCGACGTGCCCAGCGGCTCCGGCACGCTGCGGGCCGGCCGCACCAAGGTGGCCGGTGTCGCCTGGGCGCAGCACAAGGGCGTCGACGCGGTGGAGGTGCGCGTCGACGGCGGGCAATGGCACCAGGCCCGGCTGGCCGCGGTGCCGGGGATCGACACCTGGCGGCAGTGGGTGTGGGACTGGGACGCCACGCCGGGCAGCCACCGCATCGAGGCGCGCGCCACCGACGCCACCGGCTACACGCAAACCCCGGTACCGGCCCCGCCCGAGCCCAACGGCGCCACCGGGTACCCGATCGTCAGCGTGTCGGTGCAGTAACAGGCGCCGATAACAGCAACTGGTCGCGGATCTGCGCGGACAGGTAGGCGCTGAGCCAGCGGCTCAGCTCGTCCAGGAAGCGCCGTCGCTCCGGCGCGGGCGCTTGCGCCTGCCCGGGCAGCCCGCCCTCCAGGGTCAGCCAGGTGACGTGCTCGCCGAGCCGGGTGGTGGCCCGGCGGCCCGCCAGTGTCCCCAGGGTTCCCAGGACCTCCGGCGGGAGCAGACCGCCGCCGCCGGGGGCGTTGCCGGGCATGACCGGGCACATGACCAGCACCGGGCAGGCGATCTCAAGCCCACGGCCCAGCCTGCGCTGGGCTCCCGACAGCAGCGACGGGGGGCGGCTGGCCGCACCGCTGCGGCGCGCGGCGCGCGCCCTGGCCCGCCACGGCCGCCCGGTGCCGAGCTCCGGATTGGCGAGGATGAGGGCATCCGCTGGCCGGCTGCCCCGCCGTGCGTGACACCACAGCGCGGCGATGAGGGCGCCGGCGGCGTGCGCGGACACCACGACGGTCTGGATCGCATCGGTGGCACGCAGGTGCGTGACGGCGGCGTCCAGGCAGGCGAAGCACTCCCCAAGCGCCGTCGCCGCGCGGCCCGTGTCCGGCGCCCCGGCCCCACCGCCAACGGCGCGCAGGTCGGCCGCATAGAAATCGAACCCGCGGTCGGTGTACCACCCGGCAAGGTCGGCCGGCACGAAGGAGTCGTCGAGGCAGTGCACGTACATCACGGCCCGCTTGCTCGGCCGGGCGGTGCGCCGCCGCAGGACGGACACCCCGCTCGTGCTCGCGTTGCCCGCGCCGCCCGCGGTCAGCAGCGGCACGGTCTCGAAGCTCACGATCCGCGTGCCCGGCCCTCCTGCCCCTGCCGGTCCGGTGGGGCCGGCAGGCCGGCCGTGCTCCGAAGTCAGACCCATGACCCTCCCGGTTCCTGGTCGCTCCGGGACGCCATTGCGCCAGCCCTGTCATGCAGATCCCCCGGGTTGATGCCGCCCAGCACGCAGGGTGTTATCGCAGTGTGACACCGATACCGCGCTCAATCAGGGAGAACACGCCACGTTCCGGCGCGCCGTAACCTTCAGGCATGGCGGAAGATGCGGGCGAGTTCATCGAGACGGAACGGAAATACGAAGCGGCAGCGGATTTCGCCCTGCCCGACATCGCCGGGCTGGAGGGCGTCGCGGCGGTCGCCGGCCCGCAAACCTACCGGCTGCGGGCCGTTTACTTCGACACCCCGGACCACAGGCTGGCAGCGGCCCGGATCACGCTCCGGCGCAGAACCGGCGGAACGGACGCAGGATGGCACCTCAAGCTGCCGGCCGGGACGGACAGCCGGCGTGAAGTGCACGCGCCGCTCGGACGCCGTGCCTACACGGTCCCGGCCAGGCTGTCCGAGCTCGTGACCGCGTGGGCCGGCGGGCAGCAACTCGTCCCCATCGCGCTGCTGGCTACAACCCGGCGACTCCGGCGCCTGACCGCCCAGGACGGCCGGATGCTCGCTGAGATCGCCGACGACCTGGTGACCGGCTCACTGCCGCGGCCGGCCCAGGACGGCCCGGCGGGCCCGCGGTGGCGGGAGGTGTCCCGCTGGCGGGAAGTCGAGGTCGAACTGGGTGCAGGATCGCGCGATCTGCTGGACTCGGTCGGCGATCTGCTGCTCCGCGCCGGCGCGGTGCGGTCGGCCGCCCCGTCAAAGCTCAGCCGGGTGCTTGCCTCGGTCCCCGGTGGCCGGCTCAGAGGATAGTCAGAGCCACCTCCAAGGTCATGCAGACTCCGTGCGCCGACACTGACGGGAGAGCAACCTCAGAGGGGCACTCACCATGAACGCGAGCAACCGGGATGCGCTGTCGGCGGTGGTCGCACGGCAGCGCGGCCGGGCACGGCTGCGCCCGGCCGCCCGGGAGGCGGCGGCGAGCTGGCGGGCCCTCGGCACCGGAGTCCAGGTGGTCGTCACCGACCCCGGCCAGCTTGACGCGGCGCGCGCGATGCTGGAGGCCGATCTGGCCGCCGTCGACCTGGCCTGCAGCAGGTTCCGGCCGGATTCGGAGATCGTCTCCATGGACCGGCAAATGACCGGCGCCACGGGCGGGACCGCGGCCGAGCCGGTGGAGGTCAGCCCGCTGCTCGCCGAGACGATCGCGGTGGCGCTGCGGGCCGCGCGGCTCACGGACGGGGACGTCGACCCTACCGTCGGCGCCGCCATGAACGCCGTGGGCTACGATCGCGACTTCTCCCTGGTCCAGCCCGAGGGCCCGGCGGTCAAGCTGACCGTCCGGACCATTCCCGGCTGGCGCCAGGTGGAGTTCGACGAAGCGGCCCGGCTGCTCCGGGTCCCGCCGGGGGTCCGGCTCGACCTGGGCGCCACCGCCAAGGCGTGGGCGGCGGACCGCTCCGCCGCCCGCATCGCCGCGAGTCTCGGCTGCGGGGTGCTGGTGGGCCTGGGCGGGGACATCGCGGTCGGCGGCGAGCCTCCGCCGGGCGGCTGGCGGATCCGGGTGCAGGACATCAGCGGCAGCCCCGGCGACCCACCAGCCGGGCCGTCCACGGTTGTCGCCATCCACGCGGGCGGCCTGGCCACCTCCAGCACTGCCGCACGCCGCTGGCGGCGGGGGGGCGATGTGCTGCACCACATTCTCGACCCGCGCACCGGGCTGCCGGCCGCACCTATCTGGCGGACGGTCTCGGTGTCGGCGGCAAGCTGCACCGACGCCAACATCGCCAGCACGGCCGCGGTCATCCGTGGCCGCGCGGCCCCGGCCTGGCTCGCCCGGCTCCGCCTGCCGGCCCGGCTGGTGGACGAGGCTGGCCGCGTGCGCACGGTCGGCGGCTGGCCCGCCGAAAGAGGCCAGCCCGCAGTAGAGAGTCGGCCGGGGGAACGCGGTCGGCGAGAGGAAGGTGGCACCCCCATGAACCAGCGGCGGGATCTTGCCTCGGCGGTCAGCGAGCGTGAGCGCAGCCGGAACCGGATGCGCTGGCTCACCGTCACCGTGGGGGCGGCTTCGCTGGCCATGGCGGGCGTCGTCGCGTACAACCTGCCGGGGCCGGCCCACACGACGGCGACGAACGGGACCGGCAGCACCCCCGCCGCGACGCAGCCCTCATCGGAAAGCCGGCATTCCGACGACGACGGCGAGGGCGGGGCGATCACCGTGCCGAGCGGCACGACCAACCAGGCACCGGCACACGCCACCTCCGGCGGCTCCTGACCACCGGGCGCTGCGTCATGGGCACGGAACTCTGCAGCCGTTCCAGCCGGCGGATTTCCGCGCTCACGATGGGGCGTGCAGGCCCCACCGCCCCCCGGGCCGCCGTTCAGAGGCAATTGAGAGTTGCAACAGAGGGACCGTTGCGCGGAGCCGGCCATGCTCGCAGGCGACATCGGATCAACTGTGGAGCACACGATGACCGCGATCACCTCGAGCACCGCGCTCTGGTATGCCAGCCGCGCCACCGGCGTCGTCAGTCTCCTGCTGCTGTCCCTGGTGGTGCTGCTGGGCATTCTCGTCAACCGGCAAGGCCGGCTGCCGGGGCTGCCGTCCTTCGCGGTCACGGGGCTGCACCGGAGCCTGTCCCTGCTGTCGGTGCTGTTCATCGCCGTGCACGTGGCCACCGCGGTCATCGACCCCTTCGTAAGCATTGGGCTGGCGGCGGTGGTGATCCCGTTCGTCTCGGCCTACCAGCCGTTCTGGCTTGGATTGGGCGCTGTGGCACTCGACCTGATCATTGCCCTTGTCCTCACGAGCCTGGCACGGGCACACATTTCCCGGCGGGTCTGGCGGGGCATCCACTGGCTGGCGTACGCCGCCTGGCCGGTGGCCCTCGTGCACGGCCTGGGGGTCAGCCGGGACCTTCGGAGCGGCGGGCTGTGGTTGCTGACGATCGGCTGCGTGCTGGCTGTGGGCGCCGCGGGCCTATGGCGGCTGGCGGGCGCGGCCAGGGAAGTGCCGCGCGCCGAACGGGCCGCCGCAGCGCTCGCGAGCATCCGGCGGCACGCCAGGCCCACAAGACAGGATGGGCCCGGTGGGCCTGGCCAGCGTGCCCCGGCCGGCTCAGGCACGATGGGTCACCGGGTCCGGGTCGGTGACGGCGGAGCCCGATGACGCATAACGCCACGCTGCCGCCGCCCGGACCGGATCGGCAGGCCGACCAGTATGCCCCAGCGCTGATGACGAACCGCTGGCGAGATAGCCATCCGGGGGTTCCGCCTCGGCTGCTGCCCGCAGACAGTCGGGCCGGTGTCGATCTCCAGCCACACATGGAGCGGTTCGGGCCACCCCCCTACCGTGGGGCGCCGGGCAGGCTCATCGGCGAGGTGGAGGCGGCTGGCCTGACCGGCCGGGGTGGCGCCGCTTTCCCCACCTACCGCAAGCTGGCCGCGATGGCCGCCGGTCGCGGGCCGGCCCCGATGGTGGTCGGCAACGGCGCCGAGGGCGAGCCTGCGAGTAACAAGGACAAGACACTGCTCTGGTTCTCGCCGCATCTGGTCCTCGATGGGCTGCAGCTCGCCGCCGAGGCGGTTGGCTCGGTGACGGTCGGCCTGTACGTCCACCGCAACCTGCGGCTGTACGAGAGGCTCGGGGTGGCGATCGCGCAACGGGCTGCGGCCGGCCTCGACGCCGCCCGGGTCGAGCTGATCGAGGCGCCGCTCCGCTTCCTGGCGGGCGAGGAGTCGGCGCTGGCGAGTAAGGCATCCGGCGGTCCGGCGCTGCCGCGCTTCAAGCCACCCCGCGCCTCACAGCGCGGAGTGGCGGGCCTGCGCACGCTGGTCCAGAACGTCGAGACGCTGGCGCACCTGGCCCTCATCGCCCGCCACGGCGCAGCGTGGTTCCGTTCGGTCGGCACCCAGGACGAGCCCGGAAGCATGCTGGCCACGCTGCATCAGGCCGATGGCCCGACGGGTGTGGTGGAGACGACGCTGGGCACCCCTATCGCCGACCTCCTCCGGCTGCCAGCGCGGGCCGTGCTGGTCGGCGGGTACCACGGTGCCTGGCTGCCGGCGGAGCAGGCGCGGCGGCTGCCCCTCGCCAACGCGGCGCTTCGCCCGCTCGGGGCGGCGGTCGGCGCCGGCGTGCTGGCTGCCCTGCCAGGGGACCGGTGCGGGCTCGCCGAGACCGCCAGGGTGGCCCGCTACCTTGCGCTGGAGTCAGCCGGCCAGTGCGGGCCGTGTTTCAACGGTCTGCCACGCATGGCGGGCGCCCTGGAGGCACTCGCGGGCCCGCGGCCCGATCCGCGGGCCAGGGCCGATCTCGAACGCTGGTCGGAACTGGTGGGTGGGCGCGGCGCCTGCCATCACCCGGATGGGACTGTCCGCTTTGTCCGCAGCGCGCTGCGAGTATTCGCCGACGAGATGGACCACCACGCGCGGGGATCCTGCACCGGCACCAGCGGCCGGCCGTTCCTGCCTTTGCCACAGGAAACGCCCCTCGACAACACGGACTGGAGGTGACTGTGAGGAAGCAGCTGCGCGTCAACCCCATCGACTGTGCCGGGCACGGGCTGTGCGCGGAACTGCTGCCCGAGCTCATCACGCTCGATGAGTGGGGCTACCCGATCGTGTCCGGCGAGCCGGTCCCACGCGGCCTCGAACGGCATGCCCGGCGGGCGGTTGCCGACTGTCCCGCCCTGGCGCTGTTTCTGGCCGATGTACCGCGATGACTCCCCCGCAGTCCTCAGAGCGGGCACAGAGGAAGGGCATACTTCCCGTAAAGGAAAGCCGACGATGCTGGATCGATGGTGAACAGCATGCAGGCCCAGCAGCAGCCCCCGGCCCCGGCGGCCGCGGCCGGGGCGCGGCCACCCCAGCTCCAGCGGCCCGACGGCACGCCGATCCGGGTGCTGGTGGTGGACGACGAGCCGAGCCTCGCCGAGCTTCTCGCCAGCGTGCTGCGCTACGAGGGGTGGGAGATCCGCACCGCCGGCGACGGCGCGGGCGCCGTCCGGGCGGCACGGGAGTTCCGGCCCGACGCGGTGGTCCTGGACATCATGCTTCCCGACTTCGACGGCCTGGAGGTCCTGCGCCGCGTGCGGGCCGAGATACCTCACGTCTGCGTGCTGTTCCTGACCGCGCGTGACGCGGTCGAGGACCGGGTTGCCGGCATCACCGCAGGCGGCGACGACTACGTGACGAAGCCGTTCAGCCTGGAAGAAGTGCTGGCGCGGCTGCGTGGCCTGCTGCGCCGGGCGGGGATCGCCCGCTCCCGCAGCGACACCGAGCTCGTCGTCGGTGACCTGACCATGGACGAGGACGCGCGCGAGGTCCGGCGCGGCGGGGAGCTGATCGAGCTGACCGCGACCGAGTTCGAGCTCCTGCGCTTCCTCATGCGCAACCCGCGCCGGGTGTTGTCCAAGGCCCAGATCCTCGACCGGGTCTGGAACTATGACTTCGGCGGACAGGCCCATGTGGTCGAGCTCTACGTCAGCTACCTGCGGAAGAAGATCGACGCCGGCCGGGAGCCGCTGATCCACACCGTCCGCGGCGTCGGGTACGTGCTCAAGCCGGCCAGCTTATGAACCGGCGCGACGGCACTCCCCGCGGGACGCGGACGTCCGGCCTGGCCCGATGGCTGGCCGGGCGCACCCTGCGGGGCCGGCTCATCGCCGGCCTGGTGGCGCTGCTGGCGGTGGCGTGCGCCGTGGTCGGGATCGCCACCTACCTCGTGCTACGGAGCACCCTCATCAACCAGATGGACGCTCAGCTGGCGGCGGCGGGCGGGCGGTACGCCCAGTGCATGGAGGCGAACGACGACATCGAGCAGGCACACGAGGAGGGCGGGCCCCCACCGGCCAGGCAGGACTGCAGCAGGATCCCCGGCCAGTCCCCGGGCACCTTCGGCGCCAGGATCAAGAACGGGGTCGTCACCGCACAGGGCGTCGCCCTGGGCGAGTCTCATCTGTCGGCCGCCGACAAGGCCGCGCTGGCCGGGCTTGCACCGGGCCAGCCGCCGCGCGGGCTCCTGTACACGCTGGACCTCCCCTCCCTGCACGGGGACTACCGGCTGAGCGCGGTGTCTGGCCGGGACGGGGACGTGCTCATCACCGGCCTGCCGCTGGCCAACCTCGAGTCCACCCTGCGCAAGGTGGAGCTCGCCGAACTCGCGGTGTTCGCCGCCGCCCTGCTGTTCACCGGGGTCATCGGCACCGCCTTCGTGCGGCTGTCGCTGCGGCCACTGCGCCGGGTCGCGGCGACCGCCGCCCGCGTCACCGAACTCCCGCTGGCGAGCGGCGACGTCAAGCTGCCCGAGCGGGTGCCCGACGCCGACCCGAGGACCGAGGTCGGCCGGGTCGGCGCGGCGTTCAACCGCATGCTCGGGCACGTCGAGTCGGCCCTGACCCGGCGGGCCGCCAGCGAGGCACGGCTGCGCGGTTTCGCGGCAGACGCCAGCCACGAGCTGCGGACACCGCTGGCGGCCATCCGCGGCTACGCCGAGCTGGCGCGCCGCCATACCGGCCCGGTCCCGGACGACATCGCACACGCCCTGAACCGGGTCGAATCCGAATCGGCGCGGATGAGCCTGCTGGTGGACGAGCTCCTGCTGCTCGCCCAGCTCGACGCCGGCCGCCCGCTGGCGAACGATCCCGTGGACCTGACCCGGCTGGCGATCGATGCGACCGGCGACGCGAAGGCGGTCGCCCCCGATCACAAGTGGCAGCTCGAGCTTCCCGGCGAGCCGGTCCTGGTGCGCGGCGACGAGCACCGGCTGCGCCAGGTGCTCGCCAACCTGATGAGCAACGCGGGCAGCCACACGCCACCCGGGACGACGGTGACGGTCGCGCTTGCCAAGGCCGGCCCGGGCGCGCCAGGCGTGGTGCTGAGCGTCACCGACGACGGGCCGGGCATCCCCGCCGGCCTTCAGCCAGGGCTGTTCGAGCGGTTCGTCCGGGGCGACTCCTCACGATCGCACGCCACCGGCAGCACCGGGCTGGGCCTGGCAATCGTGGACGCGGTGACCGCCGCGCACGGGGGCAGCGTCGCGGTGACCAGCCAGCCGGGCCGGACCAGTTTCGCCATCACGCTGCCCGTCCCGGAGGGGCCGTCAGGTGCCCGCCCCGAGCGGCCCGCGCGGCCGCCCCCCGAGCATCCCGGTCACGACACGGACGGTGCCGCCGCACGGTCTGTCTGAGTCACCACCGGCATTGGCCGCCCGCGCCGCCTGCGCGCCGCATGACAGGCTCCGCCAGGTGAGCCCGGATTCCGGGGCCTGACCGGGCCGGAACCGCGGGACGGGGTTGGACGGTGACCGGCGCCGGCGGTGCTCAGCGGCGCCCGGTGCCCGGACCCGGCTGTGCGCGGCGCGGCGGCCGCCGCCGGGCGAGCACGGCCCGTTTTGTCCCCCGCCCGCCGTTCCGGACGTCGTGGGTGTCCAGGACCGCGAAATCGGCGTGCAGCAGCGAGGTGGGCTCGCCCTCGCCCAGGCACCACTCCGCGCAGAGCCCGGGGCGGCTGTGCCGCGCCTCCGCCGTGAATGCTTCCCAGCCGAGCAGCCCGCCTGGCGTCACGGCGGTCATCGCGGTGACGAAGACGGCCCGGTCCCAGTAGCCGGTGGCCAGCACGAGCGCGTAGCGGGCGCCGGCCGGACGCCACTCCCGCAGGTCGGCGTGCACGAGGGTGATCCGGTCCCGCAGCCCCCGGCGCCTGGCCTCGGCGTCGAGCAAGCCGAGGGCGACGTCCGAGATGTCCACCGCCGTGACGCTGCGCCCGCCGCCCGCGGCCAGCAGGGCCGCGCCGGACGGCCCGCTGGCGAGGTCCGCCACCGGCCCGTCCGGCGGCGGAACCGACAGCGCCAGGACGGCGAGCGGATGGGGAGAGAACGAGGCGCCCGGACCTTCCGAGTACCGCGTGTTCCATCGCAGCCGGTCCGGGTGACCGGCCAGTTTCTCACCTGGCTCCCGCACGCCTGCCCACGCTACCGGCGAGCCGGGCCGGTGGTGCTGGAGACCTCAGGCGGGAGGCTCGGGATCCGCATCCGGCGGGACCGGCGCGGCCGGGCGGGGGTCGGTGACGGCCACGCGGGCCGGCGCGATCGTGTCCGCGATGTGCCCCAGCAGCGAGCGCGCGGTCGCCGACGCCACCCGGTGGAGGAGGACCCGGTCAAGTCCTCCGCCGGCCGCGGCGAAAGGCGGCCGGTACGCACCGGCGAGTGCCAGCTGGGAGTCGTTCTCCCCGACCGGGATCAGGATGATGTTCGCGTCCAGTACCGGGAACAGGCGGCCCATGACTCCGGTGGCTTCCCAGCGCAGGCTCAGTGTCAGGCTGCCGTCACGCTCCACCGGCTCCAGCAGCAGCACCCGCACCAGCTTGGACGCTCCGGGCAGGTCGCCGAAAGGCCCCACCCTGACCAGGCCGGCCAGGCCCTCGGCGTAGGAGTTCTCAGACACGTCACTGAGCCAGCCACCATGAGTCAACCGCAGCAGCCCCGCGCGCGCATCGGCGTAGGGGACGCCGAGCGTGATCTCATGGCCAACGAACATGTGTTCTTTGATGCCACCTCATCCGTCTGGCCGGCAGGGGCCTTGGTCCTTTTCCGGCTGCCGATTGTCATAACGTCGCGTCACACTCCGGGCAACAGCCGCGGCGGTTCGGCCGCCCGGGCCGCGTGATCTCAGTCGGCGCGCCTGCTTCTCCCGGGATTGACGGGGGCAAACGGGGTGGCCGCCCGCGGCCCGAGCCCCGTGCCGCCCGGCGCATAGTGTCTTTATCTACAAAAGTGCCGCCTCGGCGCCGGTTCCCGGCCAGCAGGATGCCGGCGCGGGAACGGAGGCTTCACATGGGCAGGAGCGGACGATGACGGCGCCGGGGGCATTCGCCGATCTGGCCGCGCTGCGGGCATGCTGGCACCCGGTGGCATTCCGGAGCGGCGTCGCCGACCGGCCCGTTCACGCCGACCTGCTCGGCGAGCCGCTTGTCCTGTGGCGGGGCCCGCACGGGGAGCCGCGCGCCAACTCGGACCTTTGCGTGCACCGGGGGACGGCGCTCTCGCTGGGCTGGATCAACGGGGACGAGCTTGTCTGCCCCTACCACGGCTGGCGCTACCAGGCCGATGGCCGCTGCGTGGCCATTCCCCAGCTCGAAGATCCGTCGCGGGTGCCGCCGAAGGCGCGGATCGGCGCGTTCGGCTGCCAGGAACGGTATGGCCTGATCTGGGTGGCCCTGGACGAGCCGCGCTGGCCCCTGCCCGAGGTGCCCGAACTGGAGGACGGCGGGTGGGCTCTGGTGACCGCCGGTCCTTACCGCTGGCGCTGTGACGCCGCTCGCCAGGTGGAGAACTTCACCGACTTCGGGCACTTCCCCTGGGTGCACCCGGGCCTGCTCGGCGACCCGGAGCGGCCGGTCGTCCCCCGGCATGAGGTGCGCACCGAGGGGAACGTGCTGCATTACACGATCGTCAGGCCGGAGGCTCCCAACACGGACGACTTCCCGGTCTTCGCCAACCAGCAGGCGGGGCCGCCGGAACGCCGCAGCCGCTACGAGCTGCACCTGCCCTACACCATCGTGCTCCGGCTCGGCTGGGGCGGTGAGCGCGGCATGGTGTACTTCTTCGCGTCCCAGCCGGTCACGGCCGACAGCTGCGCGGGGTACGTGCTCATCGGGCGCAACTACAACACCGACCAGCCCGGGCGGGTGCTGCAGGAGTTCGAGGACACGATCTTCGGCCAGGACCAGGTGGTGGTGGAGTCACAGCGGCCCGACCGGGTGCCGTTCGACCTCGCCGACGAGCTGCACCTGAAGTTCGACGCGGTGGCGGTCGCCTACCGCAAGGCCATGCGCCGGCTCGGCCTGGCGACCAGCGACTCCATCGGCCACGCCGCGGGCATGCCGCCGGCGTGAGACCGTCCGCCCATGACGGCGGGACTGTGTCGCCGTGTCGGCCCGGTCCGGTGGCGACAGCACCTCGCTGCCTATCATCGGGCGAGAGGGGAGACACCATGGAAAGCGGCCTGATCACCCATGCGGACAAGGTGCTGTTCACCCAGCGGGCTGAGACCAAGGGCGACCTCGCCGAGTACTACGTGCAGGTCGCGGAGCCGCTGATGCGGACGATGGGCGGCCGGCCGGTGCTGCTCCAGCGGTTTCCCGAGGGCGCATCGGGCCCGTCCTTCTTCCAGAAGCGGGTACCCAAGAACATCCCCGGCTGGCTGCAGACCACGACGGTGGCGACGCCGAACGGCACCACCTCACAGGCGCTGGTCGCCGCCGACATCGACCACGTGCTGTGGGCGGTGAACCTCGGCTGCCTGGGCTTTCATGTCTGGCCCTATCTGGCCGACGACCCGGGCCACACCGACGAGCTCCGGCTCGACCTCGACCCGTCCCCCGGCGTGGACTTCACCCACATCCGCCAGGCGGCCCACGAGCTTCGGCGCTTGCTGGACGACGCCGGCGTCGCCGGCTATCCGAAGACGACCGGCAACCGGGGCCTGCACGTGTACGTGCTGCTGGAGCCCCGCTGGGACTCCTACCAGGTGCGCGCGGCCGCCGTCGCCATCGCCCGTGAGCTGGAACGGCGCAGGCCCGACCTCATCACCGCCGCGTGGTGGAAGGAGGAGCGCGGCCCACGGGTGTTCGTCGACTTCAACCAGAACGCGCCGCATAAGACGGTCTTCGGGGCATGGTCGGTCCGTGCCCGCCCGGGCGCGCAGGTGTCCACCCCGGTCGCCTGGGCAGAGATCGACGATATCCACCCGGACCAGTTCACGATCGCGTCCATGCCGGCCCGGCTCGCGGCCGTCGGCGACCCGTGGCTGGGCATGCACGGCGAGCCCCAGTCGCTGGAGCCGCTGCTGGCGATGAGCGCGAGGGACAGCGAGCGCGGGCTGCCGGACGCACCCTGGCCGCCGGTGTATCCGAAGCAGCCGGGTGAGCCGCCCCGGGTCGCCCCGAGCCGCGCGAAGAAGTCCTGACCGGGCCAGCTTCCGTGACCCGGCTGGCGGGCGGGCGGCCAGGGCGCCGCGGCACGGTCACTGAACGGGACGGCAATGCCATAGCATCTGCCCACGGGCGGACACGCCACAACCTCCGCCCACCAAGGCGGATACGAGCGCGGGCGGGATGCGATGAGTAGCGGCTCGACCTTGAGGCTCCCCACGCCGGGATACCCCGGGCATCAGCGGCGGCGCCGCCGGTGGCCGTGGATCGTCCTCGCCGTCGTGCTGGTGTTGCTTGTGCTGTTTGTCGTCCTGGACAAGGTGGCGGTCGCCTACGCCGAGAACCAGGCCGCCGACCAGATGAAGAGCCAGGGGTTCCAGACCAAGCCGGACGTGACCATCGAAGGGTTTCCCTTCCTGACCCAGGTCGCCAGCAGGCGCATCGACCACATCCACATCACCGCCAGCCGCGTCAAGGAGGGCCCGGTCACGCTCAGCATGGTGGCCGACGCGACCGACGTTCTGCTGGACCCCGGCTTCACGAGCGGCACGATCTCCCACGTCAGAGGGACCGGCCTGATCGGGTTCTCCGAGCTGGCCTCGGCGGCTGGGGTGGAAGGCGCCCCCGGCCTCAAGATCTCGGCGGCCGGCGGCAACAAGGTGAAGCTCGACGTGAACGTGCTGGGCCTGGACGCGTCGGCCACCGCTGCGATCAAGCAGACCGGCCCGGACACCTTCCAGGTGCACATCGTCTCGGCCGGCGGCCTCCCGGCGTCGCTGCTCGGGTCGCTCCAGAACTTCACCATCCGCATCCCCGACCTCCCGATGAACCTGACCATCCACAACGTGCAGGTGACGAGCAAGGGCGTGCTCATCCACGCGAGCGGCAGCAACATCAAGTTCAGCCAGTAGGCCGGCGGCCGCCCCGGCAGCGGCGGCGCGGACGGGCCCTACGCGAGCGAGAGGAGCGACAGCGCCAGCCGCGCCTGCCGGTGGCCGACCAGCGCCTGCCACGTCGCCTCGCTCCGGCAGAACCTCGTGAAGATGCGCCAGCCCTTCGCGGTGGCGAGGCCGGCGTGGAAAGCGCCGGGATGCCGTGTGAAGGCGGCGAGCAGGCGCCGGCCGGCGGCCATCTCGGGGACCAGTTCTTGTTCCAGCGCGGCCTCGTACTGGCTCAGAGCCTGTCCGGGATCCTGCTGACCGGCTGCCCGCGCTGCCGCCGTACCCGCCAGCATCCCGGAGCGGAGCGCGAAGCTGATGCCCTCGCGCGTCCAGGGCTCCAGCAGGCCGGCCGCGTCGCCGGCGACGAGCACCCGCCCCTTGCGCACGGGCGAGCCATCGCCGCGGCAGCGGGTCAGATGCCCGGAATCCTGGTCGGGCTCGAAGGACGCCAGGCCGAGCCTGGCTGTGAGGTCGCGCAGGTAACGCCTCGTGCGCTCGCCCTCGCCGCGGGAGGCGATCACGCCGACGGTGAGCCGGTCTCCCTTGGGGAACACCCAGCCGTACGACCCGGGAATCGGCCCCCAGTCGAGCAGTATCCGTCCCCGCCACCGGTCGGCCAGCGGCGGCGGGACGGCGATCTCCAGCTCCAGGCCGAGATCCACCTGCTCGTACCGCACGCCCGCATAGCGGGCGGTGACGCCGGACGAGCCGTCGGCGCCGACCAGCACGCGGGCGCGCACGCTGGTCCCGTCCGCCAGCCTGGCGCAGGCGTGACCGTCGTGCTGGGAGATCCCGCGCACCGCGGACCGCTGTCGCACGGTGGCCCCGGCCGTCACGGCCGCCCGGCGGAGCGCGTCGTCAAACTCCTCCCGGGTCACCATGGCGAGCAGGGGGTCGCGGTCCTCCCGGGTGAAGGCGCGCCGGCCGTCGAGGGTGACGGTCGCGGCGCGGATCTGGTCGCGCGCGGGCACCGCGATGCGGTCGCTCACGACGGCGAGCGAGGTACCGATGAGGCCACCGCCGCATGTCTTGTACCGGGGATGTTCCGCCCGCTCCAGCACGACCGTCCGGGCACCGCCCGCGGTGGCGGCGAGCGCGGCCGCCAGGCCGGCCGGCCCCCCGCCGACGATCGCTACGTCCCACTCCCGGTCTTGCGGCACAGGCGAAGCGTAGACGACCGCCGGGTGCGGATCACGCGCGCGGCCCTCGGCTTGGCATGCCTGGCCCGGAGCCGGGTAAGGCACTGCTACATGGAGCCAGACCAACAGCACGAGCTAGGACAGCAGCTCCGGGTGGACTCCGTGCGCGCCGCGGCGGCCGCCGGGTCCGGTCACCCGACATCGTCGATGTCGGCGGCGGATCTCATGGCGGTACTGCTCGCCGACCATCTGCGTTACGACTTCACGGACCCGGGGCGGGCGGGCAACGATCACCTGATCTTCTCCAAGGGCCACGCCTCGCCGCTGCTGTACGCCATGTACAAGGCGGCGGGCGCGATCACCGACGACGAGCTGCTCACCTTCCGCAGGCTCGGCAGCAGGCTGGAGGGCCATCCCACGCCGCGGCTGCCGTGGGTGGAGGTGGCGACCGGCTCGCTGGGCCTGGGGCTGCCGGCCGGGGTGGGGCTGGCCTGGTCCGGCCAGCGGCTGTACGGGTCGCCCGACCGGGTCTGGGTGCTCTGCGGGGACAGCGAGCTCGCGGAGGGCTCGATCTGGGAGGCGTTCGAGCAGGCGGGGTACGAGCACCTGGACCACCTCACCGCGGTCATCGACGTCAACCGGCTGGGTCAGCGCGGCGAGACCAGGCACGGCTGGGATACCGCCGCCTACGCCCGGCGGATCGGGGCGTTCGACTGGCACACGATCGAGATCGACGGCCACGACGTCGCCGCCATCGGCCGCGCCTACGACGAGGCGGTGCGCATGAGTGGCCGGCCCACGGCGATCCTCGCCCGCACCCTGAAGGGCCGTGGGGTCGCCGCCGTGGAGAACGCCGAAGGCGCCCACGGTAAACCGCTCCCCGATCCCGAGGAGGCCATCGCCGAGCTCGGCGGGATCCGCGACATCAGGGTCCGGGTCCAGGTGCCGGCCGTCGCCGCGGCCCGCCGTGAGGCGATCACTGCCGAACACGGCCACGTGAGCCTGCCTCGCTACCCACGTGGCGAGAAGGTGGCGACCCGGACGGCCTTCGGCGATGCCCTGGTAGCCCTCGGCGCCGCCCGCGACGACGTGGTCGTGCTGGACGGCGAGGTCAGCGACTCGACCCGGACGGAGGGGTTCGCGAGCAAGTATCCGGACCGGTTCTTCGAGTGCTACATCGCCGAGCAGCAGATGGTGGCCGCCGCCCTGGGCATGCAGGCCCGCGGGCTTGTGCCCTTCGCCGCCACGTTCGCGACCTTCTTCAGCCGGGCGTTTGACTTCGTCCGGATGGCCGCCATCAGCCGGGCGAACCTGAAGCTCGTCGGCTCACACGCGGGGGTGTCCATCGGGGAGGACGGCCCCTCCCAGATGGGCCTGGAGGACCTTGCCCTGTTCCGGGCCGTGCACGGGAGCGTCGTGCTCTACCCGTGCGACGCGAACCAGACCGCCGCGCTGCTCGCCACGCTGGCGGCCGGCCGCGGCATCGGCTACCTGCGGACCACGCGCGGCGGCACGCCGGTGATCTACCCGCCGGGCGAGGCGTTCCCGGTCGGGGGCAGCAAGGTGCTGCGCTCCGGCGACGCCGACCGGGCGACGATCGTCGCGGCGGGTGTGACCGTGCACGAGGCGCTCGCCGCCGCGGACGCCCTCGCGGCCGACGGCATCGCCGTCCGCGTGATCGACCTGTACTCGGTCAAGCCGGTGGATGCGCAGACGCTTCGGGCCGCGGCGGAGGCTACGGGCAGCTTCGTCACGGTGGAGGACCACTGGCCCGAAGGCGGCATTGGTGACGCCGTGCTCGCCGCGTTCGCGAACGGCCACCAGCCACCGCGGGTCACCAAGCTCGCCGTGCATACCATGCCAGGCTCGGCCACGCCGGCCGAGCAACTGCACGCGGCCGGGATCGATGCCAAGGCGATCGAGGCCGCGGTCCGCACGCTGGTGGACGCCGGCCAGGCCGGCGCCGGGTAGCGGGCGCGGGCGACAGGGCCGACGCGGCCTTACCGCGCGTGCGCGGCGATGTCCTGCAGGCGCCGGGCCGCGCGGTCCAGGCCGTAGCGGCGGCGGCCGAGCCCGGCCCACGGGTCGGATGAACCGAGCTGTTCCAGGCGGCTGCCCACGCTGTGCAGCGTGAACCGCCGCGGCGTCAGGCTCTGGTCCGCCAGCTCTTCCCAATGCAGCGGGGTGGCAACGGGCGCGCCCGGGCGGGCCCGAACCGAATACGGCGCGGCCACGGTCTGCGCGTAGGCGTTGCGCATGACGTCGGAATAGACCAGGCCGCCGCGGCCCGCCCGCCGCTGCTGCGTGGTGACCAGGTCCGGGTTCCTGGCGGCGAGGACCTCGCTCGCCTGGCGCGCAAACGCCCGTACCGCGTCGAAGCCGTCGCTGGCCCTCAGCGGCACGTGCACGTGCAGCCCCTTGCCACCGGTGGTCTTGACGTAGGCCGTCAGTTTCAGCTCGTCTTCCAGCAGCTCACGCAGCCGCAGCGCCAGCTGCGCCGCCTCACCGAAACGGTCCCCGCTGGGCGGGTCGAGATCGAACACGAGCTGATCCGGGCGCTCCAGGGCAGCGACCTTGCTGAGAAAGCAGTGGAGCTCGATACACGCCTGGTTGGCCAGGTAGACGAGCGTTGCGGGCTTATCGGCGATCACCTGGCACAGCTCACCACCGGCCTTCTCGACCTCCACCCGGCTCACCCACGCCGGGAAATAGCCCGGGATGTTCTTCTGGAAGATGCGCTCGCCGTCGATCCCGTCCGGGTAACGCGCCATCACCAGCGGCCGGTCGCGAAGGTACGGCAGGATGCGCCGCGCCATGCCCCGGTAGTACCCGACCAGGTCACCCTTGGTGATCTCGGGATCACCGGGGAAGAGCACCTTGCCGGTGTTGGACAGCTTGACGCTGATTCCGGCGACGGTCACGGCCTCGGCCTGCTTGGCTGTCATGCCCCTGGCCCCTCGTCGCCGGGGATTTCCCGCACCACCTCGCGGGGATCCTTGTCGTCCCGCAGCCCCTGGAACCGCGGGTGCCGCAGCTCCCCGGCGGTGGTCCACTCGCTGAACCCGACCTCGCCGACCAGCCGGGGCTCGACCCAGTGCACCCCCGACATCGAGCGCGGCAGCGGGCCGGCCGCAAACGGGGAGCGTGGCCGCTCGATCGCGGCCAGGCGGTCATGCAGGCTGCGCAGCATCTGGTTGGTGAACCCGGTGCCGACCTTGCCGGCGTAGACCAGCCGTTCGCCGGGGTCGTAGTAGCCGAGCAGCAGCGCGCCGAATCCGATCCGTGAGCGCTGCGGGTCGGTGAAGCCGCCGATCACGAACTCCTGGCCGCTTTCGCACTTGAACTTCAGCCAGTCCTTGGTCCGCCCAGCGCGGTAGGGCGCGTCGGCGCGCTTGGCGATGAGCCCTTCCCAGCCCTTGGCGCACGCCTCCCGGTAGTACGCCTCCCCCTCGGTGTCCCGGTGCTCGGTGTAGCGCAGCGGGCCGTCGAAGGACAGCAGGCCGCGCAGGATCGGCTTGCGCTTCAGCAGCGGCAGCGGACGGACGTCCCGGCCTCCCGCGTACATCACGTCGAACATGTAGTAGTAGGCCGGCACCTCGGCGAGCAGGCTGGGAGGAGGCTGGATGACGCCGAGGCGGTGCTGCAGCAGCCCGAATTTCGTCTCGTCCTTGTCGAACGCGACGATCTCCCCGTCGACCACGAAGTCGTCGCCGCGGCGCTGCGCGGCCAGCGCCCCCGCAACCTCCGGGAACGTGCTGGTGATGCTGTGGTCGTTGCGGGTCATCAGCCGCACCTCCCCGCCGCTGGCGAACGCCAGGCAGCGCTCGCCGTCCAGCTTGCGCTCGAAGATCCAGGCGGGGTCGGAGAACCTGTCCCTGGTGAGCGTGGCCAGCTCGGGATCCAGCCACGCGGGCAGGCCGCCGTCGCCGCGGCGGCGCGCCGGCGGCGGCGCAGCGTCCGTTCCGTCGTTGCGTGTCATTGGCGCCTGCCGCGGCGTCGCAGGATCAGCCAGCCTCCGAGCAAGCCCAGGGCGGCCGCGGCACCAACCGGCACGGGTCCCGCGGCGCGCATACGGGCCGTCACGCGTTCGCGAAGCCCGGCGATCATCTGCAGTGCGTTCGACTCCGCGTCCGCCACTGCCGCCGGGTTCTCCGCCGTCTCAGCGACGGCTTCCCGCTTGGTGTCCATGCGCCCTCACTACCCAGAGCCATCCCGGGGATAACGGGCCCCGCCGGCCGGTCATGGTCCGTCCTCGCAGCAGCGATCACGCATATCTCCCGCTGGCGGGGTAGCCGACTGTATACACCACCGGAGGTGGCGCGTTGTCCTGCTCGACCCTGCCCGTCACATTGATTCCCGTCACGGTCCCCGCGGGCTCTTTCCGTCTTACCGCAATGCGATGCCGAACGAGGCCGGGCCGCACGCCGTGCCCGCGACCACGGGGACGAAGGGGCCGGACAGACAGGAGTAGCGAGATGAGCCTGCCCGCATGCCAGGAGCGCGTCCTTCGCGGGATAGAAGGCGCGCTCAGGAGGGGTGAACCGCGCCTGGCCTCCAGATTCGCGATCTTTACCCGGCTGACCAGGGACGAGGAACTCCCCCCGACTGAGCAGCTGGTGCAGCGGCCATGGCCGTGGCGCTGGCTCGACCGCGTCCGCGTTCGCTCTCGCCGGCGGAGACGGGGCGGTACTGCCGCATGGGCCTCCGGCCGGCCCGCCACCAGGCTCAGGGCGATGATACTTGTCCCGGTTCTGCTGATCATGACGGCGTCCGGGCTGGCCTTCGCCAGCACCTCGGGCACTCATCCGTGTGCGGCGGCCGCCCACCGCGTGGCCGTCGCGGCCCGGTGGATAACCTGCGCCAGCGAGACGCCAACGCACGCAGCCCGCCCCGAAGGGCATGGTCAGCACCATGGGCCGTAGCCGGCCAGAGCCAATCAGTGTGACGTGGCACCTCTTTCCGGGCAGGTCACGGCGCGGCGGTGCTCAACACCGCCCGCCAGGCCGGCGGGGCACTGGGCGTCGCTCTGCTCGGCTCGCTGCTGGCCGCGTCCGGCGCTGGCCTCGCGCTCTCGGTCCCGTTGGGCGTGGCGGCGGCCGGCCTCCTCGCCGCCGTGGGCCTGGCCTGGATAGCGACCAGCCCTGGCAGGTGACCGGCAGCCGGCTGACCGGCGTCCCGCACCGGTCGGCGGGCCGGGGTGTTGCCTGGCGGGTGGTGGCCGGGGTAAAGGATGACAGGTGGACCCAGTGCAGGCGCTGCGGCAGATCGCGTTCCAGCTCGAACGGGCCGGCGCGCCGACCTACCGGGTGCGGGCCTTCCGCCGGGCGGCCCAGGTGGTGCGCGATCTCCCGCCCGGCGAGCTGAGTCAGCGGCTGCGTGACGGCACGCTGGCGGACCTGCCGGGGATAGGCCCGGTGACCGCGGAAGCCATCACCCAGGCGGCGGGCGGTGACCGGCCCGCCTACCTGGGCAGGTTGCTCGAGGAGGCTCCGCCCTCGGACCCCACCGGCCTGCGGGCCGCGCTGCGCGGGGACTGCCACACGCACTCGGACTGGTCTGACGGTGGCAGCCCACCGGAGGAGATGGCCGGGTCAGCCCGCGATATCGGTCACGAATGGATCGCGCTGACCGACCATTCGCCGCGGCTGACCGTGGCGTCCGGGTTGTCCGCCGAGCGCCTTTCCGCGCAGCTTGAGCTCGTCGTCCGCCTGAACACCGAGCTGGCCCCGTTTCGCATCCTGACCGGCATCGAGGTCGACATACTCGACGACGGCACTCTCGACCAGCGGGACGACCTGCTCGGCCAGCTGGATGTGGTGGTCGCCAGCGTGCACTCCAACCTGCGGATGCCCGCCGGGCCGATGACCGAACGCATGGTGGCCGCGGTGTCGAGTCCCCACGTTGACGTGCTCGGTCATTGCACCGGCAGGCTGCTGACCGGCCGTGACGGGCCCGGATCCGGCCGCGGCAGGCCCGAATCGGTCTTCGACCCGGAGATGGTGTTCGCGGCCTGCCGCGACAACGGCGTCGCGGTCGAGATCAACTGCCGGCCGGAGCGCCAGGACCCGCCCGACCGGCTGCTGCGCCTGGCCGTCGACGCCGGGTGCATGTTCGCGATCGACACCGACGCGCACGCGCCTGGCCAGCTCGACTGGCTCGACAGCGGCTGCCGGAGGGCCGAGACGGCCGGCATCCGGCCCGACCGGGTGATCAATACCCGCTCTGCGGCCGAGCTGGAATCGCAGGGGGCGCGGCCGGCGGGGGGCGGGACGTGACGGTATGCCGCCGGCCGCCGCAGGTCACGCCCGCCGCTCGCGGCTGGCTTGTCAGATCGTGCCCACCGGGCCGGGCATCGTCAGGCCCCGTTCCGGGCGGTCCGGTGGCGGGCGACCCGGTGCCGCTCCGGCCTGTACGGCTGGAACCGGATGCGGCCGGCCCCAGGCAGCCTGGTACACCCCGTGCACGGCGGCCTGCCGGTGAAATACGCGGGAACCGTCGGCGAGTCGCTCGGCGGGTTGGTAGGCAGCAGCAGGGGCGGGCGCGGCGGCTGGCCGAAGTTGAAGTCCTGCGCCAGGTTGCCCAGCAGCGGCGAGGTCTCGCGGACGTCCGGCCTGCTATCAGGGCGGCCGTCGGTCGCGGGATCGAGCCGGGCGCCGCCGAGAAAGTCATCCTCGATGAACTTCAGGTAGGCGTCGCTGCTGAGGATCTGGTGATCGACGAATCCCTTCCTGGCGTACGGGGAGATGACGATGCTCGGGACTCTGAGGCCGTAGCCGTTCTGGTCGACCGCCGGGGGCACGACGTGGTCGTAGAAACCGCCCCAGTCGTCCCAGCCGAGGAAGATCGCCGTCGACTTCCAGTTCGGGCTCTTCATGGCGGCATTGATGACGGCGGTGACGTATGCCTGGCCCCGGTGGACGCTCTGGGGCGGGTGTTCGCTGTTGGGGTCGGACGGGGTGATCCAGCTGACCGACGGCAGGTTCCCGGCCTTGGCAGCGTGGAAGTAAGCGCCGAGGGACCGTATGTGATGGAGTTGGCGATCTTGCTGCACGTCGTCGAACAGCGGCAGCGGGTTCCAGATTCCCGGCGTTCCGGCATGCTGCCTGACCGGCGCGCACGTTTCGGCTGAATCGTCGGCGCAGTCGGGTTCCGTGCCCCGCTGCACGTAATACGCCCAGCTGACGTGGTTGGCGTGGAGCAGCCAGGTGATGTCGGTCCACGCCAGGTTGATGGACGTGCGGCCGGTGGTGAGCTCCTGGTGGACGGCGCGCCCGAACGGCTTGATCCCGTAAGGCCCGCCGATGCTGCTGACGCAGCTCATGGGCGAGCGGGTCCGGCACGTGGCCGACCAGCCTGACACCAGGTACAGGTGGTCGGGCAGCGACCACGATTTCACCGGCTCGAACATGTGGTCGTTGAGCACGAAGTTCCTGGCGTAGGCCCAGTAGTTGGGTATCTCCGCGGCGGTGTGGTAGCCCATCACGTCGGGGACGCCGCCCGCGACGCACGCCGGGTCGTCGGGGATATGGCAGGACCGCCTCGCCGCGTCACGCTGCCGGATGAAGCCGTTCATCTTGCCGCCGTTCACGTCGGCCACCGCGTTCGGCTCGCCGTGCGGGCCGCCGCCGTTCGCATCGGCGGTGTCGTGGTAGGGCCGGGTGCATCCGCCGGCCAGGTTCGGCACGCACACCGCCGGCACCCCGCCGTGTACCGGGATGCCGTCCGCTCGTGGATACGTCCCGAAGTAGCTGTCGAACGACCTGTTCTCCTGCATAACGATGATCACGTGCTTGATCTTGTGGATCCCCGCCGGTACCACGTACGTGCCGGCCGGGCCGCCAACGGCCCGTTCCGGCGCGCTCCCCGTGCACGCCGCCAGCAAGGCTGCCGCGAGCACGCCAGCGGCCGTGATGCTGACCGGCCGTGCGCCGAGGAGCCTCGCGAGAGTCACGATCATTCGCGCGGTGAGCGAGGCTGGGCGGCCGGCGGCAGCGCGGTGGTCCAGCCGGTGGCCACGCTGGCCGCGGCCGCGCCGGACGAGGCGGAGTGCTTGTCATGACGAGCTCTCGGACCTGCCACGCCTCGACGGTACCGCCCGCTCCACCGCCTTCCGCTGCTGGCATAGGCCACCATTGCCGTCATGTGCACTGCCCATGGTTATCTGAGAGCCATGGACAGGCCGGAGGCGGAGGTCCGGTTCGCCGATGAACTGCGGTTGTTCCTCGCTCCGGGTCACCAGCCAGGGCCGGTGCGGGCCGTCTGTGACGGCACCTCGTCGCTCGGCCACGTGGTCGAGTCGCTCGGCGTGCCGCTGCCCGAGGTGGGCAGCCTGGTGGTCAACGGCCGCCCGGTTGCGCCGCGGTACCGGCCCGGCCACGGAGATGTCGTCGAGGTTGGCGCGGTGCGCCGGCCTCAGCAGCTGCCGTCGGCGCGGTTCATCCTCGACGTGCACCTCGGGACGGTCGCGCGCCGGCTGCGGCTCGCCGGTGTCGATGCCGCCTACGTCAACGACATTGACGATGACGCCCTGGTCGAGCAGGCAAACCATCGCCGGCGGGTCCTGCTGACCCAAGACCGTGGCCTGCTGCGCCGCAGGAGGCTCTGGCTCGGCGCCTATGTGCGGGGGGCGCGGCCCGACGAGCAGTTCCGCGACGTGCTGGACAGGTTTGCCCCGGCGCTGGCGCCATGGACCCGGTGCACGGCATGCAACGGGCCGCTGTCACCCGCCCGCAAGGCCGACGTCGAGCAGCTGCTCCCGCCCGGCACACGGCGCACGTACCAGAGGTTCTCACGCTGTGCGGACTGCGGCCGGGTGTACTGGCGTGGCGCGCACAGCGGGCGGCTTGAAGCGATCGTCGAATCGGCAATCGACGCGGTCAGCGCCGCCGGCCTCCGCCATGGCCCGTAGGGAGCAGCTCTCGCTCATCGCGTGGCGGGACCGTGGATTCGCGCCTGGATGCCGCCGCCGGGGTGGCGCCCAGCTCATCGGCGCGCACCAGGGTGACTCCCGCGAGGATGAAGATGCCACCCAGGAACTGCACGGTGGACGGCAGCTGACCGAGCAGCAGCCACGCGAACAGGATCGCGAACAGCACCTCGCCCATGCCGACGAACGAGGCGAGCTTGGCGCCGAGCCGGCGGGCGGCACCGATGCCCGCGACATAGGCGAAATCCGCGGCCACGAGCGACAGCCCCAGCACGGGCACGACCCAGCTGACCCGGTGGCCGGCGAAGTCGACGTTGCCGGTGGTCGCGGTCACGGGCAGCACACCGACCCATCCGAGCACGGCGAGGGCGGCGGCGCCGACGCACATCCCGGCCCACGCCATGACGATCGGCGGCAGCGGCTCCTCGTCCGTTCCCGCTCCGAGCACGAAGTAGATCGCGAGTCCCGCGGCGGCCAGGAGCCCCCACATCACCCCGATCGGGTCGATCCGGGCCGACCCGGTCAGGTCGAGCACCATAGCCAGCCCTGCGACGGCCGCGACCGCGCCGACGACCGTGAGCCGCCGCGGGCGCTGGCCATGGCGCAGCCACAGCCAGCCGACGACCAGCACCGCGGCAAGGTACTCCAGCAGCAGGGCAACGCCAACCGGCATCCGCTCGATGGCGTTGAAGTAGAACAGCTGGCAGCCGGCGACCGCGACCAGGCCATAGGCGGCGGCCCGGCCGGCCCCGCGGCGCAGCAGCCGCCACCGGCCGCGCAGCTGGAGCACGGCAGGGACGGTGAGCACGAGCGCGGCCACGGCGATCCTGGTGATCACCGCGGCAGCTGGGCTCCACCCGGCGTCGATCAACGACGAGGCGAAAGCCCCCGAGGTCCCGAAGGTCGCCGCTGACAGGACGGCGAGGGTCAGGCCGGCCCGGCTTCCCGCGGTGGCCACAACGCACTCCTGTAAGTGGTAAAAGTATCTTTAGTGGATTACACTCTCGACGCTAGCCGCGACGGCTGAAAGGAGTCAAGGTGTTTTTTGCCCATGACACCGAAGTGGCGCTGAACGCAGCCGCCGCGCTCGTGAACACCGGCCGCGGCGGCACGGAGCGGCTGCCCGATCCGGCTTCACTCGACCGCTTCGCCACCGCGTGGGGATGGACCGGCGAGCGCACACACGACCGGGCCGAACTGGACGGGGTCCGCGAACTGCGCCCCCGGCTGGCGCGGCTGTGGGACATGGACACCGACGACGCCGCCGGGCTCGTCAACACCTTGCTTCGCAAGGCCCACGCGCTTCCGCAACTGGTGAAGCACGACGGCTGGGACTACCACCTGCACGCCACGCCGCCCGACGCGCCGCTCGCCGACCGGATGGCGGTGGAGGCAGCGATGGCGTTTGCCGACGTCATCCGCACCCAGCAGCTGGACCGGCTGCGGGTATGCGCCGCGGGCGACTGCAACAGCGTTCACGTCGACCTGTCCAAGAACCGGTCCCGGCGGTTCTGCAGCACCCTGTGTGCGAACCGCACCAACGTCGCCGCCTACCGGACGCGCCAAGCCGCCCGCTCGGCGCGGCCCTCGAACGCCTCGCCGGGGCGGGCAAGGCGCCCGGCTCGCCGCACAAGGTAGCGGCACCCGCGCCGTCCGGCGCCCGGCTTGTGGCGGGCCGGGGGCACGCCCTGGACGGGCGCCCGCCCCCGCTATCGTTCCGTGGCCCTGTCGAGAACCGGTTTGACGTCGAGGATCGGCGTGCCGTCGAGCGCTTCGAGGTCGCTCACGAAGATCCGCGGGCCCTCGACGGCGAGGATCTGGACGCGGTGGAGACCGATCGGGTTGGGCCGGTCGGGTGACCGGGTGCTGAAGACGCCCAGCAGCGGGCTGTCCGGGTCGTCCCGTGGATGGGTGGTGTGAACGTCACGGAGGGCGCGGTCAAGCCAGCTGATCACGATGATGTGGTCGCCGGCGCGCAGATCGCGAGCGGCCTCGGCCACGCCGGGCTCGAACACGATCCAGGCCGACGGCGCGCCTTCGTCGCCCTGTCTGGGCGCCTGTGCCCGTTCGAGCAGCGGCGATTCGACCCACCCGATCGGCGCCACCTCGTATCGCCCGTTCATCGTGTCTCACCTCGCACAGTTCGTCGGCCGCCCAGGACCGCCAGGTCGAGCTGGCGTCGGCCCGGAGCACGACATCGCGGTCGAGCACCGCCACGAGCGCCCCGAAATCACCGCCGCGCGATGAGGCCACCGCCCGCAGCCGGGTGCGGTGCTCCCCGAGCCGCTCCGCCAGCCAGTCAGGTTCGTCCATCGGTCCCATCCCATCGCGTCTCATCATGGCAGTGACGGACCGAGCGCGGCAGACGTGACGAGCGGGGAACGGCGCGGCGGCGGTGGCCTGGTGCTCATCCGCCCCGCGGGGCGGCCGGCGGCGGGCTGGTGGTGGTCATCTGTCCCGCTGCCCAGCCGGGCTCGCCGGGAGGTTCGCATCCGGGCCGCCGCCGGCCTGTCCGGGGCTGGACGTGCCGGGGATCGACGGGGCCGTGCTGGCCTGTCCCGGGCTGGACGTGCTGGAGCTGGACTGTCCCGGGCTGGACGTGCTGGAGCTGGACTGTCCCGGGCTGGATGCGCTTGAGCTGGACGGGGCCGTGGTGGCCTGGTCCGGGCTGGACGTGCTGGGGCTGCTGCTTGGGCTCGGGCTGGCCGGCGGCGTCGTGGCCGGGGGCGTGCTGGTCGGGCCCGGAGTGGGCGCGCCCGGGGTGGACGCGGCCGGGGTGGTCGGTTTCGGGCTGGTCGATTTCTTGTGGCTCGGGCTCGGGCTCCCGGCCGGGCTTCCACAGTCGGTCGAGCTGGCCGGGCTCGCGCTGGCCCCGCCCGTGCCGCTCCCGCTCGTGCCGCTCCCGCTGGAGGTGGCGTTGCCCGGGCCGGCCGGCTGGCTCGCGGCGTCCTGGTCCCGGCTGGAGTCGGCGGGACTGGAGGTGGGGGAGCTGGAGGTGCTGGGGCTGCCGGACGGGCTCGTGCCGGTTGCGCTCGGGGTGGCGGCCGGGCTCGTGCCTGCCGTGGTCGGGGTGGCGGACGGGCTCGTGCTCACCGGGCGCGGGCTGGCGACCGGGCTGGGGTGGGCGTTCTGGTGTCTTCCCGCCGCTACGGCCGGTGCCGTCTGTGGTGAGCAGGTGGCAGCCGGCTGCCCGCCGCCTGCGCTGCTCTGCCCGGTACCGTTCACGCCGACGGCACCGTTGCCGGGACCGGACGCTCCCGATTCCCCGGTCCCAGCCGACCCGCCGCCGCCACCGATCGAGTTGATGAGCGCGGCCGCGTCCGCGAACATCTGCCTCCCGAACGGGGTCAGCACGGAAACGCTCATCGCCAGGACGAACGTGACCGCGGCCACGGCGGCGACCAGGCGCCCCCGCGCCAGTGGCCGCCGTGGCGTGCCGGGCCGCTCCTGGGTGCCGGCCAGTGGGCTGAGCACGCGCCGCCGCCACGCCGACTGCAGCCAAGCCAGAGCCGACGACAGCCGCGCCGGGACCGAAGACAGCCACGCCAGAACCGAAGACAGCCACACCGACGCCGCGGACAGCCCGATCCCCGCGAGCCTGGCCGCCTCCGAGCGCGCTGACATGAGCCACGCCACCGGAGCCGGGCGCGGCGTGGTCAGCCGGGACCGGATCCGGTCCAGGCTGTCGTCGGAGAGCTCGATCGAGTCCACCGCGGAATGCAGCGCACGGCGCAAGACATCCTCGTGGTCACGATCGCGCCGGCTCATACCAAATGTTCCAGCACGTCACGCATGGCCGATATGGCCCGGGAGGTGTGGCTCTTGACGGCGCCGCGGCTGATTCCCATCGCCGACGCGATCTGAGCCTCCGAAAACTCCGCGTAATAGCGCAGCACGACCACCTCGCGCTGCCGGGCGGAGAGTGCGTGCAGGGCATCTACCACGGCCGAACGCTCCAGAAGCGCGATCGCACCCTGCTCCGCGCTCGGCATGTCGGGCATCGGCTGCGGCGCATGCCGGTCAACGATGACGCGGTGCCGCAGCACGGAACGGGACCGGTTGACCACACACTGCCGAAGATACGACAAGGCCTTGCCGCTGTCCCGCAGCCGACGCCAGTTGGCGTGCATCGCCACGAACGAGTCCTGAACCACTTCCTCCGCCGTTGGGATGTCGCGCAGCAGCAGCACCGCAAGCCCCACCAGTGACTGGTAGTGCGCGGTCCAGAGCGCGGCCGTACGGACCGCATCCTGGTCCACCGCCTGGTCTGCCGCCCGCGTCTCACCGACACGAACGGGACCCTCCGCCACGTCGCCGGAGTCCACCGTCGTCAGCGCGGGTTCATCCGGCCAGCTTCTAACTCCCTGTGCTTCCTCAACGATCGCACCCCCGACTTCGACCTTGCCCGCCGCCGTTTTCTGCTGCACATGTGCCCCCGAAAGCGTCCCCCAAGCCGCCGTCCCCGCTGGCACCAACAGTACGGACCCATACAGGCAATCGGCTACCACCCCCATTGCGGAAAGTGATGCCAATTCCGCCCGCCACCGCGCACGCGATCTTCGTCTGGCACCCGCCGCACGAAGCGCGGGACCGGCTGGCCGGGGTCCTCCGGCGGGCGTGGCGGCTGGAGGAGGCCGACATCGACATGGGCGGCCGAGCCCGGGGGTTTCAGCAGCCTGCCGCGCGTCGTAGCCTCAGAGGGCACATGACTCCAACGCTGGTCCGCCCGCCGCGACCGGCCCGGGCCGAAGGGAAACGATGTCCCGCGACGACGATGTCCGGGGCCGTCTTGCGCGTCACGTTCTGACGGACGGCTTCCATATCATCCTGGATCTGCACCTCAGCGGCGGTTCCTGGATCGTCGATGCCGAGACGGGCGAGCGCTACCTCGACCTGTACTCGTTCTTCGCCTCCTCCCCGCTGGGCATCAACCCGCCCGATGTCACCGGCGACGCGGAGTTCATGGCGCTGCTCGCCGAGGCGGCAGCGAACAAGCCCACGAACCCCGACATCTACACCTCGCACTACGCCGATTTCGTCGACGTCTTCGCCCGGGTGCTCGGCGACCCGGCGCTGCCGCACCTGTTCTTCATCGAGGGTGGGGCCCTGGCCGTGGAGAACGCGCTCAAGTGCGCGTTCGACTGGAAGAGCCGCCACAACGAGATGCGCGGGGCCTCGCCACGGCTGGGCACGAAGGTCATCCACCTGACCAACGCGTTCCACGGCCGCAGCGGCTACACGCTCTCACTCACCAACACCGACCCGGTGAAGACCGATCGTTTCCCGGTGTTCGGGTGGCCGCGGATCGACGTGCCCGCGATCACCTTCCCGCTCAGTGAGCATCTCGACGACGTGGTCACCGCCGAGCGGCGCGCGCTCGGCCAGGCCGAGGCGGCGTTCCGGGAGCACCCCGACGACATCGCCTGCTTCATCGCGGAGCCGATTCAGGCCGAGGGCGGCGACAACCACATGCGCCCCGAGTTCCTCCAGGCCATGCAGCGGCTGTGCCGCGACAACGACGCCCTGTTCGTCCTCGACGAGGTGCAGACAGGCGTGGGCCTCACCGGGACCGCGTGGGCCTACCAGCAGCTTGGCCTTGAGCCCGACGTCGTCGCGTTCGGCAAGAAGGTTCAGCTCGGCGGGATCATGGCCGGGCGCCGCGTCGACGAGGTCCCGGAGAACGTGTTCACCGTCAGCAGCCGGATCAACTCGACCTGGGGCGGTGGCCTGGCCGATATGGTCCGCTCCCGCAGGCTGCTGGAGGTCATCGAGCGCGACCGGCTGTTCGACCAGGTCAAGTCCACCGGTGCCTGGTTCCTCCCGGAGCTCCAGGAGGTGGGCAGCCGTTTCCCCGGGCTGGTGTCCAACGTGCGGGGGCGCGGGCTGATGTGCGCCTTCGATCTGCCAGACGCGGCGGAACGCGACTGCCTCCTGTCGATCATGCGGGAGCAGGAGAAGCTCCTGCTGCTGCCCTGTGGCCTGCGGTCCATCCGGTTCCGGCCGGCGCTGACCATCAGCACCGAGGAGCTGTCCATCGGCCTGAAAGGGCTCGACCGGGCCCTGTCCCGACTCGGGAATACGGGCGCCACTCTCTCCCATTGACGCACAGGCAAGAGGACGAACGACCGAGGAAGCCGGTAACCATGGCCCGCAGCATCGTTTCCACCATCAATGGGCGCCCCGCCCCGGGATCCGCCGAATGGGTGGCCGATTCATCCAACCCCTCCCAGCTCTCGGACGTGGTCGCCAAGGTGACCCTGGCCGACGCCGGCATCTTCGCCGAGGCCTGCGCGGCGGCGAAGCAGGCGCAGCCGCTCTGGGCGGACATCCCGGCGCCCGTCCGTGGCCGGACGGTCGCGTCGATCGGCCGCATCGTCGAGGCCAACAAGGAGGCGCTGGCCCGCCTGGTCACCCGCGAGCTGGGTAAGCCCTATGCGGAGGCGCTGGGCGAGGTCCAGGAGATCATCGACACCTGCGACTTCTTCTTGGGCGAGGGACGGCGGCTGTACGGCCAGACGGTCCCCAGCGAGATGCCCGACAAGCAGCTGTTTACCTTCCGGGTCCCGGTCGGCACCGCGGCGATCGTCACCGCGGGGAACTTCCCGGTCGCCGTGCCCTCCTGGTATGTCATCCCGGCCCTGGTGACGGGCAACACCGTCGTCTGGAAGCCGGCGGAGTACGCCGCCGCCTCGGCGATGGCGCTGTTCGAGCTGATCCAGGCGGCCGGATTGCCCGACGGCGTGCTGAACATCGTGTTCGCCGACGGCGCGGCGACCTTCGACGGGCTCGAGGAGGCGTTGCAGGCCGGCACGCTGGACAAGATCGGCTTCACCGGCTCCACCGCCGTCGGCTCCCGCATCGGCGAGCTCGCGGGCCGCCATCTGCAGAGCCCCTGCCTCGAGCTCGGCGGCAAGAACCCGATGGTGGTCACGCCCGACGCCGACCTCCACCTGGCCGTTGAGGGAGCCCTGTTCTCCGGCTTCGGCACCGCCGGACAGCGGTGCACCTCGCTCGGCACGGTGATCGTGCACGAGTCCGTACACGACGAGTTCCTGGCTCAGTTCGCGGCCGCGGCGTCGGCGGCCGCCGTCGGTGACCCGGCCGCGGATGTGCTCTACGGGCCGATGCTCGACCAGAAGTTCGCCAGCCGTTTCGAGGAGTACCTCGGCTGGATCCAGCCGCACCACAAGATCCTCGGCTCCAGCGCGATCGGCAGGATCACGGCCGCCAGTCCCCGGGCCGGCTTCGTCGGCGACCCGGATTCAGGGCTCTTCTACCACCCGACGATCGCCGACGGCGTGCAGGCCGACGACGCCCTGTTCCAGCAGGAGACGTTCGGGCCGATCGTGGGCGTCACCACCTACACCGGCTTTGACGAGGCGATCGCGCTGGCCAACGCCCCCGGCTACGGCTTGTCCGCCTCGATCTACACCAACAACCCCCGCGAGGTGTTCGGCTTCCGTCGGGGGGTGAGCGCCGGGATGCTCAGCGTGAACAACTCCACATCGGGCGCCGAGGCGCACCTGCCGTTCGGCGGGAACGGCAAGTCCGGCAACGGCAGCCGTCAGTCCGGCATCTGGGTCCTTGACCAGTTCACCCGCTGGCAGGCGATGAACTGGGACTACTCCGGCCATCTGCAGAAGGCCCAGATGGACGTCACCGAAATCACCGCGGACCTGGAGTTCAGGCTCACGACCTGACCCGCCGGCACCATCGGATCAACTGCACCCCGGCACAAACGCGCGTACATTGCTGAGCTGGGATTGACGGTAAGACCGCTGTGGGGTTCCGGTGACGGCGGATTGCCGGCCGGTGGGGAGCGTTGACCGTGGACAGCCTCGTCCTGCAGACTGCGATCGGCCTCGTCTTCATCTTCGGTATCACCGCGGCTGCCGTGTCCGCGGTGACCGAAATAGTGTCCCGCTTCACGGGCTTGCGGGCCGAGTACCTGCTGCGTGGCGTGCGCACCCTCGTCGACGGAAAGAGCGACTTCGGGTTGTGGCGCCGGAAGCCGGACAAGACGGAACCGGACAAGAAGGAACCGGACAAGAAGCAACCGGCGCGTGTGGCGCTGATCATGAGCCATCCGCTCGTCGCAAGCTCGGCAACGGAGGCGAGACCGCCGGCGCAGGCCGGCAACGCCAAGCTGACGAATGCCCAGCGGTGGGCGCTGCCGTCATACATCTCGGGCCAGACATTCGCCAAGGCCCTGACCGACATCCTGCTGCCGGGCGATTTCCGGCTGGCCGGTGCGGGTGCGGCGGCAGGCGGCGCGGGCCGGGCGGCGAAGAGCCCGCGTTCCTCGGCGAAGAGCTCGCGTCCATCGGCGAAGGCCGCGGGTGTGGCGGCGGAGGCCGTGGATGCGGCGGCGGAAGCGGTGGATGCGGCGGCGAGGGCCACGGATGCGATGGCGGCGCTTCGCAGCTGGGCCGACGCCGCGGTTACCGCCGAATCCCCCGACCCGCTGGCGGAGGCCCTGCGGCCGATGCTCGTGGGGGCGCAGGACAACATGCAGGCCTTCGAGGCGAGCGTGGCCCGCTGGTATGACGATCACATGGCCCGCGTCAGCGGCTGGTACAAGCGCCACGTGCGGTGGATATCGCTCGGCGTGGGGCTGCTCCTCGTCGTCGTGTTCAACCTCGACGCGATCAGGATCGCCGATTCCCTGTACTCCGACCAGGCGGTGCGGGGCTCGGTGGTGACCCAGGCCACCCGGGCGGCCTCCTGCGGGGATAAGCGGCCGGCCACCTGCTTGGCCGACCTGCAGGCGAAGATCGGGCTGTTCCGCCTGGGTGGCCTGCCGGTCGGGTGGGCCGGCGTCCCGGCGTGCGCGCAACGGAGCTGCTCATGGCTGGACCGGCGGGGTCTCACCAATCCAGGCAAGAACGGGATCGACAGCGTGGGGACCTTCCTGCTCGTCCTGCTCGGATGGGGGCTGATGGTGGCAGCGCTGATACCCGGGGCCCGCTTCTGGTTCGATCTGCTCTCGCGGCTCGGCACCCTCCGCTCGACGGGCCCCAGGCCGTCGACGTAGGACTCAGAGGTGATAGGCGTACTCGCGGAACTCCCAGTCGGTGACGAACCGCTCGAACCGCTCGATCTCGTTGCGCTTGTAGCTCACGAACGAGTCCACGAAGTAGCCGCCGAGCACGCTGGTGAGCTCCCGGTCCGCCTCGAGCGCGTCCAGTGCGTCGGCAAGCCGCAGCGGCAGCATCTCCGCCCTGCCGGGATCGTATCCGTATCCTTCCAGCTTCGCGGGGGGCTCAACCTTGTCCTGGATGCCCAGGCAGGCCGCCGCGCCGATGGCCGCCATCGCGAGGTAGGGATTCGCCGTCGCGTCCCCGAGCCGGACCTCCATTCGCGCGCCCGGGCCGCGTTCCGGCGGGATGCGTACCATGGCGCTCCGGTTGTCGAGCCCCCAGTCGATCAGCCACGGCGCCAGCGTGTCGGGCCCGAACCGCTTGTATGAGTTGATGGTGGGGTTCAGCAGGGCGCTGAGCGCACGGGCGTGGCGGAGCACCCCGCCGATGACGTGACGGCCCGCCGCCGACAGCCCGTCCGCCCCCTGCGGGTCACCGAAGGTGTTGCCGCCGCCGTCATCGCCGAGTGAGACGTGGACATGGAATCCGGAGCCTCCCTCGTCGTTGAACGGCTTGGCCATGAACGTCGCGAGCAGGTCCCGCTGGCGCGCGATCTCCTGCACTGCTGATTTGAGGCGGAACGAGCGGTCGGCGGCGTCGGCGACCTCCGAGTGGCCGAGGTTGATCTCGAACTGGCCCGGCGAGAACTCGTGGTTGGCCGCCGTCACCTTGAGGCCGGCGTCGCGCAGCTGCCGGAGCATGTGCAGGAGCAGCCCCTGCGGGTCGCCCTTGCGGCCGACCACGTAGACGTTCCCCAGATTGTTGGCGTAGCGCTGCCAGCCTCCGCTCTCGTCCCGCTGGCAGAGGTAGAACTCCAGCTCGGGCCCGCAGATGAGCGTGTGCCCGAGGCCGGCGATCTGGTCTGCGACCCGGCGCACGACGTTGCGCGGCGACTCCGCCGCCGGCGCACCGTCCGGCGTGGTCGCGTCGCCCAGGCACCACGCGGCGTGCGGCTCCCACGGCAGCGGCGCCAGCGTCCCCAGATCGGGACGGACGTGGATGTCGGGCAGGCCCTCCTCGAGGCCGCCCTGGACCGGGACCACGTCCCCCATCGGTGAGGTGTGGTACACGGCGCGGCAGAATGCCAGGCCGTGGCCCACCGCCACGGGCAGCTCGTCGAGCAGCACGTCGCGGCCGCGGTCGACCCCGATCATGTCCGGGTACGACACCCTGACCACGTCAACGCCGTCGGCACGCAGCCGATCGCACACGGCCGCGACATCGGCCTCCGGCATGTTCGGCACAGCTGGCTCCAACCAGAACGTTCGGATACAAATGATCCAGCAGCGTAACCGCGGGCAGCGGCCCGGGCAACAGTCCGGATGAGGGTCTCCCGGCGGGAGCCTCCAGGTACGAGCCTGCGGGGAATACTCCGCTGCGTCCAGGCACGGATACCGGCGACCCATGGGAGCGCGCGTGGCCGACATGACCGGGTTCTTCTACCCCAGGACCGCCACCGGGCAGTCGTCGCTGCTGCCCGCCCCGCCGTGGCACTACTCCGGGAACATGCTCACGGTCGAGTACCGGACCGACCCGGCCCGGGTGGCCGAGCTGCTTCCCCGCCCGCTTGGTCCCGCCCCTGAGGATCCGGGCGCGGTGGCGCTGATCTGGGCCGACTGGCAATCGTGCGGCGACGGCGGAGAGGAGCTGCTCGACCCGGTCCGCGCCCAGTACTCCGAGTGCCTGGCCGTGGTCAGGTGCGCCTTCGGCGGCCGGGTCTACTCGCGCTGCGTCTACATCTGGGTCGACTCCGACGTCGCCCTGGCCCGCGGCCTGGTCCAGGGCTACCCCAAGAAGCTGGGCTCGATCCACCAGACCCGGCCGCACCCGTTCGGCCGGGCCGCCCCGCGGATCGCGCCCGGCGGCACCTTCGCGGGCACCCTGTCCGCCGGCGGCCGGCGGCTGGCCCAGGCGGTGGTGACGCTGCGCGAGCAGGCTCCGTCGGCCGGGTTCGTCAACGCCCACCCGATGGCCCACCACCGGTGGATGCCGTCGATCGAGACGGGCGCGCCGGACGCGCTCGCCGAGCTGGTCGCATCCGGCAGCGCCAGCGCCGAGGGCGGCCCGGCGTGGCGGGGCGACGCCACGCTCGAGCTGTCCGAGTCGCCGACCGAGGAGCTGGCCGCTCTCGAGGTCCGGGAGATCACCGGCGGCTACTACCGGCAGGTCGGC
>Ga0081540_1000583_pt1 | contig 35166 bp, 24 predicted proteins | sample TabmetS2T1R1_FD_71024 | JGI IMG/M metagenome (GOLD analysis project Ga0081540, IMG submission 71024) | Tabebuia heterophylla rhizosphere microbial communities from the University of Puerto Rico - S2T1R1 | ecosystem: Host-associated > Plants > Roots > Rhizosphere ...
GCCGATGGGCCAGCAGACTCAACCGGCCTGCGCTATTGCATCAATTCCGCATCGCTGCGCTTCATAGCGTTGGAGGACATGGTAGCCGAAGGCTATGGCGAACTGCTGTCGATCTTCAGTGCCGAGGGCAAGAAGGAGGTTTCGAAATGACAAGCAAGTTTGAACGTGCCGTCCTTGCCGGCGGTTGCTTCTGGGGCATGCAGGACCTGATCCGCAAGCTGCCCGGCGTAGTCAACACACGTGTCGGGTACACGGGCGGCGATGTGCCGAACGCGACCTATCGCAATCACGGATCTCACGCAGAGGCCATTGAGATCGAGTTCGACCCGAAACACATCAGCTATCGCGACCTTCTGGAGTTCTTCTTCCAGATTCACGATCCGACGACGCTGAATCGTCAGGGTAATGATATCGGCACTTCGTACCGCTCGGAGATTTTCTATGTCTCCGAGGCGCAGCGCGCCGAGGCGCTCCGGACAATCGACGATGTCAACGCCTCGTGCCTTTGGCCAGGCCGCGTCGTGACGAAGGTCTCGCCCGCCAGGGAATTCTGGGAGGCCGAACCCGAACACCAAGACTACCTCGAGCGCTATGCGTTCGGCTACACGTGCCACTTCCCGCGCCCGGGCTGGAAGCTGCCCCGGCGGGCCGGTGCAACCGCCTGAGACCGCGCCGCAAAGCCTCATCGCTCCTAATGCGGGCGATAGACCGCTCAGTCCATCGGGGAGGCCCATTACCATAGCCATCCCAAGCGGCGACGGCTGTCGGTAAAGCGTGGAAGCAGCTTATTCGCCGCCTTAATCGCGCTCCGATACCATCACGTGCCTTAGGTGGGCGACGTCTCCAACCCGCGGCTTCGGCCGCACCTGACACACGGCGGTGACCGCGACGCCAGACGCTTGCGTCACGATGGCTTCCCGCACGAACATCGAGTAGGATCGTCGCAAGTCACATCGCGTGGGCGCAATAAGTGTGACGTGAGAACGCTTCATTGGTTGGTCCAGCAACGCGTGCGAAGTGTATGGAAAACTTGCTGTCCGTCATCGGCTATATTGGGACTGGGCTCGTCATCGGCGCCTACGCCCCTCAGATCTGGCATCTCTGGACTGAGCATTGCTCCGCCGGAATCAGCGAGCGCGCCTACGCGCTGTGGGTGTTGTCGTCAGCGCTCTTTCTCGGTCATTCGATCACCATCGGCGATGCCGTGTTCATGGTTACACAGCTCGTGAACATGATCGCCCTCGCAATCATCCTCGTCCTCGCGCGGCGGTTCCGTAACCAGATCTGCACCGCGCATGCGCGCCAGCTTCACATACAAGAGCAGTTCCGTTAGAGGGCAACCGTCCTGTGCTACCAATCGCGGAACGACTTGTTGGCAGGCCAGGGCCCTCACCAGGAATAGTTTGCGTTCTTCCAGAGCTTTTCGAGACGATCAAGAAACGGTCGCTGGCTTGCGAGGATCTTCTCTTTGGCAAGCGATAGTGTGAACCACGCTGCCCGATCGATTCAGGGAAGCTGGTCCTTCGACCGCTTCGGGGAGGCCATTCCATCGAGAACTCATTGCTCCGAACGCTGGTAGCATTGAGATCGCCTTCCAGCGTATAGCCGTGAACTATCTTGCTGGCGCGCTGGCGCACTTGACCCCAAGCGACTGCAAAGTGCCCGCGACTTCGATGCCGAGCTCTTCTTCGAACTCGCGCCGCGCTGCGACCTCCGGATTCTCTCTGTCGTCCAGTTCTCCCTTCGGGAGTGACCACGCGCCTAAATCGCGGTTGCGCCAAAAGGGCCACCTGGATGGACGAGGAGAACCTCAACACAATTGTCGTTGCGGCGTACATCAGAATGCCAGCACTGGTGGCTGCCATGACAAGGTGATCCGCGATCTTCTCAGCTATTCCGCAGCTGCGGTCGCCGTCGTGTCCTTTCCCTCCAGAACCGCTGCGATCGCATCATCCACCCGTTCGAGCCAGATGAACTCCAATTTCGAGCGCGCGCTCGCTGGGATATCCTCGAAGTCGCGGCGGTTCCTGGCCGGCAACATCACGCGAGTCAGGCCTGCAGCTGCAGCTGCGACCACTTTTTCCTTGATACCGCCAACAGGCAGGACCAGCCCGCGCAACGAAATTTCGCCGGTCATGGCGGTATCGCTTCGGACTGGTGCGCGCATTGGAGGTTCGACGCCGAAAAGCCTTGCGAAGTGCAAAAGCATCTGCCTGCACGTTCGATCACACGTGGATGGCCATTCCTGGTCGCGAGAAATCTGGCGCAGCAATTGATCCGGCAATTGCATTGGCTTGGCTGTCGGCGAGGCCAGCCAACGGCCGGTAGGGGAGAAAGCAATGCATCGACGCAGCGCTATTGCCGTTCTGCTGGGTGCGGTTGGCTTTTTGCAATCAGTCCAGCGCGCAGCCCCCGGAAAATTGTTACCGACGATGAAGTTGTCAATGACAGCAAGGCGGCGAATCCACAAGCAAATGCGCGAAATGGAGACGGCTAGCGCGCCAACTGATACGCAAATCGTGCAAGTGCGCTAACTGATAAGATTTCTCGTCAAACGGATTCAGTTCACGGATTGATAAGCAAAAATCATACAGAAGCTTGTCAGTTACTTTGCTAGCAAGAGCCCGATCGCGCGGCGGATATCAATCTTTTTCCCAAACTGCGTGGCCCCGCGATCCTTGCGGCCTTCGGCACGCTGTGATTACCTAGGCGCGAAGTTTGAGAAAAAGCTCCTTAAGAGCGATCTCTTCGGTGAGGCGGGCCGGTAAGGAGCGCGAATCCGGCGCGCGAACGCGGGGGGGGGCAGCATGCCAAAGAATATTATTATCTTCTCCGATGGCACCGGCCAAGCCGGGGGCATTACCTTCGATGAAGCCCGAACGAATGTTTACAAGCTCTATCGAGCTTGCCGGGTCGGGCCTGACACCACGATCGAACCTTCGGAGCAGGTCAGCTTCTATGACCCTGGACTTGGGTCACCGGCAGATGGCTCCAAGATCAAAATTCAATGGGCGCGAAAGATCTACAACCTTGCCAGCATGGCAACGGGCCTTGGCATTACCGCCAATATCATTGACTGCTATGCCGCCTTGATCCGCCTCTATCGCGACGGCGATCGTATCTTCCTGATAGGTTTCAGCAGAGGAGCCTATACGGTACGCTCGCTGGCAGGAGTGATCTCCTTTTGCGGCATCCCTCGAAAGCTTCCGGAGAACTTGCCTCTGCCTATGGACGACAGGGGCTCACGCGCGCTCGCCGGGAAGGCTGTGAAGGATGTCTACCAATTCTGTTCCTCCTATAAGCGCGGCGAGAGCGCACATAAGGACTTCTTGCTCGACACGCGCGAGGCTATTGCAAAGAAGTTTCGCGAGGAGCACGGAAGCTCAAACGGACTTGGCGCCGAGGAAAAGGCTAACGTCTTTCCGTATTTCATCGGCGTGTTCGATACGGTAGCGGCCCTCGGTCACAAAGGTCTCTTATGGCTCGTACTGGCCCTTGTTCTTGCATCACCCTTCATTCCGAGCTTCCTCCTATCTCTTCTATCCTATGCATCGAGTTTTCCCTGTTTGGGCGCGTGGTTCGCCACGTTCAAATTCTGGTCCGTCTTTTCTATAGTCGCGCCGCTGATGTTCGTTGGCGCCGGATTGATTGCGTTGAAGGCGTATCTCAAATGGGCTCCACCGCTTGCCGGCTACGACTTGTGGAAATGGCTTAAGACAATCCACTTCGCCGAGCTAAAGCATCGCTTTTACGACACCACGCTCAACGTAAATGTCGGCTATGCAAAACACGCAATATCGATCGATGAAAACCGTAAGGATTTTGCGCGTGTTGGCTGGGCGCCTACGGCCGCGAAACTGAACAAACGGGATGAAGCGCGCAATCTCTATTTTGAACAGGTTTGGTTTCCGGGCGTTCATGCCGACATAGGCGGCGGTTATGAGGAGAATGGCTCCAGGCTCTCCGATAACGCGCTCGCCTGGATGCTGGCGGCCGCATCAATCATACCAGATGGCCTAAAACACGACGGCACGGTTCTTCGGCTCCATCCTGACCCCGGGGGCCCCCAGCACAACGAGCAGAAACATAGCTGGCTTGCCTTCGGACAGCGAAAGTTGCCGAGTACGGAGGCTGTGATGCACAAATCCGTCTACAGCCGGTATCGAGCTGGCCCTGTAGTCCTCTTCGATAGGATCGGCGACTACAGACCATCCAATATGAACGAGCACGTCGATTTCCTTCAATACTATGACCCCGCTATTCCGAACCCCAAACCGGCCGACCCGGCCCAATGCGTGGCGGATGATATCGAAGAAAAATGGGCCAAAGCCAAAACCGCAAACGCCGACGCCTAGCTCGCAAAAGCCTATGATTTTGGAATAGTCACGAGTCAGTTGGCCAACTGATAAGCAAAACAGTGAAATGGAGTCAGTTCGCGGACTGATAAGGAAAATGCACAAACGGAGTCAGTTCGCTGACTGATAAGGTTTCTCGACAAAGCTTATCAGTTGACGGGCGAAAGCCACCTTAGAAAATTCGCGTAATGAGCGGTAATTCTATCCCCGGCGCGTTCAGCACGCGGGATGTCGTTTGTCTCGTCAATCCACCCGATCGCGAAGGTCATTTGAAAGAAAGGTTTGCCAGCGGAGCCGTCAGCGAGGTTGAAAGCCCAAAGGATAGCCGGTCCCACAACGATCCCGAGGTAGAACGATCCCACCGTGGCGGACCTTGTCGCTCATTCGACTAAGCAGGATTGGCGTGCCGTGTTCGCATCGGGTCGAGGCGGCGGGTCGACGGCACGACTTATGATTCCGCTGGCAAACGTCTCACCAAGTTTTTTTGCTGTCGGCGGTTGACTTCTCGATGTTGGTATCTGTGTTGGTATTGGTCAGAATCGTCCACATAAAATTGTGTGATTTCAATTGGTTGCATGCCAATATCCATTACCTGTCACGTAATGGAATGCGCTGCTTTCGCATGGTAGGTTTTCACCATGAACGCACATGCATCCGCGGCGCGAGCCGAACAAGCAAGACCCATTCACATTGGCGAGCACCTGCGCGAATGGCGGCAGCGCCGTCATTTGAGCCAGCTCGACCTCGCCGGCGAAGCCGATATTTCCGCGCGGCATCTGAGCTTCGTGGAAACCGGCCGTTCGGCGCCGTCGCGCGAAATGGTGCTCAAACTGGCGGAGCGACTGGACGTGCCCCTACGCGAACGAAATGTGCTCCTCGTCGCGGCCGGCTTTGCGCCGGCCTTCCCGCAACGCGCGCTCGACGATCCCGCGCTGAAATCGGCGCGCGAGGCGATCAACCTCGTCTTGAAGGCGCATGAGCCGAACCCGGCGCTGGCCTATGACCGGCACTGGAATCTGGTCTCGGCCAACCGCATGCTGGCGCCGATCCTGGAAGGCGTTCCGCCAAAACTGCTGAGCCCGCCCTTCAACATCCTGCGCCTCGCCTTCCACCCGGAGGGCCTTGCGCCGCGCACCGTCAATCTCGGCGATTGGGCCGCGCATCTCCTGGAGCGCTTGCATCGCCAGTGCGAGGCGACCGCCGATCCCGAACTGATCAAACTCTACAATGATCTCAAGAGCTACCCGCTGCCGGCGCGCTCAGGCCCGGTATCCGCCGACAATGTCGCGATCCCCTTCAAGCTCCGCCACAATGGCGAGGTGCTGAGCTTCATCTCCACCACCATGGTGTTCGGCACGCCGGTCGACGTGACGCTGTCGGAGCTCGCGTTGGAGACGTTCTTTCCGGCGGACGAACTGACCGCGCGGCGGCTGAAAGAGATGCAGCCGCGCGATTAGACGCGTTTACTTCGCGGTTGCGGCTTCGCATAATCCACACATGGATACGAGGGCAAAGCACACTCCCACGCCCGGCAATCCCGTCGGCGATCTCCTGCGCGGCTGGCGCAATCGTCGCGCCATGAGCCAGGCCGATCTCGCCTTCGAGGCTGGGATCTCGATCAAGCATCTGAGCTTTGTCGAGACCGGCAAGGCCGTCGGCAGCCGCGATATTCTCTTGCAGCTCGCGGGCGCGCTCGACCTGTCCCTGCGCGACCGCAATGCGCTGCTCGAGGCCGGCGGCTTTGCGAGACAATATGGCGAGCGCGATCTGTCGGCACCGGAAGTCGCCGACGCCAAGCGCGCCATCGATTTGCTTCTGAAACGGCACGAGCCGTTTCCCGCCATAGTCACTGACCGGCGCTGGAATGTGCTGCAGGCCAATAGTGCGGCGGCGCGGCTGATGACCATGCTGCTGGGCGAGGCGCGCATGCAGCGGCCGCTCAATCACATGCGGATGTTTCTCGCGCCGGACGAGCTACGACCCCATGTCGAGAACTGGCCGAAGGTTGCCGCCGCGCTCCTGATGCGCGCACGGCACGAAGCGATGGCCGCGCCGCTCGATCTGGCACTGCAATCGACCTGGCGTGAGCTGTTGAAGCTGCCCGATCTTCCCGCCGCCCAGTTCGACGAGAACGAAACGCCTGGGCCGCTCTGCGAGGTGCGCCTGCGCAAGGGCGACATCGCCGTCGGCCTGATCGGCACGGTGCTGACGCTTGGCACGCCGCAGGACATCACGCTGCAGGAGCTGCGCGTGGAAATGTTCATGCCGGCGGACGAGGCGGGCGAAGCAACGCTTGTCAATCTGGGGCGTTAACGTATTGGCGAGCAGGCAGCAAGCCGCGGCATCTCGTACCGCCACGTTCGCAACGCCCCTCAGGACAGATAGGCACTGCGTCACACGATCAGATCGTGCCCGTGGCTTTCCGCATGGTGTTGAACGACGTGGCTGTGATCATGGTCATGGTCCGCCTCCCGGCTGCCGTCGTTGGCGCCGGTGATGGTGATCGTCACCACTTGCCGGGTGCCGTCCACAGTGGCCACCGTGAAGGTATCGGTGAGCGTATCACAAGCGTTGAGCGCCTGAACCGTGCAGTTGGCATTGTCGAGCGTGTAGTTCCACACGCCGTCGGCGGTCATCGTGAAGGTGCCGTAGCCCTTATTGCTTTCAGTCGGCGAGCAAACCGCTTTGAAGGCGTCATCCACGTTGTCGACGTCGAAGTCGGTGAGTGTGCCGGTCGCAACCGGCGTGCCGCACTCCCTGCTTCCGGCCTCGATCACCGAGCCGGTCTTGTCCCCGCAAATGACGGCCGCGTCGTTGGTGCCGGTGATGGCAATCGTCACCACTTGCGGGGTGCCGTCCACGGTGGTCACGGTGAAAGTGTCCGTCAGCGTGTCACAGACGTTGAGCGCCTGCACCGCGCAGTTGGCGTTATCGAGCGTGAAGTTCCACACGCCATCAGCGGTCATCGTGAAGGTGCCGTAACCCTTATCGCTCTGTGTCGGCGAGCAAACGGCTGTGAAGGTGTTATCCGGGTTGTCGATGTCGAAGTCGGTGAGTGTGCCGGTCGCAACGGGCGTGCCGCACTCCTTGCTTCCGGCCTCGATCACCGAGCCGGTCTTGTCCCCGCAAATGACGGCCGCGTCGTTGGTGCCGGTGATGGTGATCGTCACCACTTGCGGGGTGCCGTCCACGGTGGTCACGGTGAAGGTGTCCTTCAGCGTGTCACAGACGTTGAGCGCCTGAACCGCGCAGTTGGCATTGTCGAGCGTGTAGGCCCAGACGCCATCGGTAGTCATCGTGAAGGTGCCGTAACCCTTATCGCTTTGTGTCGGCGAGCAAACCGCTGTGAAGGTGTTATCGGCATTGTCGACGTCGAAGTCGGTGAGTGTGCCGGTCGCAACGGGCGTGCCGCACTCCTTGCTTCCGGCCTCGATCACCGAGCCGATCTTGTCCCCGGAAATGACGGCCGCGTCGTTAGCGCCGGTGATGGTAATCGTCACCACTTGCGGTGTGCCGTCGACAGTGGTCACCGTGAAGGTGTCGGTCAGCGGGGTGCTATTGGCATTGAGCCCCTGCACCGCCGGGTTGGTATTGTTGAGCGTGTAGGTCCACACGCCCGCTGCCGTCATCGTGTAGGTGCCGTAGCCTTTGTCGCTCGCTGTCGGCGAGTTGATCGCTGTGAAAGTATTGGCCGGGTCGTCGACATCGGTGTCGGTGAGCATGCCGGTTGCGCTCGGCGCAGCCGGCGCGAAGTTGGCGACGGAGCCGGCTTCGATCACCGCGCTGCTCGTCGTGCCGGAAATGACGGCCGCGTCGTTCGCGCCGTCGATCGTGATCGTAAAGACCTGGCTGGCCGAGAGCGTGCCGTCCGAAACCGTGATCGTGAAGCTTTCGGTCGTAGGCGCCTTCAGCGCGTTGACGGCGTTATCGTCTGGAACATAGATGAAATCGCCCGTCGTGCTGTTGAGGTACAGCGTGCCATAGTGTCCGGTCTGCGATACGTTGTAAGTCACCCCCTCGAACACCGTGTTGCCGGTGGTGCCACTGGCAATGCTGAAGGCAAGTGGCCCGTTGGAACTAGTGGCGGCGAATGTTCCAACCGAGGCGGTGAAGGTGTCGAACACGATCGTATCGATCAGGGTCGGACCGGTCGATGCATTCAGTGTCGGCGGCGAGGGCGGTGGAGGGGGCGGGTTGACGATGTTGATTTCGATTACCGGGTTCGGCGCCACCGGCAGCGGCGGGAGCGGGTCGCCCGTCGTTGAGCCGGCGGGCTGAATAAAGTTGATCGGCTGTGGCCTCGGCGGATCGGAAAAGTAAGGGGTGCTGGAGCCGCTCGGTCCGTAGCCTTTTGCGAAGTTGGCGAGGATCGCCTGTTGCGCCGCCTGCAACTCCTCCATCCGAGCCGCAGAATTTGCGACCTGGGTCACGCTGATCGAGGAGCCTCTCTGGGTCAGCTCGACGGTCGTGCCGGGATCCTCGACGATGATGTGTCGCGGGATCGGGTCCTTGGTCCAGAGCTCGAATGTGCCATGCTCGAGATCTTTGTAGGTGATGCGGTCGTCGTCCCAGAATGTGGCGTTCGGGTCCGCCGCCTGGACATCGCTCATCGATGCGAAGGTCAGTGCTGCGAGCGACAGCATGCCGAAGCCGCCGGCATTGCCCCGGCCGAAAATGCTTCCGAGCGGCGTATCGATCAGAAGCGAACCATTCCTCGCCGTCCGGCCGGCAATGAAAGCGAAGGCACCTCTGGTGACCGCGAGCAGTGCCGAATGCGAGATGCCGTCGGGATCGCAGATGAATTCATCCAGCACCACGCGCGTGCCGTGCGACAGCACGAACAGCGTGCCGTCGATAAAGCGAATTCCGATCGTCCCGTCGCACGCGGTCTCGACCTCATCACCCTGGCAAACAGGATCGCCGACCATGACCTGAACGGCAACGCCGCCCGCACGCCTCAACGTGCCAGAGCCGATCGCCGTATCAATGGCGCCGATGACTTGGGGAAGCCCGGACGCAACGGCCTCTTCCCCGGACTCGATGTGGGACACAACTAACATTGGCTTTGACCTCGCCTGCCCAGCGTGGTTCCGCAGTCTTCTTGCTCTGGCTTGCTAACACCTGGTGGGCGCGGTCGCGGCGCCTCCGGGCAGGCAGCCAACTTCATCACACGATCAGATCGTGGGCCACATGGCTCGCAGCATTTTGATGACTGGAGCTGGCGTGGTCAACGGGATCTTGCTCCGTCGGAGAAAGGTCAGCCGTCTGTATCTCTGCAATAGCCGCCGCCGCTTCATGGGCTTCAGAAGCGTGTCCATGGCCCGCGTCTGCCACGTTGGTGGCCGCCGAATCTTGTGGACCAGCAATCTCGTCCTTGAAGTGGAATGAATCTCCGAGGTCGGTCGCGGTCGCCATTTCTGTTTGCGTAGGAGAATCGCTGGAAGCGTTTTCCGAAGCTGAGTGCGAAGCATGCTGCGATTGGCCGTGGCCGGCACTGTTGCCTGGCGCTGCATCTTGCTCAGCGACCTGCACCTCGGCGGATGGCGAAGCGTCTTCCGCGGCTGAGTGCGAAGCGTGCTGCGATTGACCGTGGCCGGCACCGTTGCCTGGCGCCGTGTCTTGTTCGGCGACCTGCACCTCGGCGGACGGCGAAGCGTCTTCCGCGGCTGAGTGCGAAGCATGCTGCGATTGGCTGTGGCCGGCACTGTTGCCCGGCGTGGCGTCGTGTTTGGCGACCTGCACGTCGGCGGACGGCGAAGCGTTTTCCGCGGCTGAGTGCGAAGCATGCTGCGATTGGCTGTGGCCGGCACTGTTGCCTGGCGCCGTGTCTTGTTCGGCGACCTGCACCTCGGCGGATGGCGAAGCGTTTTCCGCGGCTGAGTGCGAAGCATGCTGCGATTGGCTGTGGCCGGCACTGTTGCCTGGCGCCGCGTCTTGTTCGGCGACCTGCACCACAAGCTGCAACTCGGCGGTTGCACTCACCATGCTTAAGGTATGATCGGCCGTGACGCTTGTGGACGTCACGGCTACGTCGCCGGTTACCGTCGCACTGGCTTTGGCGTGGATCGGTTCATGATCGAACGTGAAGTGATCCTCCATCAGCGGTGTCGCGTGACTGTGAGGATGCTCGACGGATGATACGCTTGCCACCGTGGTGACCGCGTCACCGTGGCTGTCTTCGGTCGGGTAGGTTCGCGCTTCGCCGAAGCTGGCCAACCTGACAGAACCGACCGTATCGATCCGGTCCCGGACGAAATGGAAGCTGAAGGTCTCGTCGGCCGGCATTGTCCAGCCGACGTCCGTGACGCGCGAACTCTCGCTGACGGTCGCGTCGACCGAAGCATCGGCGGTAGCTGTCGTCAGAACAGTCCCGTCGCTTGCCGTCGTCACGAGCAGCGCAGGATCGATCCCGACGTCGGCTGCCGCGGCGGCCGCAACGGCCGCGGCGTTTGGCGGCGCGACGACGAAATCCGACTCCGCAACGGACGTAACTCCCTGCAGGTGGATTTCCACCAGGGATGCATCGCCGATATCAAGGGTTTGATCGGTCGGATTGACGTACACAATGGTCTGGTTGCTCGCGCTGTCATAGATCCAGGCGAGGGTATGCGGCGGTACGGTCGTGCTTGTCGAATCAAGGTGCATGAACGCCAGCGCGCCAAAGGCCGCCAGGTTGATCTTGTCCGACCCCGATGTGAAATCGGTGATGGTGTCGAACGGGATCGAATTGGAAACTGCCGCCGCTAAAGACGCGAAAACGTCGTCGCCGTTGCTGCCCGTCAGCCTGTTGCCGCCAGAATAGCCGGCATTGTCGAGCGTCCACGCGCCAGCCGCCGTCGTCGAGAAGGCGCCGAGGCCCTTATCGCTCTGCGTCGGCGAGCTAATCGGTGTGATCACGGAGCCGGTCGCGGTGCCGGAAATGATGGCCGCATCCTCGGTGCTGTTGACGGTTGTGGTCGCCAGCTGTGGGGTACTGCTCAAGGTGAGGCTGCTCGCAACGCTCGTGCTGCCCACAAGGTCCACTTGGAGGCTGGTCGCTGACATATCGCCGTCACTATCGACTGCTGTCACGTCGAACAGCAGATCGGTGCTGGGGATCGTCGTCACGCCGTATGTGATGTTGTTGACGGTAAAGGTGGCGTTGCCGGTTACCTCGTGATCGTACGACACCCCTATTTTATTGAATTCAGATCCGACGTAGAGCGTATAGGTCGATGTTGCGCTATCAAAGGTGTACGTGTTTACGAGGCCGGGATTCGAAGTCGTTTCGACCACGATGTGGGCGTCGCCCGATGGTTTTGGAATGCTTATGTTGAAGTCATGGATATCGGTGGTACCGTCAAAGACCTTGAAGACGACATCCGCAGTGCCGTTTCCTTGCCACTGCGTTAGATTGAAACTGACGTCCGTTTGCTCCGGCTTGAATGTCAGTACCAAGGTCTCGTGTTGATCCATTTGCAGTCCGGTGTCACCGACCGCGATGCCATTGTTCGACGCTTTGACGTGAGCAGGGGCGCCATTGAAATCGCCGGTGATGTCGAGCAGACCGTCGGGAGCGGTGAGCGACGCCTGGCCGCTGCTGGACGCTCCGAAATCGGAACCGCTTACCGTCGTCTGCTGCAGGAAGCCGACGCCCACGATTTTAAACGTGTAGTTTTTGTCTGGATTGATCAGCAGCGTAAAGAATGGATCGCTCAGCGTCCCGTTTGTATTGGTGAAGAACGCATCCAGCTCCACGCCACCGTTCACCGCGTGGGTCGTGTAGTAGAAGGTGTAATCGTCACCATTCCCGGTCACGTGTACCGACGTGATGCCGCTGCCGAGGCTCGCTGTCGCCAAATTATATCCGGTGGTACCGACGGCACCGTTGTGGACAGCCACCAGCATCGCAGCATCGCCATCCGCACCGAAATTGACGTCAAAGAAGCCAATAACAGATGCACCGTCCTTGGCCTCAATAGATGTGTGATCGAAACTCCCAATCGTCGGACCGTCGTCAGTGAGGGTCAGCCGGCTGCCGAGATCGAGGCTCGTCGTCTGGAAGTCTCCGTCCTTGTCGGTGATCGTCGCCGTCAGGTTCACAATCCCGGCGGTCAGCGACACGCCTTCGCCGCCGTCCGGGTTGGTGCCGAAAGGCTGCGTCACCGCGCGGTACTCGGTGAAGGTCACGATTCCTGTTGCTGGATCAACCGTGATGGTGAATGCCAGCGCGCCGCCGGTAGTGCCGACATGGCCTTCAATGGTGTTGCCGTTCAGGACCAGTACATCGGGCAGGCCGGTGTGCGAGTCGATCAGACCCGACGCGGTGCCGTTGCCGCCGGTGATCGACAGCGCGTAGCTGATCGTCGCACCGTCCGCCCCCTGAACCGAGGTGAACGCCGTCGAGAAGTTGCCTGACGTCGTCGTCCCCGTCGTGCTCGGCGCGGAGCCGCCCGTCAGATGCGCTTCACTCAGCGTCAGCGCCGGAGCCGTGCCCGCTGCAATCATGGGGCCGTCATCGGTGATTGTCAGCCGGCTGCCGAGATCGCGGCTCACCGTCTGGAAGTTGCCATCCGCATCAGTGACCGTCGCCCTCAGATTCACAATCCCGGCAGTCAGCGACACGCCTTCCCCGCCGTCCGGACTGGTGCCGAAGGGCTGGGTCACGGCGCGGTACTCGGTGAACGTCACCAAGCCGGTGTTCGGGTCGATCGTAATGGTGAACGCCAGCGTGCCGTTGATAGTGCCGACATGGCCTTCGATGGTGTTGCCGTTCAAGACCAGCACGTCGGCCAGGCCGGTGTGCGAGTCGATCAGTCCCGATGCCGTGCCGTCACCGCCGGTGATCGAAAGTGCATAGCTGATCGTTGCACCGTCTACCCCGTCAAAGGCCGTCGAGAAGTTGGCCGACGTCGTCGTGCCCGTCGCGTTTGGGGCGGAGCCAGCGATGTTGTCGTCGAACTCCGTCGCCGTCAGGTGCGCCTCGCTCAATATCAGTGCCGGAGCTGTCCCTGTCACAGCAATCATCGGGCCTTGGATGGTGATCGTCACCACCTGTGGCGTGCCGTCGATGCTTGCTACTGTGAAGGTATCGATCAGCGTGTCGCCGACGTTGAGGGCTTGTACCGCGCCGTTGGACTCGTCGAGCGTATAAGTCCACACGCCAGCCGCCGTCATGGTGAAGCTGCCGTAACCGCCGGCGCTTTTCGTCGGCGAAGTAACCGCTATGAAGGTATTGGCCAGGTTGTCCACGTCGGTGTCGGTCAGCGTGCCGGTTGTAATCTGCAGGCCGGGCGTGGCGTTGACGACGTCACCGGCCTCGATCACCGAACCGGCCTTTGTACCGGAGATGACGGCTGCGTCGTTGCTGCCGTTGATGGTGATCGTCACCACTTGCTTGGTGCCGTCCACGGTGGTCACCGTGAAGGTGTCGGTCAGCGTCTGACCAACATTGAGCGCCTGCACCGCCGAGTTGGTATTGTCGAGCGTGTAGGTCCACACGCCAGCCGCCGTCATCGTGAAGCTGCCGTAGCCTCTGTCGCTGTGCGTCGGCGAGCTGATCGCTGCAAAGGTGTTGGCCGGATTGTCGACGTCGGTGTCGGTAAGCGTGCCGCTCGCGGTCGGCGTGCCCGGCGCGGCGTTGGCGACGCCGCCGGCCTCGATGACCGAGCCACTCGTGGTGCCGGAAATGATGGCTGCGTCGTTGGTGCCGGTAATGGTGATCGTCACCACTTGCGTGGTGCCGTCCACGGTCGTCACCGTGAAGGTGTCGGTCAGCGTGCCACCTGCATTGAGGGCCTGCACTGCGGCGTTGGAATTGTTGAGCGTATAGGTCCACACACCGGCTGCCGTCATGGTGTAGGTGCCGTAGCCCTTGTCGCTTGTGGTCGGCGATTTGATCGCCGTGAAAGTATTGGCCGGGTCGTCGACGTCGGTGTCAGTGAGCATGCCAGTCGCGCTCGGCGTACCCGGCGCGGCATTGGCGACAGCGCCGGCTTCGATCACCGCGCCGCTCGTCGTGCCGGAAATGAAGGCCGCGTCGTTCGCGCCGTCGATCGTGATCGTAAAGACCTGGCTGGCCGAGAGCGTGCCGTCCCAAACCGTGATCGTGAAGCTTTGGGTCGTCGGCGCCTTCAGCGCGTTGACGGCGTTATTGTCGGGAACATAGATGAAAGCGCCCGTCGTGCTGTCGAGGTACAGCGTGCCATACTGCCCGATCTGCGATACGTCATACGTCACCCCGTCGAACACCGTGTTGCCGGCGGTGCCACCGGCGATGCTGAAGGTCAGGGTCGCGCTGTTGGGACTGGAGGCAACGAATTTTCCAACCGACGCGGTGAAGGTGTCGAACACGACCGTGTCGACCAGGGTCGGGCCGGTCGCCGCATTCAGCGTGGGTGGCACGGGCGGCGGAGGGGGCGGAATAAGGGGGTAGAAGATCGGATTCGGAGCCGACTCCAGCGGCGGGAGCTGATTTAGCTTCGTCGAGCTATCGGTCTGGGTAAAGTTGATCGGCTGCAGCAGCTGCTGATTGAAATAGTAGGGCGTGCTTGATCCGTTCGGGCCGTAGCCTTTCGCGAAGTTGGCGAGCACGGCCTGTTGCGCCGCCTGCAGCTCCTCCATCCGAGCCGCGGAATTTGCGACCTGGTTCACGCTGACCGAGGAGCCTCTCTGGGTCAGCACAACCGTCTCGCCGGGATCCTCGACAATGATGTGTCGCGGGATCGCTTCCTTGGTCCAGAGCTCGAATGTGCCGTGCTCGAGATCCTTGTAGGTGATGCTGTCGTCATCCAGGAATGTGGCGTTCGGGTCCGCCGCCTGGACCTCGCTCATCGATGCGAAGGTCAGTGCTGCGAGCGACAGCATGCCGAAGCCGCCGGCATGGGCGCGGCCGCGAATGCTTCCGACCGGCGTGTCGATCCGAAGCGAGCCATTCCTCGCCATCCGCCCGGCAATGAAGGCGAAGCTGCCTTTGGTGACTGCGAGCAGTGTCGAATGCGAGGCCCCGTCGGGATCGCAGACGAATTCATCCAGCACCACGCGGGTGCCACGCGACAGCATGAACAGCGTGCCGTCGATAAGGCGAATTCCGACCTGCCCGTCGGCCGCGGTCTCGATCACGTCACCCCGGTGGACGGGATCGCCAACCATGATTTCAACGGCCGTGCCGCCCGCGCGCCTCAACGTGCCGGAGCCGATCGCCGTATCAATGGTGCCGATGATTGGGGAAAGCACAGCCGCAACGGCCTGGTCCCCGGACTCGATATGGGACGCAACTAACATTGGCTTTGACCTCGCCTGCCCAGCGTGGTGCCGCAGTCTTCTTCCTCTGGCTTGCCAAAACCTGGAGGGCGCGTTCGCGGCGCCCTCCAGGCAAGCAGTCAACTTCATCACACGATCAGATCGTGAGCCGCATGGCCCGCAGCATGTTGGTGACCGGCGCTGGCGTGTTCAGCCGGATTTTGCTCCGTCAGAGAAAGGTCAGCCGTTTGTATCTCTGCAATCGCCGCCGCAGCTTCGTGGGCTCCAGAAGCGTGTCCATGGCCCGCTTCTGCCACGTCGACGGCCGCCGAATGGTCGGCACCAGCCATCTCGTCCTTGAAGTGGAATGAATCTCCGAGGTCGGTCGCGGCCGCCATTTTTGTTTGCGTAGCAGAATCGCTGGAAGCGCTCTTAGAGGCTTTGTCCGAAGCGTGGTCCGACTTGCCGTGACTTGCATCGTCGTCCGGCGTCGCGTCGTGTTCGGCGTGCTTCGTCTCGGCGGTTGCCGAAGCGCTTTCAGAGGCTTTGTCCGAAGCGTGCTCGGATTTGCCGTGACTTGCATCGCTGTCCGGCGTCGCGTCGTGCTCGGCGAGCTTCGTCTCGGCGGTGGCCGAAGCGTGTTCGGAAGCCGCGTGCGAAGCGTGCTCGGATCTGCCGTGACTTGCATCGCTGTCCGGCGTTGCACCCAGTTCGGCAAGCTGCAACTCAGCGGTTGCCGTCGCCACGCTCAAGGCATGATCGACCGTGACGCTCGTGGACGTCACGGCTACGTCGCCGGTCACTGTCGCACCGGCGCTGGCGTGGATCGGTGCATGATCGAACGTGAAGTGATCCTCCATCAGAGGTGTCGCGTGACTGTGAGGATGATCGATGGATGATACGCTTGCCAGTGTGGTGACCGCGTCACCGTCGCTTTCCTCCGTCGCGTAGGCCCGAGCCTCGCCGAAGCTGGCCAATCTGACAGAACCGACCGAATCGATCTGGTCTTTCGCGAAATGGAAGCTGAAGCTGTCGTCGGCCGGCATTGTCCAGCCGACGTCCGTGACGCGCGCACTCTCGCTCACGGTCGCATCGACCGACGCGTCGGCGGCAGCTGACGTCAGAACAGTCCCGTCGCTTGCCGTCGTCACGAGCAGCGCGGGATCGATCCCGGCGTCGGCTGCCGCGGCGGCGGCAACAGCCGCGGCCGCCGGCTCATGGACGAAATCCGACTCCGCAACGGACGTAACGCCCTGCAGGTGGATTTCCACCAGGGATGAATCGCCGATATCAAGGGTTTGATCGGTCGGATTGACGTACACGATGGTTTCGTTGCTCGCGCTGTCATAGATCCAGGCGAGGGTATGCGGCGGCACGGTCGTGGCCGTCGGAGACAGCGCCATGAACGCCAGCGCGCCAAACGCCACCAGATTTATTTTGTCGGAACCCGATTGGAAATCGGTAATGATGTCCACAGACTGATAAACAAACGTGTTGTCGCTGTTACCGCCCCTCAGCGTGTCGGCGCCAAATCCGCCGACGATAGTGTCGCTGCCCGTGCCGCTGGCCATGATCACGGAGCTGATCGCGTCGTTGGAACTGATGGCCGCATCGTTGGTGCTGTTGAGGGTGGTGGTCGCCAGAAGGGGGGTGCTGCTCAAGGTGAGGGCACTCGCAACACTTGTTACGCCCAGAAGGTCAACCTGGAGGCTGGTCGTTGACGTATCGCCGTCACCGTCGACTGCCGTCACGTCGAACAGCAGATCGGTGCTCGGGATCCTCGTTCCAGCGGCGTATGTGATATTGTTGACGGTAAACGTGGTGTTGCCGGTTTCCGCGTGATCGTACGACACCTGTAATTGATTGAATTCCGATCCAACGTAGAGCGTGTAGGTCGAAGTTGCGCTATTAAAGGTATACGTGTTTACAAGCGTGGAGTTCGAAGTCTTTTCTACCACGATGTGGGCGTCGCCCGATGGTTTTGGAATGCTTATGCTGAAGTCATGGATGTCAGTGGTACCGTCAAAGACCTTGAAGACGACATCCGCAGTGCCGTTTCCTTGCCACTGCGTCAGATTGAAACTGACGTCTGTTTGCTCCGGCGTGAATGTCAGGACCAAGGTCTCGTGTTGATCCATTTGCAGTCCGGTGTCACCGACCGCGATGCCGTTGTTCGACGCTTTGACGTGAGCAGGGGCCCCATTGAAATCGCCGGTGATGACGAGCAGACCGTCGGGCGCGGTGAGCGACGACTGGCCGCTGCTGGACGCTCCGAAATCGGAACCGCTTACAGTCGTCTGCTGAAGGAAGCCGACGCCCACGATGTCAAACCTGTAGGTTCCGTCTGGTTTGATCAGCAGCGTAAAGAATGGATCGCTTAGCGTCCCGTTTGTATTGGTGAAGAACGCATCCAACTCCACGCCGCCGTTCACCGCGTGGGTCGTGTAGTAGAAGGTGTAATCGTCACCATTTCCGGTCACGTGTACCGACGTGATGCCGCTGCCGAGGCTCGCTGTTGCCAGATTATATCCGGTGGTACCGACGGCACCGTTGTGGACAGCCACCAGCATCGCAGCTTCGCCATCCGCACCGAAATTGACGTCAAAGAAGCGAATAACAAATGCACCGTCCTTGGCGTCAATAGATGCGTGATCGAAACTCCCAATCGTCGGACCGTCGTCGGTGATCGTCAGCTGCCGGCCGAGGTCAATGCCCGCCGTCTGGAAGTCACCGTCCTTGTCGGTGATCGTCGCCGTCAGCTTCACTGTCCCGGCGGTCAGCGATACGCCTTCCCCGCTGTCCGGGTTGGTGCCGAGAGGCTGCGTCACCGGCCGGTACTCGGTGAAAGTCACGCGACCCGTCGCCGGATCAACCGTGATGGTGAACGCCAGCGCGCCGTCGGTCGTCCCGACATGGCCCTCGATCGTGTTGCCGTTCAAAACCAGCACGTCGGCCAGGCCGGTGTGCGAGTCGATCATGCCCGACGCTGTGCCGTCGCCGCCGGTGATCGACAGCGCATAGCTGATCGTCGCGCCGTCGGCGCCTTGCACCGATGTGAACGCGGTCGAGAAATCGCCCGAGATCGTCGTCAGCGCCGCGTTCGGCGCCGAGCCGTCGATGTTGTCGTCCAGCGCCGTCGCCGTCAGATGCGTCTCGCTCAGCGTCAGCGACGGAGCCGTCGCCGCGGCCGCAATCATCGGGCCGTCGTCGGTGATGCTCAGCCGGCTGCCGAGATCACGGCTTGCAGTCTGGAAGTTGCCGTCCTTGTCGGTGATCGTCGCCGTCAGGTTCACAATCCCGGCGGTCAGCGACACGCCTTCGCCGCCGTCCGGGTTGGTGCCGAAAGGCTGCGTCACCGCGCGGTACTCGGTGAAGGTCACGATTCCTGTTGCTGGATCAACCGTGATGGTGAATGCCAGCGCGCCGCCGGTAGTGCCGACATGGCCTTCAATGGTGTTGCCGTTCAGGACCAGTACATCGGGCAGGCCGGTGTGCGAGTCGATCAGACCCGACGCGGTGCCGTTGCCGCCGGTGATCGACAGCGCGTAGCTGATCGTCGCACCGTCCGCCCCCTGAACCGAGGTGAACGCCGTCGAGAAGTTGCCTGACGTCGTCGTCCCCGTCGTGCTCGGCGCGGAGCCGCCCGTCAGATGCGCTTCACTCAGCGTCAGCGCCGGAGCCGTGCCCGCTGCAATCATGGGGCCGTCATCGGTGATTGTCAGCCGGCTGCCGAGATCGCGGCTCACCGTCTGGAAGTTGCCATCCGCATCAGTGACCGTCGCCCTCAGATTCACAATCCCGGCAGTCAGCGACACGCCTTCCCCGCCGTCCGGACTGGTGCCGAAGGGCTGGGTCACGGCGCGGTACTCGGTGAACGTCACCAAGCCGGTGTTCGGGTCGATCGTAATGGTGAACGCCAGCGTGCCGTTGATAGTGCCGACATGGCCTTCGATGGTGTTGCCGTTCAAGACCAGCACGTCGGCCAGGCCGGTGTGCGAGTCGATCAGTCCCGATGCCGTGCCGTCACCGCCGGTGATCGAAAGTGCATAGCTGATCGTTGCACCGTCTACCCCGTCAAAGGCCGTCGAGAAGTTGGCCGACGTCGTCGTGCCCGTCGCGTTTGGGGCGGAGCCAGCGATGTTGTCGTCGAACTCCGTCGCCGTCAGGTGCGCCTCGCTCAATATCAGTGCCGGAGCTGTCCCTGTCACAGCAATCATCGGGCCTTGGATGGTGATCGTCACCACCTGTGGCGTGCCGTCGATGCTTGCTACTGTGAAGGTATCGATCAGCGTGTCGCCGACGTTGAGGGCTTGTACCGCGCCGTTGGACTCGTCGAGCGTATAAGTCCACACGCCAGCCGCCGTCATGGTGAAGCTGCCGTAACCGCCGGCGCTTTTCGTCGGCGAAGTAACCGCTATGAAGGTATTGGCCAGGTTGTCCACGTCGGTGTCGGTCAGCGTGCCGGTTGTAATCTGCAGGCCGGGCGTGGCGTTGACGACGTCACCGGCCTCGATCACCGAACCGGCCTTTGTACCGGAGATGACGGCTGCGTCGTTGCTGCCGTTGATGGTGATCGTCACCACTTGCTTGGTGCCGTCCACGGTGGTCACCGTGAAGGTGTCGGTCAGCGTCTGACCAACATTGAGCGCCTGCACCGCCGAGTTGGTATTGTCGAGCGTGTAGGTCCACACGCCAGCCGCCGTCATCGTGAAGCTGCCGTAGCCTTTATCGCTCTGCGTCGGCGAACTGATCGCTGTGAAGGTATTGGCCGCATTGTCGACGTCGATGTCGATGAGCGTGCCGGTCGCGGTCGGCGTGCCCCGCACGGCATTGGCGACACCGCTAGCCTCGATCAGGGTGCCGGTCGTGGTGCCGGAAATGACGGCCACGTCATTGCTGCCGTTGATGGTGATCGTCACCACTTGCTTGGTGCCGTCGACGGTGGTGACCGTGAAGGTATCGGTCAGGGTGTCGCCCACATTGAGGGCTTGCACTGCGGGGTTGGAATTCTTGAGCGTATAGGTCCACACACCGGCTGCCGTCATCGTGAAGGTGCCGTAGCCCTTGTCGCTTGCGGTCGGCGAGTTGATCGCTGTGAAAGTATTGGCCGGGTCGTCGACATCGGTGTCGGTGAGCATGCCGGTTGCGCTCGGCGTACCCGGCACGGCATTGGCGACGGCGCCGGCTTCGACCACCGCGCCGCTCGTCGTGCCGGAAATGAAGGCCGTGTCGTTCGCGCCGTCGATCGTGATCGTAAAGACCTGGCTGGCCGCGAGCGTGCCATCCGAAACCGTGATCGTGAAGCTTTGGGTCGTCGGCGCCTTCAGCGCGTTGACGGCGTTATTGTCGGGAATATAGATGAAATCGCCCGTCGTGCTGTTGAGGTACAGCGTGCCATAGTGCCCGGTCTGCGATACGTCGTACGTCACCCCCTCGAACACCGTGTTGCCGGCGGTGCCACCGGCAATGCTGAAGGTCAGGGGCCCGTTGGAACTAGTGGCGACGAATTTTCCAACCGAGGCGGTGAAGGTGTCGAAGACGATCGTGTCGACCAGGGTCGGGCCGGTCGCCACATTCAGCGAGGGTGGCACGGGCGGCGGAGGGGGCGTAATAAGGGGGTAGTAGATCGGATTCGGAGCCGATTCCAGCGGCGGCAGCTGATTTTGCGTCGTCGAGCTATCGGTCGGGTTAAAGTTGATCGGCTGCAGCAGCTGCTGATTGAAATAGTAGGGCGTGCTTGATCCGTTCGGGCCGTAGCCTTTCGCAAAATTGGCGAGCACAGCCTGCTGGGCTGCCTGCAATTCCTCCATGCGGGCCGCGGAATTCGCGACCTGGTTCACGCTGACCGAGGAGCCTATCTTGGTAATTACGACCGTCTCGGCAGGATCCTCGACGATGATGTGTCGCGGGATCGCTTCCTTGGTCCAGAGCTCGAATGTGCCGTGCTCGAGATCCTTGTAGGTGATGCTGTCGTCATCAAGGAATGTGGCGTTGGGGTCCGCCGCCTGGACATCGCTCATCGATGCGAAGGTCAGTGCTGTGAGCGACAGCGTACCGAAGCCGCCGGCATGGGTGCGGCCGCGAATGCTTCCGACCGGCGTGTCGATCCGAAGCGAGCCATTCCTCGCCATCCGCCCGGCAATGAAGGCGAAGCTGCCTTTGGTGACTGCGAGCAGTGCCGAATGCGAGGCACCGTCGGGATCGCAGATGAATTCATCCAGCACCACGCGCGTGCCGTGCGACAGCATGAACAGCGTGCCGTCGATAAGACGAATTCCGACCTGCCCATCGGCCGCGGTCTCGATCTCATCACCCTGGCAAACAGGATCGCCGACCATGACTTCAACGGCAACGCCGCCCGCACGCCTCAATGTGCCAGAGCCGATCGCCGTATCAATGGTGCCGATGATTTGGGGAAGCACGGCCGCAACGGCCTCTTCCCCGGACTCGATGTGGGACGCAACTAACATTGGCTTTGACCTCGCCTGCCCAGCGTGGTGCCGCAGTCTTCTTGCTCTGGCTTGCCAACACCAGGAGAGGGAAATGGTCTGGCGCCGGCAGCCTAGGCTGCCCGCGGAAACGTCTGATCCAAATAACTCAATCTCTTCAAGGAGAAAGACGTGTTTAGGCGACGTCAAGAAGCTTCTTGTTCGCCGCGAATGCGTCCGGCCCCTCAAGAATTATTGAATTCAACTTGGAACCCAGCATGCGCCCTTTTGATGGCCTCGCGCAAGCCCCGAGACTAGTATAAAGAGGGGTAGGGATTTTGATTGGGCTGGCCGCCAGTGGCCGGTCAGTATTAGACTGTCGCGCATTACATAGTTGCCCGTCGTTCGTTCAGTCGCGGACTGCAACCAGAACGCGATCTTCTCGAGAAAGGGGGGATCATGTGCACTCGTAAAGATATTGTGTTAGTGGCCGGTTTTGCTTTGGCTCTAACAAGCTTTTTCCCCGCTCCTTCCGAAGCTCAGATCGGGCAGACGCGGCCGCCTGTTCAGGATGTCCAGGTTAAACCCATTGGCAAAGTCGTCGTCGCGACGGGTTCGGTCTCGATCGAACGTACGAGCGCGGTTGTCGTTCAGGCAAACGTCGCTGGCCAAACAGGCGAGACCAAGGTGGGTGACCTCGTGTATCAGGGCGATGTGGTCAAGACCGGGGCTGATGGCCGTATCGGCATCAACTTTGCCGACGGCAGCTCGTTCAATCTGTCGAGCAATGCGCGCATGACGTTGGACGAATTCGTCTACGACCCCAACGGCAAATCCAACTCGACCTTTTTCAGCTTGACCAACGGAACGATGACTTTCGTTGCCGGCGGCATCGCCAAGACTGGCGATATGAAGGTCGATACGCCAGTCGCAACGATGGGCATCCGAGGCACCACGCCGCACGTTGAAATTTCGAATGATGGCGGGGTGAAGTTTTCGACACTCATCGAAGAGGGCAAGGGTAAGCTTGCAAAGAAGCCCGGGCCCGTCGCGCCGCAACGAGCCGAACAGCTAGACAAGTTCAAGCCGAACATCTGTCGAGGATGCTAGGAAGCTTGACAATGGGATTTGGCGCAAGAAGCGGCATCGTCGCCGGCGCGGCGACGCTTCTTGCCCTGCTGTTGTTGGAGTCGCCGGCGGCGGCGCAGGATGCAAAGCCGAACTATGTGAAGAATATCGAATTGTGCAACGGCGCGGGACGCACCTCACCCGAAGCCCGGATTGAAGGTTGCACGGCGCTCATCAATGGGACTCAAAGCGGCGCAGCCGCCCTGCCGATCGCCTATAACAATCGCGGCAATGCGTACGCCGCAAAGGGCGACCTCGACCGCGCCATCCAGGACTTCGATCAGTCGATCAAGCTAAATCACACTTACACCAAAGCATTCAACAACCGCGGCGTGGCCTACCTGAGGAAGGGCGAATACGACGTTGCGATCAAGGCTTTCGATGAAGCGATCAGCCTCAGGCCCGATTACGGCGAGGCCTTCGCCAACCGCGCGGAAGCCTACCTGAAGAAGCAGGAATACGATCGCGCGGCGCGGGATTTTGACGAGGCAATCCGCATCGACCCCGGCTTGCAGGCCGTGTGGCACGGGCGCTGCTGGACGCGTGCCATCCTCGGCGCTTTGCAGGGGGCGCTGGAAGACTGTGCCAAGGCGCTGCAGTCGGAGCCGCAAAGCGCCGCGGCGTATGACTCGCGCGGTCTGATCCGCCTGAAGATGGGACAACTCGCTGCGGCCATCGACGATTACAATTCAGCGCTGCGCTTCGATCCGAAGTTGGCGAGCGCGCTCTATGGCCGCGGCTACGCCAGACTCAAGAATGGCGACAAGGCGGGCAGCGACAGCGATATGGCGGCAGCCAGGACCATCGACGCCGAGATCGGTGACAATTTCGCGCGCTATGGCGTGCGGTAGGGACCGGTTGTGGTTCGGCGACGACTAGCAGTCGGATGTCCCCTCAAAGACCCGCGACGCTCCGGGCTCAGCGCTTTTTGCCGGCTTTGAATGGACCGTCATGCAAGTCTGGCACTTGAAGACATGCACGGCGGCGTAGCCGCCGATAGCCGGCAGCGTTCCCAGATAAAGCACGTCCTTGCCGCACGAGCGGCACCCAATCGCGGCTGAAATCGTCCGAACCATGACAAAACGCTCGATCACGCAACGAATCAAAAATTGATCATTGCGGGAAAGAGAACGCCGGATGATGGCTAATCGCTGGCAGCCGGAGGCCGTGGTTCTACGGTCCGCCAGGTCATACTCCTGAAACAAAACTGCCCGGTCGTCATGCCGGCGACGAGGTGTCGGAAGTGACGCTTGCAAGACCTGCGGGCGCGGCAACAGCGCCGGTACTTAACCCGTCACCTGGCCTTCCGGTTCATCACTGAGCCAGCGATAAACAAAACCTCCAGCCGCGCCACCGATGATTGGCGCCACCCAGAACAACCAAAGCTGCTGCAGCGCCCAGCCGCCAACGAACAGGGCGGGGCCGGTGCTGCGCGCCGGATTGACCGACGTGTTGGTCACGGGGATGCTGATCAGGTGGATGAGCGTCAGCGCGAGGCCGATGGCGATCGGCGCAAATCCGGCCGGTGCCTTGCCGTGGGTTGCTCCCATGATGACGAAGAGGAACATCGCCGTCAGCAGGGCTTCCGCCAGGAAACAAGCGCCCAGCCCGTACTTGCCCGGCGAGTGTTCGGCATAGCCGTTTGCCGCAAAGCCTGCAGCAACGTTGAAGCCGGGGGCTCCACTGGCGATGTCGTACAGCACGGCGGCTCCCGCAATTGCGCCGATCACCTGCGCCACGATGTAGGGGAGCACGAGACGGACGGGAAACCGGCCTCCGCATGTCAGGCCGACGGTAACTGCTGGATTGAGATGGCATCCGGAAACATGGCCGATGGCGTAGGCCATGGTCAGCACGGTCAGGCCGAAAGCCAGGGATACGCCGAGCAACCCGATTCCCACTTGAGGGAACGCTGCCGAGATCACGGCGCTTCCACAGCCACCGAAGGTCAGCCAGAACGTGCCTATCGCCTCGGCCGCAAGACGCTTTCCGTTCATGGCAATTCTCCGCTGAGAGTACCACCGCGCCGGTACATCGAAGCAGAATACTACTACAAAGTCAGAACTGATCTAGCGCAGCATTGCTGACACACCGTGCCCCAAAGCTGCCATAGACCCTTTGCGGGCCCGAGGCGCCGCGTTTGACTTTTGCCGGCGCGCGTCCCGCGGCTCAGGACGCCTGAGCCTGCGCCTCGCGCCGCTCGAACGTCATGGCTTGCATCACCTCGGCAAACGGCCCCTTGCGATCGCTCAGCGTCGCCATGGTGAGCCCCGCGCCGCCGGCGCCAACGCGGGTGCGCGAGCGGATCAAAATCCATTCACCCACAGGCTGGCGGAAGAAATACAGGCTGATCTCGGGATTGATGAAGGTCCATTCCCGCATGTCGACGATCTGCGCGACGCCGCTGGAGAAATCTGCGGCCTGTACCGCCTGCAGCAGCGGCGTGTTGGCCTCGCCCTCGACCATGGGCACGTCGAGCCGCATCCATGCCGCCGCGGGGCCGGGCTTTTCCAGCGCGCCCTCGATCAGCCGCACCGAGACGTTCTGGAAGTAGCGGCTCCAGCGCTGCGCAAAGCCGGGCGGCGGCGTGCCGCTCTCGGGCGACGCATCGGCGCCCGAGACCTTGGCGAAGGGATCGACCGGAGACTCGCTGCCTTGCGCTGTCAGTAGCGCCGTGCACCGGCCGATCTCGGTCTCGCCGTCCATCAGCCTTACCTGCAGTGTTTTTGCTTTTCGGCCGTCGCGCAGCATTTCGCTCGCGAGGCCGAAGGCACGCAGGCCTGCGGGGCGCCAGAGATCGAAGGTAAGGCGGCGTACCGCGAATCCGGAAGCGTTCGCCAGCCGCTCCACCTCGCGCGTCATCAGCGCGGTGGTGGCGCTGCCCTGCAGCATGTCCGGTGACCACGGTCCGCCCGCCTGTTCGGTGGCGCGGAACAAGGGGCCTTCGGGCTTGAAAATGGCGGTCATGGGCGTCTCCGCTGGGCATTCGTTGGCCAATTGCTACGGTGGCCTTCCGAATCCCACAATAACCGCGGAGGTTATGTTGGGTGAGGCATGCGGCGGCCGGCCTTGTTCGGCCGCTGGATCGGCCTATCTTCCGGGCTCCATTCCAGCCGGGAGAAGCCCAGGAGAAACCTCATGAGCGACCTGAAGCCCCTGAAGCTCGACATCGTCTCCGACGTGGTCTGCCCCTGGTGCTATATCGGCAAACGCCGCATCGAGAACGCTTTAGCGCTGGTGCCTGATGTACCCGTTGAAGTGCGCTGGCGGCCGTTCTTCCTCAATTCCTGGGTGCCGCGCGAGGGCATCAGCCGCGAGGAATATCTCACCGCGAAATTCGGCTCGGTCGAGGCCTACAAGGGCATTGCTGGCCGTGTCGTGCAGGCCGCGGGCGAGGAGGGGTTGAGCTATCATCCCGAGCTCGTCAAGCGCCAGCCCAACACCATCGATTGCCATCGCCTGATCCATTGGGCCGAGCAGAAGGGCAGGGCCGCAGAGATGAAGCAGCGGCTGATGGAGCTCTATTTCCGTGACGGCGGCGATCTCACCGACGTCAATGTGCTGGTGCAGGCGGCCGCCGATGTCGGCCTCGATGCAGAGGACGTGCGCAAGCGGCTTGCCACCGACGAGGACGTCGAGCTGATCTCCTCCTGGGCGCAGGAAGCCTCCGACAAGGGCATCTCGGGCGTTCCGACCTTCGTGTTCGCGCAGAAATACGCCGTGTCTGGCGCGCAGCCGGCCGAGCAGCTCGCCCGCGCCATCCGTCAGGTGTCGGCCGAGATCAACGCGCAGGCAGCGGAGTAGCGATGGAAGTCCAGGCAATCGTGTACGAGGCCGAAGAAGGCGGCTATTGGGCCGAGGTGCCGGAGATCCCGGGCTGCGCAACTCAAGGCGACAGCTTTGACGAACTCGCTCAGAACTTGGTTGAAGCTGTCGCGGGTTGCCTTGCGGCGCTTCAAGCGCCCTTCAAATAGTAATTCGCCTTCTTGCCGAGCGCGATGCGGCGGAGCACGCGGCGCATCGCCATCGAGCTGCGCAGCGGCTCGAGAGCGGTGGTGACCGTACGATAGAGGGCGAGCTTCAGCGCATCGAGCGCCGGTTGCTTGCCCGGCGGCTTTTGCGGCAGGCCGATGCCGCGCAGCCATGAATTGAAGAAGTGCAGGTCGTTGTTGCGGCGAACCGCGCGCGTCTTCCAGGTGATCGCCATCGAGATCGAATAGGAACCGGCGGTGCGCACCCAGTGCGGCCACTGATAGGGCACGTAGCAGCCGTCGCCTGCGAACAGATGAAACTCTGTCGCGCGTGACGCAAAGCGCTCGTCGAATTTCAAATTGCGATGCTTGGTCATCGAGCGCTCGATCTCGGCGTCGTCGACGATCGTGCGGTCGGTGTTGTCGTAGATGGTGAAGAACTTTTCGCCGTGGATGTGGACGAAGAAATTGTCTTCGCTGTCGAGATGGAACGGCGTCGTCGCATTCGGCGAGGACACGAACAGAAACCCCTCGACCTGCTCGAAGCCTGCATCGAGCAGGCTGTTGCAGCCGCGCGCGCGGGCAACCGACAGCAGCGTGTCTTCCAGAAGCTTGCGATATTCCGGCGAATTCTCCACGCGCTTGAGCACCATCCAGGCTCCAGCGGTCTCGATACGCTTCACGATCTCGACCGGATCGAGATCGACGGAGGGAATCCCATCCGGATCCTGGCTGATCGCGACCTTGCCGGAATTATATTCGATCAAGTCGCGCGGCAGCTCAGCGGCGAGCCGCGCGATGCGCGGCAGGCTCAAGAGCGGATGGCCGGCAAGCTTGTGCCGGATCGCAAACGGTCTCAGCGGGAAATCGCGGCGCAGCGCCGCGTTGGCGGCACTGATGACGGGCGCGACGGCCGTGGTGTTGTTCATGCGGACTTCTCCTGACGGTGTTCGCGGCACTGCCGGAGCAGGCGAACGGTGCGGCGGGCAGGTTCGCGGATAGCGTGGCGCAACGCCAACGCGGCGCGGATCAGCGTCACGACCGGATCGCGGCGCCGCAACGGAATGAGCACGTCGCCGATGGCGAGACGCCCGCGCCAGATCGGATTGATCATGGGATGGTCGGGTGCTGCGGTAGAATCAGCGAAGCGGATCGCCGGATCGGCGCAGAGATGCCGCGTCAGCTCGAGCGTGAGCTGCACGCCCGGCGAGAATTTCGCAAAACGCTCGTCGACGCCGAGCTTGAAGAAGAAGGCGCGATCCCGATGGCGCAGCACAATGCCGGCGGCGACCGGCACGTCACCGGCGGAGAGCGAAACGATCTCGCACTGGCCGGTGGCCGCCAGTGCCACAACGGCGCGGCGGATGAAGGCGGCATCGCCCGCATCCTGCATGAGCGCGGTGCCGCGCTTGGCCTTCCAGCCGCTGGCTTCGAGCGCAAGGAACGTCTCGAGGGCGGAGGCGACGGCCTCGGGTGTGTGCGCGATGTCGAAACGCACCGCACCGTGCTCGGCAAGGCGGTTGCGCTGGCGGCGCAGCTCTTTCAGTTTCTTCGCGCCCAGTGCTTCCTGCAGCAGCTCATCGGCATCGCGCGTGGCATCGAGCGCCGCACGCAGATGCGACTGCAACAACCTTGGCCGCAAGCCGTCGCGGCGCAATTCTTCGCGGAACGCGCGCATCGCGGGACCATCGAGCGCTGCCGCGCGAAAAATCAGGGCGTGGGCGCCGGCGGCGCGAGCCTGACGCATGATCTCGAGCGCGGCGGCTTCCGCCTGCGCGCTATCGAGCAGCGGCGTGCACAGCGTGCCATAGGGTTCGGCGCTGACCAGCGCCGGCAGTGGAATCTTCCAGGCGCGCCACAGCGAAATGACAGGCACAAGCCCGGTCAGGCGCGCATCGCGCCACGCGGCGAGTGCGGAAGCGCCGGTCCGGCCGCGCGCCGAGGCGTCCACGGCCAATTCCCAATCGGGCAGATAGTAGCCGTTCGGCTCGACCGCGCGATCAGCGAGCGCGCCCCAGGCATCGGCATTCACGGTGGCGAGCGGCACAAGCGGGCTCGACGCGGCGCGCAGCGCCGTGGCATCTCGCAACGATGCGCGGTGACCCAAGACTGTGTCGGCAATGTCGGCCACGTCCGCAAATCCCCGTGCGCGATGGGCGAACGTCGTTATTCCCTTAAGAGCGTCCGTCTTCCTCGCGCTGAAGCCGCAAGCTACTGGAAAAGGTTGGACAAACCCGCTGGTCCGATCCGCGAAATTGAGCGGTAGTGTTAACTCGCCGTTTACCTTGCCGCCGATGGCGCTAATGTCGGCGCATCGTTTTCGCGTGTGCGGAGGCCGAAATGACGGCGACTTCTTTCACTCCCATCGCTTCCGCCGCCGGCGGCGCGCTGATCGGGCTTTCCGCGGTGCTGCTCATGGCCTTCAAGGGACGCATCGCCGGCGTCAGCGGTATCGCCGCGCGCCTGCTGCCTCCTTACGAGGACAAGGAATTTTCCGGACGGCTCGCCTTCGTCGCCGGTCTCGTCGCAGCACCCGTGCTGGTGTGGCTCGCGACGGGGCGTTTCCCGGCACAAAGCATCGAGGCGGGCATGCCGGTGTTGATGCTGGCCGGGCTTCTGGTCGGCTTCGGTTCGGTGTGGGGCAATGGCTGCACCTCCGGCCACGGTGTCTGCGGGCTGTCGCGGCTCTCGGTGCGCTCGCTGGTCGCGACGGCCACCTTCATGGCCACTGCCATCATCACGGTCTTCCTTGTCCGGCATTGGGGGTAGGGATCATGGCCGTTCTTCTGCAATTCATCACCGGACTCGTCTTCGGCCTCGGGCTGATCGTGTCCGGCATGTCGAACCCCGCAAAGGTGCTCAACTTCCTCGATTTCGCCGCCATTCGCAGCGGCACCTGGGATGCGAGCCTCGCCTTTGTGATGGCAGGCGCGATCGCGGTGACCTTCATCGGCTTCAAGCTCGCGCTCAAATGGTCTCAGCCGGTCTTCGGCGAGAAATTCCATCTGCCGACGAGAGAAGACATCGACGCGCGCGTCGTCGCGGGGCCCGCAATCTTCGGCGTCGGCTGGGGATTGTCGGGCTTCTGTCCTGGACCTGCAGTCACCGCGCTCGGCTTCGGCACGTCTTCTGCGGTGATCTTCGTGGCGGCGATGCTCGCAGGCATGTGGCTGGCGCGTTTCATCGCCAACCGCCCGTCGATGTCTGACATCGTCACGCCGGCCGATCGGGTCGGGATGTGATCGCACGCTAGGTCGAACTGTCCCGAAGCACCCGCCGCATCCTTCGGACCGCCTCGCGGATCGCCCGCTCATTGATACCGGCATATCCAAGGATCAGCGCCGGCGGCAGCTTTCGTCTGATCGCAAACTCCGACAGGGGCCGTGCATCGATACCGGCTTTGGCCAGCTCCGATGAGATTTGCCGGTCGTCGGCCTCGCGTGGCAGGCGGCCGAGCAGGTGCAGTCCCGCCGGCGCCGCGTCGATCCGGATATCGGGAATCGGGTCGCGTTCAACTGCGGCAATCAAGGCCTGCTGCCGGCGCGCATAGAGCGCGCGCATCCGCCGAACGTGGCGGGCGAAATGTCCCTCGGATATGAAGCGCGCCAGCGCCGCCTGCTCGAGCCGCGGCGGATGCCGGCTGGCAAAGAAGCGCGTTACCAGGAAGGCGTGGATCAGATCCCGCGGCACGATGAGATAGGCAAGCCGCAGGGCGGGAAACATCACCTTGCTGAAAGTGCCGAGATAGATCACGCGTTGATCGCGATCGAGCCCCTGCAGTGCGGCCAACGGCCTGCCGGCATAGCGATATTCGCTGCTGTAGTCGTCCTCGATGATCCAGGCGCGCGCGGTTTTCGCCCAGTCCAGCAGTTCCAGCCTGCGCCGCAGGCTCATGGTAACGCCCATGGGAAATTGATGGGACGGCGTTACATAGGCCAGCCGCGCCTTCGCGGCAGCACGGATGCCGCGCTTGACATCAAGACCTTCCTCGTCGACCGGCACGGCAACAGGCTCTGCTCCCGCGCTGACCAGCGCGCCATAGGCAGTGGGGTAGCCCGGGTCCTCAATCCATGCCCGCTGTCCTTCCTCGACCAGCACACGAATGGCCAGATCGATACCCTGCTGTGCGCCGGCCACCACGACGACGTTGTCTGCCGTACAGCGCACACCCCGCGCAGTCCCCAGATATTCCGCGATCGCCTGCCGAAGTCCGCTGTGGCCCCAGCCGTAATCGAGCAGTTCGGCGCCTCCCTCACGCCAGCAGCGCACCAAAAGACGTTGCCACAAGGCGTGCGGAAACTGGTCGAGCGCGGGCGTGACGCGAAACGCGCGGGTGCGTCCGGCATCGCCCCACGGCTCTCGCGGATAGATCGACAGCAGCTTGGCGGTGCGGCGCGACAGCGGACGCGCGCTGTTCACCGCCGGCTGCGCAATCGGTCCGCGCGGTTCGACCTGCAGGAGGTGCTCGGGCAATTGCGAGGCAACGTAAGTGCCCGCGCCGATACGGCCCTCGACATAACCTTCGGCGATCAATTGCTCGAAGGCCAGATGCGCGGTGTTGCGGGCGACGCCCAGATGTTCGGCGATGGCGCGGGTCGACGGCAGCCTTGAGCCAGGCGCGAACTGACCTTCGCGGATCGCTCGCGCCAGACCTTCGTAGAGCTGGCGAAACTGCGGTGTGCCGGCCTGGGGGTCGACAATGATCGCCGGCATGAACGGGCCCGCATCGGCGGCCTTGGGCTTTGCGGCCATCGGAAGTGTCCTTCGTGATTTTGCAAAAGTGGCTCTTCTTGCATCCAATTTAAGGGACTACGGATTGCGGACACACTTGGTTTCACCAACGCCGTGGTTCGGCGGCAGTCATTCGGAATCCCATGGATTCCGAAGCAGAGGAGTCGTGTCATGAGAATAAACGCAATGTTGCCCGGGGCGCTGCTGCTTGCCGCAGGCATGGCCCAAGTCACCTTGTCCGCCTTCGGCCAATCGCCCCCTGCCGCGCCGGCGCCCGCACCGGCAGCGGCGCCACCGGCAAAATTCGAGACCACCAAGGTGGCCGATGGCGTCTATACGTTCCGCTACCTGTTTCACCGCAATGTTTTTCTGGTGACCAGCGACGGCGTGATTGCGACCGATCCGATCAGCCCGGATGCGGCGGCCGCGATGATGGACGAGATCAAGAAGGTCACCGACAAGCCGGTGAAATATGTCATCTACTCGCACAATCACTATGATCACGCGCTGGGCGGCAAGATCTTCAAGGATGCAGGTGCGAAGTTCGTTTCGCAGGAAAACTGCATCGATGAATTCCGCAGGCATCCGAATCCGGCGCTGGTGATGCCGGACGAGACCTACAAGGACAAGCGCGATCTCACCCTCGGCGACCGCACCGTCGAACTCCGCTATTTCGGGCGCAACCACGGCAACTGCATGACCGTGATCCGGCTGCCGAAGGAGAAGATACTCTTCGCCGTCGATATCGTCAGCTACAAGCGCACCGCGTTCCGCATCATGCCGGATTACTGGCCGGTCGATTGGATCGCCTCCCTGAACGAGATCGACAAGCTTGATTTTGAGCGGGTCATTCCCGGTCATGGGGCGCCCGTGATTCCTCGCGAGGCGGTGCGCCTGACGCGCGAATACCTCGAGGATTTGATGGCGGCCGTGCAAACCGCGATGAAGGAAACGCACGACCCCGAGAAACTGAAGCAGACCGTCAAGCTGCCGAAATATCAGGATTGGGCCAACTATGAGGTCGCGCTGCCTCTGAACATCGAGCGCGTGTGGGCGCATTACGAACTCGGCTGGTGATCGCACGGATCCAGCAATCTTGCGAAGCGGGGGTGTTCACCCCCGCTTTCCCGCCACCCGATCCGGAAGCTTCAAGATGAATGCCGTGAACAAGTGCGTGCGGTCGCTGATTTTGGTGCTGGCGATGGCCGCGCCGCGCGCTGGTGTAGCCGAGGACGCCGCGACGATCATTGTCGATCGCCTTCGCCAGTCCTGCCCGATTGCCGAGCCCGGCAAGGAGCAGGCGGCATACGAAACCTGCCGGGCGGCGCTGTTCGCCGACGAGCGGCTGCATGCGCTGTTCTCGCCGGCGTTGCGCTGGGGCGGCGACGTGCCCGGCAAGAGCCTTGCTGAGCTGGAACTGACGCATTTCGACCCGCGGGTGCTGGCGGGTCTCTATCTGTCGCTGTTCGAAACGACGGGGCGTGTGAGCACGGCAACCGATGCGACCGGGCGCCATGTGGCGATCAGCTTGCAGGTCCGCTTTCGCAACGGGCTTAGCCCCGGACAATTCCCTTATCCGTTCTGGCATTCGCCGGCCAAATGGACGGCCTATGAGAACGCCAATCAGATCATCTTCTACCTCAACCGCGACAGTGGCCTGATTGACGTCGTGCTGCGATCAACGCGAGGGTCGGAAGAGGGCCTGCCACCTGTCCGCTCGGCCACCCCGCCTGCATTCGACGGCCGATGGGTGTGGAACAGCGCCGAGGGCAGGCCGCAGCCGTCGACAGGCTGGTTCGACGGTTTGCTGCATCAGGATAATCCCCATCTCGGCGACGTCGTCGACGGTTACCGCAGATTTGCAACCACGATGCGCAACGCTGCCTGCCTCTCCTGTCATGTGCCGTCAAATCCCGCCGGGGCCAGGACGCTGGTGCTGCTGCAGACGCCGGCGCACGCGGCCGGCGAGATCAAGCGCGTCCTGCGTGCGGTGCGCGCGGGCAAGATGCCGATTGAGGATTGGGGCGATCCGGCGCCGCTGGAAGAAGGTCTGCGGCAGATTCTGCTGTCGGAGGGGCAAGCGTTTTCAGACGCCGTCGACCAGGCGCTGGCCTGGGAACGACAGGCCCATGAACCCGCAATCAGCCGCTGATGTCAGTCACAGGAGGACGTCCATGAAACCCGCTCACGCCATTTATGCTGGATTGCTTGCCGCTGCGATTGCCATCGGCTGGTCCGGAATGAAAGCCAAAGCGGACTCGCCGGCCGACATGCTGAAGTCGTTGCGTGCCGGCGGTTACACGATCTATTTCAGGCATGCAGCGACCGAACCCAATCCGAACGAAACCGGCAGTCCGGCGAACGATGATTGCGCGCATCAACGCAATCTCTCGGAGCGCGGGCGCGAACAGGCCCGCGGCATTGGCGCTGCGGTGCGCAGGCTGGAAATCCCGGTCAACCAGGTGCTGGCGGGACCGCTCTGTCGCACGATGGAGACGGCGCGCCTCATCTTCGGCCGGTCTCGGTCCGAGCCCGATGTTCGCGGGGGCGGGCTGGGCCAGCCGGATTATCCGGGGCTGCGACGAATAGTTGCACAGGTCCCGCCTGCCGGTTCGAACAACGCAATCGTCGGGCATGGCCATCAATTCCAGGCCGTCGCCGGGGCGAGTGCCGAACTTGCCGAGGGCGAAGCCGCCATCGTCAAGGCTGACGGCAAAGGTGGCTTCAAGATCGTGGCGCGGATTGCAAGCGAGGCGTGGAGCCGCTTTCCTCATTGAGGGGCGCGGCCGCGATCGCCAAGTTCAGGCGGCCCGAGAAAGCTCTCGGCGTGGTCGCCTGAACGCGCCTTAGGCGATCGCCTTTTCCGGCGCACGCTTTGCCGCGAGGAACTGCTCCTCCAGCGCCCCAACCGGCATCGGCCTGCCGAAGAAATAACCCTGGCCCTCTTCGCAGCCCATGGTGGCGAGCAGGTCTGCGGTGGCGCGGGTCTCGATGCCTTCGGCGATCACCGACAGCCCGAGCTGCTTGCTCAACCCGATGGTCGAGGACACGATCGCCGCGTCGTCGGAATCGGTAAGCAGGTCGCGCACGAAGGAGCGGTCGATCTTGAGGCCGTCGAGCGGGAATTTCTTCAGGTAGCTCAAGCTCGCAAAGCCGGTGCCGAAATCGTCGAACACCAGGCGCACACCGAGCTTCTGGATGCGCAGGAAGGTGTCGAGCACGCGCTGCTCGTCCTTGAGCAGGATGTCCTCGGTGACTTCGAGCTCGATGAGCTGTGGCGTGACGCCGGTGGCGGCCAAAACCTCGGCGACTGCCTTGGCGAGGTCGCCGGAC
>Ga0081540_1000584_pt1 | contig 35133 bp, 35 predicted proteins | sample TabmetS2T1R1_FD_71024 | JGI IMG/M metagenome (GOLD analysis project Ga0081540, IMG submission 71024) | Tabebuia heterophylla rhizosphere microbial communities from the University of Puerto Rico - S2T1R1 | ecosystem: Host-associated > Plants > Roots > Rhizosphere ...
CTCCGACTACAGCGTGCTGATGCTCATCGGCCCGCTCGTGCGCGGGCTCGCGGCCGACGCGCCCGGGGTGTTCGTCGAGGTCCTCCCGCGCCTGGCCGACGCGTCGAGGGCGCTCGTCAACGGCGACGTCGACCTCGTCATCGAGCCCCCGGAGATCATGGGCGACGTCGACCTCGAGTCGCTGCGCCTGTGGGACGACCGCTGGACGTGCTGCGTCTGGGAGGGCAACACGCGCGTGGGCAAGCGCATGACGATGGAGCGCTACACCGCGCTCGGGCACCTCATCTACTCGATGGGCAGCGCCGGCCAGCCCGTCGCGCTGCCCGACCTCCACCTCGCGCGGCTGGGCGTCCCGCGCCGCATCGAGGTGAGCGTCGAGACCTTCCTGCTGGCCCCGTTCCTGCTGCAGGGCACCGACCTCGTGACCCTCATCCCCAAGCGCGCCGAGGCCTTCCTGCGACGCACCGGCGACATTCGCGTCCTCGAGTCGCCGGTCGAGCTGCCCGCGCTGATCGAGACGCTGTGGTGGCACCCGCGCATGACCGCGGACCCCGCGCACGCGTGGCTGCGCGGCCGCATCGGCGACGTCGCGGCGACCCTCAGCAGCTGACGGACGTCACAGCGACGCGTAGAGCGCGCGCTCGAAGTCCTCGTACATCGCGAACGCCTCAGGCGTGACGAACGGGAGGAACTGCGTGTAGATCGCCCCCGTCACGCCCGCCGTGCGGTCGACCCAGAAGTGGGTGTTGAGCAGCCCGGCCCAGGCGCCGCTCCACGCCCGCCGCTTGCCCGGGACGTCCTCGGCGTTGAGCAGCAGGCCGTAGCCCCACTTGAAGCCAGGCCCGACGTCGAGGTCCATGCTCGACGTCGGGTCGCCGGTCCCGATGTGCTCCGGGAAGTCGAGGTCGCCGATCTGGTTGCTGAACGCCGCGTCGACCGTCGCCTTCTCGAGGATCTTCACGCCGTCGGGCGACGTCCCGTCGCCGAGCAGCATGCGCTGGAACTTCAGGTAGTCGCGCGGGGTGGAGTGCAGGCCGTGGCCGCCGGCCCAGTACTCGGGCGCCGGGTTGAGGTCGATGTCGGTGGCGGCCCACGCGCCGTCCTCGCCCTTGAGGTGGATCGGGACGCACTTCGCGCGCTGCTCGGGCGACATCGCGAACGCGGTCTCGGTCATCCCGAGCGGCGCCGTGATGTTCTCGGCGATGAAGACGTCGAGCGTCTGCCCGCTCGCCGCCTCGACCCCCTTGCCGAGCCAGTCGGTGTTGATCCCGTACTCGTAGATCGTCCCGGGGTCCGCGACGAGCGGCGCGGTGAAGATGACGTTCTCGCCCGAGAGCACGTTCGGCGTGCCGGTGGCGGCCTCCCAGCGCACGATGTCGGCGTTCCAGAACCAGTAGGAGGCGCCGGAGGTGTGCGTGACGAGCTGGCGGACCGTCGCCTTCGAGGCCGGCGGGCGCAGCCGCGGGGTCTCGCCGTCGAAGCCCTCGAGCACCTGCAGGTCCGCCCACTCGGGCCGGTAGTCCTCGACCGGCGCGTCGAGGTCGAGCGCCCCGCGCTCCATCAGCTGCAGCGCGGCCACGGTCGCGACCATCTTGGTCATCGACATGATCCGGAAGTGCGTGTCCACGGTCACCGGATCCCCCTCGCCCGCGACCCGGGGGCCGGCCGCCCCCTCGTAGACGATCCCCTCCCGGTCGGCGGCGATCGCCGCGACGTTCGGGACCGCGCCCGAGTCCACGGCGCCCTGCAGGACGTCGTCGATGGACGTGCGGACCTGCTCGATGGACGACATCTCGTCCTCCTCGACCCTGGGAGACCTGGCCGTCTGGATCGTAGGGAACAAAAACCGCGCGCAGCACGTTCCAAGGACATGGACATCGCCAACGCATTCACGATCCGGCCCGCCATGGAGTCCGACGACGCGACGCTCGAATGGCTCTCGGCGCTGGCCGGGGAGCCGGCGCTGCGCCGGCCGGCGCTGATCGGCGACGTCGACGGCATCCCGGTCGCGGCGATCTCGCGGCTGGACGGGCGCGTCGTCGCGGACCCGTTCCGCCCGGCGCCGGGACTCACGGCACAGCTGCGGCTGCACCGCTCCGGCTGGCGCGTGGGCGCGCGCCGCGACGCCGCCCGCCGGCACGTGCGCGCCGCGCTGCCGTTCCTGGTCTAGTCGAGCGCGGCCCGCAGGTAGCGCTCGGGGGCCTCGAGGAAGCCGCGCATGAGGCGCACGGTGTCGAGCGCGTCGTACGCGCACTCCTCGATGCCGCTCGCGCTCAGCTCGTAGATCCGCGCGCCCGGGCAGGCGAGCAGGATCGGCGAGTGCGTGGCGATGACGAACTGCGCCCCGGCGTCGCTCGCCCGCGCGACGATCGAGACCAGCGCGAGCGCGCCGCTGACCGAGAGCGCGGCCTCGGGCTCGTCGAGGATGTAGAGCCCCTCGCCGCCGAACCGGCCGGCCAGGTCGTACTCGCGCAGCATGCTGCTCAGCGTACGGGCGATCTCCTTGAGCACCTGATCGCCGGCCAGGTGCCCGTAGGTGTCGTTGATCACCTTGAACCGGTCGATGTCCAGCAGCGCCACCGCGAGCGGCGACCGGGTCCGCACCGCCCGGGTCACCTCCGCCGCCGATTCGCGCTCCCAGGTCGCCGCGTTCAGCAGCCCGGTCTTGGAATCAGCCCGCGAGTCGGTGAGGAGCTGGGCGTGCCGCAGGGACCGCTGCAGCAACGTGACCACGGGCAGGGCGGCGGGCGCGAGGAACAGGTTCCCGGCCACCGCATAGGTCAGCAGAACGCCGATGCAGAGCTCGGCACTGTCGTTGTACAGCGGCTCACGGCCCAGGACCCGCGGCCTGATTCGCGCGCTGGGGTCGCTGCCTTTGATGGCGGTAAAGATGATCGTCTTGTTCACGACGGCCATCAGCACCGCGCTGAACGTCACGAGCACGGTCCATACCAGCTCGTAACGCAGTCCCCCGCCGCTCCCGGCGATCAGGAGACCGGACAACCCGTGGAACGCGAGCGACGCGGCGCAGTACGACAGGCCGATCGACGCGCAGCTGAAAACCCGCCGGTGCAGCGGGGGGCGGCTGACGCGCCATTGCGTGAGCGCGAGCCGGGAGATGGGGGCCAGCAGCGCGAACAGCGGGGGCAACAGGATGACGATGGGGAACTCCCAGACGCCCTGGACGTCTTTGTCCCACCCGCTCCGTTCCTTGGCCCGCCTGCTCAGCTCGACGGCGATGGCCGTGCAGGTCAGCAAGACGCCGAACAAGACCAGGTCATGTTCGGTGAAGGTAGTGAACATCGCCGCGATACCAATCGCAGCGACGTAGGCGGTCACCACCGCCAGCACGAACACGGTCAGCCGACGGGGCAGCGACCAGACCGCCCATTTACTGACGGCTGTTATCCGACACGGGAGGCGACGGATCAACTCCATCAGCACCTCCTCATGCAGACTGCGACCTCATCACCCAGGGTGCAGTACTCGGGTACATTGTCCCGCATTGTCGGTTCCGGCGAGTGCAAAACGTGAAAACCCCGCTACTCACTGGTAGAACAATACCTTCTTTGTCCCCTTGGTTCACAGCACACCCCCTGGGCAACTCCAAAGTCACGCAATGTCACCCAGGACAAATCTTATTCCCGGCAATAAGTACAAACCGCCCGTCAGGCGCGATCGCGGGCCACAATGGGTAGCCGTGATGCCGAGACCACGGGACGCGGAGCACCGAGACGGGCGGCCTGGCCCGGAGCCGCTGACGCCGAACCGTGTCTCCCCGTGGACCGTTTAGGTTAGTTACGGAGAGGATCCGTGCAACCACTCACAGGGAACAGCATTCTCAGCGGCGATCCAGTGGATCTGCCTCCCCACCCCGCCCCCTGACCTCACGAAAGGAGCATCGCAATGCGCGGCGACCAGTGGACCTGAGCAACACACGCGACCCCCGACCCAGCTGACGAAAGGAGCAACCCCATGCGCGGCGACCAGTGGACGTAAGCGTCAGATGCGTTAATGGCGTCGGCCTGCCTGGTTCCGATCGCGGAGCCAGCTGAGCGCGATTGCCAGTGCCAACACGGCGCCGACGGCGCCGCATACCGAGATAACCAGTGCCGGGGAATGGTGATCGGCGGCAGCACCCGCCAGGACTATGACGATTCCCTGGCCCAGGCTCATACCACCCTGGGCCAGGCCGAACGCCTGGCTTCGTCGTTCCTGCGGTGCTGCGCTGACGAAAGCGGCGTTGGCGGCCAGCTGATAGGAAGCGAAAAGGCCCGATGCGAACAGGATCAGCAGAGAGAGGAAAAGGCCCGGACGGAACGCGAAGAGGATGAGGACCGCGCAGGTGGCGACGGCGAGCGGGCCCATGAACCGAAGCCGTACCGGCGGGGCCACGAGCCGGCTGAAGATGATCGCCCCCGCGGTCTCGCCCAGAGCCTGGGCCGCCAGGATCACGCCCACGGCCAGCGCGCCCCCGCTCAGAGCCCGCGCGAGCGGAGTGACGACCCCTTCGGGGGCGTTGTAAAACGCCGCGAGCCAGCCGAAGAACATGGTGGTGCGCAGGATCCGGTTGGCGAGCACCAGGCGGGCACCGGCGATGATGCCGGCCAGCTTGGGTGACCCGCCCCCCCGGTAGGACACGGTCACCGGCGCAGGCCGTGACCGGATCCAGCGGCGGACGATGAGAGCGGATGCGGCGAACGTCGCGGCGTCGATGACGAGCGACGGCCGCGTGCCGAAGAAGCCGACGATCGTGCCGCCGGCCGCGAACCCGATGACCTGAGCGAATTGGAACGTGGTGAGGTTCACCGCCGTGCCCACCACGTACCTGTCGCCGTCGAGGACGTCAGGCAGGATTGCCGCACGCGCCGAGAGGAACGGCGCCCCGACCAGCGTCACCACGAAGAGCAGCGTCACCATCCCGGCCAGCGGCACGCCGGGGAAGGCCATGACCAGGACGAGCCCGCACCGGGCCAGGTCACAAACGATCATCACGCCCCGGCGCGGATACCGGTCAGCCAGCCAGGCCAGCGCGATACCGCCCACGAACGTCGGCACGATGCTGACCACGAAGGTGATCGCCGCGAGCAACGCCGAGCGGGTCCGGTCGTAGACGAGCACGGTCAGCGCGACCCGGGCGAGTTGATCCCCGATTACCGACAAGAGCTGCGCTAGCCATAGGGCCCGGAACTCCGCCACAGCGAACACGTCGCGGAATGTCGCCGCGGCCTGCTCGGGTGTACCCCCCCGGGCCACCGCATGTCTAGTTATCGTGCCCTCCGGCTCAGCGGATCGCTGTGGTCTTCGGTAATCACATCCTGACCGACAGTTGCTGCCATGACAACCAGGAGAAGTAAGAAGAGGCTTACCATCCGGTCCATACGCCGTAGCCTCGGGCGAAGCACGGTGAACCGCTTCCTGCCCCGGCTCCGCAGGGCGAAACCAGACGCGTGGTGCCGGGCGCTGCCCGGCTAGCTGCGGAGGACCGCGCCCACGCGGCGGCTGGCCTCGGCCACGGCCGCGTCGCGAGCCGCCGTGGCCTCGGCAGCGGTGAGGGTCCGGTCCGGGGCGCGGAACCTGAGCGTGTACGCCAGCGACTTGCGGTCCTCGCCGACCTGGGCACCGGTGTACACGTCGAACAGGCGCACGCCTTCGAGCAGCTCCTTCGGCGCGCCCGCCACCAGCGCCGCCTCTACCTCGGCGGCGGGCACGGCCGCGTCCACGACCAGCGCCACGTCCTGGGTGGCGAGCGGGTAGCCGGACAGCTCCGGGGCCTGCACCGGTCCGACCGCCTCGGCCGCGGTGAACACCACCGACAGGTCAAGCTCCATCGCACAGGTCCGCGGCGGCAGGCCGAACGCCTGGATCACGCGCGGATGCAGCTCACCGGCGTGCCCGGCCAGCCACTCCCGCTGGCCGTCGGAGTCCGTGACCTGAACGTAGATGGCCGCGCAGCGGCCCGGGTGCCAGGGTGCGTGCTTGTCGGCGCGGATATCGAGCCGGACCCGGCAGATCCGGCCGATCGCCCGGGCCGCCTCGATCGCGTCGGCCCAGGACGCCGCGCGTCCCTTTCCCCACCAGCCGTCGAGCTCCTTCTCTCCGGTCAGCACCGCGCCGACGCGCAGCGGCTGGTCGGGCAGGGCGGCTTCCAGGCTGGCCAGTTCGGCCACCGTGGGCCCGCGGTCGACCGGGAGGATGGGCGCCGAGTCCGCTGCCCCGGGCCGGGGGCGGAAGACCAGGCCGATTTCGAACAGCGCGGTGTCGGCGAAGCCCCGCCCGACGTTCCGCGCCAGCACCCGGAACAAGCCGGGCAGCAGGGTGGTCCGCAGCAGCGGCTCGTCCTCGCTCAGCGGGTTCGCCACCACGACCGCCGGGCGGCGCATGTCCTCGGGCGGCAGCCCGAGCAGGTCCGCATCGGACCGCGATCCGAACGGTGACGACAAGATCTCCACGTACCCGGATTCGGCCAGCGTCCGGCCCGCCGAGCGGCGCAGCCGCTGACGCGGCGTGAGCCCGCGCCCGGCCAGCGCGCGCGGCATCCGGACCGGGATGTTCTCGTAGCCTTCCAGCCGGATGACCTCTTCGGCCAGGTCGGCCGGGTCGGTCAGGTCGGGACGCCAGGAGGGCGGGGTCACCTCGAGCACCGGCACCACCGGCGCGGACGGCCCTGCACCGGCCAGCACGGGGGCGGCTGGTTCCTGCCCCGCCCGCCATGGCGCGACGGTCGGGGTGGCCGCCCGGGTCTCCCGCACCGAGCAGCCCACCTCGCGCAGCCGCCGGACCACGGTGTTCCGGCCGTACGCCACGCCGGCCACCTTGTCCGGGTAGTCCACCGCCATCGAGATCAGCACCGGCGTCACCTCAGCCGATGCGTGCGTGCAGCCGGGGATTACGTGACCGCCGCCCAGGCCGGACAGCAGCGCCACCGCCTTGGCGCTGGCGCGCAGCGGCAGCTCGCGGTCGACGCCGCGCTCGAACCGGTAGGAGGCCTCGCTGTGCAGCTTGTGCCGACGGCTCATCTTGGCCGTTCCCCTGGCGTCGAAGTGAGCGGCCTCGATGACCAGGTCGGTGGAGGTCCCGTCGATCTCGGTAGACAGGCCGCCCATGGTCCCGGCCATGGAGATCGGCCCGGACCCGTCCGTGATCAGGATGTCAGCCGGGTCCAGGGTACGGACCACGTGGTCGAGCGTCTCCAGCTTCTCCCCCGGCTCCGCCCGCCGGACGACGATCTCACCGGTCAGCTTGGACCGGTCGAACGCGTGCAGCGGCTGCCCGAGCTCGAACATCAGGTAGTTGGTCACATCCACCGCGAGCGACACGGAGCGGACCCCGCACCGGGCCAGCCGGACCACCATCCACAGCGGCGTACGGGCCGACGGATCGAAGCCGCGCACCTCACGCAGCACGAACCGGTCGCAGCCGGTCGGGTCGGCGATGCGGGCCGGATAGACGTCGGGGCCGACGTAATCCAGCGTCCCGCCGAGCAGGTCCGGACCGGGGAGGTCCGTCTCGGCCGGGTCGGTGAACGGCACGCCGAACGCGCTGGCGAGCTCGCGCGCGAGCCCGCGCACGGACACGGCATAGCCGCGGTCGGGCGTCACCGCGATCTCGAACACCTCGTCACGCAGCCCCGCGTAGGTGACGAAGTCCGCGCCCAGCGGGGCGTCGGCGGGCAGCACGAGGATGCCGGTGTGGTCATCGCCGAGCGCCAGTTCGCTCGCCGAGCAGATCATCCCCTCGGAGATGTGGCCGTAGGTCTTGCGCGCGCCGATCTCGAACCCGCCGGGCAGCATCGCACCGGGCAGCGCGAGCGCAACCCGGTCGCCCACGGCGAAGTTGACCGCGCCGCAGATCACCCCGGACGCCTCGTCCGGCGGACCGGCCAGCTGGCTGTCGGAAACGGCGACCCGGCAGTACCTGATCGGCTTCTTCAGCTTCAGGGTTCCGGATAGCTCCTCGATCGAGAGCACCTGGGCGACCACCACGCCCCGGATGTCGTGCGCGACGGACTCGACCGATTCGACCTCGAGGCCGGCCGCGGTCAGCCGCCGGGACACCTCGCTGGTGTCCACCGGTTCGGCTAGGGGCACGTATTCGCGCAGCCAGGAAAGCGGCACTCGCATCTCAGATCTCCATCCCGAACGCCCGGCTGAACCGCACGTCGCCCTCTACGGCGTCCCTGATCTCGGTCAGCCCGTGCCCGATCATCAGGCTGCGCTCGATGCCGAGCCCGAACGCGAACCCGCTGTACCGGTCCGGGTCGATGCCGCAGGCCACCAGCACCCGGGGGTTGACCATGCCACAGCCCGCGATCTCGATCCAGCCCTGTGACCGGCACACCCGGCACGGGTCGCCGCCGGGCTTAGCCGACGCGCCGCGGCAGATGTGGCACTCCATCGACACGTCGCCTGACGGCTCGGTGAAGGGGAAATAGTCGGTCCTGAACCGCGTGCGCAACCCCACGCCGAACATCGCGTCCACGAAGGCCTGGATCGCGCCGCGCAGGTCGGCCATTGTCAGGCCCTCGTCGACCGCGAGCCCTTCGATCTGGTGGAACAGCGGGCTGTGCGTGGCGTCGAGCGGGTCATGCCGGTAGGTGCGGCCGGGGCTGACCACGTACAGCGGCAGCGGGCGGGTGAGCATGGACCTGATCTGCACCGGCGAGGTCTGCGTGCGCAGCACCATGCCGGATTTGCCCCCGGGGGACGACCCCCCGGTGCCCCCCCGCACGGGGGGGCTGCCCGCCCCCCCGTGCCCCCCTGGCTGGATGAAGATGGTGTCCTGCGCGTCCCTGGCCGGGTGGTCCGGAAGCATGTTCAGCGCGTCGAAGTTGTACCACTCCGCCTCGACCTCGGGTCCCTCGGCGACCTCGTAGCCCATCGCGACGAATACGTCGGACAGCCGGTCGCCGAGCGAGGTGACCGGGTGGCGTGCGCCGGCCGGGCTGCGGCCGCCCGGCAAGGTGACGTCGACCGCTTCGGTGATGAGCACCTGCCGGTCCCGTTCGGCCTCCAACTGAACCTGGCGCTCGCGCAGTGCCTCGCGGAGCCGGCCGCGGGCCGCGCCGACCCGCCGGCCCGCCTCGGCGCGCGCCTCGGGCGGGAGCGCCCCGATCTCCGAGCTGGCCAGCGACAGCGGCGCCCGGTCGCCCTCGTGCGCGATCCGCGCCGCCTTCAGCTCGTCGAGGGTGCCGGCGGCGGCGACGGCGGCGAGCGCCTCGTCGAGGACGCGGGCCACCTCGTCAGGCGCCAGCGAGGCCGTCGCCTTGGGGTCATAGTTCTTGTTCGGTGCGGACATGGGGTCCTGCTTCCTGCGGGCCGTACCTTAGCTTGGGTCTGAAGGGTCTGCGGGCCGGATCTTTCCTGCCGAACGGGCGTGGCTGGCAGCGCCGCGTCAGCTTCGACGCGTCGGCGGGGCAGCGTCGGCCTTGCCTTTAGCGTCCCCCCGCCATACGGCCAGGAGCCGATTGCCGTGCTGGATAGCCCGAAGGGAGATTACCGTACCGAGCGCCCGCCCGGTGCCCGCAGCGGTGTCGCGCTCAGGCGGCAGCCGTCCCCGCGGGCACCGTAAATCGGAACTCGGCGCCGCCGCCGGGCGCCCGGCGCACGCAGATCGTGCCGCCGTGCGCCTCGACGAGGCCCTTGACGATATACAGGCCAAGGCCGGTACCGCCGCCGTGCTGGCCTCTGCGGCTGCCGCCACGGGGCTTGCCGCGCCAGAACTGGCGGAACACCCGGGGAGCGACGTCCGGCGAGATGCCCTCGCCCTGATCGCGGACTGACACGGCGACCGCGGCGGGATCGTCCTCGCCCTCCAGGCGGGTCGGCTCGACCACGATCGTCACGATGCCGGCGCCGTGCCGGACGGCGTTTTCCACCAGGTTGCCGAGGATCTGGTCGACCTTGTCCGCGTCCAGCCAGGTCTCCGGCAGGCCCTCGAGCACCTCGAGCCGGAACCGGTCCTCGGCGTCACCGGCGGCCACCCGGCCCGCGATGATCTTCCGGGCCCGGTCGGGCACGTCGACCAGTTGCCGGTGGACCTCCATCCGGCCGGATTCGATCCTGGACACGTCGAGCAATTCGGTGATGAGCCTGGTCACGCGGTCGGCGTCGGCGTTCACCGTCTCCAGCATCACGCGCTTCTGGTCGTCGGTGAACCGGCCCCACTTGTTCAGCAGCGTGGCCGTGAAGCCCTTGACGCTGGTCAGCGGGGAGCGCAGTTCATGGGCGACGGTGGACACGAGCTCGGCGCGGCTGCGTTCCAGCCGCTCCCGCTGCTGGGCCCCGCGCAGGCTGATCACCAGCCGCCGCACCAGATGCGAGCCACGGGCCCCGCCCTTGCGCCGGTCTTCGCGCACATAACTCACCGACACCAGGATCTCGGTGCCGTCGGCCAGGTACAGGGATCGCTCAGGGTGACGGGTACGGGTCGGCAGGCCGTGGTAGGGATCGGCGTACACCCACCAGTCCCGGCCCTCGGCGTCGCGGAGCGGCAGCACGTCGAACACGAACTTGCCGATGACCTCAGCCGGATCCAGGCCGGTCAGGCGGGCAGCCACCCGGTTGAACACGATGATGCGGCCGGCTTCGTCGGCGACCACCACCCCGTCAGGAAGCTCGTCGGCGAAAACCAGGCTCCCGATCGGGACCGGGCCTTCGGGAAGCGGGCTGACGCCGGAAACCTGACCATGGGCAGTATCCCGGTTCGCAGGCGTCCCGTCCGGTTGCGGGACCGAAGACGCCCGGCTCGATATGAGCTCGTCCACTGCAGCGAAGCCTCCGTCCGGCGAGGCCGCACTACAAGAGCCCGGCGGCCGGAAGTGGTCACGGTTTGGGTGACGGATTGTGATCAGACTCTAGCGCGTATACGAGCTATGTGACAGTCCTGAGACGTGAATTCTCTATGTTGTAGCTCAAATACGCTAAGCCATCAATTGCTACTTGCGCACCATTTCTGTCCCCTACCTCCCATTCCCCCTTCCCTGTTTCCGCGTCACTTATGTACTCGCAGGGCCCGCGCGGACGCGTAGAGACACACGGCGGCCGCAGCGGCCAGATTGAGGCTCTCGGCCCGGCCGTAGATGGGCACCGCGACGGGTTCGTCCGCCAGCGCGACGAGCTCGGGTGGCAGTCCCCATGCCTCGTTCCCGAACATCCAGGCGGTCGGCCCGGCCAGGCGGGCCTGGACCTCGGGATCGTCCAGGGAGCGTCCGGCGCGGCCATCTGCCGCGACGATCCGCAGGCCTGCCTCACGCAGGGTGACGACAGCCTCCTCGAGCCTGGTCCCGGCCACCACCGGCAGGTGGAACAGGCTGCCCGCCGACGCGCGCACGCACTTGCCGTTGTAGGGATCGACCGAGGCGTCGGCGAAGACCACCGCGTGCGCGCCCGCCGCGTCGGCCGTGCGCAGCACGGTGCCGGCGTTTCCCGGGTCGCGCACGTTGGCCAGCAGTGCCACGAGGGCGGGCCCGGCCCGGGCGACCTCGGCGAGCGGGACGTCGACGAAACCGCAGACGGCGAGCAGGCCCTGCGGGGTCACCGTCTGGGCCAGCTCGTCCATGACCTCGCCGCTGACGACGTGCACCGGTATGCCCGCGGCCGCGATCACGGCGACCAGGTCATGGTGCCTGGTCCGGGCGGGCACGGTCACGAACAGGTCAGTGACCTGTGCCCCGCAATGAAAAGCCTCCGCCACCGATTGCGGGCCTTCGGCAAGGAAGGCCCGCTCACGCTGGCGGAAGGCTCGTTTGTTCAGGCGTCGCGCTGCTCTTACTGGCCCAGGGGGGGCGACCCCCCCGGAACCCCCCGCGAGCCGCGCGATGCGCCCCGGCACCTAGGCGGCCGCAGACCCGGATGCGTCGGGAAGTGCCTTCTTCGCCACCTCGACCAGGGCCGAGAACGCGGCCTCGTCGGCCACGGCGAGTTCGGCGAGCATCCGGCGGTCGACCTCGACACCCGCTACCCGCAGGCCCTGGATAAACCGGTTATAGGTCATGCCGTTGGCCCGGGCCGCGGCGTTGATCCGCTGAATCCACAGCCGCCGGAAGTTGCCCTTGCGGTCCTTGCGGTCGCGGTAGGCGTAGGTCATCGAGTGGAGGACCTGCTCCTTGGCCTTCCGGTACAGCCGTGACCGTTGTCCGCGGTAGCCGCTGGCCCGTTCGAGGACAACCTTGCGCTTCTTATGGGCGTTGGTCGCCCGCTTGACGCGTGCCATTGTGTTCTGTCTCCCTCAACGCGGGCCGGGCTACTTGCCCAGCAGCTTCTTGATCGTCTTGACGTCGCTCGGCGCTAGCGTCACTTCGTCGTAGAGCCGCCGCGTCAGGCGGGACGACTTCTTCTCGAACAGATGGCCACGGTTGGCGCGGCGGCGCATGACCTTGCCGGTTCCGGTCAGCCGGAACCGCTTCGCGGTACCGCTGTGTGTCTTCATCTTCGGCATGGTCGCCGTCGTCTCCATTCCTCTAGCTGCCGCCGCCGCTGGGCGCGCAGCAGTAACCGACCCCGGCGCATGCGCCGGGGTTTATTGCCGCCCGGGGAATGCTACCGGCTAGGCCGGACCCGATACCGCGGCGCCGTCGGCGGCCGGCTCACTGGCCGTCGCGCGAGGGGCCGCTGCTGCGGCAGCGCGCGGGCTGGGCACGGGCCGGTTCTGGCCCTGGCCTGCCGTATGCGCCTTTGTTTCGCTCTTCTTCCGGTGCGGACCGATCACCATGATCATGTTCCGCCCGTCCTGCTTGGGCTGCGACTCCACGAAGCCGAGTTCTTCAACGTCGCTGGCGAGACGCTGCAGCAGACGGAAGCCCAGCTCGGGCCTTGACTGCTCACGTCCCCTGAACATGATCGTCACCTTGACCTTGTCGCCCGCCTTGAGGAACCGCTCGACGTGGCCCTTCTTGGTGCCGTAGTCGTGCGGGTCGATCTTCGGGCGGAGCTTGATCTCCTTGACGATCGTCTGCGTCTGGTTCTTGCGCGATTCCCTGGCCTTGACCGCGGACTCGTACTTGAACTTTCCGTAGTCCATGAGCTTGGCCACCGGCGGCCGCGCAGTAGGTGCAACCTCGACTAGGTCGAGATCGGCTTCCTGAGCCAGCTTGAGTGCGTCGTTGATCGAGACGATCCCGATCTGCTCTCCCTTCGGCCCGACTAGCCGGACTTCGGGAGAACGGATGCGCTCGTTGATACGTGCTTCGGTGCTGATGTGACCTCCTTGAGCCTCATCTCCGCCGCCGGTGCCTCCGGCAGCGGCTCCTTCCGACCAGGCCCGGGAATCCTCTCGGTGAGCCAGGGTACGGAACCCCCGACACGAGAAAACCCCGCGAGCGATGCGCTCAGCGGGGCAACCACGACAACGGCGCCACCCCCGTACGGGAGTGCGCCGCGCCAGCAGATACTCCGGCACCGATGCGCGTTCGCACGCGCCTCGCCGCCGGGGCGTCTGGCCATACCCGCCTGCCCTATCCGGACTGACTGGGTGGGAGGTGGTCCTCCGCTTTGCGCGCCCGGCACCTCGGGTACCGAGCTGGTCAACGTCTAACCCTAACAGCACTCGGCGGTCGAGCGGTATTCCCACGGGGATAGAGGGTGCCAGCCCGGGCCGAAGGGGGCCCCCGTATCCCCTTCGGCCCGTGATCTGGGCCTTAGTTCAGGACCCGCTTGGTGAAGGTGCGAGTGCCCAGGTAACCGAAGACGACTGTGCCGCCGACCAGAGCCAGCAGCACGGCCCACATGGCCATGTGCGGGAGCGACGGGGTGAGCACCGCCCGCAGCCCCTCGGACATGTACACCATCGGGTTGATCAGCACCGCGATCTGCAGCCACCGGATGTGGCTGAGCGCTGCCCACGGGTAGTAGACGCAGCCGAGCATGGTGGCGGGCAGCAGGATCACCGCGAACAGCATCTGCATCTTGCGCGGGTCCATGACCGTGCCGAGCAGGAGGCCCAGCGCGGCGGTGAGCAGCGACGCGAAGACCAGGATCACCGCGAACAGGGCCCAGTTGGTCACGTCCACCTGCGGGGCCTGGCCCGGCGCGTGCACCAGCAGCACGATCGGGAACACGATCAGCGCGCCGAGGAACGACTGGACCGCGCCGGCCGAGATCTTCTGGATCGCCAGCACCCTGATCGGCACCGGGGCCAGCGCCCTGTCCTCGATCGTGCGCTGCCAGGAGAACTCCATGACCAGCGGGAACGTCACCGCCATGATGCCCTGCATGAGCAGCATGGAGGCCATCAGGCCGGGCACCAGGATGGTGGCGAAGTTGACGCCGCCCGCCGCGGCGGCACCGGCGCCGGCCGCCGTGGCGCCGCCGAGGTTGAAGCCGCCGCCGATCTTCGGGAACACGTAGGCGAAGACGAAGACGAACAACAGCGGCTGCATGACCGCCCGGGTGAAGGTGGCGATGGCGTTCCGCCGCAGCACCCGGAACTCCCGCGCCATCATGGCATTGAACGTCCTGAGCAGCGTGGGCCGCGGCGTGGGCGCCTCGGCGATCAGGGCCGCGATCTCACCCGCCGAGGGCGCGCCGGCCTGCTCCGCCGCCTGCGGCGGAGCTTCCTTAATAGAGGTCACTCCCGGTACTCCCTTCCGGTCAGGGTGAGGAAGACTGTCTCCAGGCTCGGCTTGAGCTGGGTGGCGTCGAGCACGCTCAGCCCGGCGGCCGAGCCGGCCGTCACCAGCTCGCCGAGCACGCCGTCGGGCTCGCGGGTAAAGACCCGGACCTGATCGCCGTCGGCCTCCACCTTGCTGACGCCGACCCGGCGGCCCAGTCCGGCCTGCTCGGCCATGCCGTCAGGGACCGGCTCGTCGTACCGGACCGTGATGACCGTCTCGGCGCCCGTGCCCGCCTTGAGCTCGTTCACGGTCCCCGAGGCGAGTATCTCGCCGTGGTCGACGACCGAGACCTGCTCGCACAGCGCCTCGGCTTCCTCCATGTAGTGCGTGGTCAGCAGGATCGTCTGCCCCTCGGCGTGCAGCACCCGCAGGATGTCCCAGAGGTTGGCCCTGGTCTGCGGGTCGAGCCCGGCGGTCGGCTCGTCCAGGAACAGCACGTCCGGCCGGTGCACCAGGGCCCGCGCGATCAGCAGCCGCTTGGCCTGCCCGCCGGACAGGTCGGTGGACATTGCCTTGCGCCGGTCGGCAAGCCCGAACACCTCGAGCAGCTGGTCGGCGCGGCGCGCGGCCTCGCGCAGCCCGAGGCCGAAGAACCGGCTGCGGAACTCCAGGTTCTCGGCCACGGTCAGCTGCATGTCAAGCGTGTTGTTCTGGGTCACCACGCCGATCCGGCGCTTCACCGCAACTGGATCGGCGACCACATCCGTGCCCGCCACCCAGGCCTGGCCACCGGTGGGCAGGACCAGCGTGGTGAGCATGCCGATGGTGGTGGACTTGCCCGCGCCGTTCGGTCCCAGCAGCCCGAAGAACTGGCCGGACCTTACGTTGAGATCGATGCCGCGGACCGCGGGCACGTCTCCGCGCGAGGACTTATAGGTCTTGCGCAAGTCTTCGGTGCGTATCGCGAGCCCGCTCGCATCCGTCATGGCGTCAACCTATGTTGACTGACGATCGGTGTCAACTTTAGTTGACGATCCTGCCTTCCTGCCCGTCCGCCGTCTGGCATTACCGGCCGCGCTCCTTCCTTATCAGCTCGCTGAAATGACCGATCATTTCGGTAAAGAACTTGCGGATGACCGGCTCGTCGGCCGGATCCACGAAGCCGAACGCGTCCCGCCAGTGCGGCCCGGCCAGCGAGATGTAGTCCTCGCAGACCTGGCGGCCCTTGTCGGTCACGAACAGCCTGACCACGCGCCGGTCCCCCTCGTCGCTGCGCCGCTCGACGTATCCCTCCCGGACCAGCGTGTTCACCACCGAGGTCAGCGTGCCGGGCGACGACCCGCCCCGCGCCGCGACGTCGCTGGACTTGAGCCCGTCCCCGGCCATCAGCACCCGCAGCACGCCGAGCCCGGCCGGACTGATCCGCAGCCCGGACTGGGCCAGGGTGCCCGCGTAGAACGTGCCCATGATCCGGGATGCGGCCAGCAGCAGCACGTGCAGCGGCGCGTCCGCGGGCGGATCAGGGTTACCGTCCGACGGCTCGCCCCAGAACCAGCCCGCGCGCCCTCGCTCGGGCCCGCACTCCGCCGCCGCGGGCTCACCAGCCCCGGCGGATTCCGCCTCAGTCACGCCGCCAGTTTTCACCCGGAGCTATTTCCACGTCAAATCATTTGAACTCAAAGTATCTGCGCCCTGAGCGAACGCAAGACCGCCGCACGTAGGCACCGGGGGGTCGTGGCGATTCAGTGGTTGTGGCGTTCTACCGGATCTATCGGAATCGCCTGCATATCGACCCGGTGCCGGGCCTGGGACTACGCGCCCCGCAGCCGCGCAGACCACAGCAGGCCCGCCGGGCTGGCGGCTGGCTCATACTGCATGGATGCCTCGTTCATGCTGCTCCGACGACATGGCTGGGACATTCATGCAGTACGGGTCCGGTGCGGGAGTGGCGGGTGTGAGGGAAGCCCCGTTTCCGGTGCACGCCGCGGCCGGTAGCCCGGGCGCGCGCGGACCATGATCAACGTAAGCCAAGCGGCATGGCCTGATAGCGGGAGTTTTGACCCGCGATGAGCCGCGCGCCCGTGCCGGGCCGTCACAGCGGTCCGCGGCCTCGGTTACGAGGCGGCACGCTGAGCTGGCCGGGTGGGGATTTATCAAAGAACGCCACGTTCATGTGACTGGGAATGTGATTGCTGGGGCTGGGCTGGCGGTTGGGGTCAGCGCACGGCGGAGGAAGGCAGGGGCGCCGACTAGGCGCGCGGGCGGAGATGGCGAGGCGGAGATGGCGGGATGCGATGGGGATCACACCGGCCGAGGGTGCGGGGCGGGGCGGGGCTGGGGGATCCTGACTTCGGATGAAGATCTCTGAGGCGCTCCTGCTGCTCGCCGCCGGGACACTCGGCGGAATTTTCAGCACGGTGGTGAGCATCGCCTCGCTGGTTACCTACCCGGTGCTACTGGCGCTGGGGGTGCCACCGCTCAGCGCGAACATGACCAACACTGTTTCGCTTGTGCTCACCGGGGCGGGATCGGTGATCGGCTCGAGGCCGGAACTGACCGGGCAGGGCCGACGGGTGATCAGGATCGGGACCGTCACGGCCCTGGGCGGCACGGCCGGGGCGGCGGTGCTGCTGCTGACCCCCGCGAGTACCTTCACCGTGGTGGTGCCGGTGCTGATCGGCGGCGCCTCGCTGGTGCTGCTCATCCAGCCCAGGATCAAAAGGCTGGCGCCGTCCGCGGACGGCGGGAACAGGGTGGTCCACGTTGTGGCCCTGTTCGCCGTGGCCATGTACGTCGGATATTTCGGCGCCGCCGCGGGCGTCATGTTGCTCGTGGTGCTCAGCATGATGATTGACGCATCATTGGCCACGGTGAATGCCGTGAAGAACGCGGTCTCCGGCATGGCGAATGCCATGGCCGCGGCGTGCTTCGCCTTGTTCGGCGACGTCCGGTGGGCCCTGGTGGTGCCGCTCGCGGCGGGCTTCCTGGCGGGCGGCTGGATCGGCCCGAAGATCGTCAGGAAGGTCCCGGCCGGCCCGTTCCGGGTCGTGGTGAGCCTGTGCGGCGTCGGCCTGGCCGTGAGGCTTGGCATGAGCGCATATCGCTGACGACCGTGATCCGCTGTCTCAAATGAGACAACTACATCTCATTGCGGTAACCGCCGTGTCAAAATCACTTCACATATCCGGTCGGAGTGGCTTACTCTATGCAAGTGAGCAAATACTGGGGGTGAGATCCAACCCCAGTACCTGCGGCGGTGGCCAACCCTCTCCGGATCGCGGTACCCGGCCCGTGTGAAAGGCGGTACCAGGGCTACGAACGGTTCTGGTGGGGTCAGTAAGGAGTACCTAGCATGGTAGCGGTTCTGATCATTGCCATTATTGCGGTCAGCTACGTCGTCTCGACCCGTATCCATCCCCTCCGCAAGTGTCCTACCTGCAACATGAGCGGCAGGCACTTCGGCGGCGTCTACAAGGGCTCGTACCGGCGCTGTCGACGCTGCTCCGGCCGTGGCCAGAAGGACCGGGTCGGCACCAGGGTCTTCTGGGGCGGAACCGGCCACACCGGGGTCTTTCCGAAGAAGTAGCTGACCCGGGGAAGCCAGCCGGCCCGCGACCCCGCCCGCGAGCCCAGCCGATGCAGTCCGCTCCCCCGGCCCGACGGCGCCGCCCTCCGCGCCGATCCTCGGTACACGCCGCCCTGCCATGCTGGCCTGCCCGCCGACGGTCACAAGGTGACGATGACCTTGCCGACGACACCGCTCTCGGCGGCCTGGTGAGCCGCTGCGATGTCAGCCAGCGGGTACTTGTGCACCGGCAGCCCGGTCAGCCCGCCCGCGGTCAGGGCGGCGGTGATGTCGGCGGCGGCCTGGTCGAGCGCGGTCATCTCCACGCCGTAGAGCAGGACGAACTTGAGCGTGAGGTTGGCCGTCATGCAGGCCCGCACCGGCAGCTCGGGGTTGGCCGGCTCGGCCGCGTAGGTCACGATCGTGGCATGCGGCCCGGCCGTCGCGAGGTCGAGCTGGAAGTTAGCACCGAGCGCCACCTCGATGACCCGGTCGACCGGGCCGAACGCCCTGACCTGATCGGCCGCGTCGGGCGAGCGATAGTTCACCACCAGGTCCGCGCCGGCCTTCTCGGCCAGCGCCGCCTTGTCCGGGCTGCTCACGGTGGTGACCACACGCGCCCCGGCCCGTTTGGCCAATTCGATGGCGAAGTGACCGACCGCGCCGGCACCCCCGGCCACCAGCACCGTCTGCCCGGTCACCGGTCCATCGGCGAACAGGCAGTAGTGCGCGGTCATGGCCGGAACACCCAGCGAGGCACCCAGTTCGAACGAGGCGCCGTCCGGCAGCGTTACCGCCTGCCGCGCGGGCACCGTGGTCCACTCGGCGGCGGTCCCGCAGCGGCGGCCGACCGCGGCCAGCCACAGCCAGACCCGCTCGCCGACGCGGCCGGAATCCACCCCGGCGCCAACCGCCTCGATGACCCCGGCGCCGTCCTGGTGCGGGATCTGGTAGTCGTCGATGGGCCGCGGCACCGCCCCGGACCTGGCCTTGTAGTCGGTGGGGTTGACGCCGGAGGCGTGCACGCGGACGAGGACCTCACCCGGTCCCGGCTCGGGCCGGTCCACCTCCCCGACTTCGAAGACCTCGGCCGCATCTCCCATGTCCCGGTACAAAGCTGCTCTCATGGGTGAAGCGTAGCGCCCTTGAAAATCTTGTCGACGGCGTTGCGCGGGCCGTGCACGGCGAGGCCGGCGAAGTCCAGTTCGGCCGCGGGGACCGCGCGCACCACGGCCCGGTTGTCGTCGTCGTTGCCGGTCGTGAACATGTCCATGGTGTAGATCGCCATCGGCAGCTGGCGGGTCAGCGCCCGCTGGTGGGCCTGGCTGAGGGTCCCGGCGTCGGCCGCGTACACCACCACGGGCTGCCGGAACAGCTCCAGGTAGGTGTTCCCCGAGTCGTCCTCGTACGGCTTGCCGATAACCTCCCCGGTACTAGCGGCGATCCCGCTGGCCAGGAACGCGGTGACGTTCAGCTTCTGCCATTGCTGCAGGTCGGCCCGCACCGCGATGGCGATCTTGGTGTCGAAACGTACGGTCATGCGCCCAGTCTGGCCGGACTGCGCCCCGTCGTCTTGAACGCTGGAGCGCGATAATCGGAACATGGAGCGTTATGCACAACACTGCCGGGGATGACTGGGCCAGGTACTGGCGCGCGGACGGCGTGCCGGTCGAGGCGATGCACGCGCACTTCACCTCGCACGTCTATCACCGGCACTCCCACGAGAGCTATTCCTTCGGGGTGACCGAGACCGGCGCGCAGGCCTTCACCTGCCGTCACGGGCGGCACGTGAGCGCCAGCGGCATGGTGATGGCCTTCAACCCGGACGACCCGCACGACGGGCACGCGGCCGTCGACGGCGGCTTCACCTACCGGATGGTGCACATCTGGCCGGAGTTCCTCGCCTCCCTGACCGGGACCTCGCTACCGCTGTTCCGCTCGCCGGTGATCGAAGACCCGGCGATGGCCGCCTCGGTGCGCCGGCTGCACCGGGTGCTCACCGGCCCGGGCTCCGGAACCAGCGAACTCGAGCGGTACGAGCGGCTCGCCGGGACGGCGCGGCTTCTGGTCAGGCACGCCTCGGGACGGGAGCCCACCCGGCGCGGGGCGGCCAGGCTGGTGGCGGCGCGGCTGGTGGCGGCGCGGATCCGCGAGCTCATCCAGGACAGCGCCGGAGAGGTGGGCGGCGGCGAGCTGACCGCGGACGACCTGGCCGCGGCGGCGGGGTGCAGCCGCTACGCGGCCTACCGCGCCTTCCGTCAGGCCTACGGGCTCTCGCCGAGTGACTATCAGCGTCAGCTCCGGGTACGGACGGCGCGGCGGCTGCTGTCCGCGGGCGCCGCGCCCGCCGAGGTCGCGGCCGACGCCGGCTTCGCCGACCAGGCGCACCTGACCCGGTGGTTCCGGCGCTACTACGGCGTTACCCCGGGCGCTTACCGGGCGGCCGCCGGCGGTCCCGCCGGGCATTAGTAGGATCGCGAATCATGGAGCAGCGGGTACTCGGCCGGACGGGACGGCCGGTTTCTGTGATCGGGCTGGGCACCTGGCAACTCGGCGCGGACTGGGGGAACGTGTCCGAGGCCGACGCGATGGAGGTACTGCGGGCCGCGGTCGAGTCCGGGGTCACGTTCTTCGACACGGCCGACGTCTACGGCGACGGGCGCAGCGAGCGCATCATCGGCCGTTTCATGGCCGGCAACGCCGGACAGGGCATCATGGTCGCGACCAAGATGGGCCGACGGGTCGAGCAGAGACCCGAGCACTACACGCTGGAGAACTTCCGCGCGTGGACCGACAGGTCCCGGATCAACCTGGGCGCCGACCGATTGGACCTGGTCCAGTTGCACTCCCCGCCGACCGCGGTGTTCGCTTCGGACGCCGTGTTCGACGCGCTCGACACGCTGGTGTCCGAGGACAGGATCGCGGCGTACGGGGTCAGCGTGGAAACCTCCGACCAGGCGCTGACCGCAATCGCGCGCCCCGGCGTGGCCAGCGTGCAGATCATCTTGAACGCGTTCCGGCGCAAGCCGCTCGACCAGGTGCTGCCCGCGGCGGCCGCGGCGGGTGTCGGCATCATCGCCCGGGTGCCGCTCGCGTCCGGGCTGCTCTCCGGCCGGTACACCAAGAACACCACGTTCGCCGCCGACGACCACCGGAGCTACAACGCCCACGGCGAGGCGTTCGACGTCGGGGAGACCTTCTCCGGGGTGGGCCTGGAGGCGGGCGCCGACGCGGCGGCCGAGTTCGCGGCCATTACGGGCGGCCTGCCCGGCGGCACTACCGCTCAGTGGGCGCTGCGCTGGGTCATCCAGCAGCCCGGGGTGACAACCGTGATCCCCGGCGCCCGCAGCACCGCCCAGGCCCGGCAGAACGCCGAAGCGGCCAGCCTGCCGCCACTGCCGCAGGCCGAACTCGGCGCGATTGAGGGGCTGTACGACAAGCACTTCCGCGCCACGGTGCACGACCGCTGGTAGCAGGTCTACTGCACCGGCGGCGGAGGCGGGACGATGGCGTCGATCTCGGCCCGTTCGGCCTCGGTGGGGGTCCAGTCCGCGGCGGCCGCGTTGGCCTTGACCTGCTCGGCGCTGGTCGCGCCCGCGATCACCGAGGAGCAGCCGGGATGGGCGGCCAGGGCGCCGATCGCGGTCTCCAGCAAGGTGACGCCGCGGTCCTGCGCCCAGGCGATCAGCGCCTCCACCGTGGCCAGCTTCTCGTCGGTCACGTAGCCCTGGCGACCGGACAGCCTGGTCTCCGCCGGAATCGGCTGGCCCTGCCTGACCTTGCCGGTCAGCAGGCCGTTGGCGAGCGGGAAGTAGGGCAGCACGCCCAGGCCGAAATGCCTCGCCGCGGGGACGACGTCCGCCTCGGCCTGGCGCTCGAGCAGCGACCAGTGGTTCTGCGCCGAGATGAAGGGGATGTGGCCGTGACGCGCCGCGAGGTGCGCGGCGTCGGCCAGCTGCCAGCCGGAGAAGTTCGAGTGACCGATGTACCTGACCTTGCCCTCGGCGACCAGTTCGCTCAGCGCGGCGAGGGTCTCCTCGACCGGGGTCGCCAGGTCAGGGACGTGCAGCTGGTACAGGTCGATGTAGTCGGTGCGCAGCCGGCGTAGCGATCCGGCCACCGCGCGGCGGATGTAGGCTCGCCCGCCCTTCGCCCCCGCCGCGGGCCCGTACCCCATGTCCACGCCGCGGCCGCCGAACTTCGTGGCCAGCACCACCTGGTCACGGCGCGAGCCGAGGATCTCGCCCAGGGCACGCTCCGAGCCGCCGCCCTCGCCATATGTGTCCGACGTGTCGAACAGGGTGATCCCGACGTCGATGGCCGCGTCCACCACCGAGCGCGTCCGGTCCGCGTCCAGGCGGCCGCCGAAGTTGTTGCACCCCAGCCCGACGACCGACACCAGCAGTCCCGATTGTCCCAGGGGCCTATAGCGCATACCGACATCTTAGGGGCGGGTCCAGTGGCGGGAATGCCGCCTTCGCCGGCGGCGGATCAGCCGCTCTTGCGGCGGAACGAGCGGCGGCTGGCCGCGGGGCCGTGCGAGCCGTGCACCCTGCCCGTGTGGTCCGCTCCCTCGGTGGTGGCGTGCGTGCTGCGCTTGCGCTCGAGGGCCTCGCGGAACTTGCGCTTCGTCTCGTCAAGGTCGGGCTTGGCGGCAACCTCCTCCACGGCCTCGTCCCGGGGGGACTCGGGGGCCGGTGACGCTTCGGCTCCTGATTGCTCGACGGCCATGCGGACCTCCTGCGGCGCAGATGTACGCTTCCAGCGTCGCACACGCGGACCGGTTTCACCGAACCGGTTTCCCGCGTGCGCCCAGGAACCGCCGATAATTGCCGGTATGGGGCGACGAAGGCAGGGCGGCCCGGGCGGCCATGGGCCCGGCGGGATGTCAGCTGACGGGGTGTCAGGGGTTTCCGGGCTCGAACTGCTGCGCGACGCCGACCGGCGGGCCGCGTGGATGCTGCTGATCGACGGCGTCCCGCAGTCGCACGTGGACCTGGACGATCCGGGCTACCTGGACTTCGAGTACGTCAGGCGGATCGGGCATGTCATCGACGAGGCAGCGCCCGCCGGGCAGCCGCTGCGCGTGCTGCACCTGGGCGCCGGCGCGCTCACGCTGGCCCGCTATGTGGCTTCGACCCGGCCCGGCTCGCCGCAACTCGCGGTGGAGGTGGACGCCGCCCTGGTCGACCTGATCCGGCTCCGGCTGCCGCCGCGGAACCCCAGGCTCCGGGTGCGCGTCGGCGACGCCCGGGCCGAGCTGGAGCGGCTGCGGCCGGGCTCGTTCGACGTGGTGATCGCCGACGTGTTCGCGGGCGGCCGTACCCCGGCCCACCTGACCTCGGCGGAGTTCTGGTCCGCGGCCCGCCGCGCGGTGCGCGCTACCGGGGTGGTCGCGGCCAACGTGGCCGACGGGGCGCCGTTGGCGCACGCGCGGGCGCAGGTCGCGACGGCGCGGGCGATCTTCCCGCACGCCTGCCTGATCGCGGACGCGGCGGTGCTCCGGGGCCGGAGGTTCGGCAACCTGGTGCTGGCGGCGAGCCCGGAGCCGCTCCCGGTGGACGTGCTCACCCGGCGGACGGCTGGCGACCCGATGCCCGGGCGCGTCGTGTACGGCGCGGACCTGGCGCGTTTCACCGCCGGGGCCAAGGCGGTGACCGACGCGACCGCCGTCCCCTCCCCCGCCGCCCCGCCGGGCGCGTTCGCGTACTAGGTCGCGTCGACCGCGGCGAGCACGCCGCGGCAGATGAGGGCGAGGTCCTCATCGCCGGTGACATAGGGCGGCATCGTGTAGATCAGGTCGCGGAACGGCCGCAGCCAGACCCCGGCGCGGACCGCGGCGGCGGTGGCCGCGGCCACGTCGACGGCGTGGTCCAGCTGGACCACGCCGATCGCACCGAGCACCCGGACGTCGGCTACCCCGGGCCGCCCGCGAGCCGGAGCCAGCCCGGCCTCCAGGCCCGTGGCGAGCCTGGCCACCGAGGCCTGCCAGCCGCCCGGGTACCACTGCGGGTCGTGCAGCGCCGACAGCGAGGCCAGGGCCACCGCGCAGGCCAGCGGGTTGCCCATGAAGGTAGGCCCGTGCGCCAGCACCGGTACCGAGCCCGCGGAGATCCCCGATGCCACGGCCGGGGTGCACAGCGCGGCCGCCAGCGACATGTACCCGCCGGTCAGGGCCTTGCCCACGCACATCACGTCGGGGCTGACGCCAGCGTGCCCGGCGGCGAACAGCGCGCCGGTGCGGCCGAACCCGGTGGCGATCTCGTCGAACACCAGCAGCACGTCGTGCGCGGTGCAGGCGTCGCGGAGCACCCGCAGGTAACCCGGGTCGTGAAAGCGCATCCCGCCGGCCCCCTGGACCACCGGCTCCACGATCACCGCGGCCAGCTCGTCCGCGTGCTCCGCGATCAGCCCGGCCAGGGTCGCGGCGTACCCGGGGTTCACCGGGCCGGCCGGCGGCGCGGGGGCGAACAGCTGGCGGGCGACCACCCCGTCCCACATCGCGTGCATGCCGCCCTCGGGGTCGCACACCGACATGGCCATGAACGTGTCCCCGTGGTAGCCGCCGCGCCAGGTCAGCAGCCGCCGCTTGGCCGGCCGCCCGGCCGAGCGCCAGTACTGCAGGCACATCTTGACCGCGACCTCGACCGAGACCGAGCCCGAGTCGCACAGGAACACGTGATCGAGCCCGTTCGGCGCCATCGTGGCGAGCCGTTCACAGAGCCGCACGGCGGGCTCGTGGGTCAGCCCGCCGAACATCACATGGCTCATCCGCCCCAGCTGGTCGGCGGCCGCGGCATCGAGCGCGGGGTGCCGGTAACCGTGGATGGCCGCCCACCACGACGACATGCCGTCAACGAGCTCGGCTCCTGACCCCGCGAGGCGAAGGCGGACCCCGGCCGCGGACTCCACGACCAGCGGCGGGGTCCGGCCCGGCATGGGGCCGTACGGGTGCCACACGTGCCGGCGGTCGGACTCGAGAAGTTCTTCGGGCCGAACGGGCGGGTTCACCGCCTCAGCGCCGACGGGACGCCCCGGCGGGGCGGCGGCCGGAGTGGCCCTCGCGCTTGGCCCTGACCCGGACCGAGACCTGGACCGGGCTGCCGTCGAAGCCGAACTCCTCGCGCAGCCGCCGCTCCACGAACCGGCGGTAGCCCGCCTCGAGGAATCCGGAGGTGAACAGGACGAAGTGCGGCGGCCGGACGCCGGCCTGGGTGGCGAACAGGATCTTGGGCTGGCGTCCGCCGCGCACCGGCGGCGGGGTCGCCGCGACCAGGCCCGTCAGCCAGGCGTTGAGCCTGCCGGTCGGCACCCGGGTCTCCCACCCGGCCAGGGCCGTCTCCAGCGCCGGGACCAGCCGGTCCATGTGCCGCCCGGTGGCAGCCGAGATGTTCACCCGGGGCGCCCAGCGGGCGGTGTGCAGCTGGCGGTCGATCTCGCGTTCCAGGTAGTGCTGGCGCTCCTCGTCGACCAGGTCCCACTTGTTGTAGGCGATGACCAGGGCCCGGCCGGCCTCGATGACCATGGAGATGATGCGCAGATCCTGTTCGGTGAGCGGCTCGCTCGCGTCGATCAGGACCACGGCGACCTCGGCCAGGTCCAGCGCGCCCGCGGTGCGCAGCGCCGCGTAGTAGTCCGCGCCCTGGTTTTCCCTGAACCGCCGCCTGATGCCGGCCGTGTCGACGAACCGCCAGGTGATGCCGCCGAGCTCAGCGAGCTCGTCGACCGGGTCCCTGGTGGTGCCGGCCACCGGGTCGACCAGGGAGCGCTGGTGGCCGACCAGCTTGTTCAGCAGGCTGGACTTGCCGACGTTGGGGCGGCCGAGCAGGGCCACCCGGCGCGGCCCGCCCTCGGTGTCGGCGTGCCGCGGCGCCTCCGGCAGGGCGTCCAGGATCAGGTCGAGCAGGTCACCGCTGCCCCGCCCGTGCAGCGCGCTGACCGGGGCGGGCTCTCCGAGGCCAAGCGACCACAGCGCCGCGGCCTCGGCCTCGGCCCGGGTGTCGTCGACCTTGTTGGCCGCGACCACGACCGGCTTGCCGGAGCGGCGCAGCACGCTGGCCACCGCGGCGTCGGCATCGGTCACGCCCACGGTGGCGTCCACCACGAACAGCACCGCGTCGGCCGCGTCCACCGCCACCCTGGCCTGGGCGGCGACCCGCGCGGCCAGGCTCTGGGAACCTTCCACCGAGGGCTCCCAGCCGCCGGTGTCGACGATGGTGAACGCCCGGCCGTTCCAGAGGGCGTCGTAGGCGACCCGGTCCCTGGTCACCCCGGGCTTGTCCTCCACGACTGCCTGCCTGCTGCCCAGGATCCGGTTCACCAGCGTCGACTTGCCCACGTTGGGCCGGCCGACGACGGCGACGACCGGGACGGCTTCGTTCGCCATCGTCATCTGCTGTTCTGCAGGGGCTTCGGTACAAGCCCGACGATGACGCCGACCACGCCGTCCAGGTCCAGCCCGGTGGAATCGACCTCGACCGCGTCGGCGGCCTTCCCGCTCTGCGCCGCGTCCATCCGGTCGCGCCGCTCCTGATCGGCCCGGGTGGACCAGCTGGCCTCGGCGGCCCGGCGGCTGGCCCGGGCCGCGCCGTCAGCGGTCAGGAACACCTTGACCTGCGCGTCGGGCGCGACAACGGTGCCGATGTCGCGGCCCTCGGCCACGATCCCCCCGGCGTTGGCGATGATCTCCCGCTGCATCGCGATCAGGCGCGCCCGGACCTGCGGTACGGCCGCCACGGCGCTGACCGCGCCGGTGACCTCGCGCGTCCTGATCGCTTCGGACACGTCGGTACCGTCGACCCGGGTCCACGGCGCGGCTGGGTCGGTGCCGACCTCGATGACAGGCTCGGCCGCCAGCCGGGCCACCACATCGGGGTCGGTGGTGTCGGCGCCGCGGTCGAGCAGCCACCAGGTCAGGGCCCGGTACATCGACCCGGTGTCCAGGTAACGAAGGCCGAGCGCGCGGGCCGCGCCGCGCGACGCGCTCGACTTGCCCGCCCCGGATGGCCCGTCGACGGCGACGACGAGCCCGGACCCGCGATCCGTTTCGCTCTCCTCGGCCAGGCCGGCTGAAGTCTTCACCCGAGCGACTCTACCGGGACACGAGTCCGGGCCCGCACGCGCGGGCCGCCGGAGCGGTGAACCCGGCCCGTTCGGGATAAAAATGCTAGCGGCGGACCGGCCAGCCGCCGGCCTCCAGCGCGGCCAGCAGCGGTCCGGCCTCGGCGGGGCGGACCGAGAGCTCGGCCACGCCGACCGGCAGCCCGGGTGTGTGCTCGATCCTGACGTCCTCGATGTTGACGCCGGCCCGGCCGGCCGCGTCGAACAGCCGGGTCAGCTCGCCGGGCTGGTCGGGGATGACGACCTGGACCACGGTGAACTCGCGTGGCTCGCCGCCGTGCTTGCCGGGGATCCTGCTCACCCCGGCCTGGCCGATCTCGAGCAGCGTGGCGACCGACTTCGGGTCGCCGTCGGTCAGCATCCGGGCCGCCTCGGCCAGGTCGGCGGCCACCGCGGCCAGCACCTCGGCGACCGGGCCGGCGTTCGCGGCCAGGATCTGGGTCCACAGGCTGGTGTCCCCGGCGGCGATCCTGGTCACGTCGCGCAGTCCCTGCCCGGCCAGGTCGAGTGCCTCGGCCGGGGCGGCTTCCAGCCGGGCCGCCATGGCCGCGGCGACCAGGTGCGGGGCGTGCGAGACGAGCGCGACCCAGCGGTCGTGGGCGGCCGCATCGGCCCGCACCGGCATCGCCCCGCACGTCCTGACCAGCGTGGTGATCGTGGCGACGGCCTGCTCGGAGGTCTCGGGAGCCGGGCACAGTGCCCAGGTCCGGCCGAGGAACAGGTCGGCGCGGGCGGCCGCGGGCCCGTGCTTCTCCCGGCCTGCCAGCGGGTGCCCGGGCACGAAGCTGCTCAGGTCGCAGCCCAGGGCCCGGGCCTGCGTCACCGGCAGCTGCTTCACGCTGGCCACATCGGTGTAGCAGGCGGCCAGCCCGCGGGCCTGCGCGGCGGCCAGCGTGGCGGCCACCGCGGCCGGCGGCACCGCGATCACGGCGATGTCGGCTGCGCCCATTTCCGTGCCCATTCCCGGGCCCGTAGCCGGCAGCGGCTCCCCCGCGCCCAGGCTGGCGGCGAGCCGGACCGCCTCGGGGTCGGTGTCGGCCAGCCAGACGCTGGTGCCGTGCTCGCGCAGCGCGAGCGCCACCGACGTCCCTATCAGCCCCGTCCCGATGACCGCGACCCGCACCGGTACGCGCCTAACTGGGCGATGTCGAGACGGAGCGCGGCGGCGCCGCGCAGGTACACGTGCTGGATCGCGGAGCGCGCCCGGTCCGTCTCGATGTGCGCCATCAGCCGCACCACCCGGGGCATCGCGCCGGGCACGGCGATCTCGGCCGCGCAGATCAGCGGCACGTCGTGAAATCCGATCTTGCGGGCGGCCAGCGCAGGGAATTCGGCGGTCAGGTCGGGCGTCGTCGTGAACAGCACGCTGATCACGTCGTCGGTGGTCAGGTCATTGCGTGACATCACCTCGCTGACCAGTTCGGCCGTGGCCTCGAGTATCGCGTCCCGGTCGGCCGAATCGACCTGCACCGCGCCGCGTACCGCCCTGACTGTCATGAACCCTCCCGTCGCCCCCACAGGCTACAGGCCGACCGCGGCGTAGAGCTCACCGATTTCCCTGGTGGTCAGGTCACGGGTGGTGCCGGGCCGCTGGGGGCCGAGCCTGATCGGCCCCACGTCGGTGCGGACCAGCCTGCTGACCGGGTGCCCGGTCGCGGCCAGCATCCGGCGCACGATGTGCTTGCGCCCCTCGTGCAGGGTGATCTCCACGAGCACGCGGCCCCCGGACCGGTCGACGACCCGGAACCGGTCCGCGGTGGCCACCCCGTCGTCGAGCTCGACGCCGGTGGCCAGGCGGCGGCCGAGGTCCTTCGGCACCGGGCCCGTCACCTCGGCCAGGTAGGTCTTGGCCACCTCGAAGCTGGGGTGGGCCAGCCGGTGCGCGAGCTCGCCGTCGTTGGTGAGCAGCATCAGGCCCTCGGTGTCGTAGTCGAGCCGGCCGATGTGGAACAGGCGCTCGGACCGGTCGCCCAGGAAGTCCGATACGGTCTTGCGGCCGCGCGGGTCCGACATCGCGGTCAGGACCCCGGCCGGCTTGTTAAAGGCCAGGTAGACAAGGCCGGGCTTGGCCGGGATGCGCTTGCCGTCCACCCTGATCACCTGGTGGTCGGGGTCGACCCGGGCGCCGAACCGGCGGACGGTCTCGCCGTCCACCTCGACCCGGCCGGCGCCGATGAGCTCCTCGCAGTGCCTGCGGCTGCCCAGCCCGGCCTCGGCCAGGACCTTCTGCAGCCGGACCCCGCCGGGAACGTCGGTCAGCGAATCCCGGTTTTCGTCCTCGAAGTCGTCGTCATCCTCGTCCAGGTCACGGTCGGGCGTTCTCATCCTCGATGTCCTCAATGTTCTCCGGCAGGAACGGCGCGAGATCGGGCAGATCCTCCAGGCTGGCCAGGCCCAGCCGCTCCAGGAAATATCCCGTGGTCCGGAACAGGATGGCGCCGGTTTCTGAGTCCGTCCCTGCTTCCTCGGTCAGGCCGCGCAGCACCAGCGTGCGCATGACCCCGTCGCAGTTGACCCCGCGCACCGCCGACACCCGGGCCCGGCTTACCGGCTGGCGGTAGGCCACCACGGCCAGCGTCTCCAGCGCCGCCTGCGTCAGCCTGACCTCCTGTCCGTCACTGACGAAACGCTCGACCAGCGGCGCGCAATCCTCGCGGGTGTAGAACCGCCAGCCGCCCGCGATCTCGCGCAGGTCAAAGCCACGGCCCTCGGCGACGTACGACGCGGCCAGGTCACGCAGCTCGGCCTCGACCTCGTTCCGCGGACGCTCGAGCACCTGGGCCAGCACCACGAGCGGCACCGGCTCGTCGGCCACCAGCAGGATGGCCTCGAGGCTAGGTCGCAGCCCCGGGCTAGCGTCGGGCGTTTCGGGTGTTGCGGAGGTCATTGATCGTCGTCGCTTTCCGTCAGCTCATTGACGCTATCAGTGTCGCCGGTGTTGGCGGTGCTGGCGGACCCGGTCCACGTCACGTAGAGCTCGCCCAGCGGGGCGACCTGCTCGAAGGACACGGCTTCCTCGCGGTACAGCTCGAGCAGGGCCAGGAAGGAAGCCACCACCTCGTAACTGCCCTCGGCGTGGGCGGTCAGCCGCCGGAAGCTGGCCCGGCCGAGTTTCCGCAGCAGGGTGGCGATGACCGCGGCCTGGTCCCTGATGCTGATCACCGGCGCGTGGATGTGCTGGGTGTCGACCGTGGGCGGCGGCCTGGGGGTGAGCGCGAGCGAGGCGAGCCGGGCGAACTCGGCCGGGCCCAGGCCGAGCAGCACCTCGGGGAGCAGGTCGGCGAACCGGGGCTCGAGCGGGACCCGGCGCGGGAACCGGCGGGCCGCCGCGGTCATCCGGGCCGCGAAGATGGCCGCGACCTCCTTGTACGCGCGGTACTGCAGCAGCCGGGCGAACAGCAGATCCCTGGCCTCGAGCAGGGCGAGATCCTCCTCGTCCTCCACCTCTCCCGACGGCAGCAGGCGGGCGGCCTTCAGGTCGAGCAGGGTGGCCGCGACGACCAGGAAGTAGCTGACCTGGTCCAGGTCCCAGTCGTCGGAGCGCTCCGAGATGAAAGCGATGAACTCGTCGGTGACCTGGGAGAGGGCGACCTCGGTGATGTCGAGCTTGTGCTTGGAGATCAGCGCGAGCAGCAGGTCGAACGGCCCCTCGAACACGTCCAGGTGCACCTGGAAGGCGCTGGAGCGTGCCGCGCCGTCCTGGTCGTCGCCGGCTGGCGGGTTCAGGTCCGTGCTCACGGTCATGACGGTAGCCGGTTCCGGCTAAACCGCGGATTCGGTCGTCCCGGTGGGGTGTTGCCCGGAGTCGGCGTGGCCCGGGTCGGCGCGGTTGGCGTTGGCGATCCGGCGGGCCAGCAGGCTGTCCACGCCGCGGGCATCGAGATCGGCGAGCAGGACGGCGATCGCCTCGCGGACGATCCGGCCACGGTCGGCGGCGGCGCCGTAGCGCAGCAGCGCGAGCCGCGCGCGTTCCAGGTCAAGTAGTTCCTCGGCGGACAGGTAGACGGTGATCTTCTGGGTGTGCCTTTCCCGGCCGCTGGCCTGGCGCTGATCGCCCCCGTCCGGGCCCGGGGCAGCTGGGCGCAGGAGTTCAGCGACCCCCGGCAGGCTTACCCTCCGTGTTCGTCCCCTGCCTGCCGCCACCGCTCCAGTACCTCCTTGGCCAGCTCCCGGTAGGAATTAGCCCCCATTGACCCGGAGTCGAAGCTGGTAATAGGTTCTCCGGCCACCGTAGCGTCCGGGAACCTCACCGTGCGGTTGATTACGGTATGAAATACCTGGTCGCCGAAGCCATTAACCATGCTGGCCAGGACCTCGCGGGTGTGCAGCGTGCGCGAGTCGTACATTGTCGCCAGCAGGCCGTCGATTGTTAGCTTCGTGTTCAGCCGGCGGGAGACCTTGTCGATGGTCTCCATCAGCAGCGCCACGCCGCGCATCGCGAAGTACTCGCATTCGAGCGGGATGACCACTCCGTCCGCCGCGGCGAGCGCGTTGATCGTCAGCAGGCCCAGGGAGGGCTGGCAGTCGATCATGATGACGTCGTACTCCGCCAGCAGCGGCTGCAGCACCCCGCCGAGCACGTACTCACGGCCGACCTCGTGTACCAGCTGGACCTCGGCGCCGGACAGGTCGATGTTGCTGGGCAGCAGGTCCATGCCGTCGACGCTGGTCTTGTACCGCACCTCGTGCGCGGTGACGTCCCGCTCCATCAGCAGGTTGTAGACGGTGTTGTCGATGTCATGCGGCTGGATGCCGAGACCGACGGAGAGCGCGCCCTGCGGGTCGAAGTCCACGAGCAGGACCCGGCGGCCCTGCTCGGCCAGGGCGGCCCCGAGGTTGATCGTGGTCGTGGTCTTGCCGACGCCGCCCTTCTGGTTGCAAACCGCTATAGTGCGAGCGGGGCCATGTTCGAGGAGCGGCTCAGGATGGGGAAAGGCCGGATACGGCCGACCGGTCGGGCCCAGCTCACCTGCCTGGGGCTCGGTCAAGCGCGTCGCTGCCACCAGTGCGAACCTCCCGTACTAAGGGCCGGGACGATGCCCACGGAACCTGGTCTTGGACTCTAGGGCCTTGACAGGACGCCGGCAAGCAGGCTCGCCGTATACGCCCCATATCCGCCGGGTGAGCTTTCGCCGGGCGGACATCGGCCGACTGCAACCGGGCCGGCCGCCGCGGTGTTTACCTAGACGTGAACCAGACAGCGACCGGACCCGATCGCATCGCGGCGAAGCTGGCGGCCGACCTCGACGCGGGCTTTGCCGCCCTCTTCGAGGCGCACCAGCACGTGCTGTTCAGCACCGCGCTGCGGATCTGCGGGCGGTGGGCGGACGCCGAGGACCTCACGGCCACGGCGTTCCTGCGTGCCTTCCGCGCGCTTTCCGGCTATGACCGGGAGCGGATCGCGGCGCTGCGGACCAGGCCGTGGCTGCTCACGATCTTGCTGAACGCCTGGCGCAACCAGGTGCGGACCGCGGCCCGGCAGCCGCGGGAGGTGCTGGACGCCGAGCCGCCCGAGGCGGAAGCTCGCGGCGCGAGCGTCGAGGCGCAGGCGGAGCGGCACGAGACCTCCCGCGAGCTGGCCGCGATGGCCGTCCCCGCTCCCGGCCGCCTGCTGGACAAGGTGGCCGCCCGGTGGACGCGCGTGCCCGGCCCGGCCGGGGACGTCTACGTCGCAACGACCGACCTGGGCGTGGCGTACCTCAGGACGGCCGGCACGGCAGAGGAGTTCGCCGGCCTCTTCCGCGCCCGGTTCGGCCGCCCGCTGCTCCCGGCGTCCCGGCCGCCGGCCGGGCTGCTGACCGCGCTGCGTACCGGCCGGGCCGGCCGCATCCCCCTCGACCTGCGCGACCTCACCCCGTTCGCCGCGTCCGTGCTCGCGGCCGCGATGACGATCCCGCGCGGCGAGACCCGCCCGTACGGGTGGATCGCGCGGCAGGCCGGACGGCCCCGGGCCGTCCGCGCGGCGGCCAGCGCGCTCGCGGCCAACCCGGTGCCGTTGCTGATCCCCTGCCACCGCATCGTCCAGGCGGACGGGGCAGCCGGCGGCTACGTATTCGGCAGCCCCCGCAAGGAGGCGCTGCTCCGGCACGAGGGCGCCAACCTGGACGAGGTCCGCGACCTGGCCGCGGCGGGCACGCGCTACCTGGCCAGCGACACCACGGGCGTCGTGTGCTTCCCGTCGTGCCGCAACGCCCGGCGCATCACGCCATTGCACCGGCGCGGGTTCGCCAGCCTGGCCGCGGCGGGCCGTTCCGGCTTCCGCCCGTGCCTGCACTGCCAGCCCTAGCAGGGCCTCGCTTTAGCAGGGCCGCTTGGAAGGGCCCGCTTGGAAGGGAGAGACTCATGACGACACGGCTGCGCCAGCGATGGCTGCTGGCCGTGCTGGTGGCCGGCCAGTTCATGGCCAACGTCGACATCGCGATCGTCAACGTGGCCACCCCGTCCATCCACCGGGACCTGCACGCCTCGGGGGGCGCGCTCGAGTTCGTCGTGTCCGGGTACGTCCTCGCGTTCGCGATGCTGATCATTACCGGCGCCCGGCTCGGCCGCATCGCCGGATACCGGCGGGTGTACCTGGCCGGCCTGGCCGGGTTCACCCTCGCCTCGCTCGCCTGCAGCCTCGCGCCGGGAACCGGGGTGCTCATCGGCGCGCGGATCGCCCAGGGCGCCTGCGCCGCGGTCATGGTCCCGCAGGTGCTCACCGGGATCCAGGTGAGTTTCGACGGGCGGGCCCGGGCACGGGCGCTCAGCGTCCTGGTGATGACCATGTCCGGCAGCGCCGTCATCGGCCAGGCGCTCGGCGGGCCGCTCATCGCGGCGGACGCGTTCGGCACGGGCTGGCGGTCGATCTTCTGGGTTAACGTGCCGGTCGGCGTCGTGGCGCTGGCGGGCGCGGCGGTGCTGCTGCCGCGCGAGAGTCGCGGGCAGGCCCGGCTGGACCTGCCGGGGGTAGGCCTGCTCACCGCGGCGATGGCGCTGCTTGTCACCCCGCTGGCGTTCGGCCGTGAGCAGGGCTGGCCCGCCTGGACCTGGGCTTGCCTGGGAGCCAGCGTCGTCGCGTTCGCAGGCTTCACCGGCTTTGAGCGGCGGCGGGCGGCCCGGGGCGGCGATCCGGTGATCAACCTGCGCCTGCTGGCCCGGCCGACCGTGGCCTGGGAGCTGACCGCGAACTTCGCGCGGACCAGCACCTACTTCGCGATGCTGTTCGTGCTCGCGCAGTACCTGCAGCAGGGCCTGGGGCGCAGCGCCACCTACTCCGGCCTGGTCCTGGTGTCCTGGGTCGCGGCCTTCGGGGTCGCCGCCCCGGTCACCCGGCGGCTGCCGGCCTGGGTGGCGCCGTTCGGCGGGGTGCTCGGGTCGCTGATCCTGGCGGCGGCCTTCGCCACGGTCAGCGCGGCGCCCGCGCCCGGTCCGTTCCTCGTCGTGGCGCTGGGCGCGGGCGGGTTCGGGCTCGGGATGGCGTACAGCTCGCTGCTGGGCCGGCTCACCGCCGCGGTCCCGCCGGACGAGGCCGCCGACCTGAGCGGGCTGGTCAACACCTCGGCTCAGGTCGCCGCGGTAGCCGGAGTGGCGGTCTACGGCACCGTCTACTTCGCCCTGGCGGCCCGGCCGGCCTACGCGTTCGGCGTGGTCACCGCGGCGCTCGCGGCGAGCGGGTTCGCGGGTGCGGCCTGCTCGTTCCTGTCCGCCCGGCGCCGCGCCGCCGAGATCCCGGCCGTGCGTGACGAGGAGCGGGTACCGGCGCGCGCCCGCTAGCGCGCACCATGATCGTGAACAGTTCTGGGCAGATAGCACCGCAAACTGTTCACGATCATGAAACCGCCTCGACGGGGGAAGCGTCGGGTGGGGCGGGGGGAGGCGCGGGGGGGGCGGGGGGGCTAGGGGGGGGGGGGGGGGC
>Ga0081540_1000585_pt1 | contig 35126 bp, 40 predicted proteins | sample TabmetS2T1R1_FD_71024 | JGI IMG/M metagenome (GOLD analysis project Ga0081540, IMG submission 71024) | Tabebuia heterophylla rhizosphere microbial communities from the University of Puerto Rico - S2T1R1 | ecosystem: Host-associated > Plants > Roots > Rhizosphere ...
ACGCCGCGTGGTCTTGAAGCCGGCCACCATGGTTTCGAGATCGGCGGGGTCGCCGAAGAAATTCGGATCGATCACGGGAGCGGCCAGTGGATCGGAGCTGGCCAGCGTGACCTCGCCGCGGCTCTTCGGCCGCAGCAGGCAGACATGCAAGGAAAAGCCGGTGCCGCGATGGCGCTTGCGGCCGTGATCGTCCGCCATCGCCATGCCGAAGTGCAACTGGATGTCGGGAATGTCGAGATCGGGCCGTGTCTTCAGGAAGCCGCCGCATTCGGCGAAGTTCGACGTGATCGGGCCGCGGCGCTCGCGGCGGAACTGGGCGATGGCGCGCAGCAGGCGCGGCAGTCCCTTCAGCGAGATGCCGTTGAAGTGGGGGTTGTCGGACATGTAGCCGAACACGAAATCGGGATGGTCCTGCAGGTTCTGCCCGACGCCCGGCAAATGATGAACGCTGGTAATGCCGTGCCTGCCGAGAACAGCGGCGTCGCCCACGCCTGACAGCATCAGCAGCTGCGGCGACTGGAACGCGCCGGACGCCACGATGACCTCGCGCCGAGCGCGAAGTACCTTCTTCTCCTTGCCCTGCATGTATTCGACGCCGACCGCGCGCTTGCCTTCGAAAAGGATGCGGGTGGCGTGGGCGAATGTCTCGACGCGCAAATTCGGCCGCGATCCCATGTGCGGATGCACATAGGCGCGCGCCGCGCTCCAGCGCTCGCCGTTCTTCTGGGTCACCTGGTAGACGCCCAGCCCTTCGTGATCGTCGGCGTTGAAGTCCTCGCGCAGGCGGAACTGCGCTTCCTGCGCCGCCTGCAGGAAGGTCTGCTGCACGGGATTGTCGGTGCGCAGCCGGTTGACCGCCAGCGGCCCGCCCTTGCCGTGGTACTCGCCGCCGAAATCGGCGTTGTCCTCGGAGCGCTTGAAATAGGGCAGCACGTCGGAATAGGACCAGCCGGCATTGCCGAGCGAAGCCCAGTGGTCGTAGTCGGCGCGGTGGCCGCGGATGTAGACCATGGCGTTGATCGCGCTGGAGCCGCCGAGCCCCTTGCCGCGCGGCTGATAGCCGATGCGGCCATTGAGCCCCTTCTGCGGCACCGTGTTGAACGCCCAGTTGTTGACGTTGCCGGCGACCATCAGCACCAGCGCGAACGGCGTGGTCACAACCCAATTGTCGTTCCTGCCGCCGGCATCGAGCAGCGCCACCGATGTGCCGGCATCCTCGGACAGCCTTCCCGCCACCGCGCAGCCGCCCGAGCCGCCGCCCACTACCACGAAATCGAATGTGTCACTCACGCGCGTTCCCCCCGTTTTGCCGGTAAACCTCCGCTTTTGCGCATTCCATGGCAAGGCCGGTTCCAGATTGGGAATTTTCGAGAGAAAACAGGCATTTTTCCCTGTCACAAAATCCTCAAAAGGAGCCCTTTTGCCCTTTCCAAAGGGGACGGGCGTTGATACATACGCCCCGCACCCGCTGGCTTTGGCCCGGGTCGCCTTCTCAGGAAGCCTCTGGAACGGACCGATCGGCGCCCTTGCGCGCTGGCCCGGTTTCGCTTCTGGTCCTTCAGGAGAGGCCGGAACTACGGTGACGCGGGGTGGAGCAGCCCGGTAGCTCGTCAGGCTCATAACCTGAAGGTCACAGGTTCAAATCCTGTCCCCGCAACCAAGTTCTTTCTTATCCGCAGTGCTCAGGTCGTGGGTCGAATTGCAGCAGCGCACCCAAGCCGCGATAGAATGGGCGCTCCAGCGAAATAGCAGCCTAATGGTCGTCGGCCGCTGCCGTTGACGCGGAGGCGGGGCGATGAGCGCCGCCGCTCCGCGGCGTCGCTGCTACGTGGTCGGCTTTGACAGCTGGATAACGCATGAGACGGTCTTATTCGCCGGCAGCGAGCAGGAAGCAATCGCTAAGGCCAAGGCCATCTACGGGATGAACGGCCTCGCCGGGTTTTCAATCGGCGATAGCGGTGAAGAGCCCTGGCACGCCCGCTGCCTTGACCGGGAGATTCAGTCATGAGCCTACCCGTCAGCGAAATACGCAACACGGTGCTTGTACGCGATTGCGTTTCCATCATGCAATGCGTGGACACGGCGTCCGTGGAATTCATCCTCACCGACCCGCCGTACCTGTGCCGCTACCGCTCGCGCAGCGGCCAAACCATTGCGAACGACGATCGCGACGAATGGCTGGAGCCTGCCTTCGCTGAAATGTACCGGGTGCTTAAGCCCGACACCTTCTGTCTCAGCTTCTACGGCTGGCATGCCGCCGACAAGTTCATCGGCACATGGCGCAAGGCGGGATTCCGTCTAGTTGGACATATCGTCTTCAGGAAGCGCTATGCTTCTGCAACCGGCTACGTCGAAGCCCGCCACGAGCAGGCTTGCCTGCTCGCGAAGGAACGACCGCAGCTATCCGGTGTGCCCGTGCCGGACGTCCTCGACTGGGAGTATACCGGTAACCGCCTGCATCCAACCTAGAAATCAATCAAGATATTGCAGCAGTTAATCGAAGCTTTCTGTCCGCAGGATGGAGTAGTGCTCGACCCGTTCTACATATGTCGTCAGGGTATCCCGCAAAGATCAGTGACGTGCTGCGCCGCAAGTTCGCACCAATCCGAATACCAGGCTCCGCACGTCGCGAACCAAGGTCGTGATTTGACGCGTCAATTCAACGCGTCGATGAGCTGGAACCGGTTGATTATGCGCGTGACATCATCGCGCGCGTTGCGGTTTTCCTCAGCTTGAACGGTTGCAACCTCTAAAAGAACATGCATAAATTGATACTTTCAGAACGTTAGTGAGGATTCTCATGCGTTTTGTTTTTTTGACCTCATTGATTTTTCTCGGGTTGGCGTCTTCCGCGCAGGCGGAAAAATCAAGCAAGTTAGCTACCGCGAAGCCAGCGGATACGCTTGCCTTCTACAAGGGCGCCTTGAAGGCTGCCGGCGTGCAAGAGGAGGCTGATAATCGCAAGATAGACGACTTCGTCGCGCTCACATCCTGCAGCACTTCGTATGACTATATGGGAGAGGAGAAGGACGAGGATATCCTTTCGAAAAACATACCCGACCTGGCTTACGACCTCGTTTACATGGAGGCCGTGCTTCGCGTTGCGGGCTACCCAAAAGATCTATGGGAGGCTGATCTTGCCAAATTTCAACAAAGCAAACTTGCTTCTTTAGAGGACTACGATCCTTCGCAAGGTGAAAAAGACCCGGTTAAAGTTGATCTCGCCAAGAAGCTCAACGATTACAAAAAGACTCATCGCGGAAGGTACAAGAAGGTCATTCCGGGCCAGGAAGGTTGTGGAGCTGGCGAGATTGACGTCAGGATTCAAACGATCCCGTCCGCTCAGCGCGTTCAATATATCAATATGATAAAGTACGATCTTTGTACCTTTCAGAAGATTGACCCCAGGGGACCGGATTGCGATCACTGGTTCGACTACGGTGGCAAGGGCGCACTCATGGCGGGACGATACAAAGTCCGCGCAACTTGGTCAGACGGGACGATAGTATTCCGAGATCTCGATGCTGACAGCCTTCCTGAAGACAAGAACGGACTTCATCCTTTCCGAATTAAGAAGCAGTGATGAAATGCGAAGAACCGCTTATGACGACTTCCTCGATGTTCTGAAAAAATTCCGTAAGCTGTCAGTAACTGCACTGGGTACTGGCGCTGCCGTTCCTTTCTTCGCATATGTAGCAAACATAGCGCCTCCTTGGCCTCCTGGTGTGATGCTGCTCACCGCGCTGACCGAGCTTGTCGCTCTCATTCTCGCCTTTCAATTTCTGCGTACGAAGGAACGGCGTCCCGTCAGCTTTGCCATGGGGATCATGGCAACACTGCTGTTTATTGTGAGCTTTGCCTATCTTGTCCTGATCGCCATCTTTACCTACGTCACGCCTCAGACCAAGGAAAGGTTCGTAAAGGGCTTCGTCTGCAAACTGGAGATTGAGCGCCTTTATCCTGGCGAGTGCCCTCTTGTGAGCCGTGAGATCCTTTCCGGAGCGCAGTACAATGCAGACCAGATCTGGACCGATTGGTCCATTGCGCTCATGCAGGTTTTTATTGCCAGCCTTTGGATCGCCGCCTTCGTTTTGCTCTCAGGCCTGATCGGTGCGTTCTTGGTTTTTCAAACGAGGACCGCGGCAGAGCCGATGCCATAGCCCTCCGCTCCTTCGGGGTCCGAGAGCTCTGCTCTTCAAAGACGCGCGAGCCTATGGCTTCGGTTCATCACGTTCGCTAGTTCGCGGAACGCGTGGGGGACGGGCCCAGCGCCACGATCGCGGAGAGGCGGCCGCCGGCGGATCGTCAGGGGAACATCCGGTCATCCTGGCTCATGTTCCCGCGCGAGTATCCTGAGCCCTTCGCCCCTCATGTCAGCAGTTGAGAGCGGCCAGCCGCTGGCGATCGCGCAACACGATCTGGCGCGCGCCGGAAAGGCCGAGCACGCCTTTGGCCTGCAATTCCGAAAGCGAACGCGACACGGTCTCCAGGGTCAGTCCGAGATAGTCGCCGATGTCGCGGCGGCACATCGGCAGGGCGATCATCCCTGCTTTCGCCAGGCGGCGGTCCATCTCGAGCAGGAAGGTCGCAACACGCTCGATTGCGGTCTTGCGGCCGAGCAACAGCATGTGGTTTTCAGCGTGCCGCAACTCGCCCGATGTGATGGACCACAGATCGCGCGCGACGCGCACGTCGCTTTGTGCGGCTTGCTCCAGACTGCGGCGATTGATCAGGCGCACCGTGGTATCGAGGATGGCTTCTGCGGCGAGGCGATGCTTCGTATCGGTTTCGAGGCCAAACATGTCGCCCGGCAGATGGAAGGCGCCGATCTGGCGGCGGCCGTCGGCCAGGAGCTTGTAGGTGCGAACGGCGCCGCGGACCACCTGGTAGACATACTCGGCTTTCTCATCCTCGCCGTAGATCTCTTCGTCCTTGCGATAGGTGAATTCCGAGGTAAGGAGGCCCGCATGGCCGGTCAGCACGCCGAGGCGGTCATTGGGCGCGCACGGCAGCGGGGCAACCTTGCGGCCGATGGGGGAAGAAGTGCTGATCGACTGGGTGAGCATTGGGCATCTCCACGTTCCGGGATGACCAAGCAGTAATGCGGAAAAGGGGGAGCCGAAATTTGGTTCGATGCCTTAAGGGCAGGCCCCTACGTAACATTACGGAGGTGGTCTAGTGACAGGAACCGGGCCTTGCGAGCACGCCCCTGATCTGGCCCGGCAGGCTTTCCTCGAGATGCGGCTTACGCAGCACATAGAGGACGCCGGCCGCGGCAGCCCGGTCCGGCAGGCTCTCGTCGAGATATCCGGTGATCAGGATGATCGGCGCACTGACATCGCGACTTCTCAGGCGGGTAGCCAGATCAAGCCCGTTCATGTTCGGCATCTTGTAGTCGATCACGAAACAATCGGCATCGTCGGACGCCCCGTCCCTCAGGAGGGCGGCACCGCTCTTGAACGTACGCACGTCAAACCCGTCCGTCTCGAGCAGGAACTGCAGCGAGCCAAGCACGTCCGGATCGTCGTCGACAACGTAGATCATCGCCCTGGCCGGCGAAGGGAGCATCACCGGCATCCGCAATTTCGGGGTTCATTCGCAAAAAGCATCCGGATTTTATGACAGAGATCGCGAAGGGCGATTTGATCTGCCTCAATCCTTCAGCGTGCCGGCCCGCATCGCAAGGCGAACCAGCTCGGAAAGGCTGCCGGCCTGCATCTTGGTCATGACGTTGGCGCGGTAAACCTCGATGGTCCGCGGGCTGATGTCGTACTCGCGTGCAATGGCCTTGTTGGAGAGGCCGGCGACCAGCCCGTCCATCACCTGGCGCTCGCGCGGGCTCAGGCTCTCAACGCGGACAGCGACTTCCCGCGTCAAGGCCTCGTTCCTGGCTTCCGGTTCGGCGCGCCTGAGGCCGCTCTCCACCATCGACATCAGGAGGTTGTCGTCGAATGGTTTCTCGAGAAAATCGACGGCGCCGAGCTTCATCGCCTCTACGGCGAGCGGCACATCTCCGTGACCGGTCATGATGATGACGGGGAAGCGGCAATGCTGCGCCTTAAGGCGACGCAGCATTTCGATGCCGTCGATTCCGGGCATGCGCACGTCCGAAACCACGCAGCCGAACTCCAGGGCGGACAGTGCGTCGAGGAAAGCCTGCGCCGAATCGAACAACGTAACGTCGAAGTCGGCCGAACCAAGCAGGAACTCCAGCGAGTGACGCATCGCCTCGTCATCATCGACAACGTAGACTTTTCCCCTAGTCGGCATTTGTCAGGCTCTCGTTGGGTGCTGCGGGCAGCGTAAAGCGGAAGGTCGCGCCGCCGGACGGATTGCTCTCGGCCCACATCCTGCCGCCATGCGCCTCGACGATCGAGCGGCTGATGGAAAGGCCGACCCCCATGCCGGCTTCCTTCGTGGTGAAGAAAGTCTGGAACAGATTGGATTCGACGCCATCGGCAAAACCCGAGCCGGTGTCCGCGACCGCGATTTCAACCATGTCGTCCGCGAGCGGCCTCGTTGACGCCACGAGCCTGCGCTGCGGTGAATTCGCCATCGCTTCCAGCGCATTGCGGAACAGATTGACCAGCACCTGCTGGATCTGGACGCGATCCACGAGGACAAGATCATTTTTGCGGTCGAGCTCGAATTGCAGGTTGACGCCCTGTTCGCGCGCGCCCGTGAGGCCGAGCGCACCGGATTCCTCGATCAATTTGCTGAGGCTTTCAATCCGCTTTTCCGATTCGCCGCGCGCGACGAAATCGCGCAGTCGCCGGATGATCTGGCCGGCGCGCTGCGCCTGTTCGGCGGCGCGATCCATCGCGCCTTCGATTTTCTGCCGGTTCGGGTCGGCGCTTGCCGATAGCAGCCGCCGCGAGCCCTTCATATAGTTGCTGATGGCGGCCAGCGGCTGGTTCAACTCGTGCGCCAGCGCCGAAGCCATCTCGCCCATCGCCGACAGTCGCGACATGTGTACGAGCTCGGATTGCAACTCCTGCAAGCGATGCTGGGTTTGCTGCTGTTCCGTCAGGTCGCGCACGAAGCCGGTGAAATAGGGCTCGCCGCCGGAGCGCATTTCGCCGACCGACAAGTGCATCGGAAAGGTGGTGCCGTCCCTGCGCTTGCCGGTAACAATGCGGCCGATGCCGATGATGCGACGCTCTCCGCTGACGCGATAGCGTTCGAGGTAGGAATCGTGGTGGGTCCGATCCGGCTCGGGCATCAGCAGACTGACGTTTTGGCCGATCGCTTCCTCCGCCGTATAGCCGAATTGACGTTCGGCGGCATCGCTGAAGAACTGCATGATGCCGCGCCGATCGATAACGATCATGGCATCGGGAATCGTCTCCAGGATCGATCGCAGATGCGTCTCGCGGACGCGCAGGGCCTCCTCGACCTGCTTCTCCTCATCAATATCGAAGGCAATGCCGCTGAGATGGTGCGGACGGCCGTCGTCGGTTCGCACAAGTCCTGCGCGCAGGCGAATCCAGTGCCGCGCGTTGGGTCGCGCGGCGATGAAGAAAGTCGTGTCGAGCCTGCCGCCTTTTTCCGCCGCTCCGGCGACCGCTCCCCTCACGCGCTCACGGTCGAGCGGGTCGAGCCAGGAGAGGAAGATTTCGTAGGGTATCTTCTGCTTGCCGGATATGCCGAACAGTATTCCGGTGTTTTCGGACCAGGTCACCTCTTGGGCGAGCAGGTCGAGATCCCACATCCCGACCCCGGAACGCTCGATACCGAGGCGGAAGCGCAAGTCCCGCTCGGCGTCTTCGGGCTGTGGTCTGACGATGTTGGTCACGTCCTGGCTTTCGCGATCCGGCCGTTCGCGATCACGGTCTTGCAACGGCTTATGGAACAGACCTTTTGTCCCAAGACCGCTTAAAGCTCAAGCTTGTTCGGCAGGGATCAGCCCGCCGCGGCCACCGCGTCCTGCTCGTCCTCGGGGGAATTGAGGTAAACCCCCGACATCGGCTCGATCCAGACCAGATGGTCGTGCACCTTGCGAACGCCCGCGACATTCTCCGCCGCGACGATCGCCGCCTTTCGGGACGGCTCATCGGTGATGACGCCACTCAGATGCACGATGCCGTCCCGCACCGTGACGCCCAGCCCGAGCGGCTTCCAGTCAGTCTTCTCGATCGCCGCGAAAATCCGGTCGCGAATGTGATCATCGTCCGCGGTGGGGTCGGGCACCTCGCGGGCCAGATCGAGCACGGCCTGGACGAGGTTGGTCCGGGTGATGATCCCGACCAGCTTGTCGCCCTGCATGACCGGAACGCGCTTGACGTCGTTCTTCTCCAGCGTCTCGGTCACCTCTTCCAGGGTGGCGTCCTCCGAGACAGTGATCGGCTGATCGTTCATGACGTCGCCGACCTTGCGGCCGCGCTCGCGCACGAAATCAACTGCGGCGCGTCCAGGTCCGATCAGGAGCTTGAGCCACCGCGGCCGGCGACGCTGGGTGCCGATTTCGGCGCGGCGCATGAAGTCGCCCTGTGAGACGACGCCGACCAGCTTTCCGGCATCATCGAGTACCGGCATGCCGCTGATGTGCTGCAGCAGCAGCGTGCGCGCCGCCTGGACGATGGGCGTATCGACTGTCGTGGTGATGACCTGCCGGGTCATGATCTGATGGGCGCGCATCGGCTATTCTCCGCCTGATCTGTTGCTTCGCAAGATGGTAGACCATGCCGCAGCGCTTGCGGTTGATGCAGGTCAATGCCATCCCGTGACGCCTTGGTTTGATCTATCTCAGCTTGCGACCGCATCCTCTCGGCTAGGAACTGCGCAGATTGAGGCGGGAGAAGACGATGACGTATGCGACGGCAATGGTCAGCCTGGCCGTGGATCAGCCGAACGATGCGCTGCTCGAGGTGACCGGGCAATTGGCGGGGCAGCTTTCCGGGCGGGTGATCGGCGTAGCCGCCGCCATGTTCAGCCCGCCGATGTATTTCCTGGATGGCACGGCAAGCCAGCGGCTGATCGACGAGGGGGAGGCCGCTATCAGAAGGCGAATGGCGCAGCTGGAAGGCCAGTTCCGCGCGGCGATGCACGGGCGCGCCAAGGACATCGAATGGCGATCGGCCCTGGAACCGCCAGCACGCTTTGTGGCGCGGGAAGCGCGCGCGGCCGATCTTGTCATCGTAAGCGGGGACGGCAATGCGATCCTCGACCCGTTTGCCGTCGCCGGTCCCAGCGACCTTGTGTTGCAGGCCGGCAGGCCGCTGCTGGTCGTGCCGGCGGCGGTGACGTGGCTGGATCTGCGCAGCGTGCTGATAGCCTGGAAGGACTGTCCTGAAGCGCGTCGCGCGGTCGCCGACGCCTTGCCGCTGCTTGGCAAGGCCAGGGAAGTCACGGTCGCGGGCATTGCCGAGGAGGAGGGCGGTCAGGCAGCGGTACGGCGGCAGCTTGAGGATGTCGTCCACTGGCTGTCGCACCATGGCATCTTGGCGCGCGCTCAGGTGCCCGAGCGATGCGGCAACGCGGTGAGGGAACTCGATCGCATTGCGGCCGACACCGGCGCCGGCGTCGTGGTCGCGGGAGCCTATGGTCGCTCGCGATTTCGCGAATGGGTGCTGGGAGGGGTCACCCAGCATCTCATCGGGCAGACAGCCCGCTGCGCATTGCTGTCCCGGTGAGTTCTTTGACACAGCTCAATGACCGCCGGGGCTGCGAGGCTAGCTTGTCCCGGCAAATGGAGATGGCCATGTCAGACACGACGACCCAGGCGGCTACAGATCGCCCCCCCAGTGACACCCCCGGCATGTTCGTCGAGTTCAACAAGCGGGCGCTGCATTTCCTGTTTGACGCCCAGCGTATCGTTTTGGCCGAGATGGTCACCGCGAGCGACGAGATGCTGGAAGACGCGCGCGCCGAGATGAATCTGGCCGCCGAGTTCGCGGCCAAGATCAACGAGGCGCACTCGGTGGAGAACATTCGAACGGTCCTGAAGGAGTGCGGCCAGCATCAGATGGACGTATTCAGCCGCGAGAGCCGGAACTTTGTTCGGCGCAACCAGCGGCTGGTCGAGGCAGCGTCGCAGCTGCTCGCCAGCGCTCGGCCGCATTAGCGCTCATCGTTGACCATCCATGCCGGATTCAGCGGAAATGAACCGGCGTCTGGGAACGGCAATCCGTCGCTAGGGAACACGTGCCCGGTCGGACTTCCACAACAGGACGACGATGGTTGCCGCTGCGAGCGCTACCACGGCGAGGGAGATCCACTGGGCCGCGGTGAGCAGGAAAGCGGCTTCGAACCGCCACACCGATTGCGGTTCGGTTGAGGCGAGCGGGAGAATATCCGAGAAATAACGCAGGATCGCGGTGATGCCGGCCAGAACGATTGTGGCGCCTACCGCAAGATAGATCAGCTTGCGCATCTCTCTGCCCCTCTCCTGACGAGCCACGATGCTACGCGATCGGCGTGCGCCGGAACACTCCGCCCGCGACCTTAGGGTTGATTACGTAGTCGGGCCGACTTTGACTTCGATCAAGTGGAATCTCCACAACGGGTTTCTAATGCTGCCGCTTCGGATTAGTCCGGACAATCGCAACCAGGCATTTCGGCGGTCATTTTGTACAAATTCCTCGAACAGATCGTCTCCGACTACATGACGCACGACGTCGTGACGGTGCCGCCGACCATGTCAATGCGCGAGCTCGGTCAACGCTTCAAGCAGACTGACTTCAACAGCTTCCCGGTCGTGGACAACGGCCAGGTGGCCGGCGTCGTCAGCAAGTTCGACTATCTCGCCTGTTTCGAATTCACGCCGGCGCGAATGGTCCCGCGCTACGACGACCTGATGCGGCGGACGGTAGCCAGCGTCATGACGCGTGAATTCATTTATGTCGGATGCGACACCAGGCTGACCCGCGTGCTGCAGCTCATGATCGAGCACCGGCTTCGCAGCCTGCCGATCCTGAGCCCGGATGCCCGCCTGTCCGGCATTATCGCGCGTGAAGACGTGATCCGCGCGCTCGAATTCTGCGCACAATGCGAAGCAGAAGGAACATAGCCATGGCAATCAAGGACATTTTGCTGCCGCTGATAGGAGACGCCACCAGGGGCACGATGGCAGCGGTCGAAAAGAGCGTCGTAATGGCAGTGGCGCTTGATGCGCGCATTACCGCGCTGGCACTGGAAACCGAGGCCGACTCGCTGCCGCCGACCGTCGCGGACGTACTGGGTGCGACCGAGATCGTGCAAACCGCGCCGACTGCGCGGGCCCTGCTGGCCGCATTCCAGGCGGCTATAACGAGGTGCGGTGCCCGCGGTGAGCCGAGGCTCGAGCGCACGTCGATCGCCGGAATGATCGATGCAATCGCCGGGGAGGCACGACTGAAGGACCTTTCGGTCCTGCCCATCAAGTCGAACGATTCGTTCTCCGAGAAGCTCGTCGAACGCCTCCTGTTCGAAACGGGGCGGCCGGTACTGATGTGTCCGGAGGCTTCGGTGGAGTCGCTCGCTACCGTCTTCAAGGAAGTCGCGATCGCCTGGGATCATACGGCGCCGGCGGCGCGCGCAGTAGGGGATGCATTGCCGCTGCTCAAGGATGCGGTGCGGGTCCGAATTGTCACGGCTACAGATCGCGCAAGCGACGCGCAGCGTGCTTCCGGCGCAGATTTGCGGCGTCACCTGGCCGAGCACGGCATCCAGGCTCAACTAGACACTATCAAGATAGCCGGAAGTTCAGTCGGCAAGATTTTCGGCGCCTATGTTGATGAAAACGCGGTCGATCTGCTCGTGATGGGTGGATATCGTCATTCCCCCGTGAACGAGTGGTTCTGGGGTGGCATGACCAACACCATCATCAACGAGCCGCCCTGCTGGGTCATGCTGTCGCATTAGGCGGCAGCTTCGGCGATGTGACGCCGGCGCAATTTAATCGGAGGGGGCGGCGGGCTTGCGCAATTGACTGATTGCTGCAGTGATCAATGGCACGATCAACGGCAATACGCCCTGCAGTGGGTGATGAAGCAGGTGGTTGACTTCCACCTGCACTGACTTGGCCTCGAGTTGCAGCGCCTCCATCGCGGAGTCATGGATCTCGTTTGCAAGACCGAGCTCCTGGCCGTGGCTACGCCGGGATGCGATCAGTACGAGAACGAGACTGATCGTCAGATTGACGGCGCCGAGAATAGCGGCAGCGCTGATCGCACTTACCACACCGACCAGCGCGAAATACGCCGCAAGCTCAAACATCAGAAGACCAAAGGCGGCAATCAGCGCAGCGAAGGCGACAAGGCCAGTGCCGACAAGCATGTGGCGGAGGCGCATTTCGGCAATTATCTTGTCGGCGCGCCACAGCAGCCGCAGGTTTCTTATGATGTTGTCGGAGTTCATTTCATAATCTCCTCAGGGCAAAGCCGACGGCGATGCCGACTGCGAAGGCGCAGGCAAGCGCCGCAATCGGACGCTCGGCAACCAGTCGTTCGATCTGTCTTTCTTCCTGGCCCAGAACTTGTCCCAGTTCGTCCAGGGCGGATTTCAGCTGCTCGGCGGCCGAGTCGGCGCGCTCGCGTGAGGCTTTCAGCATCTCATCGCCGGCAGCGCTAAGCAGGCGCGCGGCGTCACCCTTGAGGGCTAGTAGTTCGTCGCGGATTTCGGTCGACGTCACCGTTTCATCTCCCTGAACGGAGTGCGGATCATCTTGTACATCCTTCCGTGTGCGGCGTTGATCTGGGTCAAGCCGCTGTTCTAACGCCTTGATCGAAGTCAACGCTGCCGCAAGACCATGCCGTACAAGAGCCGGATCACCTGGATGGATTTTGCAGTGAGTACCGCGCCGCTCCTCAACGCCGTCAACGTCGGCGACACGCTAGAACTTCGTCCAACGGGATCGTGGACGGTGATCAACGGCAATTTGCTGGAGGGCCTGTTCAACGCCGTGGCTCCGCAGCTTGCGGGCGCGAAACGCCTTCGCGTCGATCTCGCCGGCGTCCTCGAGATCGACACGCTCGGAGCGTGGCTCTTGGAAAAGGTCTCGCGCACAGCCGAGCAGGCGGGCCGCTCAGTGACCGTCACCGGCGTCGACGAGCGGCACGCCGAACTGATCGAGGATGTCCGCAAGGTCAACCGCGGCCAGCGCGTCGCGCGGCCGCGGCCGAATCCGGTCCTGTTTCGGCTGGAGCAGGCCGGGCGCGCCTCCTTCGACGCCGTCGGTGAGGCTGTGATCTTCCTGCAGATGCTGGGGGCAACCGGTTGGGCGCTGATGAGCACGCTGCGTCACCCGCGCTCGCTGCGGTTGACCTCGCTGGTCTACCAGACCTGGCGGATCGGCTGGCAGGCGATTCCGATCGTGGTGCTGATCACTTTCCTGATCGGCGCGATCATCGCGCAGCAGGGCATCTTCCATTTCCGCAAGTTCGGGGCGGAATCCTATGTCGTCGACATGGTCGGCATCCTCGTGTTGCGCGAGATCGGCGTGCTTATCGTCGCCATCATGGTGGCTGGCCGCTCCGGCAGTGCCTGCACGGCCGAGCTCGGCTCGATGAAGATGCGCGAGGAGATCGACGCGCTCACGACCATGGGGCTCGATCCGGTCGAGGTGCTGATCCTGCCGCGGATCGTTGCGCTCATCGTCGCGCTGCCGATCCTCGCCTTCCTGGGAGCGATGGCGGCGCTCTACGGCGGCGGCCTGATAGCCTGGTTCTATGGTGGCATGTCACCGGCGATCTTCATCGCGCGCCTGCACGAGGCAGTTTCGATCACCCATTTCGAAGTCGGCATGATCAAGGCGCCGTTCATGGCGCTGGTGATCGGTATCATCGCCTGCAGCGAGGGGTTGAAGGTAAAGGGCAGCGCGGAATCGCTGGGCCGGCAAACCACAACCTCGGTCGTGAAGTCCATTTTCCTCGTCATCGTGCTCGACGGCCTGTTCGCCGTGTTCTTCGCCTCGATCGGGATGTAAGCCGTGGACGCCGTGACCGAACGATATGCGATCCGCGTCAGCGACCTCGTGGTCGGATTCGGCCGCCGCATCGTGATCGATCATCTCTCACTCGACGTGCGCAAAGGCGAGATCCTGGGCCTGGTCGGTGCCTCCGGCGGCGGCAAGTCGGTGCTGATGCGAACCATCATCGGCCTCATTCCGAAGATGAGCGGCCGCATCGAGGTGATGGGCTGGGATGCCGACGCGGCCGGCGGGCTGAACGGTCATTTTGGCGCGCCGAAATGGGGAATCCTGTTCCAGCAGGGGGCGCTGTTCTCCTCACTCACGGCGCGGCAGAACGTGCAGTTCCCCCTGCGGGAAAATCTGACGCTGTCGCAATCGCTGATGGACGAGATCGCCGACGCCAAGCTCGAAATGGTCGGGCTGTCGCCGGAGGATGGCGACAAGCTGCCGTCGGAGCTGTCCGGCGGCATGACCAAGCGCGTGGCGCTGGCGCGCGCGCTCGCGCTCGATCCGGCAATCGTCTTTCTCGACGAACCCACCAGCGGTCTCGACCCGATCGCGGCCGGCGATTTCGATGCGCTGATCAAGACGCTGCAGAAGACGCTGGGCCTTACCGTGTTCATGGTGACGCACGACCTTGCCAGTCTGAAAGCCGTTTGCGATCGCGTTGCGGCGCTGGCCGATGGCGAGATCGCCGCCATCGGATCGATGAACGATCTGCTGCATTGCGAGCATCCCTGGGTGAAGGCTTATTTCCAGGGAAAGCGCTCGCTGATGCTGCACAAGAAACCGGATTGAAAGAAATGGAAACCCGAGCCCCCTTTGTCATCGTCGGCGCCTTCGTGCTCGCCGCGATCGCTGCTGTCTTCGGCTTCGTCTACTGGCTGCACAACTCCACCGGTATCGGCGCGCGCAGCACCTATCACCTGCAGTTCGACGGGCCGGTGCCGGGGCTGCTGGTCGGCGCCTCCGTGCTGTTCAATGGCATCCGCGTCGGCGAGGTCACGGAGTTGAGGCTCGCAACCGACAATCCGCGCCGGGTCAATGCGACCATCGCGGTCGGGGCCGACACGCCGGTGCGCGCCGACACCAAGGTGGGGCTCGATTTCCAGGGCCTCACCGGCGTGCCCGTAGTGGCGCTGGAAGGCGGCAAGGAGGTTGCCGCTTCCGGCAGCGTGCCGACCCTGATCGCGGAGCCCGGCGCGGGCCAGAGCATGACACAGGCCGCGCGCGATGCCCTGCGGCGTGTCGATACGATTCTCGCCGAAAATTCCGAGCCCCTGCAGGGCATGATCGCGAATTTCCGCACCTTCTCCGACGGTCTGGCGCGCAATACCGGCAAGCTCGACAGCATCGTCGCCGGCCTCGAGCGCATGACGGGCGCGAGCACGCCGCCGCCAAAGGCCGTCTACAATTTGCAGGCCGCGACCGCGCCTGCAGATCCCGGTAAGCCGCTGAAGGGGCAACTCGTGATTCCCGAGCCCTCTACCGTCGTGATGCTCGACACCCAGCGCATCCTGTTCTCGCCGGCAAATGATTCGGCAGAGTTCGCCAACGCGCAATGGGCCGATACGATCCCCCGGCTGCTGCAGGCAAGGTTGATCCAGAGTTTCGAGAACTACGATATTGCGCATGCGCCGCTGCGGAGCGCCGATGGCGTGGAAGCGGATCACCAGCTCCTGATCGATATCAGGGAGTTTCAGGTAGAGGCCGGCGGCCAGCCGACCGCGAAGATCGCCTTCTCGGCACGGCTGTTGAACAAGCAGGGCAAGGTCGCCGCCGCCCGCGTGTTCAGCGCGAGCCAGCCGATCGACAAGCTCGACCCGCCGTCGGTGGTCGTCGCCTTTGACGCGGCTTTTGCAACGGTGACGCGGGATCTGATCGCCTGGACGGTGCAGATCCTCTGAGCGGAAAGGGCTATTCCAGGGTCTTCAGATACGACAACACGTCATTGATCTGGTCGGGCTCGAGCCTGAACTGCGGCATGGAGGGATGGCCGGTGACGATGCCCTCGGCGAGCGACTCCTGCAGTGACTCGATCGGATATTTCTTGTGCAGGTCGCGGAAGGGCGGCGCGATTGTCAGCGGGCTTGGCGAAACCTTGTCGACCGCATGGCAGCGCGAACAATTGGTGATGACAAAGTTTTTTCCGCGCTGCTCGGCCGGCGAGATGGCCAGGGCCGCATTGGTCAGGGCTAGGGTGGCGGCGAGGCAGGCCAGAAGTTTTCGCATGATGCGCTCTGTCCGTTGGTTCGAAGCTTCCACCAACCTTCCCATGGTTTGCGTCAACTCCGTTGATTTGGGTCAACAACGGTTTCTATCGGTTCGTGTGGTCCGGATTTGATGCAGCTCAAAAGCAAAACCGGCCTGCCATGGCATGCTGTTCCCTGGTTCAAAGGAGGACAGCGATGCCGGCAGATTCCCTGATCGTTTCCGTAGCCATCATAGGCGTGTTCGTGATTTTCGGCTCGGTCCTGTACTGGGGTGAGCGGCGGACCCGGACAATGCCGGCAGCGACCGAAGCAGAAAAATTCAAGCGCCGCAGTTTCTGATGGAGCGGAGCCATGCGTGCATCGCCAAGTCCAAAGGAATTCCCGGTGATCAGCCGGCTGATCACCCGCATGAAGCGCCTTGCCGGTCGTGCCAGGGAAATGTCGGAACTGCGTCGTATGGACGACCGACAGGTCGGCGAGATCGCCCATGATCTGGGCCTTTCCCGATCCGAGCTCGTTACGCTTTGCGGCAATCCTGGCAGCGGCGATCTCCTGAAGCAGCGCCTGGCGCAGTTCGCTGTCAGCGAGGAATCGCTGGCGACAGAACATCCGGACGTGCTGCACGACCTGCAGCGCGTATGCGGCACGTGCACGACGACGTCGCGCTGCGCCCATGATTTCGCTGTGCACCGGGATTCCGGCCGTGACGAATATTGTCCGAATACCTGCACGCTGTATGCGCTGAAGCAGGAGGGCCTGACTCGCAAGGACGGATCATGATGTCGCTCCTGACGTCTTGATTCCAGAGATCAGCGCATGCGAATGCCGGCAGGCGAAGATGCTGCCGGCATTTCGTTTGTGTGGGGCTTGGTTGTTTCCAGTCCGAGCTCTGTGAGGCCGCCAGGCAAATCTGCGTCAAACTTGATCTCAATCAATCACGCATTCGCGGAAGCGTGATCTCTGGTGAACGATCTCTCACGAAAGTTTCCGCAATGACACAATCCTCGGACGCAAAGTGGATGACGCATGGCGAGGCAGGGCTCGCCGCCCTGGCTGCGGTATCGGCCTGGGTTTGCGTGTTTGTCGCAGCGAAGGCCGTCGATGGCGCCTTTGCGTTCCATGCCTCTCTTGCCGCGATCTTCAGCCTCTGGGCCTGCTTTGCGATCTTCAACCGCTATTTCGAACGGCCGGCCGCGCTGCCGCCTCAGGAAATCAATGGCCGGCCGAACTACAATCTGGGCCCAATCAAGTTTGCGGCGGGCATCGCGATGTTCTGGGGCGTCGCCGGATTCCTCGTCGGCCTGATCATCGCCTGCCAGCTCGCCTGGCCCGCGCTCAATTTTGATTTGCCGTGGATCAGTTTCGGCAGGCTGCGGCCGTTGCACACCTCCGCGGTGATCTTCGCCTTCGGCGGCAATGTGCTGGTGGCGACTTCCTTCTATGTGGTGCAGAAGACGTGCCGCGTGCGTCTTGCGGGCGACCTCGCGCCCTGGTTCGTGGTGCTCGGCTACAACTTCTTCATCCTGATCGCCGGCACCGGGTATCTGCTCGGCGTCACCCAATCCAAGGAATATGCCGAGCCTGAATGGTACGCCGATCTCTGGCTCACCATCGTTTGGGTGGTCTATCTCCTGGTGTTCCTGATCACGATCATCAAGCGCAAAGAGCCCCACATCTTTGTCGCCAACTGGTTCTATCTCGCCTTCATCGTCACCATCGCGGTGCTGCATCTCGGCAACAACCCGGGCGTCCCGGTGTCGCTGCTCGGCTCGAAATCCTACATCGCCTGGGGCGGCGTGCAGGACGCCATGTTCCAGTGGTGGTACGGCCATAACGCGGTCGGCTTCTTCCTGACCGCCGGCTTCCTTGCCATCATGTACTACTTCGTCCCCAAGCGCGCGGACCGGCCGATCTATTCCTACCGCCTGTCGATCATCCACTTCTGGTCGCTGATCTTCCTCTACATCTGGGCCGGCCCGCACCATCTGCACTATACCGCGCTGCCCGACTGGGCACAGACGCTGGGCATGACGTTCTCGGTGATGCTGTGGATGCCGTCCTGGGGCGGCATGATCAACGGCTTGCTGACGCTGTCGGGCGCCTGGGACAAGCTGCGCACCGATCCCGTGCTGCGCATGCTGGTGGTGTCGATCGCCTTCTACGGCATGTCGACCTTCGAAGGTCCGATGATGTCGATCAAGGTGGTGAACTCGCTGTCCCACTACACCGACTGGACCATCGGTCACGTACATTCCGGCGCGCTCGGCTGGGTAGGCTTCGTGTCGTTCGGCGCGCTGTACTGCCTCGTCCCGTGGCTGTGGAACAAGAAGCAGCTTTACAGCCTCAAGCTCGTCAACTGGCACTTCTGGATCGCGACGCTCGGCATCGTGCTCTACATCTCCGCGATGTGGGTGTCCGGGATCATGCAGGGCCTGATGTGGCGCGCCTATACCGCGCTCGGCTTCCTCGAATATTCCTTCATCGAAACGGTGGAGGCGATGCATCCCTTCTATGTCATCCGCGCCGCCGGCGGCGCGCTGTTCGTGATCGGCTCGCTGATCATGGCCTACAATCTCTGGATGACCGTGCGCGTGGGCGAGGAAGAAGTGACGTCGCCCGTTGCCCTGCAGCCGGCGGAGTGAGGAAAGAGAAATGTCATTCTGGGCAAGACATCAAGTCTTCGAAAAGAACTCGATCATCCTGGTCGTCGGCATCCTGCTCGTGATCGCCATCGGCGGCTTGGTCGAGATCACTCCGCTGTTCTATCTCAAGAGCACCATCGAGAAGGTCGATGGCATGCGGCCGTATACGCCGCTGGAACTCGCCGGGCGCAACATCTACGTGCGCGAGGGTTGCTATCTCTGTCACTCGCAGATGGTTCGGCCGCTGCGCGACGAGGTCGAGCGCTACGGGCATTACTCGCTCGCGGCCGAGAGCATGTATGACCATCCGTTCCAGTGGGGCTCCAAGCGGACGGGTCCGGACCTCGCCCGCGTCGGCGGCAAATATTCCGACGAATGGCACGTCACGCATCTGAAGAATCCACGCGCCATCGTGCCGCAGTCGATCATGCCCGGCTATCCGTTCCTGGCGCAGACCGAACTCGACGCTGAGGCCATCGCCGGCCATCTGCGAGCCAATCGCACGGTCGGCGTGCCCTACAGCGACGACCAAATCGCGAGCGCAGCCGCCGATCTGAAGGCGCAGGCCGATCCTGACAATGCCGGCACCGACGCCTTCAGCAAACGCTACCCGAAGGCCGTTGTGCGCAATTTCGACGGCAGGGGCGGCAATCCGACCGAGATGGATGCGCTGGTCGCCTATCTGCAGATGCTCGGCACGCTCGTCGACTTCAAGCTCTACAACGAAAAAGCCAATTTGCGCTGAAGGCAGTCAGATGAAAGCAGTCTTAACCGCTTCGAACCCGATATCGGAATTCGTGACGTCGCTCTGGACGCCGCTGTTCGTCGGCATTTTCATCGCCATCGTGGTCTACGCGCTCTGGCCGCGAAACAAGGCGAACTTCGACGCCGCGTCGAAGATGCCGTTGCGCGAGGATTGATCAGCCATGACCGACCACAGCGAAGTCGACAAGGTCACGGGCACGGCCACGACCGGCCATGCATGGGACGGCATCAAGGAGCTCAACACGCCGCTGCCGCGGTGGTGGCTCATCACCTTCTATCTCACCATTGTATGGGCGATCGGCTATTGGGTGGTCTATCCGGCCTGGCCGCTGATCACGAGCCACACCACGGGTCTCTTCAACTATTCGACCCGCGCCGACGTCGCAGTTGAGCTTGCCAACCTCGAAAAGATCCGCGGCGAGAAGATGGTGAAGCTCGCGGCGACACCGCTTGCGGAGATCGAGAAGGATCCAGCGCTGCTGGCGCTGGCGCGCGCCAGCGGCAAGTCGGCGTTCGGCGACAATTGCGCGCCCTGCCACGGCAGCGGCGGCGCCGGCGCCAAGGGCTTTCCGAACCTGAACGACGACGACTGGATCTGGGGCGGCAAGCTCGATCAGATCGAGCAGACCATCCTGTATGGCGCGCGGTCAGGGAATTCCAAGGCGCACGAAGGTCAAATGCTGGCGTTCGGCAAGGATGGTATCCTGAAGCCGGCAGAGATCGTAACCGTTGCCAACTATGTGCGCTCCCTGGCGGGCCTGCCGACCAGCACGGGCTCCGATGCCGCCGCCGGCAAGAAAATCTTCGCCGACAACTGCGCCTCCTGCCACGGCGATGCCGGCAAGGGCAATCAGGAGACGGGTGCGCCCAATCTGACCGACAAGATCTGGCTCTACGGCTCGGACGAGGCGACTTTGATCGAGACCATCACCAACGGCCGCGCCGGCGTCATGCCGGCCTGGGTTGGCCGGCTCGATCCCGCCACCATCAAGGCGCTCACGGTCTACGTGCATTCGCTCGGCGGCGGGCAGTAAACGTCGCTGCATTTGCGATGCATCAAATCTCGCGAGGGCGCACGGGCATATATTTCCCGTCGCCCTCCAGAGCTTGGCTTCGATGAGCAATACCAGTGTCCAGGACGATCTCGACATCGATTACGGTCCGCTCTATGCGGCCCGCAAGAAGGTGTACCCGCAGAAGGTCTCAGGCACTTTCCGGCGCATCAAATGGGCGCTGATGGGCGTCTGCCTGGGCGTCTACTACTTCCTGCCGTTCGTGCGGTGGAATCGCGGTCTGGGGGCGCCGGACCAGGCAGTGCTGATCGATTTCCCCAACCGGCGCTTCTATTTCTTCTTCATCGAGCTGTGGCCGCAGGAAGTCTACTACTTCACAGGACTGTTGATCATCGCGGCCCTCGTGCTGTTTCTGCTGAATTCGATCGGCGGCCGAATCTGGTGCGGCTATCTCTGCCCGCAGACGGTCTGGACCGATCTGTTCTATGCCGTCGAGCGCCTCATCGAGGGCGATCGTCGCGAGCGCATGAAGAAGGATGCGGCGGGATGGAATCTCGAGCGAATCTCGGAGACCGTGCTCAAGCATTCGATCTGGCTGATGATCGCCTGGTGGACCGGCGGCGCCTGGGTGCTCTATTTCGCCGACGCTCCCACGCTGGTGAAACAGCTCATCACCTTCCAGGCGCCGATGATCGCCTACATCTGGATCGGCATCCTGACCGCCACGACCTATGTGCTTGCCGGCTACATGCGCGAGCAGGTCTGCGTCTACATGTGCCCCTGGCCGCGCATCCAGGCGGCGCTGACCGATGAATGGGCACTCAACGTCACCTATCGCTATGACCGCGGCGAGCAGCGTACTTCCCTGAAGAAGGCCAAAGACCTGCGGGCCAAGGGTCAGCCTGTCGGCGACTGCGTCGACTGCTATCAATGTGTCGCGGTCTGCCCGACCGGCATCGACATTCGCAACGGGCCGCAGCTCGATTGCATCCAGTGCGGGCTCTGCATCGATGCCTGCGACACCGTGATGAACAAGATCGGCCGGCCGCCTCGGCTGATTGGCTATGACAACGACGTCAATATCAAGCGCCGCCTGGAAGGAAAGCCGGAAATCTACCGCGTCGTCCGGCCGCGCACGGTGATCTATTGCGGCATGATCGCCGTGGTGGGCGCCATCATGCTCTACACCCTGCTGACGCGCTCGCTGCTCGACGTCAACGTGCTGCACGACCGCAATCCGGTGGCGGTGAAGCTGAGCGACGGCTCGATCCGCAACGCCTACACCATGCGCCTTCTCAACAAGCGCGGCTTCGACCGCGTCATCGCCATCGACATCGATGGACCCGTCAATGCGACGATCCACATCGTCGGCGCCGACTCGGTGACGCCGGACCGGCCGATGATCGTGCTCGGGCGCGACCAGACCACCGAGCTGCGCGTGCTGGTGACCGCGCCGGCCGAGAACAATGCAGAGAAATCCGTGCCGGTGCGTTTCCGCATCACCGATATCGGCCTTGGCGAGACGGCGGTCGCCACCGATAATTTTGTGACGCCTTGAGGAGCTTTCGATGAGCAAACCGATTGCCACGCCGCGGCCGCTGACGGGTCGGACAGTGCTGGTTTGCCTGGTCGCCTTCTTCGGCACGGTCATCGGCGTCAACATGTTGATGATGAAGTTCGCCATCGACACGCTGCCGGGAACCGAAGTCGACAGCGCCTATCGCGCGAGCCTGGCTTACAGGAGCGAGATATCCGCGGCGGATGAGCAGAGCCGGCGTAACTGGAAGGTCGATGCGCATGTCGAGCGTCGCGCCGATGGGGCGGCTATTGTGCGGCTTGATGCACGCGATGCGAACGACAAGCCGCTTTCGGGCCTGAAGTTCTCCGGACGGCTGGAGCGGCCGACCGACAAGCGTGTCGACCGCGCCGTTGAGCTCGCGGAGTCCGGCAACGGCAGCTATCGGGGCAGTGCACCCGATGTCCTCCCGGGCCAATGGGATCTCGTGATCGAGGGCGAGGCGAGGGGCGAGCGGCTGTTCCTGTCGCGCAACCGCGTCATCCTGAACTAGCGGGAAGAAGACCATGGCACTGACGCGCGACTATTCGCACTATGTGAAGGAACTGGACGCGGGGACCGCCCATCTTGACCTCGCGGTCGAGGGCGTGAGCTGTGCCGGCTGCATGGCCAAGATCGAGCGCGGGCTTTCGGCGATTCCCGACGTGACCCGCGCCCGGGTCAACCTGACCGACCGGCGGCTTGCGGTGGAATGGCGGAAGGGCGCGGTCGATCCGGCCATTTTCATCGATCGCCTCGCCGAGCTCGGCTACAGGGCCTATCCGTTCGAGCCGGTGCGCGCGGAAATCGTCGAGGTCGAGCGCTCGCGCTTCCTGTTGCGCTGCCTGGGTGTCGCCGCGTTTGCGGCCATGAACGTGATGATGCTGTCGATCCCGGTATGGTCCGGCAACGTCTCGGATATGCTGCCCGAGCAGCGCGATTTCTTTCACTGGCTTTCGGCGCTGATCGTATTGCCGGCGGCTGCCTATTCCGGCCAGCCGTTCTTCCAGTCGGCCTGGCGCGCCCTTCGGGCCGGCGGCGTCAACATGGACGTGCCGATTTCGATCGGCGTGATCCTGGCGCTCGGCATGTCCGTGGTGGAGACCATGCAGCATGCCGAGCACGCCTATTTCGATGCCGCGGTGATGCTTTTGACCTTCCTGCTGGCCGGGCGTTATCTCGACCAGAACATGCGACGTCGGACCCGCGCGGTGGCCGGGAACCTCGCTGCATTGAAGGCGGAAACGGCTGCGAAATTCGTCGGTCCCGACGAGATCAGCGAGGTGCCGGCCGCGAGCATCCGCTCCGGCGACATCGTGCTGCTGCGGCCGGGCGAGCGCTCGGCGGTCGATGGCGAAGTGATCGAGGGCCGCTCCGAGATCGACCAGAGCCTGATCACCGGCGAGACGCGTCATGTCGCGGCGGAGAAGGGCACGCCGGTCTATGCCGGCACAATGAATGTATCCGGCGCGCTGCGGGTCCGGGTTGCCGCTGCCGCCGAAGGCACGCTGCTGGCCGAAATCACCCGGCTGCTCGACAACGCGCTGCAGGCCCGCTCGCGCTATGTGCAGCTCGCCGACCGCGCCTCGCGGCTCTATGCGCCGGTGGTGCATATTACCGCGGCGCTCACCCTGTTCGGCTGGCTCGCTTATGGGGCAAGCCCGCATGAGGCGATCGTCACGGCCATCGCGGTATTGATCATCACCTGTCCCTGCGCGCTGGGCCTGGCGATCCCCGCCGTGCAGACGGTGGTCGCGGGCGCCATGTTCCGCTCGGGCGTGCTGATCAATTCGGGCGATGCGATCGAACGTGTTGCCGAGGCCGACACCGTCGTATTCGACAAGACCGGTACGCTGACGCTGCCCGATCTCGACGTGGTCAATGCCGCAAGCATTCCCTCGGACATGTTTGGCCTTGCCGGCCGCCTGGCGCTCACCAGCCGCCATCCGGTCGCCGCGGCGGTCGCACGCGGCGCTCAGGCGAGAGCACCGCTGCCCGGCGCGGTCGAGGAGCCGGGCAGGGGCGTGCGCGCCGTGGTCGGCGGTGTTGAAGTCCGGCTCGGCAGCCCGTCCTTCTGCAACGCCGATGGGCCTGCCAATGAAATCCTTAGCCGCGACCCTGAGGTGTCGGTCGTGGCATTCCGCTTCGGAACGCATTGTCACGTGTTGGCCGTGCGGCAACAGCTGCGACCCGACGCGGTCGCCGCCATCGCAGCGCTGAAGGCGCGCGGAATCGCGGTTGAGCTGCTGTCCGGCGATCGCGAGCCGGCGGTCCATCACGCCGCCCAGGCTTTGGGCGTCGCGGTATGGCGCGCCGGCGTGACACCTGCCGACAAGATCGCGCGGATTGAAGAACTGAAGCGGCGGGGGCGCAAGGTGATGATGGTCGGCGACGGCATGAATGACGCGCCGTCGCTGGCGGCAGCCAGCGTTTCGATGTCACCGATCAGCGCCACCCATCTGAGCCAGGCCACCGCCGACCTCGTCTTCCTCGGCAAGGAGCTTTCGCCCGTGATCGCCGCGATCGACCATTCGCGCAAGGCCGTGGGCTTGATGAAGCAGAACATCTGGCTCGCCGTCGGCTACAACGCGTTTGCGGTTCCGGTGGCGATCGCGGGCCTCGCGACGCCGTTGATCGCGGCGGTCGCGATGTCGGGCTCGTCGGTGCTGGTGATGCTGAACGCGCTGCGGGCCCGCCGCGCGGGTTTGGAGGTGCGCTGATGGAAGTGCTGGTTTATCTGGTGCCGTTGGCGCTCGGGCTCGGCGCGCTCGGTCTTGCAGGCTTTCTCTGGTCGCTGAAGAGCGGCCAGTTCGACGATCTCGACGGCGCAGCCTGGCGGGCCATCGCAGAGGATGAGCCTGCGGTCGGCGATCGTACCGGGCGCAAGGCCTGAAGATGGTGCGGCAGGCGCGACATCCTCGCAAGTCATCCCTGGAGGAGGGGGCCATCGCAGCTGTCTCGGCTGGCGGGACCTTGCTTTCATTCAGCGAAAGCGAATTTCTCGCGAAGCTCGGCGAGCGCCTGCGCACCAAGCGCGCATTCCGCAACATGTCCCGCCGGGAGCTGGCGCGCCAATCCGGGGTTTCGGAACGCTATATCGCCCAGATCGAGGCCGGCCGGGGCAACGTGTCCATTGTGCTGCTGTTACGTATCGCGCAGGCGGTCCGCTGGGAGTAGAACCGCGGAAGCGGAGCGATTGCCGGACTGCGCCGAATTTGATCTGGCGCAATGACGATACGGAATTCGCGCCTAGGATGAGGTCTTCCTACCCCTAGAGCATGACTGCCGGCCGCCAACAGCGGCCGGCGTTTTTCTCAATGCTCCGTCAAGGTTGCAAATCACCCGATCCTGGAAACAAGCCATATAGCGCTTGCCAGTGATAGCGACAGCAACGCAACGCCGCTGAACAGGCTCGCCCACATTCGCTCGACGGCGTCGCCCGTCGGTTTGGCCGGGCTGCAAGCATCGTCATGATAGGGTGGAATATGGCAGCACATCGCCGGCTCCGATTTTGTCGATGGTGTCCATCATCGCCTGAACCCACACAGGCCGCCTTGCGCGAGCGCAAGGGTCCCGGATTTGATGCACCGCAAACAGCCGGCAAGTCTCGCCTGTAGGATGCTTGGCGCGGGTGCCCGTCAGGTTCGCATCCAGCTTGGCCAGGAACTTCGATGCGATGACGCCGGATCTTGCGGTTTGTTACGGACAGGAGCGCCTGCCGCGCTACACCAGCTACCCTACGGCACCCCACTTCTCGGCCGGGGTAGGCCCGCAAGCCTATGCCCAATGGCTGGCGACCATCCCGCATAACGCCAGCGCGTCGCTCTATCTGCACATCCCGTTCTGCCGCGCGATGTGTTGGTACTGCGGATGCCACACCACGGTGGCTCGGCGCGACCGCCCGATCGCGTTGTATGAATCGGCTCTCCGCTGCGAGATCGATCAGGTCGTCCGGCAGATCGGCCGCCGCCTCAAAGTCGAGCATATTCATTTCGGAGGCGGTACGCCGACCATCATGGCGCCGGAGTCCTTCACCGATCTGATCGGTCTGATCCGGCACGCCTTCTTCGTGGTGCCCTCTGCCGAAGTCGCAATCGAGATCGACCCGCGCACGTTGTCGGCGCCCATGATCGAGGCGCTGGCGCTTGGCGGCGTCAACCGCGCAAGTCTGGGGGTTCAGAGCTTTGATCCGCAAGTCCAGCAAGCCATCAACCGTGTGCAGAGTTTCGCGCAGACGGAACGCGCCGTCACCGGCCTGAGGCGAGCCGGCATCGCCGGCATCAATTTCGATCTGATCTACGGACTGCCGCATCAGAGCGTCGCTTCATGCCTCGATACGGTGCAGCGCTCCCTGGAGCTGCGTCCGGACCGCCTTTCGGTGTTCGGCTATGCGCATGTGCCCTCGTTCAAGAAGCATCAGCAGAAGATCAAGGAAGCTTGGTTGCCGGACAGCCTGGAGCGCCACGAGCAGGCGAGCGCGATCGCGCAGGCCTTGACCGAGGCCGGCTATGTGCAGATCGGGCTCGATCATTTTGCGCTGCCCGAGGATACGATGGCGCAGGCGTATATGGCCGGCATGCTGCGGCGGAATTTCCAGGGATATACGACGGACCAAAGCAGCGTGCTGCTAGGCTTCGGCGCCAGTGCGATTGGCCGCCTTCCCCAGGGATTTGTTCAGAACGAGGTGGCCATCCCCGCCTATTTGAAGGCCGTGGCGCAGGGAAGCGTTGCGACGGCGCGCGGCTATCGGCTGACTGATGACGATCGGCTGCGCGCCGAGATCATCGAGCGCATCATGTGCGATTTCGTTGTCGACCTCGAGCCTATCTGTGCACGGCATGGCTGGGTGGCGGATGAGATGTTGCAATCCGTGCCGCGGCTCCGCGATCTCGTCTCCGATGGCGTTGTCGAGCTGGAGGGATCGTCACTCGCGATACCTCTGGACTCGCGTTTTCTGGTGCGAAGCGTCGCGGCCGCGTTCGATGCGCATCTCGATCGGTCTCAGCGGCTGCACAGCCGCGCCGTCTGAGCTGGAGGCCGCGGCGTCGGCGTCTCAGGTCGAGGGCTTCCGGCGCAGCGTCCATAGCGCCGCGGCCAGGACGAAGAGGGCGATCATCACGATCGAAACCAGTGTCTCGATCACCCCGAAGTTCAGTGCATCCCGCGCCACGAACAGCGCCGCAATGGGAGCGGCCAGAAAAAGCAGCACGCGGATGATCCAGGCTACCATGCCGCCGTATCCTTCCGATTATTGGCAATGCTCAGTGCGACATCAGGGTCGGCACGACCATCGATTCCAGCATTTCGCGGGTGACGCCTCCGAATATGGCTTCCTTCAGGCGCGAATGGCCGTAGCCGCCCATGACCAGCAGGTTCAGGCCTTCATCGGAGGCAAGCGACAGGATGGTCGACTGGATTTTGTCGGCGTCGGTCGTCAGATCGACGATCGTGGTCGGCACCTCAAGTCGAGCCAGGGAGCGCAAGAGATGCGCGGCCGAGGCATCGGCCGGTACGCTGCGCGCTTCGTTGAGGGTCACGATAGTGATCGCCTCGGCTTGCTCCAGGAGGGGCATCGCATCGCGCACGGCCCGTGCGGCGAGGCGGCTGCCATCCCAGCAGATGCCGACGCGTCTCGCATGGAATGCCCCTTTGAAGATGTAGGGCATGAACAATACCGGGCCGCCCGACTGGAACAGGATTTCCTGGGAGAGCGCATTGTCAAACGTGTCGCGCGAGAATTCCGGTTGCGCGACGACGGTGAGATCGTAAAGCCGCGCGGCGGCACCGAGGGTTGCCGCAGCTTCGCCCGGCATCGCACCGACGGCGCGGCAGCTGTAGGCGAGTCCGGTCCGCCGGGCTTCCGCCTCGAACAGCCCGAGCGCACTATGGGCGCGTTCCAGCGCTCTCTCGCGCGCGTCGTCGAATATCGCGGCAACGGCAGCGCCACCTTCGGCGACCAGCGGAATGTTGGCGGTTTCATAGCCGACCGCAACTGCGTCGAGCCGGGCTTGATAACGCGCCGCAAGCGAGATCGCGCCATCGATCACAGGTCGCAGCGCTAGCTCGGTGGGTATGCTGACCAGAAGGCTCTTGTACATGTGCCTCTCCATCCGGAATCTGCACCTCGATCTTCTTTTAGCTCCGCGGTCATGCGCTGGGTTGAGCCAAATCAAACGCCTGCGCTGCCGAGAGCCTAAATTTCCATCGATTGCGGCCGCTTCCCGCGACGCCGAGCAAAGGACGGAAACAAACAATGGCCAGTGCCAATGCCAAACCGGGCGACATCGAACACGCCCACGCGATCGTCTGGATCGATCACCTGAAGGCAAAGATCTTTCCAATGGGGCTCAGCGGGGTCGGCGAAGTCGTCGTGCACGCGCATCCCGACTCAGACCATCTGCATCACAAGGCGAATGTCATCGGCTCTGGCCGCGCCCAGGAAGACAGGAACTTTCTGGCGAAAGTGGCCGAGTCGCTGCAGTCCTGCCGCGACATCCTGATCGTCGGGCCGGGAATCGAGAAATCAGCGCTGCTGCATTACCTGCAGCAAAACCGCAGCGACCTCACCGCGACGGAGCTGCACGCCGAGGCCAGCGACCATCCGACCGATCGCGAAATCATTGCGCTCGGCCGCCGCCGCTTCGGACTGGACTAGGGGAGTGCGCCGATGACGCCAGAGACCGCGACCCAAATCGTGCCGTTCCCCGTACCGCCCGCTGTCGTACCCGAGGCGCGGTGTCCGGCCGCCCCGCCGCCGCCGCTGTCCGTCCCGGAAGCCATCGACCGCTCGGCGCACGCCATCATCGCGCGTTTCACCGGCGGTGTGTCGCCGGCGGCGCTGGCGCTGGCCTTTACCGATTGGCAGCTCCATCTGGCTGCCTCGCCCGGCAAGCAACTTGCGCTCCTGGGCGAAGCCGCGAACAGTGCCTATCGTCTCGCCGAAGCGCTGATGTTTCCGAATGCCAGGTTTGCGCCCTGGTCGATTGCCGCGCCGGCGCCCGCCGACCATCGCTTCGCGGCACCCGATTGGGAACTTCCGGCTTTCAACATGATGGCGCAGGCCTTCCTGCTCGCCGAGCAATGGTGGCATTCGGCGGCATCGGGGGTGCGCGGCCTGTCGCGGTCGAACGCGGCCATCGCCGACTTTTCGATGCGGCAGTGCCTGGATATGGCGGCCCCATCGAATTTCGCGTTCAGCAACCCGGAGGTATTGCGCAAGACCTTCGAAACAGGAGGCGGCAATCTCGCTGCCGGCCTGCGCAACTGGTCGGACGACGTGCGCGCATTGCCTGGATCGGGGCGGCCCAACGACGCCGGGACGTTCGTGGTGGGCAAGGATGTCGCGACGACCCCCGGCAAGGTGGTCTATCGCAACCGGCTGATCGAGTTGATCCAGTATGCGCCGCAGACGGCGGAAGTCCGGCCCGAGCCGGTGCTGATCGTGCCGGCCTGGATCATGAAGTACTACATCCTCGATTTGTCCCAGCACAATTCGCTGGTGCGCTACCTGGTCGGGCAGGGCTTTACCGTCTTCATGATCTCGTGGCGCAATCCGGCGGCCGAGGACCGCGATCTCAGCCTTGAGGACTATCGCAAGCTGGGGATCGATGCGGCGATTGCCGCGATCAATGAGATTGCACCACGGCAACCGATTCATGCCGTCGGTTATTGCCTTGGCGGCACATTGCTTTCGATTGCCGCCGCACATCTTGCAACACAGCGGCCGGATTGCCTGCGCTCGCTGACATTGCTGGCCGCGCAAACCGATTTCACGGAAGCCGGCGAGTTGACGCTGTTCATCAACGAGAGTCAGGTCGCATTTCTTGAGGACATGATGTGGGAGCGCGGCGTGCTCGGCACCGAGCAGATGGCCGGCGCCTTCCAGATCCTGCGCAGCAACGATCTGATCTGGTCGCGCGCGGTCCGCACCTATCTGATGGGCGAGCGCTCCACGCCGAATGACCTGATGTCGTGGAATGCCGATGCCACGCGGATGCCTTACCGGATGCATTCGGAATATTTGCGCCGGCTGTTCCTGAACAACGAACTGGCGGAAGGCCGCTATTATGCGGGCTGCGATCTGATCTCGCTGTCCGACCTGCATGTCCCGATGTTCGTGGTCGGCACGCTACGCGACCACGTCGCGCCGTGGCGCTCTACCTACAAGATCCATTACTTGGCGGCCGGCACCGACATCACCTATGCGCTGGCGAGCGGCGGACATAATGCCGGCATCGTCGCGCCGCCGGGCGAGGCGGGGCACACCTATCAGGTGCTCGGCAAAATGGCCGATGCGCCATATCTCGGCCCCGACGAATGGCTGCGCCTTGCGCCAAAGCACGAGGGATCGTGGTGGCCGGAATGGGTGCGCTTTCTCGCCGAGCAATCCGGCGTGCCCGTCGCACCGCCGCCGATGGGCGGATCGAGGCAGGCGGCAGCATCATTCGATGATGCGCCCGGGCGCTACGTCCTGCAGCGCTAACGCGCGCGCCAATGTTTCGTCAGGTGTTCCCGAGGCATCGACAAGCCACCAGTCCATTCTGCCGACGTCGATCTCTTCCTGCCGGCGCGCAACTTCCTCCGTAGCGTCAGAGGCGTCGTCCCGGCGCCGGCCGATGCGTTGCATGCGAATTTCGGGCGCCGCCGTCAGGAAGATGCCGCGAAAACCGACGCCGGCGGCCCCGGCGATTGCGGCCGAGGTGCCGCGCTCGGTTTCCGTCAGGAAGGCTGCGTCCATTATGGCGGAATGTCCCTGATCGAGCACCTTGCGGGCCCGATCGAACATCTCGCCATAGACTCGATCCGAGCTCTCGCTTGTATAGCTGGACGCCGGCAGCCGCGTCAGGGCGTCCACGCCGGCGAGTTGCTTGCGAATGACGTCCGAGCGCAGCAGCACGGCGCCGGGCGGCGGTTTGACCTCGCCGGCAATGGCGCGGGCAAGCAGGCTCTTGCCGGTCCCCGAACGGCCGCCGATCGCAAGCAGTGAAGGCTTGCACGGAGCGATCAGCTCCAGCGCCAGCGTGAAATAGGCTTTCGCGTCGGTGACGCAGGAGGGATCGCCGGGACGGAGATCGTGCCTGGTGAACGACACCAGCGCACGGATCGCAGCGCGGATGGAGAGAAACAAGGGCAGCAGTTCCAGCGCATCGCCGTGCTCGCGCCAGCCGGACTGCAGATAGCTATTGAACAGACGGTTCGCCGCGCCCGCCTCGCCGAAATGCAGGAAGTCCATGACCGGAAAGGCAAGGTCGTAGAGCAGGTCGGTCGTCGCAATCACCGGATCGAACTCGATGGCGTCGAACAGGACGGGCTTTCCGTCAATCATGACGATATTGGCGAGGTGGGCATCGCCATGGCAGCGCCGGACGAGGCCGGCCGCGGCGCGCCGCTGCAGCAGCGGGAGAAGGTCGCGCAAGCGTCGGCGGCTGAGCTCATGCAGCCGGTCGGCATCGCCGGCCTGCAACTCAGGTTGCCTGCAAAACCTGGCGGTGTTTCGGTCGATGATGGGCCCGATCGAGGCCAGCCATTGCGCGCCGTCGGCGACCGGAGCGCGGGCATGCGAGGCACGCAAGGTTTCGGCCAGCTCATCGGCCGCATTGGCCGGAATGGCGTGCGCCGCGGCGAGGCAGTCGAGCGCGCGGGTTTCGTCGAATCGCGCCATCTCCACCGCCCACTCGACCGGCGGTCCCTTGCCGTCGAGGGCAAGGCCGTCCGCTTCGCGGGTGATGGCAACAACCCGGCGATAGATATCCGGCGCATTGCCGGCGTTGACTGCAAGCTCTTCCTCGCAGGCGCGTTTGCGCTTCTCCAGCGTCGAGTAATCGAGAAAGGGCAGCTTGACGGCGCGCTTGACCTTGAGCACGCGGTTCGCCGCGAGAAAGACGATCGAGGCGTGGGTATCGATGCGTTTCGTACCGCGCGCGAGAAAGACCAGGACCTCGTCCTGGGCGGACGCAGGCGAGGCGGCGGGCGGTCTTGCTGGATCCATCACGGCCGCAGCACCGCCGCGCCGACGAGTTTTCCCTCGCGCAACTGCGCCAGCGCCTCGTTGGCGCGCGCGAGCGGAAAGACCGTGGTGTGTGTTGTGATATTTGCCTGGGCAGCGACTTTGAGGAAGTCGATGCCATCCTGTCGGGTCAGGTTGGCGACGGAGACGAGCTGCCGTTCCTGCCAGAGGATGCTGTAGGGGAAGGATGGGATGTCGGACATATGAATACCGGCACACACCACGCGCCCGCCCTTGCGCACCGCGCGCAGGGCAAGCGGCACCAGCGCGCCGACCGGCGCATAGATGATCGCCGCATCAAGTGCTGCCGGCGGCACATCCTCCGACGCGCCGGCCCAGACTGCGCCGAGCGAGCGTGCCAGCTGCTGCGCCTCGGCATCGCCCCGGCGCGTGAAGGCGTACACCGAACGTCCCTGCCAATGCGCGACCTGGGCCACGATGTGGCCGGCGGCGCCAAAGCCGTAGATGCCGATATGCTTGCCGCCGCCAGCCATCACCAGCGAGCGCCAGCCGATCAGGCCGGCGCAGAGCAGGGGTGCCAGTGAGCTGTCGTCGCCGGCCTCGCCGAGCGGAAAGCAGTAGCGGGCATCGGCGACCAGGTGCGTGGCAAAGCCGCCGTCGCTTGTATAGCCGGTGAACAGCGGACGGTCGCAGAGGTTTTCCTGTCCGCTCTCGCAATAGGTGCAGTGGCCGCAGGTCCAGCCCAGCCATGGCACGCCGGCCCGCACACCCGGCACCAGACCGGTGACGCCCGCTCCCACGGCATCGATGCGGCCGACCACTTCATGTCCGGGAACGATGGGATATCGAATGTCCGGCAATTCGCCGTCGACGACGTGCAGGTCGGTGCGGCAGACGCCGCACGCGCTCACCTTGACGCGCACCTCGCCGGTGCCGGGCACCGGGTCAGGCCGCTCCTGCATTGTGAGCGCCGCTCCTGGGGCGGCAAGAACCATGGCGCGCATACGCATCCTCATTGCCAAAGCTTGAGCATTTTGTCGCAAAACGGGAATGCTCGTTTGATCCTGCGCAACTCATATGCCCAGGGGCGGCTAGCCCGCTGACCTCAATCGAGGCTCGACCAAGGGGCAAGCCATGAACAAGTCCCTCGTTGAGGCTGCATCACAGCTCCTTCTCCGCCAGCTCGCGAAATGCATCGGGCACGGAGCGGGACGGCCCAAGCGCCACAGACCCATATCCGACCGCCTCCCATCCGAAGCGATCGCGGATGGTGTCGATGGCGCGGTCGGCCGACCAGCGCGCCAATCCTCGCCTGGTGCCGGGGCGGCGGCGGTCGTCCGGCAAGGAGAGCGGCAGTTCGAGCTGAAGGTCCCAGCTCCTTTCGAGATGCGAGACGGAGATGGCGAGCAGCGAGATGAACCTCTCGCTTGAATGATCTGACAGCACGCCGCGCACAAGCTCATCGGCGATCTCGGCGAGGATCGCGGTCGCGGAGATCGGCGCGTCAAGCGTGACGGAGCGGGTGACTGACCTGAGATCAGCGAAGCGGACGCGCACGGTCACCGTCCGTCCCGGCCGCGAGCTGGCGCGCAGGCGCGTGGCGACGCGGTCGGCGAGATGAAACAGCGCGGGGCGAAACACGCGCTCGTTCGCCGGCTTCTTGCCGAGCGCCGACTGCGCGCCGGCGGAATGCGCCCGGCGATGCGGCTTGATCGCGCGCGGATCGCGATTCCACGCCAGCGCAGACAGCTTTTCTTTGGCGGCGGGGCCGAGCAACCGCTCGAGCGACCAGCCCGGCACGCGCGCCAACTGCCCGATGGTGTGAACATTGATTTCGGCCAGCCGCGCCCGCGTGACGGGACCGACGCCCCACATCAGCTCGACGGGCAGATCGTGCAGGAATGCGAGTTCGCCGTCGGGATCGACCACCACGACGCCGTCGGGTTTTGCGACCTGCGAGGCGATCTTGGCCAGATGTTTGGTGCGCGCGACTCCGATCGAGATGGGAAGGCCGAGCTCCGTCCGCACGCGCTCACGGATCGTGCGCGCGATCTCGGCGGGCGAACCGAACAGATGCGTGCAGCCCGCAACGTCGGCAAAAGCCTCGTCGATCGAGATCCGCTCCACCAGTGGCGTGAAATCGCCGAGCACGGCGATCGCCGCATCGCCCAGTCGCTGGTACTCCCTGAAATGCCCGTCGACAAAGATCAGCTGCGGGCACAGTTCGCGCGCACGCCGTCCCGGCATGCCGCCGGCAACGCCGAAGGCTTTTGCCTCGTAGGACGCGGCGAGTACCACGCCACCTCCGACCGCGATCGGCTTGCCGCGCAGCGATGGGTCAAGCAGCTGCTCGACGGATGCGTAGAAGGCGTCGAGGTCCGCGTGGAGGACGGTGGCTGAATTGCTCATCCCCATTCACCGCGACGATTGGAGGCGTCACCAATAAGAACAAATAGAGAACATGAAGTCAACACGGAGTCAACGGCACTTGCGCCTGCCGTGCTCCGGCCTACTTCAGCCAGGCGTTGGCAGTGCTTGTCGCAGACCTGCAACCATTGGCTGCAACTTGTGCGCTGTTCCCGGGTTTATTCCTCATGACCGACTGGTACCTCGTCTGGATCGAAGGACCGCGCGGCCCCGAGCCGCAGAAATGGTCGTCGGAAGGACTTTGGGGCCAGCTCGGCCGGCAGGACGTGATCGTCCGCTTCCCGCTGACGGATCGCGAAGCGAAGCTGTCACTCGATCGGCTTGCCAAAGACCATCCGATTCCACTCAAGTGATGGCGCGATTGCGAACCGATGCACGCGACCGGATCTGGATCCGCGCGCGCGTGACAACCCGTCGCGACCTCGCACGCTCACCATTCGAAAATGCAAGCAAAGCTTGCGCGCGACGCAGGTCTCTCTTCCGCGCGTGCTTCGTGCTGCTGCTTTGCGCGTGACGCCGCTTCATCACCGCGCAGCCTCCGCATCGCCGTCATTCGGGCGGGCAACGATTCAGAATGAGTCCAACGAAAGTTCTAGATTTAATTAATTATCCAAATTGCGTGATCAGGAAGCGCAATCGCGCTTTTGCTCGCATCG
>Ga0081540_1000586_pt1 | contig 35100 bp, 28 predicted proteins | sample TabmetS2T1R1_FD_71024 | JGI IMG/M metagenome (GOLD analysis project Ga0081540, IMG submission 71024) | Tabebuia heterophylla rhizosphere microbial communities from the University of Puerto Rico - S2T1R1 | ecosystem: Host-associated > Plants > Roots > Rhizosphere ...
CCAAGTGCCAGACACCTCGTGACACGCTCGAGAGGGGCCGAGCCCGGATCAGTGCGAGGTGTCAGCAGCCCGGCCCGAGGTGTCAATCACCTCGCACGGGACCCTCGAGCGGCCTATCGGTGCCAGACACCTCGTCACGCGCTCGAGGGGGCCGAGCCCGGATCAGCGCGAGGTGTCAGCAGCCCGGCCCGAGGTGTCAATCACCTCGCACGGGACCCTCGAGCGGCCTATCGGTGCCAGACACCTCGTCACGCGCTCGAGCCACAAGTTCGGCGGGCGCAGAGGCCGTGCTCGCGCATCCACGGGTCCGGACCTCAGTCCGAGTCGCCGGATGAGCCCTGGTCATGTGGTCGAGGATGTCCCTCGCTCGAAAGTGCCAGACACCTCGTGACCGACATCTCGTGGTCCGGGGTTCGAGGCCGAGGGAGGCCGAGGTGTCAATCACCTCGTAGGGGACCCTCGAGGCGGCCCAGCGGTGCCAGACACCTCGTCACGCGCTCGAGACCGCCGGCCTCACCGCCTCGGCAGCCGCCGCGGGCGACCGAGGCGGATTCCGTCCCGGTCTCGCTTCCTCGGCCTCTGAGCCCTCGGCGCCGCCGGCCCGATCGGGTCGGGACAGACCGAGCGGAGCCGGCACCTCCCGCACTCCGCCCCGGACCACACCGACTCGAACAGCGCGCTCACCCGGTCCACCGTGTCGAAGTCCTCGGTCACGAACCCCAGCTCGAAGTTCCGCGCGTCCGCGTGCTTCGCCCCCAGCCCGGCCCCGGTCAGATTCGCGCTGCCGAGGTAGACCCACGCCCCGTCCACGCGCACGCACTTGAAGTGGACGCGGGGACAGATCTTGAGCTGGAGCCCTCCCTCGACCAGGGTCCTCGACCGGTCGAACGCCGCGCGGAACGGGCGGCTCGGCAGCTCGGCATGCAGCAGCCGCAGCTCCACCCCGCGCCGGGCCAGGGTCCGGAACAGCTCGAGCACCGGGGCGAACCGCCCGCCGGCGCCCTCCACCATCATCGCCTTCACGTTCGCCGTCGCGATCCACACCGACTCGCGGGCCCCGGCCATCTTCTCCAGGATCACCGTCCGGTAGAGGTCGGCTCCGCTCAGCAGCTCGGCGTGGATGGGGCGTCCGGCCACGATCCGTTCCTCGCTAGCATGGCCCCCTGATGGACCGAGGCGGCCGCCCGGCGGAAGGCGTACGCTCGGGGCCGCCGTGGAGCTCACCGTCCTCCCCCACCCCCTGCTCGCGCTGCGCGCCTTCGTGACGCAGTTTCCGTCGCCGCTCGGCAGGCTCACCCGCGACGCCTACCGCGACTGGCTCGCGCCCGGCGCCCGCGCACCGGTCCGGGGGAGCGACGAGGTCCGGACCGTCGTCCGCGATCTCCTCCGGCACGGCGGCTACAAGCCCACCGGGCGCGGCAAGCCCGCCTCCGAGTACCTGGTGCGCGCCGCGGCCGAGGGCAAGCTCGGGCCGATCAATCCCGCGGTCGACGTCGGCAACGTCGTCTCGCTCCACGCGGGGCTCCCCATCAGCGTCGTGGACGTGGACCGGCTCCAGGCTCCGGTGCGCGTGGACCTCGCTCCCGCCGGCGCAAAGTATGTCTTCAACTCCTCGGGCCAGGAGATCGACCTCGAGGGCCTTCTCTGCCTCTTCGACGCCGAGGGCCCCTGCGCCAACGCGGTGAAGGACTCGGCGCGCACCAGGACCTCGGACACCACGACCACCACCCTCACGCTGGTCTGGGGCGCGCGCGCCGCCGAGGACCTCGTGGACGAGGCGGTGGGCTGGGCCTGGGAGCTGCTCGGACGGGTGAACGCGACCGTCGACCTGGTCGAGGTGCGGCCACCGGCCGAGGCCGTCAATACATCTCGCTGACCTCGACCGACCGGGTGTCCTTGAAGCGCTGCTCGAGCCGGGTGAGCACCGCCTGCTCGCGCGACGCCACGCGGAACAGCGTCGCGTCGAGCACCTCGACCCGGATCGCCAGCTCCCCGGGGGCGTCGCCGACCTTCGGCCTGCGCGCCCACCCGTCGAGCCGCACGTCCACTGGCGAGCGGAGCACGACGGCGAGCGCGGTCAGCTGATCCCACGACAGCTCGAGCCCGAATTTCCGGGACGACGCCTCCGCCTCGAGGTTCTTCAGCCCCTCGGGCCAGGCCGGGCTCACGTCGTCCCGGGCCTCGATGTACCGGAGCGTCCACACGAGACGAGACGCCGGCGGATCGGCGAGCTGGAGGATCTCCGCGAGATTCCCGCTCAGCTTCCCGTGCTCGTCGGTGTCGAAGATCTCGAGGGCGCGCATCGCGGTTGGAACCCCGCAGGTTATGCGCAAATCGCCCGGAGCCCGCGAGGATGGCGTGCGCCGCCCGACGCACACCTGGGCTCCGAACGTCGCACCTGGCCCGCGGAACGAGCGTCGGGACGCGTCAGACGCCTCAGAAGTTGATCGACCCCCGCACGTACACGCTCCGCCCCGGCGCCCAGTGGCTCCCATTGAAGCCGTTGAAGAGCCGGTACGCGTACTGGGCATCGAACAGGTTCACGATGTCGATGGCCAAAGTCGGACGAAGCGGAAGATTGAGGAAATCGTGTGCCAGGGTCAGATCCACCCGGACCCAGCCCGGCACGTGGCTCGCGTTGTCCGCGCCCGTCCGGAGCCCGCTGCCGTAGGCCATCAGCACCGTGACCAGCGTGGGCCCGTCGCGATAGTTCGCCCCGGCGTTGGCTGTCCAGGTCTGGGAGTGGTCCAGCGTCTGCCAGTCCTTGTTGTCCAGGTCTGCCTGGTCGAAGAGGTACTGCGCAGTGGCAATGCCCCTTCCCTGTGCGGTGCCGAAGCTCACGTTGCCGAAGGCGGTCAACCGCTGGGTGATGACCCAGTCGGCGGTGGCTTCGATGCCCCCCGCGCGCCCCTCCTCGAAGTTGTACGGGGTGGTGATGCCGGTGTTTCCGATCTCCGTCTCGTCGAGCTGGTCGGTGGAGAGCCGTCCCCAGAGCGTGAGCCCGAGGGTCAGCGCCTTGATGACGCGCGCCCGCACCCCGATCTCTGCGTAGCGAGACTTCTCCGGCCGCAGGTCGTACGGGATGGGCTGTCCCGGCTCCACTGCTCCCGGGGTGAGCCGCGCGCCCGCCGCGGCATCCGTGACCGAGGGAGGAATCCACAGCAGGCCGAAGAAGGCGTGCGCCACCACGTCCGGGCTGAAGGCCCAGGCGGCGCCGAGGCGCGGACTGACGCCCACGTCGGTCTTGCGGATCGCCCCCGCGCCGGGTGAGGCGGTCTGGAAGTCGACGCGGAGCCCGCCGGTGATGGTGAGCTTCCCGGCGGTGTAGCGGTCCTGCGCGTACGCCCCGCCGGTGGTCGCCGTGGGCTGGTCCGCGCCCTGTCCGATGCGCATGAAGTCCGGCGGTGGGGTCTCCAGTCGCTGGTAGGCGTCGTAGGCGGTGTTGCCCCAGAGCTGGTCCAGGCTGAGGCCGAACTTCAGCGTGTGCTGGTCCCCGAGCCGCTGGAGATAGTCGCTCACCAGCCCCACGTGGTCGGCGCGGCGGTTGACGTTGCTCACGCCGGGACAGTCGCTGTCGATGCAGACCTGGGTCGACCCCAGCGCATGCTCTGGATCGCCGAAGAACTTCGCCGCCGAGTGCCGGACGTACCCCGCGACGCGCAGCGACTTCGAGGGGTCGAAGTCGTGCCGGTAGGAGAGGATTCCGAAGAGGTCGTTCTCGGTCTCGGTCTGCTGGGTATCGGACGGGAAGTAGGGCGGCGGCGGGTTGCCGAACTCGTCCGGCTGCGTGTTGCCCGGCACCAGCGTGGGGTCGATCGGGATCTGGAACCGGTCGTGCGAGTAGCTGAGGAAGGTGGAGAGGTGGTCGCGGTCGTTCAGGTCCAGGTCCACCTTGGCGAACGCCCGCCCCTGCTGGGCCTTGTTGTTCAGGTAGGTCGTGGGGTTCGGCGGATCGAGCCCGCGGTTGGTCCAGTTCAGGCTACCGCCCACGAGGTAGGTGACCGGCCCGACCTTCTGCCCCCAGAACCCACCCGGGCTGACCGTGTCGAAGCTCCCGTAGAGCAGGTCGAGCCGCCCCTCACCCTCCGGCGCGGGCCGCCGCGAGTTCAGGTTCACCACCGCCGAGAGCCGCTGTCCGTACTCCGCAGGAAGCCCTCCGGTGATGACCTCCATGTTCTCCAGCAGCCGCGCGGTCAGGAACTGGCCGAACAGCCCGGAGACGGTGTCGGGCAACGGCACTCCGTCGAGCTGGTACTGGACGTTGGCGTGGTTGCCGCGGACGTAGATCTGCCCGAGCGCGTCGAAGACGAAGCCGGGCTGGGTGGCGAGGATCTCGTTGACCGATGCACTGTCCCCGCGCGGGCGCGACTCGATGTCCTCCCGCTGGACCTGCGTCGCCGAGCTGGTGGTCGTGGCCGGCCGCGGAGCCTCTCGCTTCGGAGCCACCACCGTCACCGTCTCCTCGAGCGTCGGCAAGGTGACGTCGAGCTCCAGCACGTCTCCCGAGGCGATCAGCACCTCGCGGTCGTCCATCCGCCCATCGGGCGCGCTGAACGTCAGCCGGTACTTCCCGAACGGCACCTGCTCGAACTCGAAGTGACCGGTGTCGTCGGTCGGGTGGACGTCGAGCTGCTGGTTTCCCCGGAGCAGCTTCACCTGGGTACCGGGGATGGGCTTTCCGTTCTCGTCGTGCACCGAGCCATGGACGATGCCCAGGTTGGCGGCGAGGACGGGTGCGCTCCAGCCCAGCGCGACCAGCGCGGTGAGGACGGCGCGTCTTGCGTGGAACGACGGGAACTGCGGACGTGCGGACATTCAGAAGCTCTCGAGGGATGACGACGGCGCTGGACGGGTCGGTGCACCGCGGGCAGCGCTGCCGGCAACGGTGCAACGACGGACTCGGGCGATCGACGTCAGACCGGCGGGGAGTGCTTCGGTGCGCACCGGAGCGCCCATCCGTCGGGCGGCGACCCCAGCTGCTCCGGGGCAACGGCCACGGGCGGGTGCTGGCTGGAGCCGACGACCGGCGCGCTGCACGGAACCTCGAGCCGTGCCTGCCTCAGGACCCACAGCGCCGGGCAGTGGGGATGCTGATCGGACCGGACGTGGGGGACCGGTGCCGGAGAGAGCCCTACCGGCGCTGCGACGGACTCGGCCCCGCGGGACGCGGCGTCGAGGTCCACCACCACGCCGTGCTCCCAGCAGACCCCGTGGGGAGCCGCCGCGAGGTGGACGACGCCTCCGAGCTGGACGAGGGTGAGCAGCGCCGCGCAGAGCGGGAGCCACCTCGGGAATGTGCGTCCGGCGCGCATCGCGGGTGTGGAAGCTCGCGGTCCTAGCCCAACGCCCAGTGCGGCCGCAACGGCCCCTCGCTGCGAACGTGCGACGGCTCGCAGGTGGCAGTGCCGGCGCTCAGGAAGAGGCCGACGCCCGAGTGTCGGGAGTGGCGGTGGCTGCGTGAGTTGCCGGAAGGGCCACGTGGAACGTCGCCCCGCGGCCGGACGCGCTCTCCACCCAGATCGTGCCGCCGTGGGCCTCGACGATGCGCCGGGAGATGTACAGCCCGAGCCCCTTGCCGCCGCACTCTGGATCTGCCTGCCAGCCGCGCTCGAACACCCGCTCCAGCTCGCCGGGGCCGAGGCCCTTCCCCGAGTCTCGGACCCAGACGTGGATCTGGCCGTCCTGGTGCGAGGCGCCGACCTCGATGCGGCCTCCCGGGGGCGTGAACTTGACCGCGTTGTTCATCAGGTTGAAGAGGACCTGAAGGATGCGTTCCGGGTCGAACTCGAGGGGGAGCTCGTCCGGCCAGGCCCGATGGACGTGCAACCGGCGCTCGTCCGCATCCATCTGCTGGAGAAGGCACGCCGACTCGAGCACCGGCGAGAGATTTCCGGGATGCGGCTGAACCTTCACCGCCCCGTGCTCCATCCCCGCGACGTCGAGCACGGTCTTCACGAGCCCGAGGAGCCACTGCGAGCCGCGGGCCACCGTCCCGAGCGCGCGCTGGGCCTGCTCCCCGCCCCGGGAGAGCCCGCGCTGGGCATGCAGCCGGAAGGAGAAGAGGGCGTTGGAGAGATCGTGCGCCAGCACCGCCATCATCTCGTCCCGCGCGCGGGTCGCCTCCTCGGCGCGCCGGAACAGGTCAGCATTCTCGAGGGCCATCGATGCCCGCCGGGCGAACTCCTCGGTCAGCGCCTTCGCCGCCTCCTCGGACTCGGGAACCACCAGCTGGAAGAGCGTCACCGTGCCATGGATGCTCCCGCCCACCCAGAGCGGGGCGGTGACCCAGGTCCGCGCGGCTGGCCATTGCGGCCGGGAGCCGAGCTCCTCGGTCCATCGGCCGAAGGCAACGCCAGCCGTGTCCCGCGCCTCGCGTTGGCTCGGACCGATCTGCAGCCGGAGCACCTGCACCGCATCGGGGGTCATCTTTCGGCGGATCGGCTCGCTCCGCCAGGCGACGGTCTCCGCCCCATCGAGCTCGGCCCAGCACCCGTCGACGGGACCGAAGGCGCCCGCACCCGCCAGCTCCTCGATGAGCTGCGGGGCTCCGAGGGGGATGCGGCTCAACCGCGACCCGGCCTGGCTCAGGAAGCGCAGGTTCTGCTCGGCGCTCGCGCGGAAGGTGACGTCGTGGAGCGCGACCCGGACCCGCCCCTGGTCCTCACCGGAGGCGACGGGTACCACCACCACGTCCAGGGTGTAGAGGCTCTGGGAGACCGTCCGGAAGCTGATCTCCGCCCGCTTCTCCCGTTTCAGCTCCGAGGTCTGGCGGAGGATCGCCCGAAAGGCGAGCGGATCGCTCAGACCCACCAGCGTCTGGAGCCGGCGCCCGAAGAGCATCGACCGCTCGACGCCGATGATCCGCGCCGCGGTGATGTTGGCCTCGACGATGCGGCCGTCCGCCTCGAGGGTCAAGTACGCCATCGGGGCGAAGTCGAACAGGTCGACGTAGCGCTCTCGCGAGAGCTCGAGCTGCTCCTGGGCCTCGCTGAGAGCGCGGTTCTGGATCTCCAGCTCGATCTGGTGGACCCGCAGCTCGTGGAGCAGCTTGTCGCTCTGGGTCAGGGACGTGCGGAGCGCGCCGAGCTCGCAAAGCTGCTGCTCGTCGAGCTTGGCCTGCCCGTCGCCGATGTCGTCCGGTCCGCTCACGGGGGGGGCTCGCTCTCCTGTCCGTCGAGCAGCAGGAGCAGGTGCGGGCCCCCGTCCCCGACTCGCGCGAGGCGGGACCCGTGCGCCCGCCGGTGGTCACCGAGCCTGAGCTGTCGGAAGGACGAGCCTTCGCGCAGGGTGCGCTCGAGCGCCTGCCGGAGCCTCGGGTCCGCCAGCTCGGAGAATCCCAGGTGCTCGAGCGGCACGCCGAGCAAGGTGACCTTCCCCTGGGCCAGCGCGTCCACGGCCGCCTCGTTGGCGGAGACGACGCGCAGGTCCGAATCGAGCACCAGCGCGGGCGCGGGAACCGCCGAGAGCGCCACCGCCTGCCCCCGGGCCTGAATCGTGTCGAGCGGCAACAGGCTGAGCACCGCGCCGCCGATGACGTGGTCCACCGTCCGATACGGACGGACACGGAGCTCGAAGACCCGCCCGTCGGCGGAGTGGACCTCCTGCTGTGCGGGCAACAGACGATCGATGACGTTGCGGGACACGCGCTCGAGCTCCACGTGCGGAAGGAACGGCCGGAGGATGGACACCGGGCGGTTCAGGTCCTCGCTCGAGAGTCCGAAGAGCTGCTCCGCCGCCTCGGTGAGCCGCCGGAGCCGAAGGTCCATGCCCACCATCACCACCGGCGTGTCCACCGACGCGAGCAGGTTCACCAGGTCGTCGTTGCTGACCGAGAGCTCCTCCATCCGGCTCTGCAGCTCGTCGTTGACAGTGGTCAGCTCCTCGTTCGTGCTCTGCAGCTCCTCCTTCGATGTCTCCAGCTCCTCGTTGGTGCTCTGCAGCTCCTCGTTGGAGGACTGGAGCTCCTCATTGGCGCTCTTCAGCTCCTCATTCGAGGTCTCGAGCTCCTCGATCGCCGACTGGAGGTATTCCTTGGTGCTGGCGAGCTCCCGCTCGAGGTCCTCGCTCCGGCCATCGTGCGTCGGAGGGCGGGGTGCGACAATGGCCTCGTCCAGGGGCGGGGTGTCGTTCTCCTCGCGGAAGAGGACCAGCAGGCTGCGGGTGGCGGTCTCCGGATCCCGGAGTGGATGGACCTCGATGGCAACCACCTGGGTGTCTTCGCCGATCCGCAGACCGACGTGGCGAGCCGCGGTGGGCACGTTGTCTGCCAAGGCGCGGTGGGTCGCGGTACGGAGCTCGACGTGGAGCTCGGGCCGCGCCAACCGGAGGAGGTTGAGCGTCGCGGCCCCTGGCTGCGGCTCGAGGTAAGGCCCGGTCCGCCCGCGGAACTGCAGGATATCCAGGGCCTCGTTCACCAGGACGCCGGCTGGTCCGAATCGCTCGAGCACCTTCCGGTCGGCGAGCTGCTGCAAATTCGCCAGCGGGCGGATGGCATCGGGCTGTGTGCTCCGGTTGCCACGGATGTCGCGGAGGGACACCCCGTCGAGCTCGAAGATGCCCGAGCTGGCGACGCTCTTCCTCACGTAGATGCGGTTCTTCTTGTCGAAGATGGAGAACAGCTCGGGCGCGTCCCCTACCGTCTCGCTGGAGCCGAGGACGAGGAGCCCCTCGGGCCCCAGTGCGTAGTGCAGCACCCGGAGCACGCGCCTCTGTAGCGGCGCCTGGAGGTAAATGAGGACGTTTCGGCAGCTGCACAGGTCCAGTCGCGAGAACGGGGCGTCGCGAGTGAGGTCGTGGGTGGCGAAGACCACCAGCTCACGGAGCCGCCGCCCCACCTCGTAGCCATTCTCCCGTCGCTGGAAGAAGCGCCGGAGCCGATCGGCCGAGACGTCAGTCGCGATGCTCGATGGATACTGGCCGACGCGCGCGCGGGAGATGGCCTCGTCGTCGAGATCGGTGGCGAAGATCTGGAGGCGGAATTCCTGTGCCCGATCGCCCAGGGCCTCGAGGAGACAGATGCCGAGCGAGTAGGCCTCCTCACCGGTGGAGCAACCCGGGATCCACGCTCTGATCGTCTCACCCGGCTTCTTGCGCTCGATGATCCGCGGGAAGACGACGTCGCGGAGGATCTCGAAGGGCTCGCCGTCGCGGAAGAAGTTGGTGACGTTGATCAGGAGGTCCCGGTAGAGCGTCTTCAGCTCGCCGGGGTGGGCCTGCACGAGACGAACGTAGTCCTCGAGCCGTTCGATCTTGTTCAGCGCCATCCGGCGCTCGATGCGGCGCTGCACCGTGGCGAACTTGTAGAAGGACAGGTCGATCCCGAACGCCGAGCGGATGAGGAGGAACAGCTTCTTCAGCCCCTCCTCGCCCGGCGGAGGAACCACACCGCGAGCAACGTAGGGGTGGCGGCTGATGCGCACCAACTCATCCGCGATCGCCTCGGGGGCGAGCACCGAGTCCGCGCCCGCCGCTGCCGCGGCCGGCATTCCCTGGAACCGGGCAGTCGATGGATCCTGGGCGAAGGTGAGCCCACCGGCCTCGCGGATGTCCTGGAGCCCACGCATCCCGTCGATGCCGGTGCCGGAGAGCACCACGCCCATGCAGCGCGCGCCACAGTCCCTGGCCATCGACTGGAAGAAGAAGTCCACCGGAAGAAGCTGCTCGCCCGCCGGCGCGGTAGGCACCTCCATGAAGTGGAGCTTCCCCTGGAACATGGCCAGGTTCACCCCGGGCGGGATGACATAGACGTGATCCGGCTCGACGACGACTCCGTCCGTCGCCTGCGTGACCGGAAGGCGCGTGGAGCGGGCGAGGATCTCCGAGAGATGGCTCTCCTTGCCTGGCGCCAGATGCTGGATGACGACGAAGGCCATCCCGGTGCGCGGGACGCGGCCGAGAAACGTCTCCAGTGCCTCGAGCCCGCCCGCCGATGCGCCCACGCCGACGACCGGAAAGCCGGTCGACGACTCCTTCGCCTCGGGCTCGCTGGCGTCCGCAGGGAACTGGATGCCCTCGGGGAACCGGACGCCCTCGCCGTCGCCCGGGGACACGGGTTCCTGCGCTTGCACGGCAGGGTTGCCGTCCGCACCGCTCACCGTTGCACGCTCCGCCCTTTCCTCCAGGGCGGACGACGGCTTGTTCGAGTCGGTCATGGGAGGTCCCGGACGAACCCACAGATCGCGGGTCCACGAGGGGAAGTCAACCTTGGGACCCTACTGGCCGATCGTCGAGCGAGCACTAGGTTCTTGCGGTGTCTTCCAGCAACGGCGGCGATCTCGGACCCCACCGCGACATCGTGGTGATCGGTGCGTCCGCGGGAGGGCTGGGAGCGCTCCGCGAGATCGTCGGCGCCCTTCCGGCGGACCTCCCCGCCGCGCTCTTCGTCGTCATGCACTCGGTGCCGGAGCATGGCTCGCGGCTGGCGGAGATCCTCTCTGGCTGGGGCCCACTCCCCGCGCACATCGCGGTGCACGGGGAGCGAATCCGCCCCGGACAGATCTACGTGTCACCGAATGACAACCACCTCACCTTGCAACGAGACTTCGTACGGGTCACCCGGGGCCCGAAGGAGAACGGCCATCGCCCCGCGGTCGACCCGCTCTTTCGCACGGCTGCCCGGATGTACGGCAACCGCGTCGTGGGAGTGGTCCTGACCGGCAACCTGACGTGCGGCACGGAAGGGCTCATGGCCATCAAGGCCGGCGGTGGCGCCGCGGTGGTCCAGTCCGACGCCGAATTTCCCGGAATGCCACAGAGCGCCAGGGCACATGTCGAGATCGACCACCTGGTCCGCCTCGCGCAGATCCCCGAGCTGCTCCAGCGGCTGGTCAGCGAGCCCATCCCCGATCAGGCGGAGGCGGAGGGGCCACACACCGTCGCTCCCCGGTCCTCGCAGATCGTCTGTCCTTCGTGTCAGGGCTCGATGACGGAGACCATCGAGGGGGGGCTGCTCCGTTACCGGTGCCACGTCGGACATGCCTTCAGCGTGGACAGCCTCCTTGGCGAGCAGAGCGAGGCGCTGGAGGCGGCGCTCTGGGCGTCGGTCCGGGCGTTGGAAGAGAGCGCGCAGCTCGCAGACCGGCTGGCTAACTCGGGCGATTGGAGGCTCGCGCCGCGGTTCCGGGACAAGGCCGCCGCGCTCCGGCACCACGCCGCGCTCGTGCAGGACGTGTTGCTTCACGGCACGACGCTCGACGCCGAGGACAGCGAGGCGCTCGAGCCGAGGTCGCTCGAATCGTGAGCCCACCCCCGGCCACGGTGCTGCTGGTCGAGGATGGTCAGGACCTCGGCCCGCTGCTCCGTGAGACCGTCGAGGAGTGGAACCACCGCGCGCTCCTCGCGAGCACAGGCGCCGAGGCGCTGGAGATGCTTGGACGTGAGCCGGTCGCGCTGATGCTCCTCGACCACGAGCTCCCGGACATGACAGGGAGCGAGCTCCTGGAGATGCTCCGCTCCGGGAGTCGGTCCATTCCACCCGTGGTCCTGATGGGCGCCGGGCGATGGGGCGGGCCGGAGCAGCACGGGACAGAGGTGGTCGAGGTGCTCCGCAAGCCATTCGACCTCCGGGACCTGGCCGCGCTGCTCGAGCGCCGCCTTCCCCGCCGTTGACGGCACCCGGACACCCGTTCGCCGCAGGCCCGTTTCCAACGCAGCACAGCACACGTGCTGTTCAGTGATGAATCAGGCGAACTGTACTGGTCTCCCGAGGGGCCGCCCGATAGGAATCGGCTCGCCCCTGACACGTCGAAGGAGTCGCCCATGGCTGTGGCCCGCGCTCACAAACCGCTCCTGTTCGAGCAGGTGGCAGCGCGTATGCGTGACGCCATCCACGCCGGCATCCTCGCCGCCGGGGATCGGCTTCCCTCGGTCCGCGAGCTCAGCCAGCAAGAACGGGTGAGCATCTCCACGGTGCTCCAGGCCTACCAGCAGCTCGAGGCCTGGGACCTGGTCGAGGCCAAGCCGCAATCCGGGCACTACGTGCGGCTGCTGCGGCGGCCACCGCCCCAGGAGCCGCCGGTGAGCCGGCCCCCGACGTCCGCCCGCGAGCCGAGCGTCGTGGAGCTGGTCCGCCGGATGTACATGGCCGCGGGCAACGAGCGGATCGTCAACCTCGGGTCTGCGCGCCCGTCGTCGAAGCTGCTCCCGACGCGGAAGCTCTCCCGCCTCATCGCGGCGCTGGCCCGGGAGGCCGGGGGCGTCGGTGTCGAGTACGACATGCCGCCCGGATGGCCCGCGCTCCGACAGCAGCTGGCGCGGCGGTCGCTGGCCTGGGGCTGCCAGCTCGGACCGGACGACTTCGTCACCACCATCGGCGCGGCCGAGGCGGTACACCTCTCGCTGCTGGCCACCTGCTGCCGCGGGGACATCGTCGCGGTCGAGTCGCCGGCCTACTACGGGACCCTTCAAGTATTGGAGATGCTCGAGCTGAGGGCGCTGGAGATGCCCACCCACCCCCGCGAGGGGATGCAGCTCGACGCCCTCGAGGCGGCGTTGAAGAAGCAGCAGATCAAGGCGGTGCTGGTGGTGACCAACTTCTCCAACCCGCTCGGCGGCTGCATGCCGGACGAGAAGAAGGAGGCGCTGGTCCGGATCTGCGAGCGGGCCGGGGTCCCCCTCATCGAGGACGACATCTACGGCGACCTGTACTTCGGGCCGGCGCGGCCCCGGGCGGCGAAGAGCTACGACCGCACCGGCAACGTGCTGTATTGCTCGAGCTTCTCCAAGACGCTCGCCGCCGGATTCCGGGTGGGCTGGGCGGCGCCGGGACGGTTCCGCGAGCGGTTCGAGCTCCTCAAGTTCGCGCAGACCGTCGCCACGCCGACGCTGCCGCAGATGGCCATCGCCGAGTTCCTCCAGCAGGGCGGGTACGACCGGTTCCTCCGGACGCTCCGCCGCGAGCTGGCGAAGCAGATGGACCACGTGCGCAACGTGGTGGCCGCGAGCTTCCCGGAGGGCACGCGCATGACCCGCCCCGAGGGTGGCGCCATCCTCTGGGTCCAGATGCCCGCGAGCGTCGATGCGCTGAAGCTGCATGAGGAAGCGCTCCGGCGGGGTATCAGCGTCGCGCCCGGTCCCATCTTCTCGTCGACCGGGCGTTACCGGAGCTGCATCCGCCTGAACACCGGCAATCCGGACCTCGAGCAGGTCGAGGCGGCGGTGCGGACGCTGGGACAGATTGCCCACCGGCTCGCCGAGGCGGCGCCGCGCCTGCAGAAGAGCGCCTGAGGCGGCTCAGTCCCACCAACCAGGGGAGGCTGATGTCACGGTGGCAGGGCGCCGGCCAGTGAGGCGAAGCCACCGTTGGTGCGTGCCCGCTTCTCGGCGGTGCGGGCCTCGGACAGGAGCCGGTCTGCCGCGCCGTCGAGCACGGCGGCCTCGCTGTCCATGACGCGGGCCGCGCCCTCCAGCAGCTTGACCCGCTGCGCGCGGGGAGCGGCGTGGTTCGGGTCGCGGTGGAGGCGGGCCTCCTCGAGCTCGGACTCGGCCACCGCGCGGCTCGCCTCGGCGCGCCGGCGGGTGAGCGCTGCCTGCTGGCGAGCGATCTCGGCTTCCCTGCGAATCAGCTCGGCGGTCCGGAGCGCGGCCTCGGTCAGCCTGGAGAGCAAATGGGTCACCCGGCGGAGGCTAGGCACGACGACCGAACGGCGGAAGCCGGACCCGGCTAGGCTGTGGAGCACGTCCGTGCGCGGAGTGCGAGCATGACCGTCCAGTCCGGGACCTCCTCGGTCCACGTCCCCGCCGCCTTCTGGAGCCCGCGGCGGGCGCTGGGGCGTCTGCTGCTCGGAGTCGTCGCGGGTGGCATCGCCGCGGCGCTCGTCCCCGGCCGCGTGGGCGGGCCGCTCAGGACCGTCGCCGGGTGGGACGTGGGCGCGCTGGTCCTGCTCGTGCTGGTCTGGCGGATCATCCTCACCGCAGGGCCGGAGGAGACCGCGCGGCGAGCGGCGGCCGAGGACGTGGGCCGGAGCTTCGTCTGGGCCGTCGTCGTGCTGGGGAGCACGGTCAGCATCTTCGCGGCGACGGTGGCGCTGCGGAACGCACGGGTGATGGCCCCGCGCGCCGAGCGAGAGCTGGCGCTCCTGTGCCTCCTCGCGGTGGTGACCGCGTGGTGCCTCTGCCACACGACGTACACGGTCCGGTACGCCCACCTGTACTACCGGGACGACGGCGATCTCGGAGGGCTCGGCTTCCCCGGGACGGAGATGCCGTGCCTGCTGGACTTCGCCTACTACGCCTTCACCATCGGGATGTGCTTCCAGGTGTCGGACGTGACCGTGACCCAGCACCGGATGCGCCAGGCGACGCTCGGGCACGCGCTGCTCTCGTTCGCCTTCAACACCGCGGTGCTGGCGCTCGCGCTGAACCTCCTGTTCGGACAGCTGACGCCGTCGTCGTGAGGTCTCCCGGCGGCGCTTTGCCGGGCGCTCCTCCGCGGGCTCGACGAGGTCTCAGAGAACTCGTCTTTGCGCCGAGAACTCGTCTTTGCGCCGGGTCTCCGAGAGCTCGAACATAGTTAGTTAGCCTAGCTAACTATTTTCGAGGTCTCTCTGGTGGGCACCGAAGGGTCCGCGAGACCTCGATCGACGTCTCAGAGAACTCGTCTCAGCGTCCTGCGGGCTTTCCCCGCACGCGCCCGCTCCCGGGCCGCAGGGTCCGGCGAACGCGCTGCCGGCTGTGCGTTCCCGCATCCGGAGCGGGCTCGAATCCGGCGCCGGCAAACAGCGAGCGCGTCCCGGTGTAGGCGAACGCGGCGGGGATCGGCGCTCCCGACGCCGCAGGCTTCACCGGATAGCCCTCCACCACCCCGACTCCCTGCCGCCGCATCTCGGCCACCGCCGCCTCGAGCAGCACCCGCGCCACGCCCTGCCCCCGGTGGTCTCGCCGCACGAAGAAGCAGGGGACGCTCCACACCCGGTCCGCGTCGTCGCAGGCCAGCGAGGGCGAGCGCTGCAGCCGGGCGAACGACGTGCGTGGCCCGAACGTCGCCCAGCCCACCGGCACGCCGTCCGCATAGGCCAGCACGCCCCGGATCTGCCCGTCGAGCACGCCGGCCCTGAACCGGCGCTTGAGCCCCTCGCCCTTGAGCGCGTCGAAGCGCTCACCGCGCTCCAGGCGCCAGAACATGCACCAGCACCCGGCGCACGCCCCGCGCGGCCCGAAGAGCGTCTCCACGTCCTTCCACGCATTCGGCGTCAGCACCGCCGTGGTCAGCGCCATGGCGCGAGGCTGTCACGGCACGGCTGGGGTGCCCAGAGGCCGCAGCTGCCGCCCGTCTGCAGGGCGTGCGGCAGCGCGATTGCCCCGAGGCGGCCGTCCGCAGCAGGCGGTCGCTCCACCGCGGCGAATGGTGCAATGGTGGCCCGCACTTCCCGGTTCCAGGACACCCATGACCGCCCTCCTCGCGAGCATCGTGCTTGCCGCCTCGCCGACGCTGGTCCAGTTCGAGACCTACACCTTGCCGAACGGGCTCACCGTCATCCTCACCCCGGACCGACGGCTCCCCACGGTGGGCGTCAACCTCTGGTACCACGTGGGCGGTGCCAACGAGACGCCGGGCCGGAGCGGCTTCGCCCACCTCTTCGAGCACCTGATGTTCCAGGGCTCGAAGCACCGCACCGGCAACGAGCAGGACTTCGCCGGTCTCCTCGAGGCCGCGGGGAGCTCGGACCTCAACGCCAGCACCTGGAACGACCGGACCAACTACTTCGAGACGCTACCCGCCAACCGCCTCGAGCTCGCGCTGTGGCTGGAGAGCGAGCGCATGGCCTTCCTCCTCGACGGACTGGACCAGACCAAGCTCGACACCCAGCGCGAGGTGGTCCGCAACGAGCGGCGGCAGAGCGTCGAGAACACTCCCTACGGCAAGGCCGAGGTGCGCCTGGTCGAGCTGCTCTTCCCGAAGCCGCACCCGTACTACGGCGCGGTCATCGGCTCGCACGAGGACCTCCAGGCCGCCACCCTCGAGGACGTGAAGTCGTTCTTCCGGACCTTCTACGTCCCGGCCAACGCCTCCCTGGTCATCGCCGGGGACTTCGACCCGGCGAAGGCCCGGGCCCTCGTGGAGAAGTACTTCGGCCCCATCCCCAGGTCGCCGCGGCCGCCAGCGCCCCTGGTGAACACGCTCCCGATCAAGAAGCAGGTCCGCGAGACCCTCACCGACGACGTCCAGCTGTCGCGCATCTTCGTCGGAGTCATCGCTCCCTCGGCGTGGACCGACGAGGGATTCGCCTACGACGTCGCCCAGGAGATCCTGTCGGGAGGAAAGACCGGGCGCCTCTACCGCACGCTGATCTTCGAGCGACAGGTGGCCCAGGAAGTCGACATGGCCACCGACAAGTCTACTTTTGGCAGCGCCTCGGAGATCCGGGTCACGGTGAAGCCCGGCCACCTCCCGGCCGAGGCGGAGGCCCTGCTCGACGCCGAGCTGGACAAGCTCGCGCGCACCCCGCCGACCGACACCGAGCTCCGCCGCGCACAGCGGAACATCGAGACCCGCCTCTACCGCGGCCTCGAGCGGCTGAACGGAAACGGCAGCCGGGCCGACCTCCTCAACGCCCTGCAGATGTGGCGCGGGGACCCCGGATTCGTGAACCAGCTCGTGGCCCGCTACCGCGCGGTCACCCCCGCCCAGGTCCAGGAAGCGGTGCGCCGGCTCCTCGACACGGATGCCCGCGTGGTGCTCACCGTCAACCCGGCCCCCCGCACGGCCTCGGCCCAGTGAGGATGAACACCATGGAACGGCTCGGCCGCCTCGCGCTCTTCGCCCCCGCCTTCCTCGTCGCCTGCGCCACCTCGAAGGCGCCCGCTCCCGCGACTCCGACCACCGCCGCCGCCCCACGCGCCGAGACCGGCGTCTCGGAGACCGGAACCCCCGACGCGGCCTTCCGCACGGCTCTGCCCGAGCCTGGCGACCCGGTGGTCTTCAAGGCGCCGGTCCCGTCGGTGCACGCTCTCAAGAACGGGCTGCCGGTGTGGATCGTCGAGCAGCACGAGCTCCCGCTGGCCACGGTGGAGCTGGTCGTTCGCGCCGGCGAGGACACCGACCCCTCCGGGAAGCCGGGGACGGCGAGCTTCGTCGCGGACATGCTCGACGAGGGGACGTCCCTCCGCGACGCGCCGGCCATCGCCGCGGCCTTCGAGGACCAGGCGGCGCTTTTCCGGAGCCAGGCGGACAAGGACTCGCTGGTCGCCGCCGTCTCCTTCCCCTCCGCCTCGCTGTCGCCGGTGCTGGACGTGTTCAGCGACTGCGTGCTCCGGCCGGCGTTCAAGAAGACGGATCTCGAGCGGGTGCGCGCCCTCCGCCTCGGTGACCTCGCCCAGCTCGAGGCCGACCCGGCGCAGATCGGCCGGACCGTGCTGAACCGCACCGTCTTCGGCGAGGGCCACCCCTGGGCCTTCCCCACCACCGGCACGGTCGCCTCGACCCGCGCGGCCAAGGGAGACCAGCTCGCCGCCTGGCACAAGGCCTGGGTGCGCCCGAACAACGCGGTGCTGGTGGTCGTCGGCGACGTGACGCCGGCCAAGCTCCTCCCCGAGCTCGAGCGCCGCTTCGGGGGCTGGAAGTCCGCCACGCTTCCGAAGCGCAGGTCGCTGGCGCCGGTCGCCCGGAAAGGCCCGCGCGTGGTCACGGTGGTGGACCGGCCTGGGGCGGCGCAGAGCCAGCTCTGGCTCGGGGAGCTCGGGCTCTCGGCCGGCAGCACCGACCTGTACGCGGCGCAGGTCGCGTCCCAGGTGCTGGGCGGAGGCTTCAAGTCACGGCTGAACGCCAACCTCCGCTCCGGCAAGGGCTACACCTACGGCGCGTTCAGCGCCTTCGACGTGCGGCGCGAGCCCGGGCTCTTCGCCGCCATCGCCCCGGTGGTGGCGAACAAGACGCCGGAGGCCCTTCAGGAATTGCTCGGGGAGATCGACCGGCTGCGTGAAGGCGGGGTCGATGCGTCCGAGCTGTCGGACGCCAAGTCGGGCCTCATCCAGAGCCTGCCGGCCGAGTTCGGCTCGACGACCACCACCGCCCTGGCCTTCGGGAAGCTGGTCGCGCTGGGCCGTCCGCCGGACTACTTCTCCAGCTACCCGGAGAAGCTCCAGGCGGTGAGCCGCGAGGACGTGGCCCGGGCCGCTCGCGCCCGCTTCGACACCAAGAGCCTCGCCATCGTCGTGGTCGGCCCCCTGGCGGAGCTCCGTCCCCGCCTGGAAGCCCTGGGCCTGGGAAGCATCGCCCTGCGTGACGCGACCGGAGAGGCGGTCAAGGCGACCCGCGCGGTGAAGTCCGGCAAGACGGAAACCGGCAAGAACTGACGCCCCACGTTTGCCGGACCATGCCGCCACGCGTCATGGTTCCACCGCCGCTGTGCCAATCCGTCTTGACTTCGGAATCGGTCGTGACGTGATGCGCGGCTCACGGGGGATCACCGGAGGGGTCGTCGATGAAGAGAGTCGTCTGGGCCGCCATCGCCGCGTCCGCGGCGCTGCTGGCCGGCTGCAACAGCCCACACATCTCGTTGGGTCAGCCCAACGCCGTCAGCGTTCCGGTCGGAACGGCGTACGAGTTCGACGCCCTGGTCCAGGATTCGAACGGAATCCCGCTCTGGAGGCTCGACGGTCCCGGCTCGCTGACCAACACCTCGGGGCCGACGATCTTCTACATCGCGCCCTCCACCTTCGACCCGAACAACGCCCAGGCGACGCTCACCGCGTCGATCAGCCACGAGGCGGACCAGAAGCAGGTGGTGACCATCACCATCACCAAGCCGTCCGCCGCGGTGGGAGGCATCCCCGGGCTGACCCAGCAGGTCGCCGTGACCTACGACTCGCGGGACATCCCGACCATCAACTGCATCAAGACGGTGGATTGCTACCGGGTGCTCGGCTTCATCCACGCCCGTGACCGTCTGTTCCAGATGGACTTCTTCCGGCGCGCCGCCGAGGGCAAGGTCTCCGAGCTCGTGGGGGACGCGGCGCTCTCGCAGGACCAGGCGATCCGCACCTTCTTCACCACGCGCGACGGGAAGTCCCTTCCCCAGGCGCTCTACGACCACGTGAAGGGCGACACGCTCATCGCCGGGCCGCTCGCCGCGTACACCGTCGGCGTCAACGCCTTCATCGCCACGCTGCGGAGCAACCCGGCGACCCTCCCGGCGGCCTACAAGCAGCTGCAATTCGTCATCGACCCCACCAAGACGGACGACCTGCCCGACTGGACCGACGTGGACACGATCGCCGTCTCCCGGCTCTTCCAGTTCCAGCTCTCGGAGACCGCGGAGCAGGAGGGCGACTACGGGAAGTGGGCCCAGACCTGGGCCGCGCTCATCGCCGGCGGCACCGCGCAGGACCCCGGCCAGCTCAGCATCGGCCTGTGGATCCAGGCCAAGTCGCCCATCGAGTCCTTCACCCTCTCCGGCACCGGCGCGCCGAACGCCCCGAATCTGGTGGCGCAGCCGCCGATCCTCGACTCGCTCCGCGGCGCCGGAAGCGCGCTGGAGGGAGCAGCGAAGACGATGGACGCCCTCCGCGACCTCCGCGCGCTGATGGGCAACCCGGCTGGCTCCAACAACTGGGTCGTCGACAAGGACCACACCGACATCGGCCAGGCCTTCGTGGCCAACGATCCGCACCTCTCGCTGCAGTACCCGTCCAACTTCCACCTCTCGCACATCATCGGGACCGAGGACTCGCTGAACGTGCAGGGCGCCATCTTCCCCGGCGTCCCAGCGACGCTCATCGGCCGCGGCACGCACGTGGGCTGGGGCGTGACGGTGGTGGGCTACGACGTCACCGACCTGTACGTCGAGCACCTGGTCTTCCAGGGCCAGACTCCGGTCGGCATCAGCTTCAAGGGCAACACGGTGCCGTTCATCGTCCTGCCGCAGACCTACAAGTTCCGCACTGCCACCGGCCTCGCCTCGCTCGCCAATCCCACGCCGGTGCTGGTGGCGCCGCCGCACGGACCGGTCGTGTCGCTCGACGCGACGTCGGGCACCGCGGTCACGGCGCGCTGGAACGGCCAGGAGTACCAGAGCGACGACATCCGGGCCTTCTTCCGCCTGAACAACGCGGCCAGCGTGGACGATGCGCGGCAGGCGCTCGAGGGTGACCCTGCGCCGGACGGCGGCTTCTACACCGGCTACTTCACCGGCGCGCAGAACTTCGTCCTCGCCGACGACACCGGGAAGATCGGCTACGTCCCGCACAACTGCGTGCCGGTGCGGCCCTTCGCGGCGAGCAAGGCGGTGTACCCGTACCCGGTCGTGCCGATGGACGGGCAGAGCGGCAACTTCGAGTGGGCCACCGGGCCGGACGGAGGCATGGCCTGCGTCCCGAACGACAAGCTCCCGAAGGCCATCGGCTCGAACAAGGGATACCTGGCCACGGCCAACGCGGACCCGCTGGGCGTCTCCGCGGACAACGACCCGTACTCCGGTAACCCGAACGGCGTGCCGTACCTCAGCTTCGAGTGGGACGATCAGGGCTACCGCATCTACCGAATCCAGAGCGTGCTGAACGCGAAGCTGGACGGCGGCGCGAAGGTGACCCTGGCCGACATGCAGGCCCTGCAGGCGGACCACGTCATGACCGTCGCCGGGCCGTTCGTGCAGTACATCCAGGCGCTCAGCCAGGGAGGGGCGATCCCCGCCAACGGCAACTCCGCGCTCGCGGCCGCCATCCTCCTGGCCTGGGGCGACCCGACCGCCGCGAAGCCGCTCGACTGCCCCACCGGCCTCGTGGCCGGGGCGCTCAACGTGACGGCGGCCCCCGACTCCGACGCCACCAACAGCGCCAACTCGAAGGCCTGCCTGCTGTTCCACGCCTTCCTTCGTCGCGTGCTCGAGCAGACCTTCACCGACGAGGAAGCGGTGGCCAAGGTGGGTCGGGCCCCGGGCAACGAGGTCCGCGCGCTGCTCACGCTCCTCTCCGGGCAGGTGCCGAACCCGAACAACGTCTTCTGCCGTGACGTCGGCGCGAACGGCGCACCGCTCAACAGCAAGACCTGCATGACCCAGGTGCTGGACGCACTCGGCTTCGCCTACGCGCAGCTGAGGGGAGCGTACGGAGACGAGGCGAACTGGCGGTGGGGACGGGTGCACACCATCAGCTTCCCGTTCATGGTGCCCGGCTATCCGCTCATCGACCCCGGCTTCCGGCCCGGACCGTTCCCGCGCCCTGGCGGGGCCTGGACCGTGGACGTGGGCGCGCCCACCGGCCGGAGCTCGAACCTCCTGTCGTTCGCCTACGGCTCGGGCGGCAACGTCCGCTGGCTCGCGGCGATGGACGGGACGGTGGCCAACACCTTCAATCAGCTCCCGGGTGTGGAGAGCGGCGGTCCGTTCCCCTTCGGCCAGCCCACGATGCTGACCGACTGGGTGGTGAACACCTATTTCAACTGGCCGCACAACGCGACCGACGTCGTGTCGGTCCGGACCGAGACGTACTCGCCCTGAGCTGATGGGCTCGCCGCGGCGGAGCGTCACGCCTCCGCCGCGGTGCCGGAGCGGCGCGCCTGGCATCGCGGGCGGCCCCGGCGCATTCCCGGACACCTGCGTCGTCCCGCCGCAGGCATCGGCTCCCCGGCCGGAGTAGAAGGCCCGGGCGAAGACCCGCCATGCAGCCACTCGACGTCTCCTGGCTCGTCCGGCTCCGCTGGGCGGCCGCGCTCCTGTTCCTCCTCCTCGCGCTGGCGGCCCGGGCGGTGTTCCACATCCCCGTGCCCCTCCTCGCGGTGGGGGTGGTGTTGGGCCTGCAGATCCTCACCAACGTGGCCCTGGGCGTCCGCATCCACCGCCACCGTGCGGTGGGGACCACCACCGTCTTCGCGCTGATGGCGCTGGACACGCTGCTCCTCACCGTGCTGCTCGCGCTGAGCGGCGGTCCGAGCAACCCGTTCAGCGTGCTGTACCTGGTCGATGTGGCGCTCGGGGCGGTCGTCCTCACCCCCGCGCTGACCTGGGCGCTGCTCGGGTTGGTCCTCCTCTGCTTCGGCGCGCTCTTCCTCCCCATGCCCTGGAGCCCCGCCGCGACACTGGGGCATGCAGATCTGATGAAGCTGCACCTGCGCGGGATGTGGGTCGCCTTCGCGCTCGCTGGCTGCACCCTGGTGGCCTTCGTCCTGCGCGTGCGCCGCGCACTGGCCGAGCGCGAGGCGGAGCTCTCCCGCGAGCGCGAGCGCGCCCAGCGGCGTGACCGGCTGGCCTCGCTGGCCACCCTCGCCGCCGGCACCGCGCACGCCCTCGGCTCGCCGCTGTCCACCATCGCCGTCGCCGCGCACGAGCTGGAGCGGCGCCTCCAGTCCCTCCCCGAGGCCGCGGAGGACGCCCGTCTCATCCGGACGCAGGTGCAGCGCTGCCGCGAGGCGCTGGCCTGGATGTCCACCGAGGCCGGTCAGTCACCCGGGGAGATGCTTTCCCCGAAACCGGTGTCCCTTCTCCTCGACGAGGCGCTGGAGGGGCTCCCCGAGCCGGAGCGGGTGCACATCGAGCTCCAGGAGGGCGTGCGCGAGGCCACCGCCGCGCTCCCGGTGCGCGCCGTCGGGCAGAGCGTCCAGGCGCTGGTCCGCAACGCGCTGCAGGCCTCGCCCGCCGGACGCCCGGTCCTCCTCCGGCTGGGGCTCGAGGGCGACCGGCTGCGAGTCGAGGTGGAGGACCAGGGCGAGGGGATGGCGCCCGAGGTGCTCGCCCGCGCCGGCGAGCCCTTCTTCAGCACCCGTGGGTCGGGTCACGGCCTGGGGCTGGGTCTCTTCGTGGCCCGCAGCCTCGCCGAGCAGCTCGGAGGCGAGCTGAGCCTCGTCTCCGTCCGGGCGGAAGGGACGCGCGCGCGGCTCACCGTCCCGCTGGTGCCGGCGTCATGAGCTCCCTCTCCATCCTCCTGGTGGACGACGACGAGAACTTCCGCGAGCGGATGGCGCGCGCGCTTCGCGACCGCGGGCACGAGGTCCGCACCGCGGGGAGCCCGGAGGAGGCCAGCCGGCTCGCGCTCGAGGATTCGCCGGAGTGCGCGGTGGTGGACCTCCGGATGCCCGGCGGCAGCGGGCTGGAAGTGGTCGCGGCGCTGAAGACCATCGACCCGGCCACCGCGGTGGTGGTCCTCACCGGCTACGGCAGCATCGCCACCGCGCTGGAAGCCGTGCGGCGCGGGGCGCTCCACTACCTCCAGAAGCCGGTGGACGCCGACGAGCTGCTCGCCTCCTTCGCCCGCGGAGGGGCGCTCCCGGCCGGCGAGGTTCCGGAGGCGCCCGCCGCGCCGTCCCTCGCTCGCGCCGAGTGGGAGCACATCCAGCGCGTGCTCACCGACGCCGGCGGAAACGTCTCCGAGGCCGCGCGGCGGCTCGGGCTCCACAGGAAGTCGCTCCAGCGGAAGCTGCAGAAGCACCCGCCCCGGCGCTGAAACTAGTTCAGCACGAACTGCAGGCTGGCCGTGGCAGTGACCCCGACGGTCTGCTGGCCGAAGAGCGACGTCGCGAACGGCACCTGGACCTGGGCGAGCAGCCACATCGGGCCGGCCACGTTCCAGGCGATGCCCGGGACCGCAGACACCACCAGACCGCCGGTGTTTTCCTGGAGCACGCCCTCGGAGACGTCTCGCCCGGCGTAGCGCCCGGCGACCCCCAGCTGAACGGCGAACGGCTCGACGATGCGGTATCGCAGCTGAGCGCTCCACAGGACCGCGTTTCCGAACCGATACCCGTAACTGTTGGTGGTGCGAAACCGCCCGGTCACCGAGAGGGAGAAGTTCCACGGGTCCTGGTGGAAGGCGTAGAGCGCGCCCACGTAGGGGCCCCAGGCGCCGGTGCCGAGCTGCGCGTGCTGGTCGATGCGCTCTCCGTCGGCCGCGGTCTTGTCGTCGGTGCCGGTGGGGAAGGAGGTCCCCGCGGTCAGCGCGAGACTCTGGCGCCGTTGCGCGCGGATGCTCGTCGACTCCCAGACGAACACGCGGAGCCCGAGGTCCAGGTCCCCGAGGCCCATCGGCGTGGCGGCCTCCGAGCCCTCGGTCGAGGTCCCGGAGAGCGCCCAGTCCTTCCGGATGAGCGGAACCTGAAGGACGAGGTTCACCCGCGAGAACGGGCTGTAGACCGCCACCGGTCGCAGCGTCATCTGGGTGAGGGACTCGGTCCGGTCCGGCTCGTCGTCGCTGCGGGCGGTCGCCGTCAGGTACTCGTACTCGAGCGCGAAGCGGAACGTGTTCGCCACCGGCATCGAGTCCCCGGCGAGGACCAGCGGGTCGCCGCAGCCGCAGACCGAGCAGGCCCGGGCGACCGAGGGGGCGACGAGCAGGGAAGCGGCGAGGGCCAGCGCGACGAGCCGGGTCATGCGGGGTTGGATCTACGCGGCCGCCCGTTGCTTCGTCCTGCGGCAAAGCGCCGCACTCGGTGCGCGCTCGGCGTGGAATGCAGGGACGCCGGCGAGAGTCAGCTCAGCGCTGCTGCCGGCCGAGGACCCGCAGCACCGCGCCGATCAGATCCACCGAGTCGACGGGCCGCGTGAGCTCCGCGTCGTAGCCCTCGCGCCGCGCCCGGGCGCGCTCCGCCGGCCGCGCGGCGTTCACCAGCGCCACCGCCCGCAGCCCGAGGCCCGAGTCCTTCCGCACCTGCGCCAGGAGCCCGCGGGTGGGATCGCCGAAGGCCATCTGTCCGCTCACCAGGACGTCCGGCCGCGCGGCGCGCGCGTGGGTCACCGCCTGCGACGGCTCGCAGAGGTCCACGTCCGCACCCGCCCGAACGAGCGCGGTGGCCATCAGCTGCCCGGCCATGCGCTCCTCCGGCACGAGCAGCACGCGGACGCCGGTGAGCGGCAGCTGCGCGGGCGCGCCGACCGTGGCGACCACGGGCGCGCCCTCCTGGGCCGGCGTGGGCATGAAGAGACGGAAGCTCGCGCCCTGACCGCTGGCGCTCTCCACGGTCAGCGCTCCTCCATGGAGCGAGGTGAGCCGGCGGGCGATGGACAGCCCGAGCCCGAGCCCGCTCCCGCGGTCGCCGCCGGCTCCTCCCTTCCAGAAGGGCTCGAAGACGTGCGGCAGAGCGTCGGCGGGGATGCCCGGTCCGGCGTCGCTCACCTCGAGCGCCACCCCGCCCTCGGCGCGTCGCAGCCGGATGCCCACCGTCGAGCCGGGCGGCGAGTACTTGAGCGCGTTGGAGAGGAGGTTCCACATCACCTGCGTGAGCCGGCCCGGGTCGCCGTAGAGCACGGGCAGGTCCTCGGCCAGCTCGAGATCCAGGAAGACCTCTCGGTCCTCGGCCTCGGGCTGCACCGTCTCCACGGCGTCCCGGAGCACCGCCCCGGGATTCACCCACTCGCGCCGGAGGACCAGCTTGCCGCGGGCCATCCGCTCGGCGTCGAGCAGGTCGTCCACCAGCCTCGCCTGCGCGCGCGCGTTGCGGAGAATGGCGGTGAGCGCCCGCTCGACCGTGTCCGGATCCGAGCGGCGGGCCTGGAGCGAGCGGGCCCAGCCGAGGATGGCGGTGAGCGGAGTCTTGAGGTCGTGCGCCACCGCCGCCACGGCGAGGTTGCCGCGCAGCGCGCCCTCGGCCTGCTCACGCGCGGCCTGCGCATCGGCGAGCTCCTCGAGCTGCGCCCGCTCCGTCATCCGGCGGGTGGTGACGTCCAGCACCATCGCCGAGAGCCCACGCGCGCGGCCGGCGGTGTCGACCACCGGGCGGCCGTACCAGGCATGCCAGCGGAGCGCCCCATCGAGGTGGATGCACGGGTACTCGAAGTCGTGGATGCCGCGGTCGGAGAGCGCGCGCCAGAGCGTGTTCCACACCCGCTCCCGCTCGTCGGCCTGCACGTGCTCCAGAAACGAGTCGACGGTGCGCGGAACGGTGCCGAAGAGCGCCTCGGCACGATCGGTCCAGTTGAAGCGCCCGGTCTGGAAGTCGTACTCGCAGCTGGCGAACACCGCCGCGGTCGGCAGCGGGCCCGTCTCGATGCGCTCGCTGTCCGACGGGTTCACCGGAAAAGCACCTCTTGACTGGAAACCCCAGGCGCCGGCCGGCCACAGAAACAACCCGTGAAGTCAGCGGCTGGCGCAGAGCCGCTTGGTCGAGGACCCTACCCCGTCGGTCGCGCGGCCCGCCATGGCGGGTCCCACACGCCCCGTCTGTGTGTGCAGAGAGTCCACGGGCACCGGCGGCGAGTCGAATGGACCTCGCCATCCCGCAGGCGCCCGTGATTTCCGGGATCTACGCCTTCGGCTTCTCGAGGATGACCTCCACCCGCCGGTTCTTCGCCCGGCCGGCCGAGGTCTTGTTGTCCGCGATGGGCCGGTCCTGGCCGATGCCCTGGGCCCGGATCTGATCCGCCGGGACGCCGCCGTCCACCAGGTACTTCCGGACGGTCTCCGCCCGGGCCTGGCTGAGCTTCATGTTGGTCTCGGGCTTCCCGGTGCTGTCGGTGTGGCCCTCGACCAGGATGGTCCGCTGGGTGCCCTTCAGCGCCTCGGCGACGATCTTCAGCCGGTCGACCGCCACGGGTTGGAGATCTGCCTTCCCGGTCTTGAAGGGGATTCCGCCGGCGAGGGTGATGATGGTGCCGCGCTCGTCCTCCTTCACGTCGGCGAACTTGGCCAGGCGCTTCCGGGCCTCCTCGGCCTCGCGGGCGGCGCGCTCTGCCTCGGCACGGGCCGCGGCATCGTTGGTCGCCGCGCCCTTCTCGTCCCACTCCTTCTGCAGCCCGGCGAGCTCCCACTCCTTGGCGCGGCGGTCGGCGTCTGCCTTGGCCGCCGCGGTCGCGCCGTCCGCCACCTCGGCGCGGTACAGCGCCTCCTTGGAGAGGTCACGCTCGCGCGATGGATCCTTCCCGCGCTCGAAGGCTGCCTGCGCGTCCTGGGCGGACTGCGCGGCGCCGATGGACTTCTTCGCGTCGTCGAACTCCTTGGGGAACGCCGACGGATCGCCGGTCTTGGTCGCGTGGGCGTAGGTGTCCTTCGCCTTCGCCAGATCGGGATAGGTGAACGGCGCGGAGCAACCCGCGGAGGCGAGAGCCAGCACAACGGTGAGCTTGATCGATCGCATGGTCGTGCCTCCTTTCACTTTCCGAGCTTCGCCTTGAGATCGGCGATCTGCGCGTCGAGGTCCTTGACCTTGGCGAGGTTGGTCTGCTCGGTGGCCTTCACCTTCGCGTCGTCAGCCGCGGCGCTGGCCAGCGAGAGCTGCTGGAGGGCCGCGGCCGGGTCGCCCCCCTTGATGAGGTTCTGCGCGCTGCCCAGGTACTTCTCGGCCTGGGCCAGCAGGTCGCTGGAGCCCGCGAAGTTCGCCGCGCCAGCGGCCTTCGCGGCTTCGATGGCGGACGTGGCGGCCTTCAGCTTCGGAGCGGGGTCGACGGTGGAGCAGCCCACGGCTGCCACCCCCAGGGCGATCACGGCGACGATTCGACGCATGGCGAGGTCCTCGAGACCACGGGTTAGGCGCGCCCGGAGCGGCGCCCCGCATACTGAAGCGGACGCCGCTCTGGGTGACGGTTGTGAAACGACGACGGTTGCTCCTGCACCGGTCGGGGCACGACGAAGGTGAACCTGATTTCCGCTGTCAGACATCGCTCGTGCAGAACTTGCAGCGGTTGGCGGGCAACGGAATCGTCTCGGCGCACCGCGGACAGACCTTCGTCGGCGTCGGCGCCGCGATGAGCGCCTTGGTGACCACGAAGACGACGATCGCGACGATCAGGAAGTCGACGAGCCGCCCGAGCAGGTCGCCGTACTTGATGGCGTTGGTCACCTTGCCCGCGGCGTCGTGGGTCAGCGGGAGCTCCCAGTTCCGCCACTCTCCGCCCGGAATCAGGAGGCCGACGACCGGCATGATGATGTCGTCGACGATGGCGCTGACGACCTTGCCCACGGCAGCGCCGATCACCACGCCGACCGCCAGGGCGAGAGCGTTCTGCTTCAGCAGGAACTCACGAAAGTCCTTCGTGAGGCTCATCGTGGCTTCCCTCCCCTGTCGCGCCCGTCCCGTCCTGCCCTTGTCCCGCCCGAAACGCAACAGGAACCTGAACTGTCACCCATGAACCGTTGGCTCACGTTGCCCGGAAGTCGTAGATCCGGTTTCGACTGGAGGGACGGCGCCATGCCCGACGACGAGCCGGATTTCTCCGACGTGCAGGGGGGCAGCTCGAGCATCTCCACCGACGAGCAGGTGGACCGGACGTACACGGTCCGCCCCGGTGACAGCCTGAGCAAGATTGCCAAAGCACTGATGGGCGACGCCAAGAAATGGCGCGTCCTCTACGAGGCAAACAAGGAAGTCGTCGGCGGAAACCCCGACCTCATCCGCCCCGGCCAGATTCTGAAAATTCCGAAGGCCTGACCCCGCGGGGACGGACGTCCCATCGCCAAAGCACACGGGAGGAACACCGATGCTCCGGAAGGCTGCCCTGTTCGGTCTGTCGCTGCTCGTGCTCTCCGGCTGCAAGAAGGAGGAGCCGCCCCCACCGCCACCCCCGCCACCGGTGGCCCAGACGCCGCCGCCTCCGCCACCGGCGCCCTTCCGGGTCACGGTGGTGCAGCTGGGGAAGGGCATCCAGCCCGACAACACGGTGCAGACGCCGACCAGCGCCTTCGGCCCGAAGGACACCATCTACCTCTCGGTGGCCAGCGAGGGCATGGCGCCGCAGGCAGTGCTCGCCACTCGCTGGACGTTCGGCCCGAAGGACACGCTGGTCCACGAGGAGAGCAAGACCATCAGCCCGCCCTCCGTGAAGCCGATGCGCACCGAGTTCCACATCTCGAAGCCGTCGGGCTGGCCGGCCGGTGACTACAAGGTGGCGCTGACCGTCGACGGGCAGCCGTCGCAGAGCCAGTCGTTCACCGTGGCAAAGGCCGGCGCAGCGAAGCGCTGACTCAGCCCCCCGAACCAGGGGGACGCCGATGTGGCGGCGCGGGGCGCCGCTCGATGAGGCTCAGCCCCCCGAACCAGGGGACGCCGATGTGGCGGCGCGGGGCGCCGCTCGATGAGGCTCAGCGCCGCGCGACCTCGGTCCCGCCCACCGCCGCCGTCATGCCGCTGCGCCGGTAGGCGTGGGCGAGGCACAGCGTCGTGTGCGCCAGCCCCACCTCCCCGTTCCGGTCGAGCACGATGAGCCCGGCCCGTCCCTGGACCGATCGCTCCAGCACCCCGAGCGCCTCGGCAGCCGCGTCCCTCGCCGGGGCCCCGCGCTCCAGCGCCACCAGCGCCCGGGTCGCCAGCCCCACCCGGAGGATGTGCTCGCCCCAGCCGGTGCAGGCCACGCCGCCGGCGCGCGAGTCGGCCATGTAGCCCACGCCGGGCAGCGGCGCGTCCCCCACCCGCCCGGGGAGGCTGAAGGCGACGCCCCCGGTGCTGTTGCCCGCGGCGATCTGCCCGTCCCGGTCCAGGGCCACCGCGCCGACGGTGTCGTGCGCGAAGTCGTCCGCCGTCCCCAGCCGGCCGGCCTGGAAGTCCGCGTACCGCTGCCGCTCGCGCTCGACGACGAAGGTCTCTGGATCCACGAGCTGGAATCCCTGGTCGCGGGCGAAGCGCTCCGCCCCCTCGCCCACCAGGAGGTGGTGGCCCGAGCGCTCGAGGACGGCCCGGGCGAGACGGATGGGATGGGCCACCCGGTGCACGCCGGCCACCGCGCCGATGTGGAGGGTGCGTCCGTCCATCAGGCCGGCATCGAGCTGCACCCGTCCCTCGGCGGAGAGCACCGAGCCGCGACCGGCGTCGAACGTCGGGTCGTCCTCGAGCAGCTCGACGGCCGCGACCACCGCGTCCAGGGCCGACCCACCCGAGGAGAGCACCGCGAAGCCCCGCTCGGCAGCGGCGAGGCAGCCGGCCGCGTGGGCCCCCTGCGCCTCGGGGGGAATGCTCCAGGCGCCCCCGTGAACCACGATGGCCGTCATCCGTCCGGTCATGGACGGGAGCGACCCTACGTCACCCGCCGGCCACACGCGTCATCCAGACGGTTTCACTGGACCGGGGGGCATGCCTACCGTGAGTGCCCATGGGCTCTCCCTTCCACAAGCGCTGGGTCCGCGTCCTCGCCATCGTGGTGGCGGTTCTGGTCGCGGTCGTCTTCGTCCTCTCCCTGGTCCTCGACTCCATCCTCACCAAGCGGGCCCAGGCCGAGGCGGCCACGCTCTCGCAGCAGCTGGGCCGTCCGGTCTCCATCGGCCGGGTCTCCACCAGCTTCCTGACCGGGCTCGGGGCCACCGTGTCCGGCCTCGAGGTGGGCGCCGGGCCGGACGAGGGCGTGCCGCTCGCCCAGGTGAAGGAGTTGGGGGTCAAGGTCGGGGCGCTCCGGGCGCTCTTCTCGCTGGGCAAGGACATCGTCATCCGCTCGGTCGAGATCGACCAGCCGGTGGTGAACGTGGTTCGCCTCCGCGACGGCACCACCAACATCGAGCGTCTGCAGTCCCGCCTCGAGGAGCAAGACAAGGGCAAGCCGGCCGAGCCCGCGAGCAACGAGCCGAAGGACCTCTCCGCGGTGCGGGTCGACCACGCGGAGGTGAACGACGGCCGGGTGCGCCTCGTGGACCGCACCACCGCGCAGACACGGGAGCTCGGCATCTCGGACCTGGACATCGTCCTGAACGACCTGCGCGCCGGAAAGCCCCTGGACGTGGTGGTGAAGGCCGCGCTCCTGGCCGAGAAGCAGAACCTCGAGCTGCGGCTGCACACCGCGCCGCTGCCCAACTCGCTCCAGCCGACGCCCGAGAAGGTGATGGTGAAGATCCAGCCGGTCGATCTCGCTCCCCTCGGCCCCTTCCTCCCGAAGGACGCGCGGCTCGAGGCCGGGAAGCTCGACGCGGACTGGACCGCGGAGCTGGGCAGCGCGGTGCCCGGCGGCAAGGGACCCACCAAGGCCAAGGGCGGCATCCACGCCCGTGGTGTGCGCTTCGCCGGGACGAACGCGGCTCCGGTGGACGTCACGCTCGACACCGACCTCGACGGCGACATGGAGGCCGGTGACCTCGACATCCGGAAGCTCGCGCTCGCCCTCGGTCAGGCGGGCATCACCGGGCAGGGCCGGGTCAAGAACCTCGCCAGCGACAAGCCCAGCATCGAGAACTTCCAGATCGTCGGGCACGACCTCGATCCGGCGGTCATCGGCAAGTCCTTCCCGGCGGTGGCCAGGGCGGTGAGGGGCCAGATCGCCGGGCCCATCGGCCTCAACGTCCGCGGCTCGGGAACGCAGACGGCGCCCACCCTCGACGTGACGCTCGACTTCACCCCGGTGCGGCTGGCCGTCCCCCAGCAGCTGATGAAGGCCGCCGGCGCGCCGATGACGCTGGTCACCCATCTCCACGGAGCGGGAAGGAACACCTACCTCTTCGACGCGGACCTCGACCTGGCCGGCGCCGACCTTCGGCCGGGCATGCTGCTGGACAAGCCGCCCGGCAAGCCGATGGCGCTCGCGCTCAAGGGCAGCGCGAGTCGCGGCGGCGCGACGCGGCTGAAGCTCGATCAGTGGACGCTCCACATCCTCGACGACACGCTCAGCGGCACCGCCTCGCTGGAGCTGGCGGGCGAGGGCAAGAAGGCGACCACCACCTTCTCCCTCGTCGCGAAGGCGCCGAGGCTCGACGCCGACGCGCTGCTGCTCCAGTCCGAGTCCTCGAAGACGCCGCCGCCGCCCCCGGCAGCGGACCCGCATCGGTTCGACGGCTACCGGGGGAAGATCCACGCCGAGGTCGCCTCGGTCGTCTTCCACAAGGTGCCCTGGAAGAACCTCCTCCTCGACGCGACGATGCAGGACGACCTGGTGAAGGTGGATCGCCTGACCATCGACGCGGCCGGTGGCCAGGTGCGGCTCGACGGCACGAGCGTGCGGCTCGGCCCGGTGGAGAAGCCCTGGGACGTGAAGCTGGGGGTCAAGAGCCTCGACCTCGCCCAGGCCCTCACGTTCGGCGGCAAGGGCAAGGCGTTCGCCGGCATCTTCGACGGGAACATCGCGCTGATGGGCAAGGGCACGACGCTCACCGCGGTGGAGAAGACCGTGGACGGGAAGATCGACGGGAACCTCAAGAACGGGGCGTTCCTCGGCGCGGATCTGGTCTCGGAGGTGGCGGGGCCGCTGGCCAAGGCCCTGCCCTTCGCGACCAAGTCGCTCGGCGAGACGGGCGGCCGCACGCCGCTGGGGGACAACGTCGGCATCGCGCTGACCGTGGACAACGGGATGGCGAAGCTCACCAAGCCCCTCGACATCAAGCTGCCGCAGGCCGAGATCAACCTGGGTGGCAGCGTGGGGCTGTCGGGGACGCTGGCGCTGGCGGGGACCGTGGCGCTCACGCCCGCGACCATCAAGGCGCTCACCGGGGGAAAGGTCACGCCGACCGAGCCGATCCCGGTGGCGCTCGGCCTCGGCGGGTCGGCCTGGGCGCCTCAGATCACCGGGCTGGACATCAAGCCGGCGGCGCTCGGCATCGCCAAGCTCGCCGGTGCGAGCGCCATCAAGGGCATCCTCGGGGACTCGGACATCGGCAAGGCCGCGGGCGGCATCCTGGGCGGCGCGCTGGGCGGCGGATCCGGCACCGGCGGGAGCGAGCAGCAGCCCGCATCCCAGGGAGAGCAGAAGGCCCAGTCCGACGCGGAGAAGATTCGCCAGGAGGCTGCCGAGGAGGCACGAAAGCGGCTCCAGGGGCTGTTCGGGAAGTGAGCCTCGGCGGTCCAGGCCTGGTGCGCGGCCGAGATCGCCGTTCGGTGAACAAAAGCTGGCATGTTGCAGAGGGCCCACCGGCCCGGGCTCTGCTACTGGAGGGGGCCGTGCTGCGGTCGGATGACCTGGTGCGCGCCGTCCCGGGCCCAGACGAGATCCTGAGCCTGGAAACCGCGCTCGAGCTGGTGGTGCGCGAGGCGCCGCTCGGCATCGCGCTGATGGACCGGCAACTCCGGTTCGTGCTGGTCAACACGGCGCTGGCCTCGATGAACGGCCTTTCGGTCGAGGGCCACCTCGGCCAGGACGTGCGCACCGTCGTCGGCCAGCAGATGGGTCTCCAGGGAATGGTCGAGGTCCTCCAGCGGGTGCTCGATACCGGCAAGCCCCTCCGGGACGTCACCTTCGTCACCGACGGAGCCGGAGGCCAGCGGCGGACCTTTCGTTGCGACTACCACCCCGTGACCAGTGCCGGGGCGGTGGTCGGCGTGTGCAAGTTCGTGGAGGAGGTCACCGCCCGCCGACTCGCTGAGTCCCAGCGCGACGAGGCCGCGGAGCGTGAGCATGCGGCCCGGCTCGAGGCCGAGGCGCAGGTCCGGGAGCTCACCCTCGCCCGGGAGGCGCTGGCCGAGAAGCAGGCCCAGCTCCAGCTCATCACCGACGCCGTGCCTGCGCTGATCGCGCTGGTGGGCAAGGACCTCCGTTACCGCTTCGCCAACGAGACCTACCGGGGCTGGTTCGGCCGTCCTCCGGAGTCGGTCATCGGCCGAACGCTGCTCGAGGTGATGGGGCCCGAGGGCTACGAGACCGTTCGCGAGCACGTGGAGCACGCGCTGGCCGGGGCGGACGTGAAGTACGAGGTGCTGATGCCGTACCCGATGGGCGCGCGCCGGGTGAGGAGCCAGCTCATGCCTCTCCGCACCCGCACCGGTGCGGTCGACGGGTTCGTCGCGCTGGTGCAGGACATCTCCGCCGAGCGGCGGCGCGAGGAGAAGCTCCAGTTCCTGGCCGAGGCCAGCGCCACCCTGACCTCGTCCCTCGACTACGAGGAGACGCTGCGCAAGCTCGCCGCCCTCGCCGTTCCCCGCCTCGCCGACTGGTGCGCGATCGAGATGCTCACCGGCGACGATCAGAGCGAGCAGCTGGCGGTGGCGCACGTGGACGAGGCGAAGGTGGACCACGCCTGGTCGCTGCGAGAGCGGTACCCGATCGACTGGAGCCAGCGCTTCGGCCTCCCCGAGGTGCTGCGGACCGGACGCTCCGAGCTCTACGAGGAGATTCCTTCGGAGCTCCTCTCTCGCTCCGCGGTGGACGACGCGCACCTCGGCGTCATCCGCGCGCTCGGGCTGCGCTCGGCCATCATCGCCCCGCTCATCGCCCGGGGGCGCATCCTCGGAGCCATCACCCTCGTGAACGCCGAGTCGGGTCGGCGGTACGACGCAGGGGACCTGACGCTGGTGGAGGACGTGGCGGCGCGAGCGGCGCTGGCGGTCGAGAACGCGCGGCTGTACCGCGAAGCGCGCGAGGCGGTCCGGAAGCGGGACGACTTCCTCTCCGTCGCCTCGCACGAGCTGAAGACGCCGCTCACCTCGTTGAAGCTGACCGTGGCCGCGCTGGAGCGGGAGGCCGTACGCGCCGGCACTCCCCCGTCCTTCCAGGCACGACTCGAACGCATCCAGACGCAGAGCACGCGCCTCGCGGCGCTGGTGGATCAGCTCCTGGACGTCTCCCGGATGTCGGTGGGGCGGCTGGTGCTCGAGAGGGAGGCGGTCGATCTACGAGAGCTCGCCGCCGAGGTGGTGCAGCGCTTCGCCGACGAGGCGAGCCGGCTCGGGACCCGGGTGACGCTGACCGCCGCGGAGCCGGTTCCGGTTCGGGGCGACCGCCAGCGGCTGGACCAGGTCCTCACCAACCTCGTGGCCAATGCGTTGAAATACGGTGCCGGGAGCCCGGTCGAGGTGCAGGTGGACTGCAACTCGGGTGCGGGGCCCACCCTCCGGGTCCACGACGGCGGCCCGGGGATCCCGTCCGAGGAACAGGACCGGATCTTCGAGCGGTTCGAGCGGGGCCGGCACACCGAGGGCTACGCGGGGATGGGTCTCGGGCTGTGGATCGTCCGGGAGATCGTCCTTGCCCACCAGGGGAATCTCTGGGTCCAGAGTCCACCTGGTCTCGGAACCACTTTCGGGGTGTCATTGCCCTTGGAGGGATGAATATCCCCTCGACCGGAGGCGTCCGAAGGTCTCCGGCCGGAATCGGTAGAGGAGGGCCCCCAGTGACTGCGCGCCGCACCCCCATCGTCCTGCAGGCGGTGGCATCCCTGCTCGTCGCCACGCTCGGGGGATACCCCGTCCGGGCTCTGGCGCAGCAGGGCGTTCCAGTCCAGGGGGTGCCGCCCCCGCCTCAGACATACGTTCCCGCCCAGCCTCCGCCGCAGACGTACGCGCCCCAGCAGCAGTACGCGCCGCAGCCGGCTGCCCCCGCGCCACAGCAACAGCAATACGCTCCGGCT
>Ga0081540_1000587_pt1 | contig 35098 bp, 27 predicted proteins | sample TabmetS2T1R1_FD_71024 | JGI IMG/M metagenome (GOLD analysis project Ga0081540, IMG submission 71024) | Tabebuia heterophylla rhizosphere microbial communities from the University of Puerto Rico - S2T1R1 | ecosystem: Host-associated > Plants > Roots > Rhizosphere ...
ATCAACAACCCGCTGGCCTTCATCCTCAGCAACCTCACCTCGCTGAAGAGCTACGTGGACGACGTGAAGCAGGTCATCGCCGCCTACCGCGTCTCGGCCGGTGAGGGCCGCGCGCTCGAGGAGCGCATCGGGTTCCAGCAGACGCTGGACGACATCGATGCCTTGCTCGGCGAGACCAGCGAGGGTGGCCAGCGGGTGCGGACCATCGTCCAGGAGCTCAAGACCTTCAGCCGGGCAGACGAGAACCAGGTGCTCGAGCCGGTGGACCTCGCGGACATCGCCGCCTCCACCCTGCTGCTCACCGAGCGCGAGCTGGCGAGCCGCGCCCGCGTGCTGAAGGACCTGCGGCCGGCGCCGGTGGCCAGCGCGCCCCGCGGAAAGCTCCACCAGGTGGTGATGAACCTCCTGGTCAACGCGATGCAGGCGCTGGGGGACAAGGACCCGCGGGAGAACGAGATCCGCGTGCTCACCGGGACCGAGGGCAGGGAGTCGGTGCTCAGCGTCTCCGACACCGGCTGCGGCATCCCCGAGGAGGCGCAGGAGCGCATCTTCGAGCCGTTCTTCACCACCAAGCCGGTGGGCATCGGCACCGGCATCGGCCTCTCGGTCTGTCAGGCGGTGGTGCAGAAGCTGGGCGGGCGGATCTCCGTCCGCAGCACCGTGGGGCAGGGGACGACGTTCGAGGTGCGCGTCCCGACCGAACAGGCCTCCGCCGCGGAAGAGCCTCCGGCGCAGAAGGTCTCCGCCTGAGAGGGCGCGCCGCGAACGCAAGTGGAAGCTGCTCGCGCTCCAGGTCCTGGCCCTTCGCAGCCGGCGAAGCCGCTTCGCCTCGAATCGCCCGACGTGTTCTTCGTCCCGGGAGAGCCCCGGCTGCGCTACCTCTTCCAGCGCGACGGGGCGGGACGCGTCACCGGCCTTCTCCAGCGCCGGGAGTCCTGGGATCTGCCCTGGAAACGGGTGGACTGAGGCGTCACCCCCGCGTGGTACCTCGCCCGATCGAGGAGAGGCGTCACGGTTCCCCCACCCCTGGTCCGCGGTCACCGTCGTCACGCGTCCCACGGGCGCCTGGCGCCTCCTCCTCGCACCTCGAGGAGCCTGGATGGGTGAGGACCATCGTCCCGGTCCCGACCCTCGGCGAGCGCCCTCTCACGCCTTCCGCGCGCCCGAGCTCTGGGTGGTGATCGAGGTCCCCGAGCCGGTTCGCAGCGAGGTGCTCGGCGTCCGCCGGATCGTGAACCGCACCGGGCAGAAAGTTCCGGTGGGGATCGGCTCGGTGGGTCCGCTCCCGCCTCAGGATGTGGGCGAGGTGCGCCGGGTGCTCGACCTGGTCGGCGAGGAGACCGGACCGATCATCGGTCGCTTCGTCGGCCTGCGCCGCTTCCCCCAGACGCGCTACGTGTACCTCGCGCCCGACGACGAGATGGCCACCTCGCTGCTCATCCTCCAGGACCGGCTGGTGGAAGCGGGACTGAAGCTCGCCCCGGACGTGTACCAGGCCACGCCGCACGCGGTGATCGGCCGCGTGCCGCCGGAGGCGGAGATGGAGGTCGCCGCCGCGGCGCGGGCGCTGGTTCCGTCGCCGACGTTCCGGATGACCTCCATGGCGCTGTGGAGCCTGAGCGAGCGCGAGGCGTCCTGCCTCCATCGCGTGCTCCTGAGCGGCGTGCTGTAGATCCCTGCGACGGTCCGGCGCGTACGTGGTGTCGGGCGCATCGTCGTCGCCTGGCGCCCGGAGGAGCCGCGGATGACGGGCAGGGATGGTGGTGAGGCGTGGGGCGCGCTCCACGATCGGCGGAGGGTCGGCGGCGACCGCCATGACGATCCGCGGGGATGCAGCGTCGCAGCCCAGCCGATGAAGGATGCTTTCCCAGTAGAGCGCCGGGTGCAGCACATGGTACGACCCCGCTCCGCTTTTCTCCGTCAGCGAGCCCTGGGGGTGAGCCGGTGAAGCAGGACGTTGTGCTGGTGGCGTCCGAGGACGCCGAGACGCGTCAGGAGCTCGCGGAGCGCCTGGACTGGGATGACGTCCCCTTCCACCTCGCGTCCTCCGCCGAGGAAGCGCTCGAGGTCGTCTTCGGCCTCCCCGCCGGCAAGCGCCTGCTGGTGCTGCTGGACTTCGAGCGACTCCCTCGCGCCGCCGTGATGGATGCGCTGCGCGGGCGCCGGGACCTGTCCGTGCAGCTGCTCCTGCTCCACGACGCGCAGGAGGACGGGCTCACCGACGACAAGGTCGTCGAGCACGTCCGCCGTCCCGCCGTGCCGGACTACCTGTACAGCCTCGTCGAGCGGCACGGCGCAGTCGCGTAGCGCGACGCTGCAGGATCACCGCGCGAGGCCAGGACGAGCGGCACGGCGGAGTCGTGCGCCGCCCCCGTTCTCCGCACGAGACCACGACACGATCGCGCCGCAACGCCCCCACGTTCTCCGCATGAGGTCGGGAGCCGGGACGAACGGCACGGCCGTCGCGTCGCGTGACGGCTCACGATCTCTTCACGAGACCGGGATGAGCGGCACGGCCCAGTCGACGCCGCAGGTTCTCCGCACAACTGCCGGGAGCAGGGACGAGCGGCACACGGCCCAGTCGCGTCGCGCGCCGCCCCGCGCTCCGCACGCTGCTGGCGGAGCGAGAGCGAGGTCTCCGGGAGCGCGGCGAGTCGACCACGTGGTCGTGTGACCACGTCACCCGTCGATCGATCTCGCGAACGGATGAGTCGTGCGCTTGCGCTCCCGTCGGGGCGCGTCGACGATCCCGACGATGCTCCGCCGCGATCTCCTCGAAGCCTTCACCGCCTACGCGCTCCTCGCCGAGCTCGGCTCGAGCCGCGCGGCCCGGCGCACGCCCTCGACCCGCGCCTGGCTCGACCGGCAGGACGAGCTGGCCCGTGCTCTCGCGGCGAGGACGATCGACTCCGAGTCCTGGCGCCGTGCCGTGGAGGCGCTTGGCCGCGAGGCGGACCTCGAGCGCCTCGTCGCCGACGCGCTCCCCTCGCCCTCGGCCCGCGCGCTCCCCACCTACCCCGAGCGACGCATTCTCCGCTACCGCGACGCGGACGGACGTCCTCGGCAGCAGCGCTACGCGGTCGCGCTCTTCCAGTTCGACCGGACGAGCGTCATCACTCCCCACGGCCACCGCGGAATGCAGTCGGCGCACCTGGTGGTGCGCGGCAGCCTGCGCGCACGGACCTTCGACCGAGTGGACGAGGTGCCCGGGGCTCTCCTCCTTCGCCCCGCGGGGGACCGGCGCCTGGGCACGGGCGAGGTCTCCAGCATCGGCCCCGCCCGGGAGAACGTGCACTGGTTCGTCCCGCTGACGGAGTCGGCCGCCACCTTCGACGTCGTGGTCACCGGCCTCGAGCCCGGCGGGCCCGACTTCCAGGTCCAGGCCGTCGACCCGCTCGACGGCACCGAGCTGAGCGACGGAACGCTCCGCGCGCCGCTCCTCGGCTTCGAGGAGTCGGCGCGCCGTTACGCCGGCCGCTGAGCCCGATCGATGGCGCGCCCCTGCGCGCTTCCGCGGGCGTCCCCCTGGTGCGGGGGGCTGAGCCTCAGTCGTTCCAGAGCTTGCGGTACCAGGGTCGGCTCTTCACGTCGGTCCCGTCGGGACCCATCTTCTTCTTGATGTCGGCCATCGGCCAGCCAGTCAGCGAGGCCAGGGTCTCGGCCTCCTTGCTCCGCCGGTCACGCAGGCGCTCCCGGTAGTCGTCCATCGCGCTGCATTCCGACGTTCCCTGGTACGGGTGCTGGAGGATGTAGCGACCCTGGAAGTTGGTCCGGTCGGACGTCTCCTGGAACACCAGGTCCTCCGGGAAGTGAGCGCCGTCGTAGCGAACGTGAAGCCGGGTGAGCAGCACGTTGACCGGCCCGCCCCCGCCGCGACGGAACGCCGGCCCCACCCCATCGGCCGAGCTCGGCCCGTCGAGCCAGAAGACGCCCAGCTGCCTCAGCTCCTCGCGGCTGAGCGGCTGCGCGGCGCACGGATCGCACCACCCCATGTCCCAGACGTACTCGGTGAACACCGCCCGCCGGTCCTCCTTCTCCACCGAGCGCGCGAAGGCGTCCTGGTAGAACTTCCCGAAGTCGCTCTTCACGAACAGCGGGACGTTCACGTCGGAGGGGATCTTCGTCGTCCGGTAGTTGGTCGACTCCACCCGCCCGCGCCGGGTCAGCGCATAGACGATCATGTCCTGCGGGCCGGCGGCGTTGGCCATGCCCAGCCGGATGGGGAGCATGAACTTCTTCGACTCGTAGGCGATCTGCAGCGGACGCAGGTACTGGACGCCGCTCTCCTTCTGCGCCGCGATGTTCACCTTCGCGACGAAGAACTTCATGTCCTGGCGGATGTACGGCTGGAGCGCGGCCGCGGCCTTCGCCGGGATCCGGTAGCCGTTCTCGCGGAGCCAGGTCTCCAGCCCCTCGGACTGCTTCGCCCCGAGGATCAGGATGTCGTATTCGCCCACCGAGTACTTCGCCTCGATGCGGACCCCGAGCGCCTCGTCGCGCTTCTTCTCCGCGCTGGAGCGCTGGGCCATGTCCGCGGCCGGAGCGCCCATCGCCTTGGCCGCCATCGGGTACACCATGCACGGGTCGGGATCGAAGTACTCCACCAGCCGCGGCGCCGAGTAAGCGTCGAGGTGCTCGAGGAGCTTGCGGCTTCCGACGTGGATCTGCTCGCGCTCCAGGACGGTCGGCACCGGGACCACCAGGGCGAACTCGGTCAGCGGGCCGCGGTAGTCGTTGCTCATGGTGAGCACGGTCCGATCCCCGTCGCGCACCAGCGCCACCTGGGAAGAGTCGTTGAAGAGCTGCGTGTCCGCCTTCCCCACGTAGAAGCCGCAGAAGGCGAGCGCGGGCGCGGGGTGCAGGAGCATGAGCAGCGGAACGATGAGCAGCGGGGCGACTCGACGGACGGTTCGGGAAGGCACGGCGACGACTCCTTGGGGTGGGAGCTGGCCGGAGGGCCAGGTGAAGCGGGATGCGGGGAAGAGCCGGTCCAGGAGCGGCACGACCGGCGAGAGGAGCAGCAGCGCCCAGACCGGCGCGTTCATCACCCAGGCCTGATGCTGGAGCACGAAGGCGAGCACGGCCACCGCGACGCCCCAGCCGATGCGCGCGCTTCGCCGGTCCGGCGTGGTCTTGGGGTCGGAGATCATGAAGAAGGTGAAGAGGATGAGGCTCCCCACCAGCAGCTGATGACCGAGCACCGCCGGGCGCTGGCCGAGCCACAGCACGCGGGCCAGCTTCAGCAGCACCCAGCTCCCGAGGAAGGCGAGGCTCACGTCGGTGCGGAAGCTCCGCGACACCACCGCCAGACCCAGCACCGCGAACCAGGCCATCAGCGCCATCCCCTCGCCCCACTGACTCGGCGAGCACCAGGCATGGCCGCTGAAGAGGATGCAGGTGGTGAGGCCCAGCATCCCGGGGTTGAAGACGTGCTTGCCGCGGACCCGGATCAGGTACTTGGCCCCGATGGCGATGGTCGCCGCGATCGGCGGCACCCACACCGCGTCCGTGCGGAGGAGGAGCGACAGTCCGAGGCCGGTGATGAGCGGAGACCGGAAGCCGCTGGAGGGCAGCCCGAGGAGACGCTCGCAGGCCCACTGCACGCCACAGGTCGAGGCCAGGAGCAGCGGTGGCACCCACGGCTCGATCGGCAACCGGAGGAACGCCACCCCCAGGAGCAGAAAGCTGGCGAGGAAGGCGATCTGGAGGTCTCGCGGATCGCGAGGAAGCAGGCGCTGGAGCGGACGCATCGTCCGGCTTGAACGGCACCCTCGGGAAAAGGATCTTCCGGCGCTCCAGGCGCCTGGCCAGGTGGTACCTTCCCCCACCATGCCCACGCCCGACTACGCCGCCATTCGCCTCGGGGACCAGGTCTTCACCGCCGAGGGCGCCGACCCGATCGGGGCCGTTCGCGAGCTGCGGAGTGGCTCGCATCCCGCGCTCATCGTCTACATCGAGAATTCCGGCGACGTCGCCGTTCCGGTGCCCGCCATCCGCGCGGTCCACGACGGCAAGGTCGTGATCGATCCCGACAAGCTCGAGGAGAAGGTTCGCCGGGCCCTGGGCCATGCCCGGGACAGCGAGGTGCCCGGCTGGTGAGCGGCTCGAGGCGCAAAAAAAAACCGGCGAGCCGCGGCCCGAAGGCCGGCGGCTCAGACCGGCGGGCGCTGAACCGGGGGGAAGATCCAGCAGCCCAGCCCCTGAAACCCCGAGGCTGCGGGAATCATTCCTCCCATCGGTGCGAGCCTCCTAGTTTTTTTCAGGCAGACGGCCGGTGCGTCTCGCCTCCGCCTGCAGCTCGGCCAGGCGTGCGGAGAGAGCAGGGCGGAGATAGGGCCGCCGGGTGAGCTGGTCCTCGAGCCATGCCGCCACATCTGCAACCGGGGTCTTCCGCTCGAGCAGGTGGTCCACGTGGGAGCGCGCCGCCAGCACCGCCACCTCCCGGAGGTGCGGGTCGTCCGGGTCACGCGACAGCCGGAGATCCGCCTCCTCCAGCGCGCCGGCGAAGTTTCCGGCCCGGATCATCGCCACCGCCCGCGACTCGACCACCCGGGCGGCCAGCAGGCCGCGGACCCCGAAGGCCAGGACCGCGGCGAGCACCAGGACCCCCACCACCAGCCAGCGCGCGGGACTCTTCGGGGAAGGCGTTCCGGTCGTCGCATCCACGGATGCGCTCCTATCGCGGAGCGCCGAACGATGCGAACACCGGACGGAGCGGCGGGCCGGCCTGCACCGCGGGGCCGAGGATCTGGAGGAAGCGGCGCCGCGGGATGTCCGCCGCGCCGAAGCGCGCCAGGTGGTCGGTCTCCACCTGGCAGTCGATGAGCAGGCAGCCGGCGTCGAACAGCGCTCGGGCCCCCGTCGCGAAGGCTGCCTTGGAGGCATCCGGAGCGCGCGCGAACATGCTCTCGCCGAAGAAGACGCGTCCCAGCGCCACGCCGTACAAGCCACCGACGAGCTCGCCGTCCTTCCAGGCCTCGACCGAGTGCGCGTGCCCGAGCCGGTGAAGGTTCAGATAGGCGTCGTACATCGCTTGGGTGATCCAGGTGCCGTCCTGTCCCGGCCGGGGCACCTCTGCGCAGGCGGAGAGGACCTCGGCGAAGGCCGTGTCGGCCCGGATGTCGTACGTCCCCCGCCGGAGCACCTTCTCCAGGCTCTTCGAGACGTGCAGCTGTCCGGGCAGGAGCACGAACCGCGGGTCCGGCGAGTGCCAGAGGATGGGCTGGCCTTCCGAGTACCAGGGGAAGATGCCGCGGCGGTACCCGGCCAGCAGGCGTGCCGGAGAGAGGTCCCCCCCGACGGCCAGCAGCCCCGACCGGTCCGCCCGCTCCGGCGGCGGAAAGGTCTCAGGGTCCTGTCCGAGGAGGAACACCGTCACGCGCCGTCACCCGGGGACTTCTTGTAGCATTCACCCCGCGGCGTGCCCCTCTCGTCGAGGCCCCTCAATCTGAACCGCGCCATCCGCGCGCTGATGCGCGACCTCTCGACGCGCTCGCCCGAGTTCACCCATCTCGTCCCGGCCAAGGTCCTGGTGGTGGCCGGCGAGGCCCGGCGGGCGTCCCGGGGCTCGGTGAAGCCGCTGGCCTTCGCCCGCGCGAAGAGCCGGGACCACTCCGGGGTCCGCAAGCCGGTGGTGCGCGTGGACGGGCGGCGGATGCTCTACTGCGTGACGCTCCGGCCACTCTTCTTCCGCGACAGCAGGCCCGAGCAGCGCGTCGAGACCCTGCTCCACGAGCTGTACCACGTGAGCCCCGTCTTCGACGGCACGCTGGACCCGGCGCGGCGTCATTCCCGCCTGGGCCGGAAGTTCTCCAGGAGGTTCCGGCCGCTGCTCCGCCGCTACCTCCGAGACTGCCCTCCGGAGGTGCTCGCTCCCTTCGCTCACCACGGACCGGTGCGCATCCTGGCCTGGCTCGAGCGCCCGCCGGCGACCCACGCCCGCGGGCGGTCGCGCCGCGTCTACACCGAGGAGCAGCTCTACACCGTGACGGTCCAGATGGTAACGCCGAGACTCCCTGGATCGACCGGATGATCGAGGGACGGGCGATCCAGGTGGTTTCGGCGTTGAGCTCCGGCGCGGCACCGGCCGCCCCCGCCCGCCGACGGACACTGACTTCCCGGAGGTGGTCGCCGGGAACCCGGGCGTGGCGCGCGCGGGGAGAGACTGCGGTCCGCGCGGCGGGCTAATCTGCCGCCCTCCCCGTGTCCCTCGCTCCCGGTACCCCCGTCGGCCGGTACGTCATCCGGCGCAAGCTCGCCGAGGGCGGGATGGCGGAGATCTTCCTCGCCCAGTCCCACGGACCCGAGGGCTTCGAGAAGCAGGTGGTCATCAAGCGGATCCGCTCGGCGCTCGCCGACGACCCGAGCTTCGTCCAGATGTTCATCGCCGAGGCGCGGGTCGCCTCGAAGCTGAACCACGCGAACGTCGTCCACATCTTCGACTTCGACCGCCACGAGGACAGCTACTACCTCGCGATGGAGTACGTCCGGGGAAAGTCGCTCGCCGAGCTGCACCGGCGAGTGCGGAACCTGAACCGCCCGTTCCCTCCGGTGCTCGCGGCGCAGATCTCCCTCGAGGTCGCCAGGGGGCTCGCCTACGCGCACCGGCTCACGGAGCACGGGCAATCGCTCGGCCTGGTCCACCGTGACGTCACCCCGCACAACGTCCTCATCTCCTTCGAGGGCGCGGTGAAGCTGACCGACTTCGGCATCGCCAAGGCGAGCAATCGCGCCAGCACCGCGGGGATGCTCAAGGGCAAGTTCGCGTACATGTCGCCCGAGCAGTCCCGCGGCGATCCGGTCGACGCGCGGACCGACCTCTTCGCGCTGGGCATCACCCTCTGGGAGCTGCTCACCGGTTCCCGGCTCTTCGACGGGGACAGCGACGTGGCCGTGCTCCGCGCGGTGCAGGAACGGGAGATCGTCTCCCCCTCGAAGGTGACTCCCGCGGTGGAGCCCGCGCTGGCCGAGGTGGTGATGACCGCGCTGCAGCGCGACCCGACGCGCCGCTTCCAGAACGCCGGGGAGCTCGAGCGCCGGCTGCTCACCTACGTCATCGGCACTCCCCGCGCGCCCGAGGACACCGACGTGGGGTTCTTCATCCGCTCGCTCTTTCCCGAGGAGGCTTCCCGGGAGGAGGACACCGACCCGGTCGGCCCCCTCCAGCTCGTCTCCGGCGTGGGGCCCACCGTGTCCGGGCCCCGTTCCTCGGGCGTGGCCATGGGGCTGCGGGAGACGCGCGCCGAGGGAAGGCTCCTCCAGAAGACCGCCCCCTCCGGATCGGTGGCGCCGGTGCTCGAGGAGGAGGCCCTCGCTCCCACCCGCACCCCCGCGGGCCGGGGCGCCTCGGCGGCCACCGCTCCGGGGAGGCAGAGCGTCGTCACCCAGTCACCCGCCGAGGAGATGCAGGTGCTCGCCGCCCAGCTCGGCGCCCGCCGCCGACGGATGGGGCTCGTCCTGCTGGGGCTGGCGGTGCTCCTCGGCGTCGGGGGCGTCGCCTTCGTCGCCGGCCGGACCGACTCCGGGGCCGACGTCGGTCACGGCCCGGTCGGTTCCGTTCCGCCGGTTCCGACGCAGCCCGTCATGACCCCGGTCACCCCGGTCCCCCCGCCTCCTGCCGTCGAGGCGCGGGCCCCGATGCCTCCCCAGCCACCCCAGGCGGTCGTCCCCCCGGCCGCGCCGGGCTTCCTGGTGGTGAAGGCGCAGCCCTGGGGGAAGCTCTTCGTCGACGGGAAGTTCGCCGGGGACGTGGAGGGGTCCCGACGGTTCCCCCTGGCGCCAGGCTCCCACATGCTGCGACTGGTCAACGGCAAGAAGGCCCGCCCCTGGACCGTCGAGATCGAGTCGGGAAAGACCGTCAGCCGCGAGCACAGTTTCCTGGAAGACTAGCCTCTGCCGGCCGTGAATAAGTTCCGAGGGTTCTGCGTCCAGGCGAGCGGCTCGGCCGGCTCCTTGCCGGGGCAGGTTGGCCAGGGAAGGATGTCCGGTGATGCCGCGGCGCTCACGTCTGGTGGCGGTGCTCGGAGCGGCCCTGTTCTGGGGCGCGCTGGGCGTCTCCCATCGCGCGCTCGCGCAGGACGAGCCCATTCCCCAGCCCGACGGGGACGCGGACGTCACCACCTTCGACGAGACCCTCTCACCGTATGGTCAGTGGGTGGACACCGGAGAGGGCCCGAACGACGGACGGGCCTGGCGCCCGGACCCGGACGTGGTGGGCGAGGACTTCCAGCCGTACGCCACCGGGGGTCACTGGGTGTACTCGGACTGGGGCTGGACCTGGGAGAGCGACTACCCCTGGGGCTGGGCCCCGTTTCACTACGGGCGGTGGGCGCTGACGCCCTCCTGGGGCTGGGTCTGGTATCCGGGTGCCGTCTGGGCCCCGGCGTGGGTCGACTGGCGGTTCGGCGGTGGCTACATCGGCTGGGCGCCGCTGCCCCCGGTGGGCTACGCGGTCGTGGTTCAGCCCTGGCGGCCCTACTGGTGCTTCGTTCCGAGCAACGTCTTCATCTACCGCGACGTCTGGGCCTACCGGCTCCCGGTGGGAAGCATCCACGCGGCCTACGCGGCCACGGTGCCGGTGCACCAGGCGGTGAGCTACGGACGGGCGCGCTGGTATGCCGGTCCGCCGGTGCCTCAGGTGGAGCACGCGGTGGGTCGCCCGGTTCCCCGGGTGACCGGGTTCACGCCGCCGGCTCCAGGTCGCGTGCAGCCGGTCCTGCCGCCCTCGCGCGGCCTCGCCCCGGGCGCGCTCGCGCCTCGGCCCGGACAGCCGTTTCCCGGCGTGACTCCTCGTCCCGCGACGCCCACCCCGTCCGGATCCCCGGGTGGACCCGGCTGGCGTGCACCTCCGTCCCCGAGCCCCTGGCGCGGCACTCCGCCTTCGGGCGGCAGCGCGCCGACTCCCCGGCCGGTGACGCCGAGCCCGCCCTCGGGCCCGTCGGCGCCCGGGCCGCGTCCCCGGTCGCTGGGCTACTGGAGCCCGCAGCCGCGCTCGGAGATGCCGAGCTCTCCCGGCCCACGCACCTTCGCGGCTCCGTCGAGCCCGCGGAGCTTCGGCGCGCCGTCGGGCGGTGGCTACCCGCCGCGCACCTTCTCCAACCCCACGCCGGGGGGCTTCGGCGGCGCTCCCGGGCGCAGCTTCTCCGCGCCGTCTGTCAGTGGCGGCCCCACGCGGAGCTTCTCCGCGCCGTCGGTCAGCGGGGGATCCACGCGCAGCTTCTCGGCGCCCTCGGGCGGTGGATTCGGCGGCGCGCCTCGGTCGTCCGGCGGGTACTCCGCTCCCCACTCCAGTGGCGGCGGTGGTGGCGGTGGGCACGTGAGCAGCGGGGGTGGCGGCCACTCCAGTGGTGGCGGCGGGCACGGCGGCGGCGGCGGTCGCCGCTAGACGCGAGCACGTCCGTCCCGGAGGCCTGCGCGTGAGCACGGCCCAGGGCGAGAACACGCACCGCGTCTCCCACGGCCTGATCGGCTACGGCCGGTCGTCCTTCCGGGCCGTCGTCCAGCGCGTGATGGCCTCCTGGGCCGCGCGCAGTCTCCAGGTCGGAGCGCTCGCGACCGTCGTGGACGTCAGCGTCCTCCTCGTCTGCAAGAAGGTGCTGAAGTTGCCGACACCGGTCGGCGCCGCGATCGGCGTGGCCATCGGCTCCACGCTGGCGTTCTTCCTCAACCGCGCCTGGGCGTTCCGCGCGCAGGGAACACCGGTGACCGGGCAGGCGGTGAAGTTCATCATCTCCACGCTCATCGCGATGTCGATCCACGCGCCGCTGGTGGGCATCCTCGCCGACTGGCTGGACGTGCCGGTGGTGGTGGCGAAGCTCGCGGCCGACGTGCTGGTCTTCAGCGTGGGCCAGCTGCTGGCGATGCGGTTTCTCATCTTCCGCAAGTCGACGCGGCAGTCGTCGCACCCCGGAACCTGACCGCCGGGCTCAGCGGCCGTTCCGCGTGGGCACGTCGGCCGCCGCCTGTGCCTCGAGTCGCTTCGCCGCCTCCGCCGCGGCGCTGAGGTCCGACTGCCGGGCCAGCGCCTCCCGGTACTCGCGCAGCGCCTCCCGCTTCCGGTCCTGCGACTCGTAGAGCTGGCCCAGGTAGAAGTGGGGCGCGCCGAAGGTGGGGTCGACCGCGAGGCTCGCCTTGAACGCCTTCTCCGCATCGGCCGGCTGGCCGCGCTCGAAGAGCACCTGCCCCAGGTACATGTGAGCCAGCGGCTGCCGGCTGTCGGTGGCGATGACGGACTTCAAGACCTTCAGCGCGGTGTCCGGGTCTCCGCCGCGGAAGTAGAGCGAGCCGAGCTCGGCCTTCGCCTCCAGCTGCGTCGGGTCGCGGCGCACCAGCTGCTCCAGCTCGGGGAGCGCGAGGTCCGGGCGTCCCCGGCGGCTGTGGAGCACTCCCAGGCGGCTGAGCACGCCGGTGTCGTCGGGATGGCGGTCCCTGGCCCGGCCCAGCACCCGCTCGGCCGCGGCGTAGTCGCCCTTGGCGAGGTACAGGTCGGCGAGCCCGAGCGCCGCGGCGAGGTCCTCGGGCTTCTCCTTCAGCACTGCCTGGTAGAGCGGCTCGGCCTTCGCGCTGACCCGCTTGCGGGCGTAGAGCGCCGCCAGCTCCAGGCGCGCCTCCGCGGTGGGCTCGAGCTGCAGCCGCTTCTCGGCCTCGGCGATGGCCCCGTCGAGATCCCCCATCGCGAGGTGCGCATCGGCCAGCGCGGCGCGGGCGCTCCCGTCCTGCGGGAACTCGCGCACCGCCTTCTCCAGCACCGCGATGGCTTCCTTGAACTTGCCGAGCCCCACGTAGGCGATGGCCAGACCGCGGTACGCCTCGGTGCTGCGCGAGGCCTTCCGGTCCTCGGCCATCAGGGCGATGGCCTTCTGGAACGCGGCCACGGCCTGGGTGCGCTTGCCCTGCTTGAGATACAGCTGCCCCAGCTGGGTGTAGGGCGCGCTGGCGCTGGGGTTGATGGTCTGTGCCTTGGCGAAGGCCTGGTTGGCGCGCGCGTTGTCTCCGGTGCGGAAGTAGGAGAGGCCGAGGTTGAACCAGGCCTCGGCGGAGCGCGGGTCGTCCCGGGTGGCGGCGAGGAACTCGCGCCGCGCGCCCTCGAAGTCGTCCTTCCAGTCCAGCGCCACCCCGAGGTTGTTGTGCGCCTGGGCCGACCGAGGGTCGAGCTGCAGGGTCCGCTCGAAGGCGCCGATGGCTCCCGGCACGTTTCCCTCGCGGAGCAGCAGCACCCCCAGGTTGTAGTGGGTGGTGGGGTCGAGCGGCGCCGCCTGGGCCGCAGCCATCAGGAGCTCCTTGGCCTCGCCGGTGAGCCCCTTCTCCGCCAGGGCCTTGGCCAGGTTCACCCGTGCCACGGTGAGGTTCGGGTCCAGCTCCAGCGACTTTCGGTAGATGGGGATGGCGTCGTCGACGCGGGCGCTCCGGTGGAGCGACTCCGCGAGGTTGAACTGCGCGGTGGCGTCGCGGGGCTGGAGCTCGGTCACCCGGGTCCAGGCCCGGACCGCGCCCTCGTTGTCGTCCAGCGAGCGCGCCAGCAGCGCCCGCTCCACGTGCAGCGCCGGATCGGACGGGCTCTGGGTGATGGCCTGGTCGAGCATCGCCTTGGCCTCGGCGGCCTCACCCGCCAGCCGGAGCGCGCGCACCAGCAGGAGCGTGGACTCGGGACCGGGGCGGCGGCGAGCCAGCTCGCGGAAGGGAGGCACCGCCTTGTCCGGCTCCTCCAGCGACAGGTACGCCATCCCCAGACGCTTGAGCGCGTCGGCGTCGTCCGGGGAGTCGCGCAGCCGTGCCTCGTCGGCCTTCACTGCCTCGCGGAGCTTCCCGGTCTCGGGACCCGCGAGCAGCAGCAGCATCGCCGGGAGGAGCGCCGCGCCCGCCATCTACAGCTTCTCCACGAAGGGGCTGGCGCGGGCGTCGAAGCTCTTCCGGGCCACCACGTCTCGCTTCTTCTCCCACTCCGCCCGGGCCTTCTCCATCCGCTCGCGCTCGGGCTTGGCGGCCTTCCGCTTGTCGGCGAGGTCCGCCTCGCAGGTCTTCACCTGTCGCTCGAACTCCTTGGGGTCGTAGCGCTCGCTGCCCGGGAGCTTCACCTTCCTCACCGCGGTGAGACGGGCCAGCTGGTAGCGGGTGACGGCACAGGTGCGGTTCAGCTCGTCCAGCTGGCGGTTGCGGACGTTCCAGTCCTGCCGGGCGCGGAGGTACTCCACCCGGGCCTGCGCCTCGTCGCGGGACAGGACCGCCAGCTCCTTGGTGCCGGGGTCCTTGGCCTGGCCGATCTCGTCGCCCGCGAGCGACTCGGACTTCTTCGCCCGGCGGATCTGATCGCGCGTGCGGAGGATCTCGTTCTCCGCGTCGTCCACCCGGTCATAGGCGACGAAGAGGTCGTTCTCCGCCTCGACCAGGTCCACCTTGTCCTCGTAGGTGAGCTTGTTCACCATGTCGTCGGGCACGGTGCGGCCGTACTTGCCGCCGCATGCCGCGACCAGGAGGAGCGCCCACAACGCCGTCGTGCGCAGCAGGGTCATTGCACCGTCGCCTTGAAATCGCCGAACACGGTCCGGCCGCACCCGAACTCCACGCAGCGCTGGAAGGTGATGCTCAGGCTGCCGTTCACCACTCCTCCGTCGCGCGGCACGTCGTAGAGCACCATGAACCCGTCGGAGATGAGGGGGAACGTCTTTCGCGGGTCGTTGAACACGTCGCGAGTCACCACGCCCCGCTGCTGATTGAACACGCCGCCGTCGGGGAGAAGACCGCCGTCGGGCATGCCGGCATCGGCCAGGGCGAAGTCGGGCAGCGGCTCGGCCAGGTTCACGAAATCGCCGGTCCGGACGGTGAGCCCGTCCAGCTTCTCGGAGACCTCGAGCACGGTGTCCAGACCGGCACCGCGAGGCCTCGTCCAGCGCACCGCGACCTGGTCGCCCGCGAAGCCGAGCTTGATGTCCTGGTAGGTGAGGTCGAGGATCTCCTGAAGGCTGCCCTCGACCTTGGTGGGACTGCAGGCGAGCGCCGCCCCCACGACGGCTGCAACGATGGGGAGGGCGGCGCGCTTCATCGGCAGGTTCTCCACTCCGGGTCGACGTCGCCGCCGGCCAGCGTGCCGCTCTTCACGCTCGCCAGCTCTTTCCTGGCGCCGTCCTGGTCTCCGTAGCGGCAGCGAAGCGCGGCGAGGTTGGCCCGGGCCTTCTCGTTGCCCGGGTCCGCATCGATGGCCTTGCCGTACGCGGCGCGGGCCCCCATCGGCTCTCCCTGGTAGAGGAGCGCGACCCCCAGGCCGTTCTGGGCCGCGGCGCGGTTCTCGCCGAGCTCGGTGGCCCGGGCGAGCGACAGCTGCGCCAGGGGGATCTGCCTGGCCTCGAGGTACGCCAGGCCGAGGGCCTCGAGCGAGGCGGCGTCCTGCAGCGTCTCGGCCTTCTTCTGCAGCTCGGGGAACCCGGTGGGCAGGTTGCCCGGCGCGGGCGCCGCGGGCAGCGGAGAGCGCGCGGTCTCGCTCCGGCCCCTGCAGCCGAGCACCGCCGGCGCGTAGACCTCGAGCTGGCTGGCGCGGGCGAGGCAGGTCTTGAACGCCTCGTCGGCCTGCTCCTTGATCGGCTGCACCTGCTGCTTGACCGCGGACTTGAACTGCTGCGCGTCCGCGGCGGACAGACCCGCCGGAACCGGCGTCTGCTCCACCGCCTCGGCCAGCGACTGGAGCGACAGGCCCAGCTTCCACAGCGAGGCCACCGCCCACTCCGAGCTGCCCATCGACGCCGCCTGGTTGTACACGCCCTGCAGCTGCTGGAGCGCCGCGACCTTCTGGTCGATCTGGTCGGCGGGGATGGCCTTGAAGTTCCGGTAGAGCAGCTCGCCCAGGTACCAGAGCGCCTTGGCGGTGTCCTCGCCCTGGCTGGAGGGCGCGTTGACCACCGGGGCCAGCGACTTCGCCAGGACGTCGGGCCGCTCGCCCTGGGTGGCCGCGACCTCTGCGAGCACGGCCGCTGCCTGGGGGTTGGTCTTGTCCACGCCGAGCGCCTGGGTCGCGGTGGCCTTCGCCCCGCCGAGGTCGCGGCCCTTCAGCTTGGCCTGCGAGAGGAGCGCGAGCGCCTCACCGCGCCGGTTGCCGCCCACGTTCGCAGCGGCCTGGAAGTCCTTCTGCGCGCCGGGGTAGTCGTTGAGCACCATCCGCAGACGGCCGGCGGCCATCCACCCGTCGTAGGCGGTCCCGTCCTGGCCCATCCGCTGCCCGAGCTGCTCGTACCACTGCGCCGCCTCGGGGAAGCGCCCTGCCTCCGCCGAGTGCCTTGCGATGGTCGCCAGAACGTCGGAGGTGTAGGCGGTCTTCGGGTAGTCGGTGAGCAGCTTGGCGCCGATCTCCCGCTCCTTGGCGTAGTCCTTCTTCTCCCGGGCGGCGGTGAACGCGCCGTAGAGCGCCTTCTCCGCGATGTCGCCGCCCTTGTTCTCCGAGGCCACCTTGAGGAGGCCCTCCACCACGTCGCCGGTCTCGGCCGAGCTCTGCAGCGCGAGCTCGCCCAGGGCCTCGCCCTTGCTCTCCGCCTGGAACTTGCGGACGTCGGCGAGGAAGGTGGCAGGCAGCTGCCCGTTGGCGAGGAACTTCCGCGTCGTCTCCTCGATGCCCTTGAAGTCGTTGAGCTGGCGGAGCCCGTCGAGCGCGAGCTTCCCGGCGACGGGCGCGTCCTTGTGCGTCGGATACTCCATGGCGAACGCGGTGAAGAGCTGGCTCGAACGCTCGAAGTCGCCGTCGTCGTAGAAGGCGCGGGCAATGTTGAACTTGACGGTCAGCGCGTTGGGGTTCCGCGGGTACTTGGTGATGAACTTCGCCCCGTCCAGCTTCAGCGCCTGGCGGGCGTCCGCGACCTCGAAGGCGGTGATCCGGTCCACCTCGCCGGCCTTCAGAGCGCTGAAGTGCGCGAGCAGCGCGCCGTATGCCGCGGCCTCAGCGCCGGCGGCGTTCTTCGCCCGGACCTCGTAGGTCTCCAGCTCCTCGAACTGGCGGGCCGACTCGGGATACTCGTGGGCGGCGAAGAGCGCATCCGCCCGGTTGTGCATGATGTCCCGGACGTACTTCTCGGGGCGGAAGAGCGAGAGGTATTCCTTGTAGGCGGTCGCGGCCTGAATGTAGACCTTCCGGTCGTCGGACTTCTGGGCCAGCGCCTGGAGCTGGGTCGAAAGGTCGCGGGTCAGCTCTTCCAGCTCCACCAGCTGCTTGCGCCGCGTGCCGTCGTCCTTGAAGGGGTCCACCTTCACGTTCACCGCGGCGCGGACGAGGAACTTGATGTCCTCCTGCTGGGTGGGGACCTTGCCCTTGGAGGCCTTGAGGGAGTCGTAGAGCTTCTCTGCCCGCTCGATGTCCAGATCCGGGTCGGGCTGGATCTCCATCAGCTTGCGGAGCGCGGGGATGGCCCACTCGTACTGCTGCTTGATGAAGTAGCGGTTCCCCAGCTTGTCCAGGGCCAGCGCGTAGGTGGTGCGGCTGTCGGAGAGCTTCTCGAAGTAGGGGAGCGCGCCCTTCGGCGGACGGGCCTCGGTGTAGCTGTAGACCAGGTCCAGAAGCGCCTCACGCTTCACGTTGAGCGCCTTCTGGCTGTCCACGCCGGGGATGGGCTCGCTGCCCGCGGCCCCCTCGAAGAAGGTGACCGCCTCGTTGAACTTCTGCTGGTTCACCCGGATCCACCCCAGCTTGTACCGGGCCAGGTCGTGGACGGGGCTGACCGGGAACTGGAGGATGGCCTGGTAGTGCTTCTCGGCCTCGGCGTTGTCGGCCTTGTCGAAGTAGTAGTCGCCGATGATCTGGTCGGACTCGAGGCGGAGCGGGCTCTTGGGATACTTGGAGATGAGCTCGTTCAACGTCTTGAGCATCTCGTCGAACTGACCGAGCTCGCGCATCTCGTGCGCCAGGTAGAAGGTGACCTTGTCCGCGTCGTGGAAGTCGGGGAACTCGCGCAGCAGCCGGTTGTAGAGCTGCACGGCCTTCTGCTTGAGCAGCTTGGTCTCGGGGCTGACGATGGCGCCCTTGTTGTCGCCCCCGCGCTGCTCCACCTGGAGGAAGTACACGTACCGGCTCTTCTCCACGTAGAGCTCGGCCAGGCGGAACTGGAGGTCCGGCAGGTAGGGAGCGTTGCGGCTCTTGGCGATGAGCCGCTCGGTCTCGATGAGCGAGCGGTCCACCTTGAAGATGTCCCGCTTCAGCTTCTCCACGTACTCGGTCTTCTCCCGCTGCTTGGTGACCACCGGGTTCACGCTCTTGTCGAGCGTGGGGAGGAGCGGGCCCTTCGCCTGGGCGAGGAGCAGCAGGAGCAGCGGCCCCGTCACTGGGCGCCCTCCTCGATGCACCGGCTGGGGATGGTCACCCGGTAGCTGCGGAGCTCGTCGTTCCAGTACTCGCCGGTGAACTTGAAGGCGATCTGCGCCGAGGTGAGCGCGGGCTGCTTCTCTGGCAGGACCAGCTTGGCGCCGCGCTTGACGCGCTCGTAGAGCTTGAGGCCGACCTCGTACTCCATGAGCCGGACCTGCTCGTCGGCGCGGAGTAGCTTGTCCGCCTCCTCGCGCACCGCGTCCCGCAACCGCTGCTGGTAGATGCGCTCGGACTCGGCGTGGGCCAGGTCGTAGACCTTCTGGAGGTGCTTGTAGAGCCGGTCGCCGAAGCCGCCCGCGTGGCGCCCCAGCTGCTCGCCCTCGAGGTTCAGGGACTCGAGGAACTTCGCCGCCCGCTTGGTGGAGCCGTGGCTGTTGGCTGCCCGGCGGAGACGGAAGTCCTGGGTGAGATCGTCGCGCTCGCGGATGGCCTCCAGCGAGTCGCTGAAGCGGCGAGTGAGCTCCTTCGCCGCGCGCTTGGCGGGGAGGTACTGGCAGAGGTCGCGGTAGACGAGGGCGCGAAGGATGTACTTGTCGGGAAGGAACTCGTCGCGGAAGCTCGGAGCGTCCAGCGTGGTGAGCAGACCGATGGTCGCCCGCAGCTGGCCCAGGTTGTACCGGGTCCAGGCCTCTTCCAGGTACAGGGTGGCGCGGCCCGGGTCGAGGGAGGGCAGCTGCACCAGGTCGTAGGCCTTGAGCGCTCCCTCGTAGTCCTTCTTCTCGTAGCGGAGCCGGGCCACGGCGAGGCGGGCCTCGTTGCGCGCCTCCAGGGTGAGCTTCTGGTCCTTCGACAGCTCGAGGAAGTCGTCGATCACCTGGTCGTCGACCTGCTTGGCGTTCTTCAGCCGGGTGACGAGGAGCGCGAACTTGGCGCGGCTGGACTCCACGCCCTCCTCGTCGAGCTTCACGAAGTGGGTCTTCGCCCAGCGCTCGTTCCCGACCCGGAGGTCCACCAGGCCCTGCTGGTAGTTGGCGTAGTCGCTGACGCTGTCGGGGAGGAAGCCCAGGTCGAGCGAGCCGAAGATCTGCTCGTCGATCAGCACCTCGTCGTGCGGAACCTGGGTGAGGACCTTCAGCGCCTCCAGCGTCTTGGGGAGGACCTGGGGGTTGCTGCGCTCGTGGGCCACCTTCGCCAGGTACACCGCGCCGGCGTGGCGGAGGCTGAGGTCGATGAGGCAGCGGGCGAGGAAGTACTGCGCCCAGGCGAAGTTCTCGTCGGTGGGCGGGGTGGACTCGATGAAGGCGTACAGCTTCCGGGCCGCCTGCTCCTGCTTGTTGTCGAAGTAGTCCTTGAGCGCCTCGTCGAAGATCTTCGGATCCACCTTCTGCGGGGGCTGGTCGCCCGTGGCCTGCTGCTGACCGGGCTGCGCAGCCGCGGCGGGAGCAGCGCCGGCGGCAGGTGCCTGGCCGGGCTGAGCCGGAGCGGGGGCACCGGCAGGCTTCGGCGCCTGGGTTCCAGGACTCGGGGCGGGCTGGCCGGGTTGCGCGCCTGCCTGTGGCGGAGCCGCGGGAGCCGCACCGGCAGGCTTGGGTGCCTGCGCGGCGGGAGCCGGCGCCGGCTGAGCTGGCGCGCCGGGCGGCTTGCTCGCGGGGGCCGGAGGCGTCGACTGGGGTGCCGGCGTCTGAGCCAGGCCGGGAAGCGCGAGCAGGAACGCCACCGCAGCCGCGGTCGCCGACTGCATCCGGGCGACACTCATTCGGTGCCGCCGAAGTTCAGCGCCAGCGCGAGCTGAACGAGGAGGATGTTGGACTCCAGCCCCTTGTAGATGACGAACTCGTTGCTGAAGTCGAGACGGAACGAGACGCTCTTGCTGGTGAAGACGCGCGCACCGAGGCCGAGGTGAATCGCCGGACGGAAGACCGTCTGTCCGGTACCGCTGGCCACGTCGGCGGCGATGCGTTCGTTCACCACCGAGCCGCCCAGCGTGCCGAACACCTCGAAGTGACCCACGCTCGAGTTGAGCCACGAGGTCTTGCCGTAGATCGGCGTCCACATGACGTCCGAGCCGACGATCCAGTTGAGCTGGGGGAAGGCGGTCGGACTCACGCCGAACTGCGTCTCCAGCTGGTTCCGGAGGCCGGTCTTGATGTTGTAGGAGAGGAGACCGCGTCCCACCTGCCACGCGAACGAATCGCTGAAGTGGTAGACGTAGCCCACCTGGCCGGTGAGGCCCTTGTAGAACGCATCGAGCGGCGCGACACCGATGCCGATCCACAGCTCGCTCGACATCCGGTAGGTCCGGTCCTGCACCGCGAGAACCGTGCCCGGGTTCTCCAGTTCATCGCCCTGCGCGTACGCGAGGACGGGAGCGAGGCACACCAGGAGCAAGAGCGTTCGTTTCAAGTCGTGTCCTGAACAGTGGGGGATGCGACGACGCTCGTCTCGAGCGCTGTCGCCTCGTTCAGAAGCCCACCGCGTTGAAGATGAATGGATAGGTGATGATCACCGACTGGCCTCTGGCGGGTGGGAACTGCCAGGTGTTGAGCGAGCGGAGGATGCAGGTCTCGACCGAGCTGTCCTTCAAGGTCGAGCTCTTGCTCTTCGACGTCACCACCCTGCCCTGGGTGGAGATGCTCCATTCCAGCACGACCTTGCCGGCCAACCCAGGATTCTTCAGCAGCGCGGCCTCGTAGCAGCGCTGCACCTCGGCGAGGTGGGAGTTGATCGCCTTCGCAACTGCATCCTTGTCGATCTGCCCCTGCGAGCTCACCCGGTCGGAGGCTGCGCGCTGCACTCCTGCACGCACCGGACCCTTCCCCACTCCGCCCGCACCCATCGCACCGATTCCGCCGCCGCCCTTGCCCATCAGCAGCTCGCGGCCGCCGCCGGTGCCGTTGCCCACGCCCAGGCCGGGCATCCCCACGTTGCTCGCGACCGGTCCCTTGCCCACGAGCCCGTTCAGCTTGAACGCGGCTGCGTTCCCACCGGGGCCCAGCTTGTTGATCGCCGCCAGCATGGACTTCATCGCCGGACCTGCGGCGGTCACCTTGGCCAGGGCCTTCTGCACGTTCGCGGGAGGCTGAGGCGTGGGCTGTACCGGCTGCGGCTTCGGCGGCGGCGCCTTGACGACCTTCTTCTCGGGCTCCTTCTTCTTTTCCGGCTTCTTCTCTTCCTTCTTCTCGACTTCCTTCTTCTCTTCCTTCTTGGGCTCCTCCTTCTTCTTGGGCTCTTCCTTCTTCGGAACCATCAGCCGGACGGCGACCGGGTTGAGGTTCCGAGCGTTGAAGTCGGCGAGCTCTGCTCCCTGCGGCCCGAAGAGGATCCACCACACGGTGGGCCCGAAGAACGCGAGGAGAAGGAAGATGAAGAACCAGGGCCGGTTCCGGAACGGGTTGACGAAGGTGCGCTCCGGCGGCGGGGCGACGTAGACGAAGCACGTCATGTCGCCTTCGCGGAGCGCGACCGCGTTGCCGCTCTGGAGGAGCACGCACTTCCGGCCGTCGTACGTCTCGATCTCGCCGGCGGCGGAGTGGACGAACCGGCCGTCGCTGCGGCGGGTCTCCAGCTCCACCTTGGGAGGCAGGTAGAGGCGGTAGGCCCCGCGCCCGGCGGACTCCGCGAGCGGGAAGCCCTCGGGCATGCTGAAGCCGTAGAAGGGAACCATCGCCACGTCGGCCAGGCCGCTGGTGATGGGCTTCTTGGAGGAGGTGGGCCCGAAGCTCTTCGCCATCTGCCGGGCGTTCTGCCAGTAGAGCTCGAAGTAGATGCGTGGCCTGCCGCGCCCACCCTTGCTGGGGACGGCGAAGAGCTGCGGGCCGTGCGCGGTGGCGCCGGCGAAGGCACGGTGCGGCTGCGCCGGGACCGGACGGACCACCGCCGGCTGAACGATCGCCTCCCGCGGAGGCGGTGGCGGACGGGTCGGCTCGGGCGCGCGCGCGGCGACGGGCTGATTCCACGCCGGGCTCGGATCCCACGGCCGCTCGGGGGCAGGGCGCGGCGCGGCGGCCGGTCGCTGGAAGGTCTCGGGCAGCGGCTCCGGCTCCACCCGGACCGACGAGGGCAGTGGCCCGAGCGGCTCGTCGTCGTGCTTCTGCGGCTTGCCCTTGCGCCGGCGTGCGGAGGGCATGGTGCCCCCGCCTTCCACCGCGCCGTTGGGCACCTGGCCGCGGGTGGAGTACGGCGCGGGCGCGGTGGCGTCCGCCTCGGCCGGTGGCGGAGGAGGCGACGAGTTGCGCTTGGGCGCGGAGATGGGGGCGACCTGCGGAATGGCCGCCGGCGGCACGCTGCCCAGGAGCGCCGACACCTCGGGAGGCGGCGTGGTCTTCGGGGTCGCCCGCGGTCCGAGCACGCGGGTCTTCAGGACGAAGGGACCGAGCACCACCTCGTCCACCGAGCGGATCTCGCAGGCGGTGACCTGGTGCCCGTTGACGTAGAGCCCGCCCACCGAGCCCGAGTCCTGCACTGCGGCCTTGCCGTTCTGGAAGTAGAGGACGGCGTGGTGGGGGTCCACCGCGGCGTCGTCGAGTCGCAGGTCGGCGTCATCCGCGCTGCCCAGCACGTAGGAGCCGGGCACGAAGACCTCGGTCCCCACCAGGAGACCGTCGCGAAGGATGACCACCTGGAGCACTGCCGGTTGGCCACTCACGTCAGAGCTCGGAGTCGTAGACAGCGCCCACGATCTCTTCCCGGAAGGTCTCGCGCTTCTTGATCATCGAACGCTGCTTCAGCTCCTTCCGGTCGTAGAGATAGACCGCACCCGACTTGTTCGTCTGGCCCTGGATGAGCCGGTCGTCGAAGTCGATGCGAGTCGGGCCGCGCTGCGGAGGTGCGCCGCCGGCCGAGGCGGTGGCCGGAGCGGCAGGGATGGAAGTGCTGGGAGACACCGGGTCGAAGGCCGCCTTCGCCGCGGACCCGGAGGAGGAGCTGGATGCCTTGGCCGGAGTCGCCTTGGCCGTCGATGCGCTCTTGCTCTTGCCCTTGCTCGAGCTCTTGGATGCGCTGGCCTTCGACGAGGACGACTTCTTGGAGGAGGACTTCGCAGCCGTCTTCTTCGGGGCGGCCGCCGCGACGGACGGCAACGCCATCGTTCCCGCGAGCGTGGACACGAGCGCCACGACGCGGAGCGCAGTTCGAGCTCGCATGGGTCGCGGACGAGTAAATCGAACGCTGTGGAGAGCTGTCAACGCATGCAGCAACGCGATTCCCCTGACGAATTTCGTCAATCCGCCTGTGTTCCCGGAGCGCACAGGCGCTCACGTCTCCAGGCTCCCTAGTCGCCGTAGCTGCCGTCGAGCGCGACGGCGTGGAATCTTCCGGTGACGGCGCGCCCGCTGCCGTAGTTCCCGTCGCTGACGAAGGAGGCGCTGAAGTTGCCCTTCGTGTCCTCTCCGGGATTTCCGCCATTTTCCAGGGTGAACTCACCGATGGACACGTCGGAGATGACCCGTGCGGGCTCACCCGCGGCGGTGTGGAGAAAGGTGGCACGCAGGGTCCCACCATCGGTCATCCCGGCGATGTCCACCGTGCGGCCGGTCTGCAGATCGAGCTCGTCCAGGGCGAGGGTGAAGCGGAGCACGAGGTCGATGTCCCGGCCGGCGTTGTGCTCGTAGCTCACCACCAGGGCGTCGTCGTTGCGGATCACGTGCACGGTGGACACGTCGAGGTCGAACACCTCGGAGAGGCTTCCGTCGAGCGAGTTGTCTCCCTTGCCGCAGGCGATGCAGGCCGCGACCGCGGTGGCGACGACGAAGACCAGCGACGTGCGAGTCATGGCTTCTCGACCGCGATCTGTAGCACGCCGCTGGAGCCGTTCCGGTACCCGATGACGCGCCGGGTGCCGATGAAGACCATGCGGGTCTGGAAGGCGGCCCCCGTGTCCACCACCACCTCGTGGTCGCTCCACACCTTGCTGAGCCCGCGGTTCGCCACGGCGAGGTAGTGGTCGGGGGTGCAGCTGTTCTCGTTGTGATTGGGCTGCTTGGAGCAGACGTAGTACGCGACCGAGGGGTCACCATCGGGGGAGATGGCCACCGAGGCGTACCAGCCGCCGCTCCCGCGCTGGAACACTGGATCCAGCGTGTCCCAGCCATTGGGCTGCGAGCAGTCGCTCCCCAGGAGGCAGGCGGTGAACAGCGCGCCGTTCTGGCTGCGGTCGGTGACCGCCACCGCGTAGCCGAAGTTGTCGCGGTAATCGATGGAGGGGCCGGCCTGGGTGTTGGGCAGCCTGGTCTCGCCGTTGGACCCGAGGATGCTCGGGGTCTGGTTTCCCACGGTGAGCGGCTGGGGCGCCCCGCAGCTCTTCCAGCTCCCGTCGCTCTGCTGCTCGGAGAACTCGATGTCTGCTCCGAACTTGTCCGGCGCGGTGTCGGAGCGGTCGGAGACGATCGCCGCGGCCCGCAGCCCGGAGCTCAGCGTGTTCGCCCCGTAGATGATCCGGCTGTGAGCGCCGTAGCCGCGCTTGCTGTCACCGGACTGGAGCAGGGCCACCGGGGTCCACGCGGTGGGCCCGCCGACGGCCATCTCGAGATCGGATGACTTCCAGTCGCCGACGCCGCCGGACTGGCCGAAGTGTCCGTCTCGGTAGGCGAGCACCGCGTTGTTCCCCTCGAAGATCAGCGCCGGATAGAGGCCGACGATCTTGCCCTGGTCGCTGGGGGGCGAGGGGGGATTGGCGAACGGAGGCGCCGAGTCGGTCGCCGCGACCTGCTCCACCCAGCGCCCGCCCTGGTTGTAAGAGACCGCCGCGTCGTTCTGGTACCAGAACGTCTCGGTGAAGTCGGGCGGGCCGCCGAGGTACGCCACCGCGGGGAAGCCGTTGACCTGGTAGGCGACGCTCACGCCGAAGAAGCGCTGGACCGTCTGCACCAGCTGCGGGCCCGAGGCGACGCCGGCGTCGACGTCGAACTCGCGGAACATGATGTCGTAGTCCACCAGCCCGGCGTCGGGGAACATGGCGAGGACGCCCGAGTCCTGGCGCGGGCTCACCACGACGTAGGCGAACCCGACGACGGTGCTGTTCGGCTTGGCCACCATGTCGAAGGTGGGGACGGAAGGAGTGGCCACGTCGTAGGTGGTGCGATCCACGATGCGGATGTCGAACCGCCCGCCGTCCGGGGCGCAGGCCTGGTTCTCGTCACCGCAGAGCAAGCTGTCGTTGTAGATGAGCTCGCCGAGATTCCGGCTGCAGCCGGCGAGCGCGAGCGCGACCATGGCGCCGACGGTCAGCGCCATCGATGTGGGACGCATCCCTTCCTTCACTTTCACCCCCGGATCCGGGCTCGCATTCTATCAGCGCCATCGCCGTTCCCCGCGCGTCGGTTCCTTGCGGCGCGTCGATTTCCCGGAGGACACTCCTCCGCATGTCGGAGACACTTCCACCCACGTCCACGGACGATGCTCCGGAGGACATGACCCGGCGCAACTTCATCGAGCACGTCGGTTTCATGTCCGGAACTGCGTTGCTCTACGCGGCGTGCAAACCGTCCGAGCCGAAGAAATCCGAGAACACCGTCGGACCGGTGGTGGAGAGCTCTCATCGCTCGCTGACCAACGACGAGTACGACACGGTGGCGGCGGCCGTGGAGCGCATCTGTCCGCGTGACGAGGAGCCGGGCGCCATCGATCTCGGAGTGCCCGAGTACATCGACCGCGCGCTGGCCACGTCCACCCTCTCTCATGTGCGCGACGACTTCGTGCGCGGCACCGGAGTCCTGATGCGCCGGGCCCAGGGCCGTCACCAGAAGCCCTTCACCGCGCTCGCTCCCGCCGAGCAGGACCGCCTTCTCACCGAGCTCAAGGACTCTCCGGCAGGCTCCGGCGAGCAACACTACTGGACCGTGCTCATGGGCCTCACCATGGAAGGGCTCTTCGGAGATCCGGTGCACGGTGGCAACAAGGGCGGGCGCGGCTGGGAGCTCATCGGCTTCGGCCAGGGCCGGCGCGGGTCGTGTGGACCGTCCGGGCACGCCCACGGCGAGACCAGGAAGGGCTAGCTAAGCCAATGGCCTTCGACGAGGTGGACGTGGTGGTGGTGGGCAGCGGTGCGGGCGGTGCTCCGATGGCGCTGCAGCTCGCTCGTGCCGGGATGAAGGTCGTGCTGCTGGAGAAGGGCCCGGCCTACGACAAGGGCGACTTCACCCACGACGAGATCGCGATCAGCCGGCGGAACTTCTTCATGCCGCTGCCCTGGGACGAGCCGCACCTGTGGCGGGTGGGACAGAGCGGGAAGTACTCGCGCACCAACAACGCCTGGACCGCCAACTGCGTCGGCGGCGGCACGGTGCACATGAGCGGCTTCTTCTACCGGCTGAAGCCGGTGGACTTCCGGATGAAGTCGATGCTCGGCGCGCCGGCCGGCTCGACGGTGGTGGACTGGCCCATCCGCTACGAGGACCTCCTGCCGTACTACGAGAAGGTGGAGGAGGAGATCGGCGTCTCGGGCGTCGTCACCGATCATCCCTGGGCCGAGCCGCGGCGAAAGCCCTACCCGCTGCCGCCCCTCGACGAGCACCCCATCGCCAAGGAGATCGACCGGGCGGGAAAGAAGATCGGCGTCCATCCCTACCCGACGGCCCGGGCCATCAACAGCCGCCCCTATCGCGGCCGCGCGGGCTGCATCTACTGCGTCTTCTGCGGCAGCTTCGGCTGCGAGAGCGGTGCGAAGTCCAGCACCCACGCTGCGCTGATCCCGCTCGCCCTCGAGACCGGGAAGGTGGAGCTCCGCACCCGGTGCATGGCCCGCAGCGTGGAGGTCACCGCCGACGGGCGGGCCAGGAGCGTGGTCTACCTCGACGAGAAGGGGGAGCTGCAGGAACAGCCCGCCCGCATGGTCGTCGTCTCCTGCACCGCCGTGGAGAGCGCGCGCCTGCTCCTCAACTCTCGCTCGTCGCGCTGGCCGAAGGGGCTGGCCAACGACTCGGGCCTGGTCGGCAAGAATCTGATGTTCAGCGGCTTCGGCCGCTCTCGCGCCTCGTTCCGGATCAGCAAGCGGAAGGCGAGCTGGCCCTGGCTGGACGACCCGTCGCCGTTCGTCCAGCGCAGCATCTCGGACCACTACGTGCTTCCCGCGTCGACGAAGCTCGGGAGCCGCAAGGGCGGGGCGATCGGCTTCCTCTGGGAGCACCCGGCGCCGATCGGCCAGGCCATCGTGCTCGCCCAGGGAGGCAAGGGCGCCTTCGGCAAGGAGCTCAAGGAGCGCTTCCGCGTCTTCCGCGACAGCAAGGTGCTGCAGTTCGAGACCTACGCCGAGTGGCTTCCCACGCCGGGCACCTCGGTCGCGGTGGAGGACACGGTGCTGGACCGTTACGGGCTGCCCGTGGCGGCCATCACCATCGACCGCCACGCTGCCGACCTCCCCGTCACCCGCTACCTCATCGAGCGCGGCGAGGACGTTCTCAAGGCGATGGAACCGGACGCGGTGTGGCGAGTCACCGAGGCAGGCGAGACCACCATCCTCCAGCACGGCACCTGCCGCTTCGGCACCGACCCCGCGACCAGCGTGCTCGACCGCGACTGCCGCGCCCACACCGTGCCCAACCTCTGGGTGGTGGACGGTAGCTTCATGCCCACCAGCGGCGGCAATCCGAACACTCTCACCATCATGGCCAACGCCTACCGGGTGGCGGACCGGCTGGTGCAGAGAGTGAAATCAGGAAAGATTTGAAAAAGGTTCGACGTCAAAAGACCGTCGGGGTGACCTCGACCTTCATCAGGTAGGTCGCCTCGAGATCGCTCTTGAACGAGATGAGGTGCTCGTCGTTCTCGAGCAGGTTGGCGCTGCGCTCGAAAACTCCGGTGGAGTTCGACTCGGTGGCCACCGTCTGTCCTTCCACGTCGGCGCGTGTGCTGGCCTTGCATCCGGTCTCGTACCAGACGATCGAGGTGAGCGAGCCCACCGCCGAGATGTTGTCGAAGAAGAAGCTGACCTTCACCTCGCTGGGCTCGTCGAGACGGACGATGATCTTCCCCTGTCCGGGGAAGCGCCCCTGGATGTAGCTTTCATTGCCGATGAAGCAGCTTGCGGTCTGATTGCAAACCGGCCAGCTCCCGTTGCAGCTGTCCAGCACTCGCGCACCGATGAAGTCGTCGCGACCGCTGCTACACCCACACAGCCACACCAGCAGCGCCGCCGCGAGCGCGGCTCGTCTCTGGAAGGGGCTGCACGGGACCGGTAGACTTCTTTTCATGATCAAGCGCGTTCTCGTCTCGGGCGCAGTCGTCGTCGGCGCCGCTCTCTTCGCCTGCGGTGGTGACTCCAGCGAACTGAAGCAAAAGCCCCAGATCGTCACCGACCGTGATGGCATTCAAGCAGACATCTGTCTCGGTCGGGGAGGTCCCCAGAGCCTCTTCATCCAGAACAAGGGCATCGAGGATCTTGTGGTCAGCTCACTCACCCTGAGCGCTACCGATCAAGGCGTTCTCAACTCGCAGCCGCCGGTGTTCCGGCTGCTCTCGGATCAGGTCCTCGATGAGAACGGTGTCGCCATCAACGCGCTCAAGAGCAACAAGTTCGGGCTGGTGAGCCTGTACTTCAACTCCATCGACGCGGGGACCTTCGACGCGCAGCTCGCCATCGCCTCCAACGCCGAGAACGCGCCGAACAAGGTCGTCCCCCTGCGCGTCGTCACTCCGGACGCTGGAACGCAGGGCTGCGTCATTCCCGACGCCGGACCGTAGAAAAATCCCCAGCCGCAGAGTCGTGCTTGAGGGTGGTGCCCTGACCTCGCGCTCGTCCTCCTCACCAGCACACGGGGGACGCCGGCGGGTGGTCGTCAGTTCTTCGTGAAGCCGCACGGCGTGGGGCAGGCGACCGACGTCCCGCTGGGGACCGCCGTGAAGTTGTACGGGTAAGTGCCGAACCCGGTCTCCACCGTGTACGGGAGATCGTAGGTCGACAGCCAGCCGGTGCGGTTGATGGGGAACACCGAGATGAACATCCGCGCGTTCCCCGAGGCAGGCACCAGCCTCTGCTCGAGGCAGCCGCAGGCGTAGTCGCGGAGCGTGGTGAGCACGCTGGCCGGAAGCGGGGTCGGTGCGTAGACGCGGTCGTATAGCGGCTCGTTCGGCGTCACCTGAGGGGCGAAGTTCCACCACGACGTCTTGGCGGCGTCGTCGAAGATCAGCCCCAGCTGCCCGTTGGGGTTGTTCTGAGGCGCGGTTTGCACCGTGGCGCAGTCCACGCCGCCGTCGGGGACACAGAAGCCCAGGCGGATGCCCAGGTCGTACGGAGGAGTGGTGGTCATCGTCGCCGCGGGGATGCGCCACTGGAAGAAGAGCCGGGAGTCGACGGGTGCCCCCACCGGCACGTCCACGACGTAGGTGTCCACGTCGTCGCCGCGGCCGTCGTAGTCCTTCACGTCGGTGATCGGCGAGATGCCGAGGCTCGTGTCGAGCGCCCCGATGCCGTAGCTGAGCGTCGCGCTGAGTGCCGTGGCCGCCACTCCGGAGCCCATCGTGGTCGGGCCGCGCTGCGGGTCGGGCACCGCCTCGGCCGGATCCGGCTCGTTCAGCCACTGGACGGAGACGGTGTAGTCGGTGTCATCCGCCCAGTTCGTCCCCTCGTCCTCGAAGAAGAAGTAGTAGTCCACGCTGCTCGCGTGGGGCGGGACCTGAAGGATCGACTCGAAGTTGCCCAGGTTGACGAGGTTCATGTTCGACCCCGCGTCGGGGCTTTCGTACCGCGTCGACTGGAGGCACTGCGCCACGGGCGACTGACAGAGGTTGGTGGCGATCGGGTAGTTGTAGTTGCTGGGGTTGGCGCTGATGATGCAGACGCTCGCGTCGCCGGCCTCGCAGGCGGTCCGCGTTCCGGCATCTCCATCGATCTCGGTGGTGATCTGTAACAGGCGATCTCGTGGGCCTGGCAGCGCCGGGAACCGAGCCGGGGCCGTCGATGGGGTCACCGTGTAGTGCAGAAGATGCGGGCGCCCACTCGGATCCGGTGCCAGACGGACGAGGTAGTAGTCGGGATCGGGCACGAAGCTGATCCGGCCAGTGAAGCTCACCGAGCCTCCGACCGCGAGCGGCTTGAGGGCCAGGGGATTGGCCTTCGCGTCGGCGATCGTGTTGTTTCCGCCGATCTCCACGTCGTCCTGCAGCGGAACGATGATGACCTGCACCTTGTACTTGAAGTTGAGGTCCCCGGGCGGGATGACGGTCTGGTTGTTCGGATCGACCCAGCCTCTGACCTGCAGCGAGTAGGTACCCGTCGTCTTCAGCAGACGCGCCGTGGCGACCTCCATCGGCAAGGCGCTCACCAGGGAGCCGACTCCCGCGGAATCGGTGGCCACCACCACACCGTTCGGATCCCTCAGGAAGTACTCCAGCCGGTAGCGGTGCGGCCGGGGGCAGGTGGTCGTGCAGTCCTGCACCACGTCGAGCCACATCACCGAGTTCGGGTTGGCGGCGACGATGGAGAAGTAGTCCACGTCTCCCGGCGTGGAGAGGAACCCGCCGCCGGTGCCCTGCATGCTGCTCGCTCCGCCGGTCAGCGGGATCGACGTCGCGGTGGCCGGGGTGTCGTTGGGCTCGTTCGCGTCGGGATCGGTGACCACCTCGACGAAGATGCTGTAGGGCGAGAGGTCGTCGTACTCCCTCCCGTTGTCGTCCTGCACCAGGATGAAGAGGTCGTTGTTGGTCTTGGTGTAGCGGAAGGTCAGGTCGAGCATGCTCGGCGGGTTCGAGCCGTGCGCGTCCAGCGCGGTCCCCAGGCTGGCCCCCACCACGCCGTTGTTCGAGTCCAGCACGTTGATCTGGAAGTTGACCCCGGTGTTGGCCGCGCCGGCGTCCTGTCCCGCGCCCAGTCGGTAACCGGCCACCACGTGCACGATGGCGCGAGGGGGGAGCGCTCCCACGTTGACCACCCACCAGTCCTTGTCGTTTCGCTGCTGGATGTACTCGGTCTTCTCGGTGCCCAGCTGGAGCCGGCACTCGGCGTTCGCCAGCGCGTCGGGTGCCGTGTTGCAGTTCAGGTCCTGATGGACGACGGGTGGCGTCGGCGGCTCGCCCACCTCGCCCTTGATGCAGCCCGAGGCCGCGGCGGTCAGCAGCAGCGCGACCAGGAAGGGCTCGGCCCGAGGCATCCGGGCGCCGGGAACGGCACGACTCATCGATTCTCCTCGCAGCAAGGGATCACCCCTGGCGCTCAGGGCCCGGCGTCGTAGCCGCCGTCCACCCCGCCGTCGATCACCGGCGGGACGTAGCAGGTGGGAATGAAGTCGGTGGGCTCGACCCGGATGACGCCGTCCACCGTCTGCTTGATCCCATTCACCGGGTAGCGCGCGGCAGTGGTGTGGTAGGTGCGGAGGATGGTGCGGCCCGTCGGGTCGTCAGCGGGAAGCATGGCGATGGAGATCTGGATCTCGTTCCAGCCCGCACCGTAGCCGGTGCCTCCGTCAGGGAAGAGCAGACCCCCGTCGGGAAGGAAGAGCTGCCCGCCGTCGGGGAGCGAGATGCCACCGTCCGGACGGTTGGGAAGCGTGGGCGACAGCGACACGTTCTCCACCCGGAAGCGGTAGCACTGGCGACCCAGCTCGTCGACCGGGCCGTCCTCCTCCAGCACGTAGCGGTAGCCGTTCACGCCCAGGGTCGCGGTGTCCCCGAGCAGCGGGTTGGTGTGGAAGCGAAGCTCGTTGCGGTTGGCGAGCCCGTCGTTGTCCGGATCCTCGTCCAGGTCCAGCGACGAGGGCTGGGTACCGAGCTGCCACTCGATGCTGTCCGGCACCCCGTCGTTGTCGGAGTCGATGAGGGTGGAGTTGGTGCCGATGATCTGCTCGTCACAGTCGTTGATCCCGTCGCAGTCGCTGTCCACGCCTCGGAGCGCGGGCGGACAGCCCGGGTCGAGCCCGCCACCGTCGGGCTGCATGAAGCCGAGCGGATTGAAGCCCGCCCCCAGCGCCGCGAAGTGCACCTCGACCCCGTCGCTGAACCCGTCGCCATCGGTGTCGGGGTTGTTGGGGTCCGTGCCCACCGTCACCTCTTGATCGTCGGTGAGCCCGTCGCGATCGCTGTCCCCGGCGTCCGCCGGGGAGTCGGCCGGGGAGGACATGTTGGAGGCCACGAACTCCTTGAGGACGTAGGCCCGCCGTGTCTGGCCGATGTTGAAGTTGAGGAAGTTGACCGCCTCGTTGTTCCGGAAGTCGCGGAAGTTGCCTCCGCCGAGCGTGGCCATCTTCTCCAGGCGCTCGGCGTCCTGGTTGATGATCAGGAGCGGGCACCCGGCATCACCGGTCACGTCGCAGAGGCTCGACACCGGCTGGACCGGAGCGAACACGTGCACCGTGTTGAAGATCACGTCGTCGACCAGGATCCGCAGCTGCCGGATCCGCTTCACCGCATCGCCCTGGAAGAGCTCGTCGTCCTGGTTGAAGGTCGGGTGACCGTCGGAGAGGAAGATGACGATGTAACGCGGCAGCGCCTCGGCCTGGGCCGCGGTGGCGTTGTTCCTGACCTGGGTGATGTCGGTGCTGAGCAGCGCGTAGATCTCCGAGAGCGCCTTCACGAAGTCGGTCGAGTCCCGGTTGGTGACCGGGTTGGTGTAGTTGAGGATCTGATCCTCGAGCGTGGTGAAGTCCCCCGGGGTGTAGGAGAGCAGCGGCTCGAATTCGGGCAGACCGCTCTTGGTCAGGTTCGCGGTCGTGCTGCCCGCGAAGAGCATCACGCTGAAGGAGATGTTCGGGTCACGGGGAAGCGAGTTGAGCAGGTTCACAACCGCGAAGGCCCGGGTCCCGTTGGGATCGCTCACTCGCATCGACTGCGAGGCGTCGAAGGCGAAGAGGATCTTGATCGGCCGGACCACGTCGTTGGTCCCCAGGGTGCAGAAGCGCCCCTCGAGGGTGAGCGTCCGGTCCGTCGGGAGCTGGTCCCGCCGGCGTTCGTCGTAGAGGTAACTTTGCGTGCAAGCGACCCCGAGGCCGAGCATCCCCGCCAGGGCCGCGGCGACGAGCCGCGCCCGCTGTGTCGTCACGGAACGGTCCCCGGAGGCAGACCGACGCAGCGGGTGAGGTAGTCGGGATCGCTGATCAGGAGGTTCGGCGGAAGGAACGCCGCGTCGTCCACCTGGATGTCAGGACCGGCGGGCACGCGGATGCCGGACGGGTCGTACTGTGCCCAGGCGCAGGCGGTCTTCCACACTCCGTAATCGGACGACACGGCGCTCTCCGGGGCTTCGGCGAACCACACCTTGAAGAGATTGTATCCCGCCTGGGCCGCACCCACGCCGTTCGGCGGAGTCACGAGCTCGAGGTTGCTCACCACGTAGTCGTAGCAGACGCTGCCATCGGGCTGAACCTCGGCCGAGCTGGTGTACTGAACGGCGGAGAGGTCGTACAGGTTGCGGTCAGGTCGGGTGGGGTCGGTGCCGGCGCGAAGCTCCTCGTCGTCGGCGATCCCGTCGTTGTCGGTGTCGATGTTGTAGTTGCGGCTCAGCGGATCCAGCCCGTACTGCGACTCGAGTCCATCGGGCAGCCCGTCCCCGTCGCTGTCCACCAGCGCGGGCCGGGTGTTCAGATAGGTCTCCGCGAACTGGCTCAGCCCGTCACCGTCCGTGTCGCGGCACACGCAGTTCCGGGTGAGGGGAGAGGCGGGGTCGCAGCCCCGGACGTCCTTCCGGTCAGGGGTGAAGCCCAGGTCGCCGTGGATGACCTCGAAGTTGTCGTCGAAGCAGTCACCGTCGGAGTCGGTGACGAACTGGTTGCTCCTGTCGATGAATGGCTGGTCCAGATCGTCCTTGAGCCCGTCCCCGTCGCTGTCCACCGCCCGGCCGTTCCCGTTGGGCACGCTGCGGAGCGAACGGACGATGAGTGACTTGAGGACGTTCTTGCTGGCCAGAGAAGTGTAGTCCAGCGCGCCCAGCCCCAGGTTCTGGATGTCGCTGTTCCGGAACTCCTGGAACACGCCGTTCCCCCGGGCGGCCATCTGCTGGAGCAGCCAGGTGGCAACCTGGTGCGCAGCCATCGGGTAATCCGCAGGCGCGGTGTTGGGGTACACGCCGTAGATGTCCTGGCAGAGAAGGCCGAGGGAATTGCAGGTCGCGATGCCCTGGTCACTGAAGAGCAGGACGGTGTGCAGCCGGATGTCGCCCACGTTGTAGGCCGGCTTCAGCTGCATGATCTGATCGACGTAGCTGAAGATCTGGTAGTTCTGGTTGCGATCCGTGCCCACGACGAACCCGCTGATCGGGTCCTGACCCTGGGTGAGGTTGCAGAAGTCCGGAAGCGAGTCCGCCCAGATGAGCTCGGGGTGCGTCGGGTCCGCGTACTGACTGAGGTTGTCGTTCGCGGAGCAGCGGGGATACGGGGTTCCGTCGGTGAGCAGCACCACGACGTACCGGGTGCGCGGCAGCAGCTGCGGATTGTTGAGGTTGGTGTCCGCGATGTCCGAGGCGATGACCCCGTAGGCGTAGCTGAGGGCGCCCTGGAAGTCGGTGCCCTTTCCGAGCTGCGCCTGGAGATTGGCGATGTAGGTATCGATCCCGATCGGCCGGGCGAAGCGCTGGCCGGTGGCCACCGGCGGCCAGACGTTCTTCACGTTGGTGTCCCAGGGAACGATGCTCACCAGGACGTTGGGCTGGGTGGCGAACTGCTGGGTCAGCGCCTGGAGCGCGCGCACCCGGGCCGGAGTCTGGATCCCGACCGCCGTCGCGAACGACTCGCACAGACCCGCGGTGCCCTGGCTGCCCGGCGGATCACTGATGCACATCGAGCCCGACTGGTCGACCAGCATCACCACCTTCACCGGGAACCCGTTCGGGTCCGGAGGGTCGGTGCACACACGGCCGCGCACGGACAGGTGATTGTCGAGCGCGTTGACCTGCGTGGCCTTCTTCTC
>Ga0081540_1000588_pt1 | contig 34992 bp, 25 predicted proteins | sample TabmetS2T1R1_FD_71024 | JGI IMG/M metagenome (GOLD analysis project Ga0081540, IMG submission 71024) | Tabebuia heterophylla rhizosphere microbial communities from the University of Puerto Rico - S2T1R1 | ecosystem: Host-associated > Plants > Roots > Rhizosphere ...
GCGCCACGCGCTGCCCAACGCTGCGATTCCGGTCGTGACGCTGCTCGGCTTCATGACGGGGCATCTCATCGCCGGCGCCGTGGTAATCGAGACGGTGTTCGCCTGGCCCGGCGTCGGCCGCTTGACCGTCATATCGGTTGCCGCACGCGAGCTTGCGATCGTGCAGGCGATCGTCCTGCTCGTCGCCGTCTCGATGGTGACCGCGAACCTCGCGGTGGACCTGCTATACGGCTGGCTCGACCCCCGCACGCGGAACAGTCCGGCATGAGGACCGAGGCGCACACCACGCCGCTCGACCTGAGCGCGCCCGCCGGGCCGGCGCCGCAGTCGCACGGCCGCAGCGCCGGGCTTGCGGCCGTGCGCCGCCATGGCGACCGCATGCCGATCGCGATCATCATCGCGCTGTCGTTCCTGGGCTTCGTCGCCGCGCTGGGCTTGCTCGCGGACGTGCTCGCGCCGTTCGGTTACGACGAGCAAGACCTCGCTCTGCGGCTGCAGCCGCCGGCGTTGCTGGGCGGACCGGCCGGGCATTGGCTCGGCACCGACGAGATCGGCCGCGACGTGCTCAGCCGTCTGCTGTTCTCGATCCGGATGAGCCTGACGACCGCACTGATCGGAACGATGGTCGCGGCTTGTATCGGCACCGTGATCGGATTCGTCGCCGCGCGGTTCGGCGGCCTCGTCGATGAAGCACTGATGATGCTCGTCGACGCACAGGCCTCGATGCCGTTCTTCATTCTGGCGCTGGCGGCGCTCGCGTTCCTCGGCAACTCGCTGCTGCTGTTCTGCCTGCTGCTCGGCCTGCATGGGTGGGAGGTCTACGCCCGCGTGGTGCGGGGCCTGGTGCTCGCCACGCAGTCCCTGCCGCATGTCGAGGCGGTTCGGCTGCTCGGCGCGGGACCATTGCGGCTCTACGCGCGACACGTGCTGCCGGCCATTGCGGGAGTCCTCGTGGTCAAGGTGACCTTGAACTTCCCCGGCACCATCCTGCTCGAGAGCGGCCTGTCGTTTCTCGGCCTCGGCGTGCAGCCGCCGCTCACCAGCCTCGGCCTGATGCTGGGGGCCGGCCGCGAATACCTGCTGTTCGCCTGGTGGATCGCGGTCGTTCCGGGCGCGACGATCTTTCTGACCACGCTGTCCGTCAGCCTCGTCGGCGACTGGCTACGTGATCGGCTCGATCCGCAACTGCGCCATGAGCGCCGATGACAATTCGGGTGGAACGAAGCGCATGGCACCGTATCGCGCCGACAGCTCGGTGATGTCGACCACCGGAAGCTCGGGAGGCTGCACCAGCTGCCATTCGACGCCGTCCTCGCGGAACGTGTACGCGATCCAGCCGGCGCGCTGGATGCCGCCGCGCGGCATCTGAAAGTTGTGATTCACATGACCGATCGTCGGCGACCAGACCATGGCGAGGCCGCCGCACAGCAGCGAGCGGTACCGGTGCGTATGGCCCGATCCGATCAGCCGGACATCGCTGTCCGCGATCGCGGCAAGGAGCCGCCGGCGTCCCGCCGGGGTGATGACCGATTGGGTCACCACGTCCTCATCGAGGGCGTCGAGGCAGAGCGGCTTGTGCATGAACAGGGCAACCGGCTGTCCCCGCCATTCCGCCAGGCGTTGCTCGAGCCATGCGAGCTGCTCGCGTTCGCCGTCGAGCTCGCTCGCGAACAGGAGATCGTTCAATCCGATCAGACGCCAGCGACCGAGATCGACGCACCAGCGATCCTCGCCATAATGCCCGAGGTAGCGCGCGCGCCGGGCGTCGGTGATCGGCTGGTCCTTGTAGGGCTTCGGTTGCGTGTCGCCGACGTCGTGGTTGCCGGGAATGGCGCGCCACGGAGCCCTGATGCGCCCGACCTGGGCACGCGCGAAGGCGTGGTCCTCCGCGATGTCGGGATCGTCGAGCACCATGTCGCCGCCGATCACCACGAGATCGGGCGCTACCCGCTCGATCGCCGCGAGGCAAACCTCCCAGTTGGGAAGATTGTGCGGGCGAATTCCGCTGAGGTGCAGGTCCGACAGGTGAAGCACGCGATGCTCGGTCATTTTCTCGGTTGCTCCTCCACTGCCGAAACGACGCATCGGCGATCATGCACGAGCGTAGTTGTGGATTCATCCGGACGATAGTATGTTTGACGAAATTATTATGGGGACCGATCGATGACCGATTTACGACGCCGGTCCGGCGCGGCCTTATGGCAGCAGATCGAAGAGGTTCTGGCCGAGGAGATCGTCGGCGGCGAGCACCGTCACGACCACCGGCTGCCGACCGAGCCCGAGCTGATGGAGCGCTTCGGCGTCAGCCGGGCCACCGTGCGCCGCGCCATGTCGCAGCTCGAGACGCGCGGACTGGTGCGCGTCGAGCAAGGGCGCGGCACCTTCATCCACGACGACGGCGTGATCGACTATCGGCTGTCGGAGCGCACGCGATTCTCGCAGAGCCTGATCGAGCAAGGCCGCGAGCCGTCGGCGCGCACCTTGCGCGACGACAAGATCCCGGCCGCCGATGTCGTAGCTCAGGCGCTGCGCCTGCCGCCCGGGGAGCCGGTCCACCACATCGTCAGGCTGAGCTCGGTCGACGACGTCCCGGTCAGCGTCGGCGACGCCTACTATCCGTGCCGCCGCTTTCCGGACATGCCGAAACTCCGGCGCACGCGCAGCGACGTTACGTCGATCTATGCCGAGTACGGCATCACCGACTACGTCCGGCTGCAGACCTTCATCACCACGCGGATGCCGACCGGCGAGGAGGCGCGCACGCTGTGCCAGCCGCGGTCGTTCCCGGTCATCGTGGTCCGCAAGATCGACACCGACATGTCCGGCGTGCCGATTGCCTACGCCGAGACAGTGTGGGCGGGGGCGCGGGTGCAGTTTTCAATCGACAATTCGAGTCAGCTGTTGCGCCGCCGCGAGGCGTGAGGGGGCGCGGTCGGCGGAATCGAAACGAGGCATCAGGGAGGCGTCGGCGTGACACAATCGTCAGCATCGGTCGCGGACACGCGTCCAGCCATCCAGGTCAACGGCCGCACGTTGCATTGGCCGCGCCGGCCAACCGTCGTGATCTGTCTCGACGGCGGCGATCCGAGCTATCTCGAGGCGGCGGACGCCGCCGATGCGATTCCGCATATCGACGGCATGATGCGCGACGGCTTCGCCGCGACGTGCGAGGCGGCGATGCCGACCTTCACCAATCCCAACAATCTGTCGATCGTCTGCGGCGCACCGCCATCGGTGCACGGCGTGTCGGGGAACTATTACCTCGATCGCCGGAGCGGCAAGGAAGTGATGATGCTCGATGCAACGCCGGTGCGTGCGCCGACGATATTGGCGGCGTTCTCCCGCGCCGGGGCATCGGTGATTGCCATCACCGCCAAGGACAAGCTGCGCAAGGCGCTGGCAAAGGATCTCGACGGCATTGCCTTCTCGGCGCAGGACGCCGATCGATGTTCGGAGGCGGAGAACGGCATCTCCAACGTGCTGCAGCTCGTCGGAAGAGACCTGCCGGACCAGTATTCGGCGGAGCTGTCGCTGTTCGTGCTCGACGCCGGCGTACGCCTGCTCGCGCTTCGCTCGCCCGACCTGATGTACCTGTCGCTCTCGGATTACGTGCAGCACAAGCATGCGCCGGACAGTCCCGAAGCAATCCGGTTCATGCGGGCGGTCGACGCGCGCGTCGGCGCGCTCATCGCCGCCGGAGCGACGGTCGGTTTGACCGCGGACCACGGCATGAACGACATGGCTATGGCGGACGGCACACCGAACGTCGTCTATGTCGGAGATCATCTTGATGCCGTCCATGGGGTCGGCGCGACGCGGGTGATCTGCCCGATCACCGATCCGTTCGTGAAGCATCACGGGGCGCTCGGCGGCTTCATCCGGGTCTATGTGCGCGACGGCGCACAGGTCGAGGCGATTGCCCGCGAGCTGCGCGGACTGCCGGGCATCGCGTACGCGATGACGCGCGATGAGGCGTGCCGGACATTCGACCTGCCCGAGGATCTGGAGGGCGATATTGCGGTCGTAGCGGACAAAGGCGTCGCGCTCGGCTCGCGCGCGAGCGAGCACGACACGTCGGGCTTGGCCGGCGAACGGCTGCGGTCACATGGAGGGGTCTCCGAGCGGATCGTGCCGTTCATGCTGTCCCACAAGTTGACGGCGGAATACCTCGCGAGGTCGTCGTCGGGACTGAAGAACTACGACATCTTCGAATACGCGCTGAACGGGGTGCAGCGATGAGAAGAACCGACGCGATCGAAACCGTCTTGTCGTACTTCGACGATGGGCAATTCATCACCGATCTCGCGCGCCGGATCGCGTACGAAACCGAAAGTCAGGAACGTCGCAGCGATCAGCTCCGGGCGTATCTCGACGAGGAGGTCGCGCCCGCCCTCGCCCGGATGCAATTCAAGGTCCGTTGCGTCGCGAACCCGGTCGAGAGCGCGAGCCCGTTCCTGATCGCTGAGCGATGGGAGAGCGACGACGTTCCGACCGTCCTGATGTACGGGCATGGCGACGTGGTGCGCGGCCAGGCACGCGATTGGACCAAGGGCAACGGCCCATGGCGACTGTCGGTCGATGCAGATCGCATCTACGGACGCGGCGCGGCCGACAACAAGGGGCAGCACACGATCAACCTGGCGGCGCTCGAAATCGTGCTGAAAGCCCGCAACGGCGTCCTCGGCTTCAACGTCAAATATCTGATGGAGATGGGCGAGGAGCTGGGATCGCCCGGTCTACGCGAGGTGGCGCTTGCCGAGCAGGACAGCCTCCGCGCGGACGTGTTCATCGCGTCGGACGGACCGCGCCTGCGCATGGATACGCCGATGCTGTTCCTCGGCAGCCGCGGCGTCCTGAATTTCACGCTGCGGCTTCGATCGCGACAGGGTGCGCATCATTCCGGAAACTGGGGCGGACTGCTGGCGAATCCTGCGGTCGTGCTCGTGAACGCGCTTGCCTCGCTGGTCGACCGCCGTGGACGCATTCTGCTCGACGCGCTGCGCTCGCCCGCACTGGCGCCGGCCGTACGGGAAGCACTGTCGGATTGCGACGTTACGGAAGGCCCCGAGGACGGCGCGGCGATCGATCGCGACTGGGGAGAGCCCGATTGCACGCCGGCCGAGCGCGTGTTCGCCTCCAACACGCTCGAGATCCTTGCGTTGGAGGCCGGCAACCCGGCAAAGCCGGTGAACGCCATTCCCGCGGCGGCGGTGGCGCATTGTCAGATGCGATTCATTGCCGGCACCGACTGGCGCGAATTCGCGCCGTCGATCAGGCGGCATCTGCAGGCGAACGGTTTCGAGGCCGTCGAGGTCGAGGTGCGCGACACGCCGATGACCGCCACCATGCTGTCCCCGGATCATCCGTGGGTGGCGTGGGCGGCGAATTCCATCCAGTCCACCACGGGAATCAAGCCCACCATCGTGCCGAGCACTGGCGGCTCGCTGCCCAACGACGTGTTCTCCGAGCTGCTCGGCCTGCCGACGATCTGGATTCCCCACAGTTACGGCGGCTGCTCGCAGCACGCGCCGAACGAGCACCTGATGTCGTCGGTTGCGCGGGAGGCGTTGGCGATCATGGCCGGCCTGTTCTGGGATCTCGGCGAAGGGCAAACGCCGCCGATGCAGCGACGCGCGGCGTAAAGGGGACGACCGGTTCGCGCGGGGATTTGGACTAGACCTCGTCTGCCGACTTCTTCAGCAGATCGGCCATCTCGAGCATCTTCCGGCGCAGCCGCGCATCCGGAATACCGAAATAGACCTCGACGAGCCGCCTCGCCTCGCGCGTCATCATCAGGTCGCTCAGGTCCGACGGCTCGGCGCGATCCTCGGCCGATGCTTCCGGCGACGGGTTCGATCCCGCGTTGTCCTCGAGTTCGGAGAAAAACCACGTGATCGGCACCGAGAGGTGCTGCGCGATCAGGTAGAGGCGGGACGCGCTGATCCGCGTCTCTCCGGCTTCATACTTCTGAATTTGCTGGGCCGTGACATCGAGCCGCTTCGCCAGCTCGTCCTGGCTGAGATCCAGCAAGGCGCGCCGCAGGCGAAGTCGTTTCGCAACATGCTCGTCGATGTGGGTGGGTTTCCGCGCGGAAGAGTTGTTCCGGTTCTTGGTGCGAGCTGCCGTCCGCGCCGGTGAGGTCGCGCCTGTTCCGGGACGAGGCTTGAGATTGGACCGGTTCGGCATGCAGCCTGCAACAACCCAAGTTTGAGCAAAGATCAACGTCTGTTTGTGTCACAGGCGGAGAGACGAGAGCAAGCAATCATTCACAGCCGAATGCTGGCAAAAATACTGCATATATTTGTCATTGAACTCAACAAATTCGGCTTATTTTGTAATGGTTTAGAGCACTCGTCCGCGGACATCCGATATGACTTGCGGCGCGTCGCCGCGCACTCGCGGGGGGACAAGTGGGCGGGTGCGTGGGCGCCGTGTTTCGATAGACGTAACCTATGGATCGAGCACGGATTTTTCTGTCCGGTTTCGGTCTTACAGCTTCACTCGAGGAAACAGCATCTGAGGATCGGCAACGCGGCCTTGATCGATGTCACAGATCGTTGGCGTCGGCTCGTCAGCCGCGGCCAGCGGTGGCACCTCGCCCTGGCTGAGCTCGACCAGCTCGGCGATCCGATCAAAGGCGCGGCCGACGCTCGGAAACAGTTCGTCGCGGCAGCGGTCGCCCGGATGCGACACGACAATCCATTTGGGCTGTTCGTCCGCGACCGCAAACAATGCCGCGCAGAGGCTCACCTGTGAGACCTGCGCCGGCCGCAGGCGAATCCAGGCTATGCTGCGTGGTCGCGTGATGGTCACGGCGACGAGCCCGAGGACGTCGACCAGGTAGGTGAGAGCATCGAACCTTGCGAGGCAACGGCGAACGACCGTGCGCACAGCCAGTGACCGGGCATCCCAACCACGTCCGTCACTGTCAAAAACAACCGTGCTCATGGATCGGTTGATCTTCTACACAACAGGACTGTGACGATAGAACAAGTGTAACGATCTTACGACACCTCAGATTTGGGGAGGCGACTACACTTTAATGTGACGAATGCATGATCTACCTCTAGGTCATGCTTTCGGCATCCATCGCCGCCGGCTTGATCAAACCGAACGTGTGTGCCGTGGGTTTCGAGGCCCAGTTGCGAGCCGTCGCACAACATGATTGCGGTTTCCACGCGGCGATGGATGGTCTGTTGCGGCCTTGGCTCGTCGCTTGCAACAACCTGTCGGGGGGAGCCGAATTTTGAGTGGCTCCAACTTGAATTCATGGCAGAATTTTGTATGGTACGTTAGGACAGCAGTGCTGTCCCAGTTTTGACCCGCGCCGACCGAGGGCTGGGGGCCCAGGCTGGATGCGACGAGCGGTGCCGAACGGTGCGTTAGCATTGTGCGGCGCCCAACAGGAGCAGCGACGCGCGACGTTCCGACGTCCGGCGCCTCACGCTGCCTGTCACGACAAGGGCCAACACCATAAAGCCCTTGGACCGCGGCGCCACTTGCGCTGTGGACAACGAGGGTGTGCGCCACGACAGCCGCGCAGGCGGCCAAGGGCGGGGAGCGAGGATGAACATGAGCGCCGCAGAACTCGGCATGCAGGACGTCTTGCGCAACGCTTCGATCTCGGAGCGCGGCGACAAAACGACGTCCGCGTTGCGCGCGCTGCCAACGCGCGATCCCGGCGTTGCCGCGCCGCAGGGACTCTACGATCCGACGCTCGACAAGGATTCCTGCGGCGTCGGTTTCATCGCCGACATCAAGGGACGCAAGTCGCATCAGATCGTTGCGGACGCGCTGCAGATCCTCTGCAATCTCGAGCATCGCGGCGCGGTCGGCGCCGATCCGCGCGCCGGCGACGGCGCCGGCATCCTGGTGCAGATCCCGCACAAGTTCTTCGCCAAGAAGGCGAGCGAGCTCGGCTTCACGCTGCCGAAGCCGGGTGAATACGGCGTCGGCGTGCTGTTCATGCCGCACGACGAGGCTTGGCGCCGCGAGATCATGGACGTCTACGCCGAGGAATGCGCCAACGAAGGCTTCAGGCTCATTGGCTGGCGCACCGTGCCGACCGACAACTCGACGCTCGGCGTGTCGGTCAAGCCGACCGAGCCGGTGCACATGCAGGTGTTCATCGCGCTCAACGGGCGGAAGCTCAGCGAGGACGAGTTCGAGCGCCGCCTTTACATTTTGCGCAAGGCGATCTCCGGCAAGCTGTACGGCCGGCGTGCGCGCGCGACCTCGGGCTACTACCCGGTGTCGATCTCGTGCCGCACCGTGATCTACAAGGGCATGTTCCTCGCCGACCAGCTCGGCACCTACTATCCCGACCTGCACGATCCGGAGTTCGAGAGCGCGCTCGCGCTGGTGCATCAGCGCTTCTCGACCAACACGTTCCCGACCTGGTCGCTCGCGCATCCCTATCGCATGATCGCGCACAACGGCGAGATCAACACGCTGCGGGGCAACAACAACTGGATGGCGGCGCGCCAGGCCTCGGCGCATTCGCCGAAGTTCGGGGACGACATCTCGAAGCTGTGGCCGATCTCCTACGAGGGCCAGTCGGACACCGCCTGCTTCGACAACGCGCTCGAGTTCCTGGTGCAGGGCGGCTACTCGCTGCCGCATGCGGTGATGATGATGATCCCCGAGGCGTGGGCGGGCAATCCGCTCATGGACGAGGAGCGCCGCGCTTTCTACGAGTACAACGCCGCGCTGATGGAGCCGTGGGACGGCCCGGCCGCGATCGCCTTCACCAACGGCCGCCAGATCGGCGCGACGCTCGACCGCAACGGGCTGCGCCCGGCGCGCTATCTCGTCACGCGCGACGACCGCATCCTGATGGCGTCCGAGATGGGCGTACTGCCGATCCCCGAGAAGGACATCGTCACCAAGTGGCGGCTGCAGCCTGGCAAGATGCTGCTGGTCGACCTCGATGAGGGCCGGCTCATTCCGGACGAGGAGATCAAGGCCTCGCTCGCGCGCAGCCATCCGTACAAGGAATGGCTCGAGCGGACGCAGATCGTGCTCGAGGACCTGCCGGAGACGGCGAACCACGCTGCGATCTCCAACCTCACGCTGCTCGATCGCCAGCAGACCTTCGGCTACACCCAGGAAGACCTGAAGATGCTGATGGCGCCGATGGCGACCACCGGCGAGGAAGCGGTCGGCTCGATGGGCAACGACACGCCGATCTCGGCGCTGTCTGACCGGCCGAAGCCGCTGTTCACCTATTTCAAGCAGAACTTCGCGCAGGTGACGAACCCGCCGATCGACCCGATCCGCGAAGAGATCGTCATGAGCCTGGTCTCGATCATCGGGCCGCGGCCGAACCTGTTCGACCTCGAAGGCACGTCGAACACCAAGCGCCTCGAGGTGCGCCAGCCGATCCTCACCAACACGGACCTCGAGAAGATCCGCTCGATCTCCACCATCAGCGACTCGCACTTCAAGTCGTTGACGCTCGACATCACCTGGCCGGCCGAGCGCGGCGCCGCCGGCATGACGCCGGCGCTCGCCGACCTCTGCGCGCAGGCCGAGACGGCGGTGCGCGAGGGGATCAACATCATCATCCTGTCGGACCGCGCGGCAGGCTCGGACCGCGTGCCGATCCCGTCGCTGCTCGCCTGCGCCGCCGTGCACCATCATCTGATCCGCAAGGGCCTGCGCACCTCGGTCGGCCTCGTCATGGAGACCGGCGAGCCACGCGAGGTGCATCACTTCGCGTGCCTGGCCGGCTACGGCGCCGAGGCGATCAATCCCTATCTCGCGTTCGAGACGCTGATCGCGATGAAGGACGAGCTGCCGCAGAAGCTCGACGACAAGGAAATCACCAAGCGCTACATCAAGGCGATCGACAAGGGGCTCTACAAGGTGATGTCCAAGATGGGCATCTCCACCTACCAGTCGTATTGCGGCGCGCAGATCTTCGACGCGGTCGGGCTCAAGTCGGACTTCGTGTCGGAATATTTCGCCGGCACGGCGACGCGCATCGAGGGCGTCGGCCTGAGCGAGATCGCCGAGGAGACGGTCCGGCGCCATCGCGACGCGTTCTCCGACGCGCCGATCTATCGCACCATGCTGGACGTCGGCGGCGACTACGCGGTGCGGCTGCGCGGCGAGGAGCACGTATGGACCGCGGAGACGGTCGCCAAGCTGCAGCACGCGGTGCGCGGCAACTCGCAGGACCAGTACCGCGCCTTCGCCAAGATCGTGAACGAGCAGACCGAGCGGCTCCTCACCATCCGCGGCCTGTTCCGCATCAAGTCGGCGGAGGATGACGGCCGCAAGCCGGTGCCCCTCGACGAGGTCGAGCCGGCAAAGAACATCGTGCGCCGCTTCTCGACCGGCGCCATGTCGTTCGGGTCGATCTCGCGCGAGGCGCACACCACGCTCGCCATCGCCATGAACCGCATCGGCGGCAAGTCGAACACCGGCGAGGGCGGCGAGGAAGCCGACCGCTTCAAGCCGCTGCCGAACGGCGATTCGATGCGCTCGGCGATCAAGCAGGTCGCGTCGGGCCGCTTCGGCGTCACCGCGGAGTATCTCGTCAACTCCGACATGATGCAGATCAAGATGGCGCAGGGCGCCAAGCCCGGCGAAGGCGGCCAGCTGCCCGGGCACAAGGTCGACAAGATCATCGCCAAGGTGCGCCACTCGACGCCCGGCGTCGGCCTGATCTCGCCGCCACCGCACCATGACATCTATTCGATCGAGGACCTCGCCCAGCTGATCTTCGACCTGAAGAACGTCAATCCGACCGGCGACGTGTCGGTGAAGCTCGTTTCCGAGGTCGGCGTCGGCACGGTTGCCGCCGGCGTCTCGAAGGCGCGCGCCGACCACGTCACCATCGCCGGCTTCGAGGGCGGCACCGGCGCCTCGCCGCTCACGTCGCTCAAGCATGCCGGCTCGCCGTGGGAGATCGGCCTCGCCGAGACCCACCAGACGCTGGTCGCCAACCGGCTGCGCGGCCGTATCGCCGTGCAGGTCGACGGCGGCATCCGCACCGGCCGTGACGTGGTGATCGGCGCCATGCTCGGCGCCGACGAGTTCGGCTTCGCCACCGCGCCGCTGATCGCGGCCGGCTGCATCATGATGCGCAAGTGCCACCTCAACACTTGCCCGGTCGGCGTCGCGACGCAGGACCCGCTGCTGCGCAAGCGCTTCAAGGGCATGCCCGAGCACGTCATCAACTACTTCTTCTTCGTCGCCGAGGAAGTCCGCGAGCTGATGGCCACGCTCGGCTTCCGCAAGTTCGACGAAATAGTTGGGCAGATGCAGATGCTCGATCAGCGCCGCGTCATCGAGCACTGGAAGGCGCAGGGCCTCGACTTCTCCAAGCTGTTCTTCAAGCCGGAGGCGCCGAAGGGCGTCGCGATCTACCGCTGTGAGCCGCAGGACCACAAGATCCACACCATCCTCGACCGCAAGCTGATCGAGGACTCGCAGGCCGCGCTCGATCGCGGCGCGCCGGTGCGCATCGTCGCGAACATCAAGAATACCGACCGCACTGCCGGCGCCATGCTGTCGGGCGAGGTCGCCAAGCGCTACGGCCATGCCGGGCTTCCGGACGATACCATCCACGTCAAGCTGACCGGCACCGCCGGGCAGAGCTTTGGCGCGTTCCTCGCCAAGGGCGTGACCCTGGAGCTCGAAGGCGAAGGCAACGACTATGTCGGCAAGGGCCTCTCGGGCGGGCGCATCATCGTGCGGCCGCCGGCCGACGGCGGCATCGTGCCGGAGGAGTCGATCATCGTCGGCAATACGGTGCTGTACGGCGCGATCAGCGGCGAGGCCTATTTCCGCGGCATCGCCGGCGAGCGCTTCGCCGTGCGCAACTCGGGCGCCACGGTGGTGGTCGAGGGCACCGGCGACCACGGCTGCGAATACATGACCGGCGGCATCGTCGTCGTGCTCGGTAAAACCGGCCGTAATTTCGCGGCGGGCATGTCGGGCGGCGTCGCCTACGTGCTCGATGAGGACGGCAGGTTCGAGACCCTTTGCAACATGGCGATGGTCGAGCTTGAGCCGATCCCGAACGAGGAGGAGATCAACGCGCGGGCCTACGGCCATGCCGCCGATCTCGAGACTTCGGGCCGCGTCGATGTGCTCTCCGACCTGACCCAGTTCGATGCGCAGCGGCTGCATCTGCTGATCTCGCGGCACGCGCGGTTCGCAGGCTCGCGCCGCGCCGCGCATATCCTGGAGAACTGGCCTACGTATCTGCCCAAGTTCCGCAAAGTGATGCCGGTCGAGTACCGGCGTGCGCTCGCCGAGCTGCAGAAGGAAAAGGCCGCTGCGATGCAGGCGGCAGAATAAGCTCACAACAAGGCGTGTGGATGGGCAAGGTTACGGGTTTTCTCGAGTTCGAGCGCAACGACCGCGACTACGCGCCGGTCGAGGAGCGCATCAAGCACTGGCGCGAGTTCGTCATCCCGCTGCCGGAGAAGGAGACGCGCGACCAGGCGGCGCGCTGCATGAATTGCGGCATTCCGTACTGTCACACCGGCTGTCCGGTGAACAACCAGATCCCCGACTGGAACGACCTCGTCTACTCAGGGGACTGGGAGACCGCGGCGCGCAACCTGCATTCGACCAATAATTTCCCCGAGGTCACGGGCCGCGTCTGTCCGGCGCCGTGCGAGGCGTCATGCACGCTCAACCTCGAGGACAATCCGGTCACCATCAAGACGATCGAATGCGCGATCGCCGACAAGGCGCTCGAGAACGGCTGGATCAAGCCGGAGCTGCCGGCGATCAAGACCGGCAAGCGCGTCGCGGTGATCGGCTCGGGCCCCGCCGGCATGGCCTGCGCGCAGCAGCTCGCGCGCGCCGGCCACGACGTGCATCTCTACGAGAAATTCGCCAAGGCCGGCGGCCTCCTGCGCTACGGCATTCCTGACTTCAAGATGGAGAAGCTCATCGTCGACCGCCGCGTCGCGCAGATGGAGGCGGAGGGCGTGACGTTCCACTACAACGCCCATGTCGGCGTCAACGTGCCGATCGACAGCTTGGTCAAGGACCATGACGCTGTCGTGCTGACCGGTGGCGCCGAGAAGCCGCGCGACCTGCCGATCCCCGGCCGCGATCTCAGGGGCATCCACTTCGCGATGGACTTCCTGCCGCAGCAGAACCGCCGCGTCTCCAACGAGCCGCAGGACGGCGCCGACGCCATCCTGGCCGGCGGCAAGCACGTCGTCGTCATCGGCGGCGGTGATACCGGCTCCGACTGCATCGGGACATCCATTCGTCAGGGCGCGCTGTCGGTCACCAATTTCGAGATCATGCCGAGGCCGCCCGAGCAGGAGAACAAGCTGCTCACCTGGCCCGACTGGCCACTCAAGCTGCGCACCTCGTCGAGCCACGAGGAAGGCGCCGAGCGCGACTTTGCGGTGCTGACGCAGGAATTCATCGGCGAGAACGGCCAGGTCAAGACGCTCAAGTGCGTGCGCTGCGACTCGAAGTTCAAGCCGATCCCCGGCACCGAGTTCGACCTCGCCGCCGACCTCGTGCTGCTGGCGATGGGCTTCGTGCATCCGGTGCACGACGGCATGGTCAAGTCGCTCGGCGTCGAGCTCGACCAGCGCGGCAACGTCAAGGCCGACACGAATGCCTATCAGACGTCGCTGCCGAAGGTGTTCGCGGCGGGCGATATGCGGCGCGGCCAGTCGCTGGTCGTGTGGGCGATCCGCGAAGGCCGCCAGGCCGCGCACGCGGTCGACAAGTTCTTGATGGGCGCGACCGCGCTGCCGCGGTAGCCGCAAGCACCCTGTAGCGAATGCGTCGGGTGGGCATCGGCGCGCAAGCGACGTGCCCACGGATCAAATTCGTATCTTTGAGGAAATCGTAATCCGCGTGAGCGCGGCGCGCTCTACACGCGCATCGAGGCAACGGCGTGCGCGCCGATGCCACCCCTACGCGCAGAACGAAAGTCTCACCGCGGCGAGAACAGGAAGAAGAACGAGTTGCCCTGCTGCTGCTGCCGCCCTTGCGCCTGCTGCTGCGAACGCGGATCGCGTGGATCGAACCGCTGATCACGTGGATCGCGCTGGTTGAACCCGCCGTGCGGACGGAATCCGCCGGGCGGCCCGGCGGTACGCGGTCCACCTTGCCCGGGCTGACGGGCACCCGGCGGGCCGTCGGTCCGCGCCGCGGTCGCGGTGCCCTGCCGCGCCGGCTCCTGCGGCGGCTGCGCCACCATCGGCGTCATCGGCAGCGTCGTCGTGGTGGCGATCGGGTCCTGGCCGACCGGCGCAACGTTGCGGCGCGGCCACGCGAAATCGTCGGCGCGGCCGGCCGGCGCCGGCATCGGCTCGCCCTTGACCAGCACGCGGCTGGCGATGGCGTCGGTCGGCTTGGGCGCCGCCGGCCCGCCGCCGAGCAGATCTTCCTGCGTGCCGATCGCCGCGGTCAGCGGCATGACCGGCCCTGCCTGTGGCCGCGCCATCGGCGTGCCGGGCAATTGCGCCGGCTGCTGCTGCACCGGCTGGTCCTGCGGCACCGGGATCGCGATCGGTCCGGTGCGCGCTGCGAGCACGCGCTTGATCTCGCGTTCGACGAAGTGGGCGAGCTTGCGCGCGCCGGCCTGGGTGTAGTGGACGCCGTCGGCGCTGCGCAGCCGGCGGATCTGACCTTCGAAGTCCGGGCCCATCGTGGTGAAGCGCCCGCTCTCGTCGGCGAAGCCGTCCCAGATGTCGATATAGGTCGCGCCGTTCTTCTCGGCGCGCGCACGATACATATCGTTGAGGAACTGCGCGTCGGAGGTCGAGCGCGCGCCGCGGATCGGCGGCAATCCGACCCACAGCACCGCCGCGCCTTTGGCCTTCAGCTGCGCAATCGTCTCATCGATGCGCTTACCGTAGAGCTCGACCCATTTTTCCGAGCGGAACTCGTGTGTGCCGATGGTGGCGCCGCTGGCGACGCGCGGCTCCGGCGCTGCGACCGGCGGAGCTTCGCCGCCTTCGGCGTCGGTTGCGGCGGGGGCCGGCGGCTGCGCGGCCGGCGGCTGCGGCTGAGCTTGCTGCGGCTGCTGCGCTTGCTGCTGTTGCTGCGGGGGCTGGCCCTGCGGCTGCTGGGCCGCCTGGCCGGTCTGCCCCTGCTGCGCCGCCGGCGTGCGCGCAGGTGTCGGCGCCGGTGCCGGTGCGCGCTCGCGGATCTCCTTGCGGTCGTGCAGGCCGATCATCATGACGACGATATGCGCCTTCTCGCCTGCGACGATCTCGCGCGCGATCTGCGGCCAGTCCGGATCGTTGCGCAGGTCGTTGCGGATCAGGCCCGAGCTGGTGCGGTGCTTGCGCAAGACGCTCATCTCCGGCGTATCCGCCAGCGCGGCTTCAAGACCGTAGGCGAGCCAGTCGGCGTTCGAGTCACCGACCACGATGATCTGCGTCTGCGGCTCGGCGTCGCCGCGGCGCGGCGGGGGCGGCGCCTTCGAGTTGTCCGGGGGCGGCGCATCGCGGCGCGGCTCGAACGGCTGGAAGCGCCGGCGGTTCATGTCGGGGAAGATCTCGAACCGATCGCCGAACCACTGGGCGCTCGCCGGGGCGACGAGTGCGCTCGAGATCGCGAGCGCGGCCACCGCCTCGGCGGTGATGAGAATGCCCGCCGCAATGACTCGACGCCATGCCGAAAGGCTTGCCATGTGCATAACCTGTTGATCTATCGATCGAATGTGCCGCGCCCGACTCACCAGTCCCAGGCGCCGCGCCAACTCGCCTTTTAGCACGGAAATGGTGGCGACTTGAAGGTCCGCGAGCCTACGCAGGGTTAACGCCGGCGCAGGTGTTCCAGCAGCTCGGCGGTGGCGAAGCCGTCTGGAACCAGCCCCATCGAGGCCTGGAAATCGCGGATCGCGGCGCGCGAGCGCGGCCCGAACCGGCCGTCCGCGTCGCCGATCTGGAAGCCGCGGCGGGCGAGCAGCTCCTGCATCTCGGTGCGCTCGGTCAAGGTCAGCGGCCGCTGCTCGCGCGGCCACGCCTGCACGAACGGCGTGCCGCCGCGCAGCCGGTCGGCGAGATGGCCGATCGCGAGCGCATAGGCCTCGGCCGGGTTGTATTTCATGATGACGCGGAAGTTCGTCAGCATCAGGAAGCCCGGCCCGCGCGCGCCCGCCGGGACCAGCAGGTACGCCTTCTCGGTCGAGCGCGGGAACGGCTGACCACCGGCGCGGCGCAGGCCGAGGCGCTCCCACTCGGTCAAGGTCAGCTGGCGCGAGCGGTCCGCCAGCAGGTAGTCGAAGCCCTGTGGGATCGTGACCTCGTAACCCCAGCCCTGACCGGGCACCCAGCCGTTGCCCTTGAGCAGGTTCGCGGTCGAGGCGATGAAGTCGGCGGGCGAGTCGACGATGTCGCGCCGGCCGTCACGGTCGAAATCGACGGCGAAGCGCTTGAACGTCGTCGGCATGAACTGGGTCGGGCCGAACGCGCCGGCCCACGAGCCCTTGAGATGATCGGCGGTGACGTCGCCGCGCTCGAGGATCTCGAGCGTCGAGAGGAATTCCTCGCGGAAATAATCCTGGCGGCGGCCGATGCAGGCGAGCGTCGCCGTCGAGCGCACCACCGGCCGCTCGCCGATCAGCGTGCCGTATTTCGACTCGACGCCCCAGATCGCCGCGATGATGTGCCGGTCGACGCCGTAGGTGCGCTCCATGCCGTCGAACGCGGCGCGGTGCTGCGCCAGCATCTCGCGGCCGCGCGCGATGCGCTCGTCGTTGACCAGGATGTCGAGGTAGTCCCAGAACGATTTGGTGAACTCCGGCTGCTGGTCGAGCAGGTCCATGATGCGCAGATCGGGTGTGAGCGGCAGCACGTGTCGCTCGTAGGTCGCGCGCGACACGCCGCGCTTCTGCGCGAGCGGCCAGATGCCTTCGAGGCAGGTGCGGAAATTCGCCGCGGCGGTGCGGATCGCATCGGCGGTCATCAACGGATGGCCTGACGCGCCGGACTCGCCGCTCCACTCGGGCGCGCCGCCGGGCGCGGACGGCGAGATCTGCGGCGCGGACGGCGCGGCGGCCGGCGACGTTTGTGCCGGCGGCTGGGAGCCGCGAAAGATATTGAGAAAGCGGTCGAGCCCCTGCGCCGGCGCAGGGGCCGGCGCCAAAGCGAGCAGGCCGAGCGCGACCATGGCCGCGCCTCTCGATGTCGAACCAGCTTTCATTGCCGAGGTCCCGTCATCACCCTCAATACCATAGGAGCGAGCTTGGTTTCCGGCGCCTTAACGGTTGATGACCGGGGCTGCCGGTAATGTTTTCCGGCTGCGACAAGGGAACAGGAACCGGTTGCCATTGTTTTTCCTCATGTCCGGCCCTAAACGGCACATTCGCGTGCTCCTCCCACCCATCGAGACCCTATGCCCATCCGCAAAGCCGTCTTCCCGGTCGCCGGCCTCGGCACCCGCTTCCTGCCGGCCACCAAGGCCATGCCCAAGGAAATGCTGCCGGTGGTCGACCGACCGCTGATCCAGCACGTGGTCGATGAGGCGCGGCAAGCCGGCATCGAGCACTTCATCTTCGTCACCGGCCGCAACAAGGGCGTCATCGAGGATCACTTCGACCGCCAGTTCGAGCTCGAGGACACGTTGCGCAGCCGCGCCAAGAACGCAGAGATGGACCTGCTCGATCGCGACCTGCCCGGTCCGGGCACCACCAGCTTCACGCGCCAGCAGGAGCCGCTGGGGCTTGGCCACGCGGTCTGGTGCGCGCGCGAGCTGGTCGGCAACGAGCCGTTCGCCCTGCTCCTTCCCGACGTGCTGGTGCAGCACGATCCCGGCTGTCTCGCGCAGATGATGGAGGTCGCTACGCAGCTCGGCGACAAGCCGAACGTGATCGCCGTCGAGGAGGTGCCGCCGGAGCGCATTCACATGTATGGCGTGGTCGGCGTCGGCAAGCCGGCCGGCAAGGCGTTCGAGATCACCGGCATGGTGGAGAAGCCGAAGCGCGAGGCGGCGCCGTCGAACCTGATCATCACCGGCCGCTACATCCTGCAGCCGGAGATCTTCAAGATCCTCGAGACACAGCAGCGTGGCGCCGGCAATGAGATCCAACTCACCGACGCCATGATCACGCTGATGCAGCGGCAGCGATTCCACGGCCTGAAGTTCGAAGGCCGCAGCTTTGATTGCGGCTCGAAGACCGGCTTCCTCGCCGCGAACGTCGCCTACGGGCTCGCACGCGAGGACATCGCCCCGGCATTCCGGGCGGAGTTGAAGCAGCTGCTGGATTAGAGAAGTTTCACTTTCTGTGGATCGAGTGCTCGCTCGTAGGATGGGTTGAGCGAAAGCGAAATCCATCACGTCAGGCGCATTCCGTAGAGTGATGGGTTTCGCTGCGCTCAATCCATCTTACGAATAGGATCTCAAAAAATTCACAGCTGGAACCGCAGTCCGCCGAGCACCGCCGTCGCGGTGTAGTCGACGCCGTCGACCGTCGACTTCAGCCAGTCCTGGCGCAGTTCGCCCTTTACCTGCAGCGTACGGCTGGCCTTGTAGGTGAGCGCGCCCGACATGAAGTAGCGCCGGTCGAACCGCTCCGAGCCGACATAGTCGTCGGTGCCGTAGCCGAGCTTCACCGTGCCGATCAGCCAGCGGCGGAACGCGTGATCGATCTGCAGGCCGTAGTCGTGCTTGAAGGTGCCGGCGATGCCGGGGACGATGATCTCGCCGGTCGAGGTCTTCGCCGTGAAGGTCGCGATAGTGAGCGGGGTCGCGACCCACACCAGCGATGCGTCGGCGAGGAGGCCGCGCAGCTCCGGCAAGGTCGGGTCCTTGTAGCTGCGGTCGAGATAACCCATTGAGATCTCGCCGGTGAGGATGCGGGTGAACTCGAACGTGGTGCCGGCCTTGCCGGTGAGCATCATTGAGTCGCGCTGCAGGCCGGATCGATCGAGTTGCAGGTCGTGCACGCGCGTGTCGCCGCCGAGCTCGACGAACGGCTTGACGCCCGGCGTGATCTCGTAGCTGCCACGCAAGGTCCCGCCGTATTGAATGTAGTCGCGGTCGGCATTGCTCGCGGTCGTGCCGTCGAGCAGGGTCGAGTCCTGGTAGACGGTGCGATCGACGCTGCCCTTGGCGGTCACCTCGAAGCGGTTGAAGCGCTGCGTGAGCCCGGCGCTGCCGCCGGTCGTCGTGTAGATCGGCAGCTTGGCGAGGCCGACCTGGATGTTCGGGCTGCCCGGATTGTCGGTCGAGAGCAGGAACCGCCCTTCAAGATCGGCGCGCGTCCGGGTCGAAATGTCGACGCGGCCGTTGACCTTGGAATCGACCGAGGGACGGCTGAGCGCCGGACTGAACTCGTCGAAGTAGCGCACATAGCTGCCGCGCAGGTCGGCATCGAGCGCGTGACGCGACCAGTCCGAACGCACGATCAGCTCCGGCGCAACCGTCATCACCGGCGAGCCGTGCGAATTCGGCACGCGCGGCGGATTGTTGTCGTAGCCGCCGGTCACGTCGACCGCGGGGCGCAACAGGAACGAGCCGGTGCGCACGCCGAGCGGCGCGAACGGATCGTCGTCCGTGCGCGGCGGACGGCGCAGCGAGATCGCCGGCGCCGGTGCCGGTGCGATCGGCACAGCATCGGGCGGCGGCGGCGGCGGCGCGCCGCGCCGCTGCGGCCGTCGCGCCGCGGCCTGACCGACTTGCGCGGCCGTCAATGTCGGCGCGGCGGCAGCCGGCGCCGGCGATGCGGCGGCTGTGCCGGTCGTGGATCGCGACGCCGATGACGAGGTCGCGCTCGAGCTCGGCGGCGCCGACGCGCCCGGTGCGGACGGTGACAGCGAGGTCGGCAATTGAACCGGCGCGGGCGCGGTCTTCGAGGCCGGGCGCGCGGGTGTCGGCGTGCGCGCCCTCCGTCGCCGCGTGTTGGTCGAGTCGAAGCCGGTTGCGCCAGCGCCGGATGCCGGAGGATTGCCGAAACTCTGCACCTGCCCGGCCTGGCCATCGTCACGTTGGCGCGTCGTCCGCGGCGTGTTCGTGTCCCCCGGGCGCGTGAACGTGCTCGGGCGCGTGAGGCGCTCCGCCTGGCCGAACCGCTGCAATGTGCTCCGCTCGCCGTCGGGCCCCGCCCGCAGCACGCCGTTCGGATCGGTCGAGACGGCCTGCGCGTGTGCCGCAAATACGTCGAGCGCCGCCGCGATCAACGCGCCGGCGCCAAAACAGACCAGCAGACGAAACGCACTCGGGCGCGGCACGGGCTTTCCAGTGCTGAGCAGCCGGCCGACCGGCAGATATCGTTAACGGGGATAAAATGATCATGGTTAACAACGGGTTGATACGTACCTGGTTTGAAGCTGAGCGTGCCGGCTTTTCGTGCTATTGCGGGCGTCGCACAGCCAAGCACGGGGGTGGAACCGCATGGCCGAGCTCAAGGTAAAGGCGTCCGGGACGACGAGCGACGCGCCCGGCGCCGCGGTCGATTCCGCCCTGCGCACCCTCGAGGCCGAGGCAGGTGGCGTCGCCGCCATCTCCGCGGCAATCCGTGGCGCGCTCGGTCAGGCCTTCAGCAAGGCGGTCGAGACCATCCGCAACTCGCGTGGCCGGGTGATCGTGTCCGGCATGGGAAAGTCCGGGCATATCGGACGCAAGATCGCGGCGACGCTCGCCTCGACCGGCACACCGTCGTTCTTCGTGCATCCGGCGGAGGCGAGCCACGGGGACCTCGGCATGATCGCGGCCGACGACGTGATCCTTGCGCTGTCGTGGTCGGGCGAGACCGCCGAGTTGAAGAACCTGATCGACTATTCGCGCCGCTATAAGATTCCGCTGATTGCCGTGACCGCGTTCGGCGATTCGACCCTGGCCAAGGCGGCCGACGTTTCGCTCGAGCTGCCCCCGGCGCGCGAGGCCTGCCCGCACAATCTAGCCCCGACGACGTCGTCGCTGATGCAGCTCGCGCTCGGCGACGCGCTCGCCATCGCGCTGCTCGAGAGCCGGGGCTTCACCGCGATCGATTTCGGCCTGCTGCATCCGGCCGGCAAGCTCGGCGCCATGCTCAAGCGCGTCAGCGACGTGATGCGGACGGGCAAAGACCTGCCGATCAGCCCGCTCGCCGCGCGCATGTCGGACGCGGTGATGGAAATGTCGGCCAAGGGCTACGGCTGCGTCGGCATCGTCGACGGCGGCGGCCGGCTGGTGGGGATCGTGACCGACGGCGACCTGCGCCGCCACATGCGCCCCGACCTGCTCCACGTGCCGGCCGCGGAGATCATGACGCGCAATCCGAAGACGATCCGGCCGGACGCATTGGCGAGCGAAGCGCTGGAGCTGATCAACTCCTCGAAGATCCAGGCACTGATGGTGGTCGAAGCCGACGGCAAGCCGATCGGCATCTTGCGCGTGCACGACCTGCTGCGCGTGGGTGTGGCGTAGCGCTGTTGGTCGGATCGACTCTCCACGAGTCCACCTCTCCCCGCTTGCGGGGAGAGGGTATACGCGGCACCGCTGTGCCCTACCCTACTCCACCTGCTCGACCTCGAGCTGCGCGCCTTCGGCGTGCTTGATCCGCACGCGGCTCCCGGCCGGCGCATCGGGACCGTGCACCCGCCAGATCGTGTCGTCGATGCGGATCGTGCCGGTCGCGTTGACGATCGGCTTGTCGAGCGTGAACACGCGCCCGACCATCGCCTCGGCGCGACGGTTGAGGAACGGCTTGTCGACCGGCCGTTCGACCCGCGGCGACAGGCGCCGCCACAGCGGGATCGCCGCGACGGACAACACGGCGAAGGTGGCAACCTGTGGCTGCCACGCCCACTCGACGAACACAGAAATCCCGCCGACGATCAGCGCGGCGAGCCCGAGCCACATCATGAAAGCGCCGGGCGCGACGATCTCGATCGCGAGCAGCAAGGCGCCGGCGATGAACCAGTTCCAGATGCCAATCGAGATGATGTAGTCCATCATGGGTGCATCCCTCAGCTGGTGCTGCCCGGGGTGACCGTCGGCACGGTAGACCGGCGCGCCGGGGCGGTGCCAGGGGTGCCGTCGCCGAACGTCGCCTTGGCGATCTCGGCGATGCCGGCGAGTGACGAGAGCACGCCGGTCGCCTCCATCGGCAGGATCAGCGTCTTCTGGTTCGGCGAATGCGCGAGCTCGCCGAACGCCTTGAGATACTTGTCGGCGATGAAGTAGTTGAGCGCTGCGATATCGCCGCGCGCGACCGCCTCGCTCACCATCTGCGTCGCCTTGGCCTCGGCCTGGGCCAGACGCTCGCGCGCCTCGGCGTCGCGGAACGCCGCTTCGCGGCGGCCCTCGGCCTCGAGGATCTGCGACTGCTTCTGACCTTCGGCGCGCAGGATCGCCGACTGGCGCTGACCCTCGGCCTGGAGGATCTCGGCGCGCTTCTCGCGCTCCGCCTTCATCTGCCGTCCCATCGACTCGACCAGATTGGCCGGCGGCACGATGTCCTTGATCTCGATGCGGTTGACCTTGACGCCCCACGGCGACACCGCGGCGTCGACGACGCGCAGCAGGCGCTCGTTGATCTCGTCACGATGCGACAGCATCTGGTCGAGGTCCATCGCACCCATCACCGAGCGGATGTTGGTCATGGTGAGCTTGAGGATGGCCTGCTCGAGCTGCGCGACCTCGTAGCTCGCTTTCGCGGCGTCGAACACCTGGAAGAAGGCGACGCCGTCGACGGTGACCGTCGCGTTGTCCTTGGTGATGACGTCCTGCTCGGGGATGTCGATCACCTGCTCCATCATGTTCAACTTGCGGCCGATCCGGTCGAAAAACGGCACGATCAGATTGAGGCCCGGCTGGAGCATGTGAGTGTAGCGGCCGAACCGCTCGACCGTCCAGTTGTAGCCCTGCGGCACGGTCTTGACCCCGGCGAGCAGCACCAGGATCGCGAGCACGACAAGGATGATGACGAAGATATCGGAGCCCGAAAAAAACATGCGAATTCCCCCTCTGAAGCCCGCGGCATTGTCTCGGCCGCGGGCACCTTCGGCAAGCAGACGTGACGCAAATGCGCCGTCGCATCGCCGCGACCTGAGATAGTCATTGGTCGGGCGATTTCATGAGCCGGTTCAACGTCATGAACAGCTTCGTCTGACGGCGTTATGACGCGCGGCGCGGGCGCTGCCCGCCCTTGCAGCCGGTTCCCGCGATGCTTACCGGTATGGCGCTGCGATGCAGCGGATCAGATCCAGCCTTGCAGCTCGCGCCGCACCACGTGCGCGATGACGGCCATGCCCGCTCCGCCGTCATTGAGACACGGGATGGCGGCGAAGTTCACGCCGCCGTTGTGACGGAAGATCTCCGCGTTCTCGACGGCGATCTCCTCGAGCGTCTCCAGGCAATCGGCGACGAAGCCGGGCGTCACCACCGCGAGATTCTTCACGCCGCGCTGCGCGAGGCCTTTCACCGTCTCGTCGGTGTAGGGCGTGAGCCATTCCGCCGTGCCGAACCGCGACTGGAAAGTGAGCATGAATTTTTGCTCGTCGAGGCCGAGCCGCTCGCGAAGAAGCCGGGCGGTCGCGATGCAGTGCTGCTGATAGGGATCGCCCTTGAGGACATAGTCCTTCGGCACGCCGTGGAACGACGCAAGGATCACCTCCGGCTGGAACGGCAGCTTGCGCAGCGATGCCTGCAACTCGTTCGCCACCGCGTCGATGTAGACCGGATCGTCGAACCATGGCGGCGCGACGCGGATGGTCGGCTGCCAGCGCAGCGCCTTGAGCGCGTCGAACGCCTTGTCGCACACGGTCGCGCTGGTCGCCGCCGCATATTGCGGATAGAGCGGCACGATCAGGATGCGATCGCAGCCCTGCTCTTGCAGCGCCGCCAGGCGCGACGCGATCGATGGATTGCCGTAACGCATCGCCCAGTCGACGATCACAGCGGGATTGATCGGCGCCAGCGTCGCCGCAAGCTTTCCGGCCTGCGAGCGAGTGATGGTCTTGAGCGGCGATTCGTTGAGCTCACGATTCCAGATCTTGTCGTAGTCGCGCCCCTTGCGCGCCGGCCGCACCGACAGAATGATCAGGTTGAGGATCAGCCACCACTTGATCGGATTCTCCTCGATCACCCGGCGATCGGACAGGAACTCCGCCAGATAGCGGCGCATCGACCAGTAGTCGGTGGCGTCCGGGGTGCCGAGATTGACCAGCAGCACGCCGATGCGGCCCGACAGCGCCGGCGGATGGTCAGCCGGGCGTTGCGTGCTTCCCGTCGCCGCGGATGATAGGGAGGATGCCTCGTTCATGATAAGAGCAGCATAAGCGATCGCCCATCCGTGTCCACGCAGCCCCTCCCGAGAAGCATGATTACATTCGTCCGCCGTCTTGCCATCTTCATCATTCTCGTGGCTGCCGGTCCGGCCTGTGCCGACAGCGCCAAGGTCACCTTCCTGCTCACCAACGACATCTACCAGATGAACGAGCAGGTCATGTCCGACGGTAAGGCGCGCGGCGGTTTCGCCCGGCTCGCGGCGGTGGTCAAGGCCGAGCGCGTCAAAAGCGTCCCGGTGATCTTCGCCCATGCCGGCGACACGTTGTCGCCGTCGCTGATGTCGGGCTTCGACCGCGGCGCGCATATCATCACGCTGACCAACATGATCCCACCCGATGTGTTCGTGCCGGGCAATCACGAGTTCGACTTCGGCAAGGCGGTGTTCTTGCAACGCATGGCCGAGGCAAAATTTCCGCTTTACGCGGCGAACCTGCGCGGCCCCGACGGGGCGCCGCTGCCGGGCTTCAAGGACCGCGCGATCATCACCATCGCCGGCGTGCGCATCGGCATCACCGGCGCGACCTATGACGATACGGCGCGGGCGTCGAGCCCGGAGGACCTGAAATTCACCTCGACGGTGGAGACGGCCGAGGCACAGGCCGCGCAGCTGCGGCGCGAGGGCGCGGACTTCGTCGTCACCGTCGTGCATGCCGACCGCGCGCAGGACTACAAGCTCTATGGCAGCCCCGCGATTGATCTCATCCTCACCGGGCACGACCACGATTTGTTCGTGAATTTCAACGGACGCGAAGCGATGGTCGAGTCGAGCTATGACGCGCACTACGTGGTCGCGATCGACGCCACCATCGAGGTGACCGAGCGCGACGGCCGCCGCGAGATGCGATGGTGGCCGCAGTTCCGCATCATCGACACCGCCAACGTCACGCCCGATCCGGACGTGGCCCGCGCCGTCGCCGCGTTCGAGGCCGAGTTCACGCGCGAGATGGAGGCTCCGCTCGGCACCACCGCGGTCGAGCTCGACAGCCGCAACGCAACGGTGCGCACGCGGGAGGCGGCGATCGGCAATTTCATCGCAGACGCCATGCGGGCGACGGCGAATGCCGATGCGGCGGTGATGAACGGCGGCGGCATCCGCTCGGGCAAAGTCTACGCTCCGGGCGCGACCATCACGCGGCGCGATATCCTGGCCGAGATGCCGTTCAACAACCGCGTGGTGACGGTCGAGATCGAAGGCAGCGAGCTGCGCCGCGCGCTCGAGAACGGCCTGTCGCGCCTGCCGGCGGCGAGCGGCCGGTTTCCGCAGGTCTCCGGCCTGACCATCGAGGCGGATCTGTCGCGGCCGCCGGGCAACCGCATCACCGCGCTCAAGGTCGGCGGCGCGCCACTCGACGACAAGAAGATCTACAAGGTCGCCACCAACGACTTCCTGGCGCGCGGTGGTGATGGCTACGACATGTTCCGCGACACCAAGCATATCCTGCCGGCCGACGACTCGCCGCTGGTCGCCAACGAGGTCATGGTCTATCTGCGCCGGATCGGCACCGTCCGCACGCCCGTCGAGGGCCGGATTGTCCTGCGATGAGCGACGAGCGCGCCCTGCTCGCGGCGACCAAGCCGGACCTGGTCGCGCTCGACACGCCGGAGCTCAACGCCGAATGCCCGGCGCATCTGCTTGACGACGACATCACGCCGATCGAGCGGCTGTTCGTCCGCAACAGCGGCCGGATGGCGGAGCTCACGGATTCCGACGTCGCCAACTGGACGCTGCGCATCGACGGCTGCGTACGTCATCCGCACAGCTGGAGCGTCGCGCAGCTCCAGAACGAATTCGAGACGGTCACGCAGATCGCGGTGATGGAATGCGCGGGCAACGGGCGCGCATTCTTCGGTGACCCGACCGGCACGGTGATGTGGACATACGGCGCCGTCGGCTGCGGCGCCTGGACCGGCGTGCGGCTCGCCGACCTGCTGCGACGCTGCGAGCTCCAGCCGAGCGCAGTCTACACCGGCCATCACAGTCCCGACCGTGATCTCGACGGGGTGCGCCCGGCCATCTCGCGCGGCTTGCCGATCGCGAAGGCGCTCGCGCCGGAGACGCTGGTCGTCTGGGCGGTGAACGGCGAGGCGCTGCCGCTGCTGCAAGGCGGGCCGTTGCGGCTCATCGCGCCGGGCTTTCCCGGATCGGTATCGCAGAAATGGCTGCAACGCATCGAGATCCGCGACTGCGAGCACGACGGCAGGCGCATGACGGGCCAGAACTACCGCATGCCGCGCACGCCACTGCGATACGGCGAACCGATCGATCCGGCGCAGCTCGAGGTGATCACCGACATGCCGGTGAAATCGCTGATCACGTCGCCACACACCGGCTTCATGGCACCGGCCGGGCAACCGCTCACGGTGCACGGTCATGCCTGGAGCGGCCACACACCGGTCGGACGCGTCGACGTGTCGTCCGACGGCGGCAGGTCATGGCAGCCGGCCGTTCTCGGCCCCCTGCCTGATCGTTTCGCCTGGCGGCGCTTCACCGCGACGCTCGACCATCCACCGGCCGGCCCGGTCGAGATCGTCGCCCGCGCGACCGATGCCGCCGGCCGCGCCCAGCCGCTCGACTGCGTCCCGTGGAATCCGCGCGGCTACTGCAACAACATGGCGCATCGGGTGACAGGGCGGATCGTCTGATCCGCGTTAGCCCACCGGGCGCTCGTCGGCGATGACCTTGCCGTCGTTCGGCAGGCTGCCGAGTGCGAAGAATTTCACCTGCCCGCGCACCTTGGTGACCGACTGCAACGTCTCGCCGACCGCCGCGGCGAGGCCGTCGCCGGGCGCGGCGCATTCGGCGTGCAGCGTCATCGCGTCCTGCTCGGCCTCGCGCGAGACCACGAGTCGCACGCGGCCGAGCTCGGGATGGCGCTTCGCCACCTCGGCGACCTGGCCGGGATGCACGAACATGCCTTTGACCTTGGTGGTCTGGTCGGCGCGGCCCATCCAGCCCTTGATGCGCAGGTTGGTGCGGCCGCACGGCGAGGCGCCCGCGAGCACCGCAGAAAGGTCGCCGGTCGCGAGCCGGATCATCGGATAGTCGGGATTGAACGTGGTGACGACGACCTCGCCCACCTCGCCCTCGGCCACCGGATCGCCGGTGCCGGGCCGCACGATTTCGACGATCAGGCTCTCGCTGACGATCATTCCCTCGCGCGCATGGCTTTCGTAGGCGACGACGCCGGCCTCGGCGAGCGCATAGCACTGCGCGACGTCGACACCGCGGCCCTTAAGCTCGGCGCGCAGCGACGGCGGCAGCGCCGCGCCGGACACGAGGCCACGCTTGATCGAGCTCGCGTCCTTGCCGGCCTCAGCGGCCTTGTCGAGCAGAATCTTCAGAAAGTCGGGCGTGCCGACATAACCGGTGGGTTTCAGATGCGCTATCGCGTCGATCTGCTGCTCGGTATTGCCGATGCCGCCGGGAACGGTCGGGCAGCCGAGCTCATGTGCGCCGGCTTCGAGGATGTAGGCGCCGGGCGTCAGATGATACGAGAACGAGTTGTGCACGATGTCGCCGGCGCGGAAGCCGGCCGCGAACAGCGCGCGCGCCGCGCCGCCGACGTCATCGACATGACCTTCAGGCTCGAAGATCGGGCCCGGCGACATGAACAGGCGCCTTGCCCTCCCGGGCGGCAGGACGTTGAAGCCGGCGAACGGCGGCATTTCTTTCTGCAGCGTGAGGAGATCGGACTTGCGCAGCAGCGGCAGCTTCGCGAGCGCGGCACGGCTGGTGACCGACCTGGGATCGACGCCGGCGAGCTGCTTGGCCCAGCCCGGTGCGATCATTGCGTGGTCGATCAGCTCGGGCAGCCGGTCGAACAGATCACGCTCGCGCGCGGCGCCGTCACGGGTTTCGAGGGAATCGTAATGATCGTGTGCCACGAACTCTCCATACGATGACTGTCGGATCGTAGCACGGTTTCATGCCAGCCAGCGCTTGCGCCGCTTGTAGTGCTTGGCATCGCGGAACGATTTTCGCTTGCCTTCGGCGATGCCGAGATAGAACTCCTTGACGTCCTCGTTCTCGGCCAGCGCCCGCGCCTCGCCGTCCATCACCACGCGGCCGTTCTCGAGGATGTAGCCGTAGCTCGCGTATTTCAGCGCCATGTTGGTGTTCTGCTCGGCAAGCAGGAACGACACGCCTTCCTTGACGTTGAGGTCGCGCACGATCTCGAAGATCTCCTCGACGATCTGCGGCGCGAGGCCCATCGACGGCTCGTCGAGCAGGATCATCTTCGGGCGCGACATCAGCGCGCGGCCGATCGCGCACATCTGCTGCTCGCCGCCCGAGGTATAACCGGCGATGGCGCCGCGGCGCTCCTTGATACGCGGGAAATAGCTGTAGACCATGTCGAGGTCGCGCCGGATCGCGCTGCCGCCGTCGTGCCGCGTATAGGCGCCGGTGAGCAGGTTCTCCTCGATGGTGAGATGCGCGAAGCAGTGGCGGCCCTCCATCACCTGGATGCAGCCGCGCCGCACCAGATCGTTGGGGGTGAGCGAATGAACCTGCGCCCCGTCGAACACGATGGAGCCCTTGGTGACCTCGCCGCGCTCTGCGCGCAGCAGGTTCGAGATCGCCTTGAGCGTCGTCGACTTGCCGGCGCCGTTGGCGCCGAGCAGCGCCACGATCCGGCCCTGCGGCACGTTGAGCGAGACGCCCTTCAGCACCAGGATGACGTGGTTGTAGACGACCTCGATGTTGTTGAGCGTGAGGATCGTCGCACCGAGATTCGTCTCGATCGTCGCCGCGTCCGAATCAATTTGCCTAGCCGCATCCATCGCCGCACACTCGACTCTGATCCGAAATTGTCGTCAATTCCCGAGGCACCCCGGGTTGACCTTTCGCTCGGCGGCATACTTGGCCGCCGCCTCGTTGACCAATGGCGTGACCACCGATTCGTCGGCCGTGTACCAGTCGGACGTAAGCTTCCACGTCCCGCCGTTCCAGGTCTGAATGCGCCCCATCCGCGTGCCTTCGTGATCCGCGCAGGAAAGCCTGACCGGCCCTATGACGCCCTCGAAACCAAGTTGCCGGATACGATCGGCAGCAATGTTGAGGTTTTCGATGCCCCACCGCACTTGTTCGCCGGTGAGCGGCTTTCTTCCAAATCGCTCCTGCGCAGTGCGGATCGCCTCGACTCCGAGCATGGCATTAATCAGCCCGCGCACGTAGAGGACTTCGCCAGTCTCCTCCCACTTGGCCGCGCCCTGACCTCGCTCGTAGACAAATCGCTTGAGGTCGTCGTGCAATCTGAATTGCCCGGCCGAATGTTGAAGCGCGACGGAATTGTAGCCTGTCGCCCCACCTCCGGCCGGCCGCACGTCCGGCTCTGCGCCCGACCACCACACGCCGTACATCTTCTCGCGCGGATAGCCGACCGCGACCGCCTCCTTGATGGCGGTCGAGTTCATCACGCCCCAGCCCCACAGCAATACGTAGTCCGGCCGGTTCTGGCGGATCTGCAGCCAGGTTGCCTTTTGCTCAACACCGGGATGAGTCACCGGCAGGAGCAGCAGTTCAAACCCGTGCATCTGCGCACGCTTCTGCAGCAACGCAATCGGCTCCTTGCCATAAGGCGAGTCGTGGTAGACCAGCGCGATCTTCTTGCCTCTGAGCCGGTTCATGCCGCCTTCAATCTTGGCAATGTGCTGCACCAGGATGTCGGCCGCCGTCCAGTAGGTGCCAAGCAGCGGGAAGTTCCAAGGAAAGACGGATCCATCGCGCGATTCGGAGCGCCCGTAGCCCATCGTAATGATCGGAATCTTGTCTACAGGCGCCTTCTCCGTCAGCGCAAACGTGATGCCAGTTGAGAGCGGGATGATATAGGCGGCTCCAGTCGCGCCCCGTGACTTGAGGCGCTCGTAGCACTCGACACCGCGATCGGTGGCATAGCCGGTGTCGCACTCCTCAAACACGATTTTGACCCCATTGATGCCGCCGTCGCGCGCATTCACGAGTCGATAATAGTCGGCGATTCCGTTCGCGAACGGGATGCCGTTTGGCGCGTAGGCTCCAGTCCGATACACCAGCGAGGGAATGAACTGCTCGCCATGTCCCGGCGAAGAGACGGCGGGAGGAGGCGACGGCAGGCCGACGGCGACCTGAGGTTCCTGCCTGCGGGCCGGTTCCGCGCGCGGCGCAGGTTCGGACGGCGCAGGCGAGGTCACCGGAGCGGATGACGCGCCCTGGAGAGCAGCGATGCGACGTTCCGCCTCCAGACGGTTCGAGCTAGTCGGAAACTGGCTCACGAAGCGCTTCAGCGCGGCCACATCGGATGTGTCTTTGATGACGCCCCAGGCGATGTCGTCCGCCGACGGCACATTCTGCGTGCCGGGCCGGAATACGATCTCGCCGAGAATCTGATCGTAGAAAGCCGGCTGCTGCTGATGCCGTGCGGATGCCGCAAGCGTCGCGACCTCGGTCTGCACACGCTTCGCCAGTTGGAGATGATTGAGACCGGGCGCGCGCAACAGCGGCACAAGCTTGCGGGTGAAGATCGAGTTGATGTCGGTGTCGCGATCGTCCAGCCGATCGAGCGCGGTCTGTCCGATGCCGGCGGAAAACAGAACAAAGACGCCGCTGGGCGCATCGACCCGCGCCATGCCTCGTGTTGCGCCGATATTGCGCGTCCCGATCGCCTCGAACGGATTGTCACGGCAGGCGTCGATCACGAAGAAGCTTGCGGCCGCGCCGCGCGCCACGATGCGGCGAACAAGCGTGTCGACTGAATGTGACTCGCCGCGCACGAGATTCTCCTCTCCCGCGCGCGGACGCTGCATATCGACCGGGAGCAGATAGTTCTCCGCACCCAGCGCCACGCCATGACCTGCAAAGAAGATGAAGGCGGTGTCGCCGGGCGCAATCGCGGCCTCGAAATCGGCGTGCAGCCGGTTGGTCGCGCGATAGTCGAGGTTCTCGCCCTTAAGCACGGTAAAGCCGATGTCTTGCAAGGCGCCCGCCACTGCCCGCGCATCGGCGCCGGCATTGCGCAACACGGGCAGGGCCGCATAGCGATCGTTTCCGATGACGAGCGCAACGCGCTTCTGAGCATGCGCCGCCGAGACGATGGCGAGCAAGGCCGCCACAATGCCGATAATGCGCGCGCAACGCAGGAACATGGTCGGCCCGTGCTTGATGGAAGGAGGCGGCCTTGCCGCCGCCTCCTTGGCACAATGCTCGCTTACATCGAGATCACCGTCAGTTCGTGAGGCATCCGGCGTTGATCTTCTTTTCGGCCGCGTACTTCTCCGCTGCCTCCTTGACCATCGGCGCGATCACATTGTCATCGGCCGTGTACCAGTCGTCGCCGAGCTTCCAATTCTTGCCGTCCCAGGTCTGGATGCGACCGGTGCGGGCGCCTTCGTGATCGGCGCAGGAGACTTTGATCGGCTTGAGCACGCCTTCAAAGCCAAGCTCCTTGAGGCGGGCCTCGGTCAGGTTGAGGTTCTCGATACCCCACCGGACCTGCTCGCCGGTCAGCGGCTTCTTGCCGAACTTCTCCTGCGCGGTGCGGATCGCCTCAACGCCGAGCATGCCGTTGATCAGGCCGCGGATGTAGAGGATTTCACCGGTCTCCTCCCACTTCGCATTGCCCTCGCCCTTGTCGTAGACGAACTTTTTGAGGTCCTCGTGGATCTTGAACTGTCCGGCGCCGTGCTGGAGCGTCACCGCCTGATAGCCCTTGGACCCGTCCTCGGCCGGCCGCACGTCAGGCTCGGCGCCCGACCACCACACGCCGTACATCTTCTCGCGCGGATAGCCGACCGCGACCGCTTCCTTGATCGCCGTCGAGTTCATCACGCCCCAGCCCCAGAGGAGCACGTAGTCCGGCCGGTTCTGGCGGATCTGCAGCCAGGTCGCCTTCTGCTCGACGCCAGGATGCGTGACCGGCAGCAGCAGCAGCTCGAAGCCGTGCATCTGCGCACGCTTCTGAAGTAGCGCGATCGGCTCCTTGCCGTACGGGCTGTCGTGATAGACGAGCGCGACCTTCTTGCCCTTCAGCTTGTCGAGCCCGCCTTCGGTCTTGCCGATGTGCTGAACCAGGATGTCGGCCGCGGTCCAATAGGTGCCGAGCAGCGGGAAATTCCACTGGAACACGGCGCCGTCCCGCGACTCCGACCGGCCGTAGCCCATCGAAATGATCGGGATCTTGTCGACGGGCGCCTTCTCGGTGAGTGCGAAGGTGATGCCGGTCGACAGCGGCAAGAAATATGCCGCGCCGGTCGGTCCCTTGGCCTTGAGGCGCTCGTAGCACTCGACACCGCGGTCGGTCGCGTAGCCGGTGTCGCACTCCTCGTACGCGATCTTCACGCCGTTGATGCCGCCGTCGCGCGCATTGATGAGCCGGTAGTAGTCGCCGACGCCGTTGGCGAACGGAATGCCGTTCGGCGCGTAGGCGCCGGTGCGGTAGACGAGATGCGGGATGAACTGCTCGTTCTGGGCGAGCGCCGGCGCGGCGAAGGCCGTCGCACCGAGCGCCGCCGCGGCGGCAACCCCGACAAGTTTCATGGTCATCATCCTCTCCCTGGAAATACCGGGGCGGCATCGCCGCCCGGTCATTTGCCGGTGTTTCAAGACGCGGAAGGATCCGCTCTTGATATTGATATTGCACGTGTTTTGGCCGCGCCTCAATACGGGAACGGCCACAGTCTGAGCTTCTCCTTCGCGGTCGCCCACAGCCGGGCAAGCCCATTAGGCTCGACGATCAAGAAGAACACGATCATCGCGCCAAACAGCATGAATTCGATGTGAGAGATGGTCGCGGTCGAGAGCGGTATGCCGATCCAGTACGGCAGCTGATTGAGGAAGATCGGCACCAGCACGATGAACGCAGCGCCGAGGAACGAGCCGAGGATCGATCCGAGCCCGCCGATGATGACCATGAACAGGACCTGGAACGACCGGTTGATGTCGAAGGCGAGCGGCTCCCACGAGCCGAGCCGCAGGAAGCCCCACAATGCGCCGGCGACGCCGATGTAGAATGACGATACCGCGAACGCCGACAGCTTGGCGTAGAGCGGACGGATGCCGATGATCTCAGCGGCGATGTCCATGTCGCGCATCGCCATCCACATGCGGCCGATGCGCCCACGCACCAGGTTCTTGGCGGCGAGCGCGAGCACCACCGTGAGCGCGAGCACCAACAGATATTTGCGATCGGGCGTGTCGATCGGCATGCCGAACAGTTCGATCCTCCCGACCGCGACCGAGCCGGACGGCGCGTAGTTGGTGAACCACTTCACCCGCGCGAACGCCCATTCGAGGAAGAACTGTGCCGCGAGGGTGGCGACCGCGAGATAGAAGCCCTTGATGCGCAGCGACGGCAGCCCGAACAGCATGCCGACCAGCATGGCCATCACGCCGCCGAACAGGAACACCAGGACGATGTTCGTCTCCGGCACGCGCAGGGCGAGATTGTAGGCCGCATAGGCGCCGACCGCCATGAAGCCGCCGGTGCCGAGCGACAGCTGTCCGCAATAGCCGGTCAGGATGTTGAGCCCGATCGCCGCGATCGACAGGATGAGCACCGGGATCAGCACCTCGGTGTAGAGGTATTGCCCGGCGAACAGCGGAACGCCGATGAAGGCGAACACCACGGCGAGCAGGACGAACCAGCGATCCTGCGCGATCGGGAAGATCGCCATGTCGGTGGCGTAGGAGGTCTTGAACTGTCCGGCCTCACGATAGAACACGGCGTCACACCCGTTCGATGATCTTTTCGCCGAACAGGCCTTGCGGCCGGAACAGCAGGAACAGAAGCGCCAGCACGTAAGCGAACCAGTTCTCGATGCCGCCGCCGGCGAGGTCGAAGGCCTTGATCAGCAGCGGGCCGAGCACGACCTCGGCGAGCTTCTCTCCGGCGCCGATGATCAGGCCCCCCACGATCGCGCCGGGGATCGAGGTGAAGCCGCCGAGGATCAGCACCGGCAGCGCCTTCAGCGCCACCAGCGACAGCGAGAACTGCACGCCGAGCTTGACGCCCCACATCATGCCGGCGACCAGCGCGACGATGCCGGCCACCGCCCAGACCATCAACCAGATGTGGTCGAGCGGAATGCCGACCGACTGCGCCGCCTGGTGATCGTCGGCGACGGCACGCAGCGCGCGGCCGACGCGGGTGACCTGGAAGAAGATCGCCAGCGTCGCGACCATCACCGCGCAGATGACCGCCGCGATCAGCTCGGACGGATCGATCAGCAGGCCGCCGGGGAACACCGACTCGAGAATGAAGATCGGGTTCTTCGGCATGCCGAGATCGATCTTGTAGATGTCGCTGCCCCACACGGTCTGGCCGAAGCCGTCGAGGAAATAGGCGACGCCGAGCGTCGCCATGAACAGGATGATGCCTTCCTGGTTGATGAGATGGCGCAGCACCAGGAACTCGATCGCGTAGGCGAGCACGATCATGATCAGCACCGCGAGCGCGATCGCGAACGGCACCGGCATGAATTCGGAGAGGCGCGCGACCGAGAGCGCCGCGAACAGCACCATGGCGCCCTGCGCGAAGTTGAACACGCCCGAGGCTTTGAAGATCAGCACGAAGCCGAGCGCGACCAGCGAATAGAGGACACCGGTGAGCAGGCCGCCGATCAGCGTCTCCAGGATGGGACCGAGCATCAGAGTGGCCCCTTGTTGTGCGCGGTCGTTTGGCGTCGAGACCTCGCCTCTAGCGTCCCCTCCCCCGCTTGTGGGGGGGGGGGGTGGGGGGGGGGTGGGGGGGGAAGGTGCGGCGCTCCCCTCTTCTTCTCCACCCCCCCCCCCCCCCCGCCCGC